>Ga0126377_10000568_pt1 | contig 22665 bp, 18 predicted proteins | sample PanSoiMetPlot_22_FD_92647 | JGI IMG/M metagenome (GOLD analysis project Ga0126377, IMG submission 92647) | Tropical forest soil microbial communities from Panama - MetaG Plot_22 | ecosystem: Environmental > Terrestrial > Soil > Tropical forest > Bulk soil | place: Panama | collected 2016-02-17 | reverse complement strand
ATGAGCTCGATCTCGCGCGGGTCGCCCTTCTCCTTGGCCAGCCGGACCAGCCGCTTCTCGACCAGCTCGAGGTCGGCCAGGATGGTCTCGGTCTCGAGGCCGGCCAGCTCGCGCAGCGGATCGGCCCCGGCTCCGGTCGGGTCGGGGAAGGCGCGCAGCACCTGGCAGAGCGCGTCCATCTCGCGCATTCCGTTCAGCGCCGCGCGATCGATGCCCTCGCCATGTCCGCCGCCGACGTCGCTGAACGTGATCTCGGCGTAGGTGGTCTTGCGCGGCTTGAACAGCGCGGACAGCGCGTCAACCCGCTGGTCCGGGACCTTGACCACGCCGAGGTGAGCGCGGCCACCCGAGCCGTAGCCGGTCTCGACCTCCTGGCCGGTCAGCGCGCTGAACACGGAGCTCTTGCCGCTGCCGGGATACCCCACCAGTCCGATCTTCATGGTCGGCGAAATGTAGTACACGAGCGCGGCGGCCAGCCAGTCGGCGGGCGTGGTCCTCGCGGGCCGCGCCGCCCGGGGACGCGAGTATGATGATGGGCCATGAGGGACAGAAGGTTCGTCGCCGCCGGGCTCCTCTCCGCGCTCACGCTCTCGCTCACCGCCGCGGCGGTGAGCGCGCAGGAGCCGACCGCGCGCCACGCCGCCAGGCCGACCGCCGGGGTCGAGCTGCCGACCGCCGGGCTGGCCGGCGAACCCGACGCGCTCTCGGTGTCGACCAACCCGGCCAGCCTCCTGTTCCTCGACGGCTGGCAGGTCGCCCTCGCGCTCGACACCGCCGAGCCCGACGAGGGCGAGGCGACCTCGCCGGGGCCCGGCTTCGGCATCTTCGCCGCGGTCCCGCTCGGCGGCGGCGCGTTTCCGCGCATCGCGTCCGGCTTCGGGCTCGAGTTCCTGCGCCCGCCGCGCGGCGCGCTGGCGCCCGATCCGGGCACGCCCGCGCGCCTCACCTGGACCGGCGCGCTGCCGCTCGGCCAGCGCGCGGCGCTCGGCCTGTCGTGGCACCACTTCTTCGACAGTCGCGGCAGCCTGTCCGCCGGGCTCGACACGTTCGACGCCGGCCTGTCCCTGCGCATGGGCGCGCACCTGGCCGCCGGTGCGGCGGTGCTCGACCTCACCGAGCCGGATGTGGCCGGCGGTTCGGTCGAGCGGCGCTACGAGCTGGAGCTGGCCGCGCGGCCGACGGGAGACGATCGCGTCGAGGTCGCCGCCGGCGGCAGGCTGGGCGAGGACCGGGCCGACCTCGGCAGCGGCGAGGACATCGACGGCTGGCTGCGCGCCTCGGTGCGCCTGTTCCGCGGCGTCTACCTGCGCGGGCAATACGAGTCGCGCAGCCTGCTGGCGATCGACGCCGGCGGCATGGAGAGCGCGGTGCGCGAGCAGCGCATCACCGGCGGCCTCGAGCTCTCGCTCGGCGGCCTGGGCGCGGCCGGCTACGCGACCGGCGCGGTCGACGACGACGGGAACGGCCGCTTCGCCGGCGGCACCGTGGTGGTGCGGGCCAGCGAGCGCGGCGCGCCGTCGCTGCTGCCGCGCCCGCGCCGCATCGAGCGCATCGAGCTCGACGGCGACGTCGGCGAGCGCGAGCTCACCCGCCTCATCGCGCAGCTGCGCGACTTTCGCCGCGACGACGAGCTGGGCGCGGTCCTCCTGCAGCTCGACGGGATGAGCGCCGGCTGGGCGGCGACCAGCGAGATCCGGCGCGAGCTGGCCGCGCTGCGCGCGCGCGGCGTGCGCGTCTACGTGTACATGATCGCCGGCAGCACGCGCCAGTACTACCTGGCCTCGGTGGCCGACAAGATCTACGTCGACCCGGCCGGAGGGCTGCGCCTGTCCGGCATGGTGTCGACCACGCTCTACTTCAAGGGCCTGTTCGACAAGCTCGGCATCGTGGCCCAGTTCGAGAAGATCGAGGAGTACAAGAGCGCGCCCGAGGCCTACACGCGCACCGGCCCGACCGAGCCGGCCCTGGCCATGCGCAACGACCTCTACGACAGCATGTACGGGGAGATCGTTCGGGCCATCGCGGCGGGCCGGCGCATCCCGGCCGCGCGCGTGCGCACGCTCATCGACAACGGGCCCTACACCGCCGGCGAGCTGGAGAAGATCCCGGAGCTGGTCGACCGCGTCGTGACGCCCGACGAGCTGGCCGAGGAGCTGGCCCGCGAGATGGGCGCCAGCTACCCGGTGGCGAGCGCGCCGGCCGAGCGCGATCCGCGCTGGGACTACCCGGGCGTCGCGGTCATCTACGTCGACGGCGACATCGTCGACGGCAAGAGCTCGACCATCCCGATCATCGGCGTGCGCCTGGTCGGCGGCGACACCATCGCCGCCGCCATCGCGGCCGCGCGCGAGAGCTCGCAGGTCGAGGCCATCATCCTTCGCATCAACAGCCCGGGCGGCAGCGCGCTGGCGTCCGAGGTGATCGCGCGCGAGGTGTTCAAGACGCGCGGGGTCAAGCCCATCATCTGCTCGATGGGCGACGTCGCCGCGTCGGGCGGGTACTTCGCGGCGGCCGGCTGCGACACGATCCTGGCCGACCCGATGACGCTGACCGGATCGATCGGCATCTTCACCGGCAAGTTCGACTTCTCGGGGCTGCTCGGCCGGGTCGGGGTGTCGTGGTCGACCTACAAGCGCGGCGCGCTGGCCGACGTCGACAGCATGCTCCGGGCCTACACCGACGATGAACAGCGCCTGATGAAGCGCAAGCTGCACTACTACTACGGGCGCTTTCTCAAGGCGGTGGCCGAGGGGCGCAACCTCACCACCAGCAAGGTGGACTCGGTCGGCCGCGGCCATGTCTGGACCGGGACACAGGCGAAACCCATTCGACTGGTCGATCAGTTTGGCGGCATCGGCGACGCAATCCAGCTCGCCAAGCGCAGGGTCGGCCTGCCCGAGGACGAGCAGGTGCGGCTCCTGCTCCTGCCCGGCGAGAAGACAGGTCTTCTCGCGCGCATCCTCGGCGGTCTGGTCAGGGCCTCCGACAGGGAAGCCGAGTCCGAGCGCTCGCTGCTCGAGGCGCTGCTCCCGCGCGGGGCCGACCGCGCCCTCCTGCGCGCGTTCCCCGGCTCGCTGTGGGCGGAGCCGGGGGCGATGCAGGCGCGTCTGCCGTTCGCCATCGACTGGTCGGACTGAACATTGCCGCCCTCGGGCGAGTCGATCCGACATCTGGCAGGGTAGCCTCCCGCCGTCCGGCGGAGACCCGCCGGAGTTGGAGGACTGCCATGCATCGTTCGTCTATCTTGTGGCTCCTGTGCGTCGCGACCGGCTCTTCCTGCGTCGTGACGACCAAGTCGGGGCCGACCGCCCACGAGCCGCGGGCCTCGCGCCCCGAGCCGCGTCACGAGCCGCCGCGGCCCCACCGCCCGTCGTGGAACTCGGCCGGCTGGACTCTCCTCGGCGAGCAGACCGTCCAGGGACGCAACGACCGCGACGTCATCCGCGTCGGTCGCCGCGACGGGACGTTCAGCAAGCTCATGCTGGTCGTCGAGGACAGCGACCTGCAGCTGAACGACGTCATCATCACCTACGACAACGGGCGCAAGCACTCGCCCCGCGTCAATCACCAGTTCCGCGAGGGCTCGCGCACGGCCCCGATCGACCTGCGCGGCGAGGCGCGCGTGATCGAGCAGGTCGAGCTGCACTACGGCAACCTGCCGGGCGGCGGGCGCGCTACCGTGCAGCTGTGGGGCAGGTCGGAGGGGAGCGCCGGCATGCCGTCGCGCACTCCGCCGCCGCCGCCCCCGCCGCCGCCTTCGCGCGGCCACGACGTCTGGGACTCGCGCGGCTGGACCCTGATGGGCGAGCAGTGGGTCCGCGGCGGCAGGAACAAGGACGTCATCGCCGTCGGCGCCCGGCAGGGCAAGTTCACCAAGCTGATGCTCGTGGTCGACGAGGGCGAGCTCAACCTCGACGACATCATCATCGAGTACGACAACGGCCGGAAGCACTCGCCCAAGCTGCGCTTCTCCTTCCGCGACGGCTCGCGCACGCGTCCGATCGACCTCCGCGGGGAGGCCCGCGGCATCCGCAAGGTCGAGCTGCGCTACAGCAACATGCCGAGGACCGACCGGGCCAAGGTCCAGCTCTGGGGCCGCGAGGGCTGACCTCCGCCGCCCGACGTCCGGCCGCCGGAGCGCTCGTGGCGCTCCGGGCGCTCCTCCTCCTCCTCCGCGCGAGCGATCCGGTCGCTCAGGCGCCCAGGAAGTCGCGCAGGTCGGCCGGCAGGCCGCTCTCGAAGCGCATCGGCTCGCCGCTGGCCGGGTGGGCGATCTCGATCGACGCGGCGTGCAGGGCGTGGCGAGGCAGCTCGAGGCGGGCGAGGAGCTCGGGGGTGAGGCCGCGGGCGCAGTACTCGCGGAACAGGTCGTCGCCCTGGCCGTAGATCTTGTCGCCCACGATCGGGTGGCCGGCGGCGGCCAGGTGGGCGCGGATCTGGTGCTGCCGGCCGGTGACCGGCTCGCAGCGGACCAGCGCGCAGCGCGGCCGGCGCAGCGCGATCGACACCCGGGTCAGGGCCGGCGGCGCGCCGGGGCGGGCGACCATGCGCACGTCGAGCGCGCCCGGCTCGTCGGTGAGGGCGAGCGGGAGATCGATCTCGTGCACCTCGCCGTCGGCCCAGGGCGGCACGCCGCGCACCACCGCGAGGTAGGTCTTGCGCGCCTGCTTGCGGGCGAACGCGGTCTTGAGCCGCGACGCGGCGGCGCGCCCGCGCGCGACGATCATGATGCCCGAGGTCTCGCGGTCGAGGCGGTGGGCGATCTGCAGCGGCTCGCCCGGGAACGTCTCGGCCAGGACCCGGGTCAAGGTGTTGAAGTAGAACTTGGCCGACGCGTGCACCGGCAGTCCGGCCGGCTTGTCGATCACGAGCAGGTGCTCGTCGCGGTAGAGCACGCCCAGCTCGCGCGGGCAGGACGGCTCCGCCCGGGCCGGCCGGCGGATGACCAGCTCGTCGCCCTGGTGCACGGTGGAGCTGGCCTTGAGCCTGCGGCCGGCGGGGCCGATGAGCTGCGTGCGGATGATCTGCTGCAGGCGCGTTCGCGACAGCCGCGGGATCTTCCGCTTGAGGTAGTGATCGAGCCGGTGCCCGGCGTAAGGCTCCTCGACCACGAACCGCCGCTCGACCAGGCGCGGCTGCCCGTTCTCGTCGAGAAACTCGTCCATCGGCTCCAGCATGACTCGCTCGCATCGGCGCGGCGCCAGGGTCTCCTGGCCCCGCAGCATCGTACGACGGGAGGGTCGGTTGTCACCACCGATCGATCGGCGTACCATCGGGTCAGATGTCCTCAGCTGGCAACCCAACCGACGACGGGCGCCAAGGACACGGACAGGGGAAGTTCCCGGACTTCGTCGCGCCGACCAAGATCCAGTACGCGTCGGATCGCGCGCCCACGCTCCGGCTCCGCCGCTGCACGCTCAGCCCGGTGGCCGGCGGCCCCGACCTCACCTTCGAGAAGGACGAGATCACCGTCGGTGCGATGCAGGACAACGACGTCGTCCTGCGCGACGACACCGTGTCCCGCTACCACTGCAAGATCGTCCAGGAGGACACCGGCTACGTGCTGGTCGATCTCCGGTCGACCAACGGCACCTTCATCAACAAGGTCCGCATCCGCGAGGCCTACCTCAAGCCGGGCTGCACCATCTCGGTCGGGCAGCAGCAGCTCAAGTTCAACGCGCGCGACGAGCAGGTCGAGATCGTCCCGTCGGAGGCGGATCGCTGCGGCGACCTCATCGGCCGCAACGCGCGCATGCGCGAGATCTACGCCATCATCGAGAAGATCGCGCCGACCAACACCACCGTGGTCATCGAGGGCGAGACCGGGACCGGCAAGGAGGTCGTGGCGCAGTCGATCCACCAGATGTCGGCGCGCGCGCGCGGCCCGCTCATCATCTTCGACTGCGGCGCGGTGCCGCCCAACCTCATCGAGAGCGAGCTGTTCGGCCACGAGAAGGGCTCCTTCACCGGCGCGGTCATGACCCGCCAGGGCCTGTTCGAGCTGGCCGACAGCGGCACGCTGTTCCTCGACGAGCTGGGCGAGCTGCCCATCGATCTCCAGCCCAAGCTCCTTCGCGCGCTCGAGCAGCGCGAGGTCCGCCGCGTCGGCTCGTCCAAGCCGATCAAGGTCGACGTGCGCATCATCGCGGCCACCAACCGCAACCTCGAGGCCGAGGTGCGCGAGGGTCGCTTCCGGCAGGACCTGTTCTACCGGCTGTCGGTGGTGCGGCTGCTCCTGCCGGCCCTGCGCGAGCGGCCGGACGACATCCCGCTCCTCATCTCGCACTTCCTGAAGAGCCAGAAGTACAACCGCGCCAGCGACGGCCAGACGCGGGTCAAGGCCATCTCGCCGCTCGGAATGCAGGCGCTGGCCAACTACGACTGGCCCGGCAACGTGCGCGAGCTGGTCAACGTGGTCGAGCGCGCGGTGTCGTTCTGCGACAGCGAGATCATCGACACCGAGGACCTGCCGGACCACGTGCGCGAGGCGCGCGCGCGCACGCCGCGGCCGACCATGCGGGCCGGCCAGCCGGGGCTCCACCCCGGTGGGGTCGCCCTCGGCAGCCAGGGCGACCGCACCCCGGTGCCGGCCCTCGAGGCGCCGCGCCCGCCCAGCGATCTGCTCGGCGGCGACGTCACCTTCAAGGACGCCAAGGAGCGCTGGGTGTCGTCGTTCGAGCGCGACTACATCGTGTCGCTGCTCCGCCGCCACGGCGGCAACATCTCGCACGCCGCGCGCGAGGCCGACATCGATCGCAAGTACTTTCGCAAGCTGATGAAGAAGTACGAGATCGAGGCCGCCGGCATGGCCGACGAGAACTGACGCGCCGGCGAGGAAGGCGAGGCGGAGCGGAGGCCGACTACGCGGCGCGCGCGCGGGCCACCGGCCGCGCGGTGAGCCGGCGGAAGCGGAGCGACTGGGCGAGCGCGACGCCGGTCAAGCCGAAGGACAGGCCCCACCACAGGCCGGCGGCGCCCATGTCGAGGGCGAAGCCGAGGAGCAGCGCGACCGGCAGGCCGATCGCGTAGTGGCCGACCACGTTGGCCGCGAAGGTGAAACGTGTGGCGCCGGCCCCGCGCAGGGCGCCGGCCGACACCGCCTGGATCGCATCCGAGAGCTGGAACACCGCCGCGATGCGGATGAGCGGGACCGCCGCCCGGCGCACCGCCTCGTCGTTCGAGAACAGCGACGCGAGCTGGTGCGGCATGAACAGGAAGAGGAGTCCGGCCGCGCCCATCATCCCGGCCGCCGCCACCATGCCGAGAGCGCCCGCGCGCCGCGCCGCTCGGGTGTCGCCGGCGCCGATCGCGCGGCCGACGCGCACCGAGGTCGCGGCGCCGATGCCGATCGCGGTGCTGAACGAGAAGCTGGCCAGGACGAGCGCGATGTTGTGTCCCGCCGCCGGCAACCGCCCCAGGATGACGGCCAGGACTCCGGTCAGCGCGAACACGCCGACCTCGGCCAGGAGCTGGAGACCGACGGGCAGGCCGAGGCGGACGATCGCGCGCGCGCGGGCGACCCGCGCCGGCATCGGCGCGGCGGGCGCGCCCGCTGCCTGGGCCCGCAGCAGGCTGCGCACCGCCAGGGCGGCGACCAGCACCGACACCCAGCCGGCCGCGGAGGTGGCCACGCCCGACCCGAAGGCGCCGAGCGCGGGCAGGCCCACGGCGGGCAGGCCGAGCCGCTCGAGCCCGCGGTCGCCGAAGATGAGCACCCAGTCGCCGGCGAAGTTGACGACGTTGGCCAGCACCGTGGCCACCACCATGGGTCGGGTCACGCCGTGCGCCTGCAGGAAGGAGCGCAGGGTCGCGAACAGCAGGACCGACGCGATGCCGGGCAGCCGGCCGTAGAGGTGGGCCGCCGCCTGGTCCGCCACCTCGCTCTCGATCCCGGAGCGCGGCAGGATCAGCGCGGCACCGACCACGATGGCCGAGACCGGTACGGTGAGGACGAGAGCCAGGCGCACGCCCGACGCGAGCAGGTCGCGCGCGCCGCGCTCCTCGCCCGCGCCCAGGCTCTGGGGGATGAGCGTGTCGAGGCCCATCACGATGCCGATGCCGACCACGGTGATCGCGAACAGGATGCCGATGGCCGTCCCGGCGCCGGCCAGCGAAGCGCTGCCGTACCGGCCCAGCATGGCCGTGTCCACGATGGACATGAACTGGTGGCCCAGGTGCCCGAGGCAGAGGGGCAGGGCGAGGCCCAGAAGGCCCCCGAGCTCCCGACGAGCCTGGCGAGCCTCCGTCATGGGCGGCAAAGGCTACCCGGCTTTGTGCGTCGGCGAAAGATCAGCTCTGGTAGCCTTTCGGCGATGCCGCCGGACGAGCACGAGGAGCACGAGGGGCGCTACTGGACCCCGATCGAGGGCGGGAAGATCCTCTGCCAGCTGTGCCCGCGCGCGTGCAAGCTCGGCGACGGGCAGCGCGCGTTCTGCTTCGTGCGCATGAACCAGGGCGGCCGCATGGTGCTGACCACCTACGGCCGCTCGTCCGGCTTCTGCATCGATCCGATCGAGAAGAAGCCGCTCAACCACTTCTACCCCGGGACCTCGGTGCTGTCGTTCGGCACCGCCGGCTGCAACCTGGGCTGCAAGTTCTGCCAGAACTGGGACATCTCGAAGGCGCGCGAGTGGGACCGGCTGGCCGACCAGGCCGGACCCGACGCGATCGCCGCCGCGGCGGAGCGGGCGGGCTGCAAGAGCGTCGCCTTCACCTACAACGATCCGGTCATCTGGGCGGAGTACGCCATCGACGTGGCGGCGGCGTGCCGCGCGCGCGGGCTCAAGACCGTGGCGGTCACGGCCGGCTACATCACGTCGGAGGCGCGGGGCGAGTTCTTCCGCCACATGGACGCGGCCAACGTCGACCTCAAGGCCTTCAGCGAGGACTTCTATCACCGCGTGACCTACGCCCACCTCGACCCGGTGCTCGAGACCCTGCGCTACCTGCGCCACGAGACCGACGTCTGGTTCGAGGTGACGACGCTGCTCATCCCCGGGCACAACGACTCGGCCCTGGAGATCGACCGCGAGTGCGACTGGTTCGCGCGCACGCTGGGCCCCGAGGTGCCGCTCCACTTCACGGCGTTCCACCCGGACTTCAAGATGACCGACGTGCCGCACACGCCGCCCGAGACCCTGGCGCGCGCGCGGCGGCAGGCGCTGGCCCACGGCCTGCGCCACGTCTACACCGGCAACGTTCACGACCGCTCGGGGCAGAGCACCTACTGTGCCGGCTGCGGCGAGCTCCTGGTCGAGCGCGACTGGTACCGGCTGGGCGCGTACCGCATCGAGTGGCCCGAGGCGAGCTGCCCGGCGTGCGCGAAGCGGCTGGCCGGACGGTACGAGCGCGCGCCCGGGCGCTGGGGTCCGCGCCGCCTGCCCATCGCGATCGGGTGAGCGGTCGCTACCTGTCCCAGAGCGAGATGAGCTCGAAGTTGTCGATGATGCGCGAGTGGGGATGGCCCCAGATGTCGCTCATCGCCACGATCGATCCCATGCTGAGCTGGGGCGTCAGGTAGATGGCGTAGTACGCGGTCTCGAGGTCGCCGCTCACGTCCGGGACGCGATCGAGCGGCTGCTGCGTGACCGGGCACAGGAGCCGGCAGCGCGTGCCCGGCTCGATGTCGACGAGGCCCTCCTTGCGGCTGTCGCCGTGGATCGGGCTGAGGTGGAGCAGGCCCTGCCGGCCGCCCGCCTCGACCAGGAGCGTGACCGCCGGCCAGTCGTCGAAGCGCACGTCGGACAGGCCGATGAGGTTGTCGCCGCGCGGCCCGAAGGCCTGGCTGACGACGATGGTCGCGCCCTCGCGGTTCTCGCGCACCTCGACGTGCGAGTCGCGTTGCGCCCGGTGGCGCCCGGTGACGCGCAGCCGCTTGCGATCGATGTGGTCATCCGACATGCAGCCCCCCCTTGCTCCTCACTCGACCAGGGGCGCCCAGCCGTCGCCCTCGCCCTCGCGCCGAAACAGGTAAGCGGCGCCGGCGCCCGCTTCGTCGCCGTTGTGACCGGACGCGCCGATGGCGAGCCGGTCGGCGTCGACGAACGCGACCGAGGTGCCGAAGCGCGCACCGGCGGCCGCGTCGGGCGCCCGCAGGGTCGCCACCTCGTGCCAGCCGCCCTCGCCCTGCTGGTAGACGTAGACCGCGCCGGCCGATGTGCCGTCGTCGTCGCGGCCGGGCGCGCCGATCGCGAGCAGGCCGCCGGCGAGCGCGAGCGCGGCGCCGAAGTGATCGCCGGGCCGCGCGTCGGGCGCGACCAGCACGCCGTCCTCGGCGAAGCCGCCGGCGTCGGCCGCGAACAGGTGCACCGCGCCGGCCTCGCTGCCCTCGCGGTCGTCGCCGGGCGCGCCCACCGCGATGAGCTGCGGGCTGGCCGCAACAGCGGTGCCGAACTGGTCGCCGGCGCCGAGGGCAGGGACCGCGAGGCGCCCGACGGTGGCGGGCGGGGCCGCGTCGCCGGGCTCGCCACTGGCGTCCTCGGCCACCTCGAACCAGCTGCACGCCGCCGGCGCGCAGAGGAGCGCCGCGAGGGCGGCGGATCCGATGACAGCGGCGCGCGACATCTGCATTCGTCTGGCTCGTCTACTCCGGGTGTGCAGCGCGGCCGCGGCCGCGCTCAGTGAAACGATTCGCCCGCGTCCCCGCTGACGTCGTCGCCGTCGGGCCAGTCGCGCGGCCGGTCCCCGCTGCCGGTGTCCTCCGGGAGGTCGAGCAGGACGTCCTCGAGCGCGGCGGCCATGATCTCGGCCCGCGCGAAGCGCAGCTCGGGCTGCTTCTCGAGCGCGCGGTGGATGATCGCGACCAGCGCGGCCGGCGCGGTGGCGCGCAGGTCGCTCAGCGGCTGCGGCCGCGTGATGATGTGCTGGCGAGCGATGTCGAGCGGCTGGGGAGCGACGAAGGGCGGGCGGCCCGCGGTCAGCTCGTACAGGACGACGCCGAGCGCGTAGAGATCGGCGCGCCCGTCGGCCGGCCGCTCGAGCAGGCGCTCGGGCGCGACGTACGAGGGCGAGCCCAGGCATGTGCCGGCCATGGTCAGCGGCACGTCGTCGCGCAGCCGGGACAGGCCGAAGTCGATGAGGACGACGCCGCCGGTGGCGCCGGGCCCGCGGTACATGACGTTCTCGGGCTTGATGTCGCGGTGCATGACGCCGGCGGCGTGGGCATGAGCCAGGGCCGCGCACAGCTGACTGCCGATCTCCAGCACCTCGCGGATGCTCATGAAGCTGCGGCCGTTCAGCGCCTCGCGCAGGGTGGGTCCGCCCAGCCGCTCGATGACCAGGTAGAGCAGGCCGTCGCGGGTGGAGCCGTGGTCGATGAGCCGCGCGCAGCCGGGGTGGCACAGGCGGGCGGCGGCGTCGACCTCGCGGGCGAAGCGGGCCGAGCGGGCCTGGCCCGCGAACTCCGGCTCCAGCACCTTGAGCGCGACCTCGCGGTGCTCGGACGAGCGCGCCAGGTAGACCCGGGCCATCCCACCCCGCCCGAGGGGCTCGATGACCTCGTAGGCACCGACGTGCGCCCCGGGCAGAAGTCCGCGACCCTTCACCACAACCCACAATGTGGCGAAATGCGGGATTTCACGCAAGCGCATCGCGCGCGCGGCCGACCGTCACGGGCGATTCCACTGCTCCTCCAGTCGCTTGTGGCCGGCGTGGATGAGCTGCAAGTCATCGAGCGGAATGGCGGGGGCGAAGTGGCCGTCGACCCCGGCCATGTCGGTGGCCATGCACAGGGCGTTCAGGATCGCCTCCTCGGTGGCCTCGACCGCCGCCTGGTACAGGGGATCGATGTGGTGGTCGTGCAGGACGCGCAGGCGATAGACGGAGCGCCGGGCCAGGCGCGGGATCGAGTTGGCCACCGAGAAGGCCATCACGATCTCGCCCGAGTTGTGGGCCGCGTAGGAGCCGGAGCGGCCGATGCCGAGCGCCACCCGCTTGCACAGGCGGCTGAGCTGATGGCTCACGAGAGGGGCGTCGGTCGCGATCAGCGCGATGATGCTGCCGTAGCTCGACCGCCGGGTCTCGAGGTGGGCGAAGCGCGGGGCCAGGATGCGCCCGACCGCGACCCCGTCGACCCGGAGGTCCTCGCGCTCGCCGAAGTTGCTCATGACCAGCACCCCGAGGGTGTAGCCGCCCCGCTCGTCGGGCAGGCGGCGCGACGAGGTGCCGATCCCGCCCTTGAAGCCGCAGGTCATCATGCCGGTGCCGCCGCCGACGTTGCCCTCCTCGACCGGACCGGAGCGCGCGCCCTCGATCGCCGCGTGCACGTGGTTGGCGTGCACGTGGCCGCCGATGATGTCGTTCAGCCACGAGTCGTCGCACTCGCCGACCACCGGGATGATGACGTCGGCCTCGCGGCCGATCGAGGGATAGGCCGCGACCATGTACTCGACCGCCGCGGCCGAGCAGGTGCCGACCGAGAGCGTGTTGGTGAGCAGGATCGGCGTCTCGATCAGCCCCCACTCCATCACCTGGGTGAGCCCGGTCAGCTCGCCGGCGCCGTTGAGCACGAACGCGCCCGACACCGCCTTCGCGTCGTAGACGTTGCCCGCGCGCGGCATGATCGCGGTGACCCCGGTGCGCACCGGGCCGCCGCCCGGCTGGGCCGATCCGGGCTCGCCGCGGATGATGGTCGTGTGGCCGACCTGCACGCCGCGCACGTCGGTGATGGCGTTGAAGCGGCCCGTCGGGAACGCGCCGATCTCGATCCCGAGGTCGCGCGCTCGCCGGCGGCCGATGGGCTGTGCCGGCGGGATGGGCGTCACGGCTTCGGAGACTCTGGCGCGTTGGCCGGGACGCAGGTCTTCATCGGCAGGCCGCACAGGAGGTCCTCGTCGCAGTCCTCGTCCTTCTGGCACGACGACCCGGCGGCCCCCTTGAGCGGGCGGCCCTCGCGAAGGTAGGCCGGCTCGCCGGGGCCCTCGAAGGCGACCTCGGCCTTGCGGCAGCGGCTGCGCTGGTACGCGCCGTAGGAGCCGGAGGCGATGAAGCCCAGCGAGACGCCGACCATGGACCAGCCGGCGACGCGAAAGCCGCCACGGTTGTCGTTGTTCTCGTTGCTGGAGGCGGCCAGGAGTCCCACGGCGGTCGACCCGGCGACGACGGCCAGGCCCATGTCGATGAGCGGCATGGTCCAGGTCGACGTGCACTCGGGCTGCGCGCCGGCCGGCAGGTCGGCCTCGAGCCGCTGCATGCCGATGAGCGAGCAGGACGAGCCCACCAGCGCGGCGAGGGCGGCCAGGGCGATGGGCAGCGCCGGCCGGAAGACGGAGCGCAGGGACAGGGCTGGCGCATGCGTGGGCGGCATCGGCAGAACTGGTTTACTGCCGCGAGCCGGGCTCTGTCCACCAGGTCACACACAGGTGCGATATCGGAGCACCAGGTGAGATCGATCCGATGCGGCGCCGCGGCATTCGTGGGGGCGTGGCCGGGGAGAATGGTCCCCCTCTCGCGCCTCCCGGCGCCTCAACGAAGCGGTTTCCCGTGGCCGGCCCGGGCGGCGCCTCTCTTGCATTACGATGGCGCCCAAATGGCCGCCGTACGGGGACGAAAGCTGCTCTTTTCCTGGCTGGTGTTCGGCATCTTGCTGCCGGCGCTCCCGGCCACCGCGCGAGCGGGTGGCAAGACCATCGTGATGCTGGACATCGAGGGCGAGCGGGACGACCGGCTGAGCAAGTCGGTGGAGCGGATGGTCAAGAACGGGCACGAGATCCTCCCGGGGTCGACCTATCGCGACGCGGCGCGACGGCTGCGCGCCGAGAAGCTGACCCCCAACAACGTCATGAAGGTGTGCGGCTACCTCAAGGTGGACGGGGTGCTGGACGGCACGCTGGTGCAGGACGACGACGGCTACAGGTTCATCGTCCGCCTGCGCTCCGCCGCCGACGGAGTCATCGAGAAGAAGTTCCCGATACGGCTCAAGGAGCCGCGGCTGACCGAGAAGATCGCAAACCAGCTGGCCGAGCGCCTGATCGTCTCGATCGACAACCTGCCTGCGGTCGACAAGGACGGGGACGACGCCACCCGCGTGGCGTCGGCGCGCGACAAGCGCCGGACCGGTGACGACGACGACGATGCGGAGACGGGCAGGTCGAAGGCGCGGAAGAGCAGGGTCGCCGCCGCGTCGGCGGCCGCGTCGGGCAAGAGCCGCAAGGTCAAGAAGAGGCGCAAGGTGGGCCTGGGCGAGGTCGAGCCCGACGACGACATGGCGGGCGCGGACCGCATGGCCGGCGCGAGCGAGGACAAGGGCGGCGAGAAGGCGGGCCGCGACGACGCGCGGGTGGCGCACGCGGCGAAGAAGGCGAAGGACGATGACGACGAGCCGGTCGAGGACGACGAGCTCGTCGAGGAGGGCGGCCCGCGGCGCGTCGCGATGAGGGACGGTGGCGACGACGACGGCGAGGGCTCGGGCGGCGACGGCGATGTCGAGGGCTCGCTCGACGCCGAGGCGGCCAGGGTGAACCTCATGGGGCCGCGCGCGTCGCCGTTCGTGGTCGACCTGGGCATCAGCTTCGTCGGGCGCAAGCTGACGTTCGACTACAGCGGCACGCCGGACCAGGCGCCGCCCGGCTACAGCGGCACCCTGGTGCCGGGCGCCTACCTCGAGGCCGAGGCCTATCCGGCCGGCTTCGAGGCGGGCGGCGGGGCGCTGGCCGACTTCGGGATCGGGATCGTGGTCGACCGCGTGTTCAGCCTCAACTCGACCGTCGAGGACGAGGGGATGGCGGCGGTCAGCCTGCCGACCCGCATGTGGCACTACGGGGCCAACCTTCGCTACCGGCACAACTTCGGCGAGGGCGCGGACGGCATCACCGTGCACGGCGACGTCGGCTACAACACGACCGGCTTCGCGATCGACAAGGGAGATGCGACCGGCGGGGTCGATGTCCCCAACGTCAATTACAAGTACGTGGATGTCGGCGCCGGCGGCCGCATCCCCATCGCAGGGCCGCTGGCGTTCCTCGCCGAGGCCAAGTTTCTGGCCGCGCTCAAGACCGGCGCCATCCAGACGGTCGAGCAGTACGGGCCCGCCATCGTGAAGGGCTTCGAGGGCGAGGGCGCCATCGAGGTCCAGATCACGTCGAGCATCCACGCGCGCGCCGGCGGCCGCATCACGCAGCTGGGCTACAAGTTCGACGGCGACGGCGCGCTCGACGACCGCGACGGCAATGGCGAGAACGACGTGAGCGGCGCGTCCGACCGCTTCCTCGGCGGCTTCGTCACGGCAGGGTACTCGTTCTAGGTCCCGATTCTCGCCCGGGTGCGGCCCGGTTCCGGCTCGCTCCGCGCGGGCCGCGATGGATGTGAATGTGCGGAAGAACAGGGATTTTTTTTGCCGCCGATAATTCCCGATAATTCCGATAAACAATCGCCTTGACCGGTGCGCCCGGCGAGGGTGCAATCAGGGCGGAACCACGCCATGAGCACCCCATCCTGGAGAGAGCGCCTGGCCGACCGCATGCCCGCGGCGCTGGGCGAAGAGATCGATGTCTTCGAGACCCAGATGACCCTGCGGCGGCAGGGCAGGCTGGACGAGAAGATCTTCGCCGAGACCCGGCTGCGCCGCGGCATCTACGGTCAGCGCTACGACAACGGGCAGCGCCACGACGGCGTCGCCATCCGCACGCTGGCGTATCCCCGGGCGCTGCTCAAGGGCCCCGAGACGATGTGGGACGCGCCCGGGATGATGCGCATCAAGATCCCGATGGGGCGGCTCTCCGCCGAGCAGCTCGACGTGCTCGCCGAGCTGGCGGAGGAGTACTCGGATTCCATCCTGCACGTGACGACGCGGCAGGACATCCAGCTCCACTTCGTGCACATCGAGGACACGCCCGACCTCATGCGCCGCCTGGCCGCGGTCGACATCACCACGCGCGAGGCGTGCGGCAACTCGGTGCGCAACGTGACCGCCTGCCAGTTCGCCGGCGTGTGCAGCGACCAGGCCTTCGACGTCACGCCCTACGCCAGCGCGCTCACCTACTACCTGCTCGGCCACAAGGACACGCAGGACTTCGGGCGCAAGTTCAAGATCGCGTTCTCCGGCTGCAAGCCGCACCCCTGCGGGCTGGCCAACTTCCACGACATCGGCGCGATCGCGGTGGTCAAGGAGGTGGACGGCGAGTCCAGGCGCGGGTTCGAGCTCTACGTCGGCGGCGGTCTGGGCGCGGTGCCGCAGCAGGCCAAGCTGCTCGACGAGTTCGTGGCGCCGGAGGAGCTCCTGCCGCTGGCGCAGGCGATCTGCCGCGTGTTCGCCCGGCTCGGCGAGCGCAAGAACCGGGCGCGCGCGCGGCTCAAGTTCGTGGTGCAGAAGCTCGGCATCGACGAGTTCCGGCGGGTGGTGCGCGAGGAGCGGGATCGCATCCCGCCCGACGAGCGCTGGACCGCCTACCTCGACCACCTCGACGACGCGCGCGAGGTGCCGGTGCGGCCGGCGCGCGCGCTCGAGGCCGGCGCGGCGCTCGACGCGAGCTGCGCGCGCTGGCGCCAGACCAACGTGCGGCCCCAGGCGCAGCCGGGCTACGTGACGGCCACCGTGCGGCTCCCGCTCGGCGACATGACCGCCACGCAGGCGCGGCAGCTCTCCGATCTGGCGCGGCGCTTCACCGGCGACACGATCCGGCTCACCGTCGAGCAGAACCTGGTCCTGCGCTGGCTGCCGGAGGCGGACATTCCCGAGCTCCACCGCGAGCTCGAGCGCATCGATCTGGGGCAGGCCGGCGCGTCGACCATCGGCGACATCACCGCGTGCCCGGGCACCGACACCTGCAAGCTCGGCATCTCGTCGTCGCGCGGGCTGGCGTCGGTCCTGTCCGAGCGGCTGGCGGCGCGCGACCCGGCCGAGCTCAATGGCTCGCGCGACGACGTCGGCCGCCTGCACATCAAGGTGAGCGGCTGCTTCAACTCGTGCGGACAGCACCACGTGGCCGACATCGGCTTCCTGGGCGTGAGCCGCAACGTGGGCGGCCGCCGGGTGGCTCACTTCCAGCTCGTGGTCGGCGGCGAGTGGGAGAACAACGGCGGCAGCTACGGCCTGGCCATCGGCGCGTTCCCGTCGCGGCGCGTGCCCGAGGTGGTGGACCGCCTGACCGGGCTGTGGCTGCGCGAGCGCGAGCCGGGCGAGCGCCTGCAGGCGTTCATCCAGCGGGCAGGGCGGGCGCGCATCAAGCAGACGCTCGAGGACCTGCGCGACGTGCCGGCCTACGAGGCGGACCGCACCCTGTACACGGACTGGGGCGACGCGCGCGAGTACACGATCGGCGACATGGGCGTCGGCGAGTGCGCCGGCGAGGTGGTGAGCGCCGCCGAGTTCGGGCTGGCCGAGAGCGAGCGCGAGGTGTTCGAGGCCCAGCTGCGCCTCGAGGGCGGAGAGGCCGAGCGCGCAGCCGACCTGGCCTATCGGGCGATGCTCAGCGCCGCCAGGGCGCTGGTGCGGGTGCAGAACGTCGACATCGGCGACCAGGCCGACCAGGTCGTGTCGGAGTTCCGCGCGCGGTTCCACGACACGGCGCTCTTCGACCCCGGCGCCGGGGCGCGCTTCGCCGCGTTCCTGCTGCGCGCCCACGAGTCGCCGCTGCGGCAGCCGAGCAACGAGCGCGCCCACCAGCAGATCGAGGAGGCGCAGCTGTTCATCGAGGCGGCCCACGCCTGCCACGACCGCCTGCTGTCGGGGCAGGGCGCCGGCGCGGCCGCGCCGCGCGCGGGCGAAGGCCGCGCCGCCCCGGAGCAGGCCACCGCCTGATCGGGCACACCAGGTGAAGCCGTGCTAGCCCAGCAGCTCAGCGTCAAGCTGTTCGCAGAGGACCCGGCCGCGGTCGACCTGACCGGGTTCATCCCGATCTTCCACCGTTGGATCCAGGAGAACCGCCTCCCCGGCCGGCTCCTCATCGACGTGGCCGACTACCGCCACGTGGCCAACGGCCCCGGCATCGTGCTGATCGCGCACGAGGCGCACTACTCGCTCGACAGCGAGCACGGGCCGCTCGGCCTGCGCTGCGCCCAGCGGCGCGACGAGCCGGGACCGCTGGAGGACAAGCTGGTGGCGGGCTTCCGCGACGCGCTCACCGCATGCCGCGTGCTCGAGGACGATCCCGCGCGGCCGATCCGCTTCCGCACCGACCGCGCACGCGTCGCGATCCTGAGCCGCCGGTTCGCCGCCCCCGGCGAGGACGCGTGGCAGGCGGCCCGCCCGGCCCTCGAGGCCTTCGCCGCGCGCCTCCACGCAGGCGCCCCGGTCAGCCTCGAGCGGGCGAGCGATCCGCGCGCGGCCTTCGCGGTCGACATCGCCGCGCCCGGCGCCGCCGGGCTGGCCGCGCTGCTCGAGCGGCTCGGGTAGGCGCGGCCCTCGCGCGGCCGACCTCGGTGCGCCTGGCGCCGCCGTGCTGGCCGCGCTGCTCGCCGTGGGCGAGCACGGTGCCTCGCCATCGCGCGTGCGGGTCGTCGGTCGTCGGTGGTCGCGTCGTCGTGGCGCCCTGGGGCCGCCGCTGCGCTACGGCAGGGCTTCGGCCAGGGGGACGTCCACGCGCAGCCGCTGCCCGGGGCGCAGATCCAGCTCGCCGTAGTAGGCGTGGTAGCGGTCGTGGCGGAGCTCGATCTGGTGGTGGCCGGCCCGCAGCGCCACGCCGCCGCGCAGGTCGCGGAGCTGGGCCACGTAGCGTCCGTCGACCCAGAGGACCGCGTCGGTCACCGGGCAGGCCACCTCGAGCACCGCGCGGTCGGAGCGGGTGGGGGACGCGCCGGCGCCGCCGCAGGCCGGAAGCGAGATGCACAGCGCGAGCGCGAGGCAGGCGCTACTCGGGCGCGGCATCGCTGCTCTCCTCGATGCCCTGGATGGCGGTGTCACCGCGGATCTCGACGTCGACCTGGCGCTCGCCCCGCGCCTGCGCGCTGATGGTGCCGCTCGACAGGCGGACCTGCTGGATGGCCGAGACCACGCGGGCCGGAGCCAGGCGGGTCTCGACGCCGAGGGCGATGCGGCCGCGCACCACCTCGCGCGCGTGCACCGCGTCGACCCCGGTGGTCGCGCCGAGCTTGTGGATGAGCGCGGCGATCGAGGCCCAGGTCTGAGCCCCGCGGACGCGCACCACGACCTGCGGCCCGCCGGTGTTGACCGCCGCCGCCCAGCGCTCGCCGACCTTGCCCGCGGCCTGGCCGGCCAGGCGGTGGGATAGATCGCGCGCCGCCGCGGCGGCGGCCTGGCCGGGCGCCCGGTCGAAGCCGGCCCCCTCCGCCTCGCCCTCGGCGATGACCTCGCCGCGCTCCGCGTCCAGCACTCGCAGCTTGCCGCGCCCGACCGCGCCCTGGAGGCGCGTGCTGCGGATGGTGCCGTCGGCGCGCACGTCGATACCCGCGATCCACACCGATGTGGCCCCCAGGCGGCGCGCGAGGTCGACGGCGGCCTCGTCCCCGAGCGGCAGCAGCGGATCGCCCTCGGCGCCCGACACCGCCACCTGCTCGCCGCCGGCCGGGCGCACGCGCAGACCCAGCGACTGCATCTCGCGCGTCAGCGCGTCGCCCGCGGCGCCTCCGTCCTCGCCGCCGCGGCCGAAGTTGGCGCTCGTGCCATCCGGCGTGGTGACCTTGAGCAGGAGCACCGCGGCCGGTCCGGTGCCCCCGGCATCGGTGGGGGCCGACCCCGACGAGCCCGCCGATCCTGCTGAGCCAGATGAGCCGCCCGTCACCGGGACCTTGAGCTCGCCCAGAGCGCTGCGCAGCTTGCCGAGGTCCACGGTCGCCGACACCACCACCTGGGTGTGGCCGCCGTCGGCCTTCTCGCTGAGCACGCGGTACGACGACACGTAGAGGCGCGCGCGGCGCAGCACGTTCTTTTCGATGGCGGCGCGGTTCTGCGCCCGGTCCCTGTCCGCGACCAGGCCGGCCAGCCCGCGCTCGACCGCCGCAGCGAACGCCTGATCGATCGCGCGCTCGCGCGCGGCCGAATCGGCACCGGCCCAGTCACCGCGCACCTCGAGCACGACCCGGTCATCCTGCGCATGTGCCGGCCCACCGGCGGCCAGCGCGCACGCCAGGACGGCCCCGGCGAGGCGAACAGCTCGCAACCGCGTCGTCATCATCGCTTCTCCTTGTCTCCCTTGCTGCGATCCCGGTGGTCGTCGTGCGACCCGGCGCGCCCATCGCCGCCGCGCGCGTCGCTTCTCTTGTCGCCGCGCTCGTCGCTGCTGCTCCTGTCACCGCGCCTGTCGCCGTCACTCCTGTCGCGGCTGCTCCTGTCGCTGCCGCGCCTGTCGCGGCTGCTCTTGTCGCCGTGCTTGTCACGGCCGCGCCTGTCGCGGTCGCTCTCGTCGTCGCCGTGCTTGTCGCCGTCGCGCTTGTCGCGCCCGGCCGCCTCCATCTCGACGACCACCAGGGCACCGGCCGCGCGCGCCCCGGCGAGCTGCTCGGCGGCGTCGTCGCCGGCGAGGTGGAGCGCGCCGCCGCGGAAACTCGAGGCGCGCACGCGCACCGGTCGGCCCCCGAGCCGCGCCGGGCCGATGGCCTCGCTCCTGGTCGCGAACACGGTCGGACCGGCGTAGTGCTCCTGGCCGGCGGCCAGCTTCACCCCGAGTGCCGGGTGTTTGATGTGACGGCCGGCGTCGACCACGATGGCGGTCGGCCCGCGCTCGGCCGCGCTCGGCGCCGGGCCGGGCCCGAACACCGCCGCGCGCGCCGCCTCGAGCGGCAGCGCCACGGCCAGCACCACGGATCCATCCGAGGCGTGCTCGACCTGCTCGTCGATGACCGCGTCGAGCGCGCGGTCGAACCGATCCGCCGCCGCGCCTTCGAGCGCGGCACCCAGCTCGCGCCCGTCGGCCAGCGCCAGATCGCGCGCCAGCCGGCGCAGCTGCACCCGCGCCGCGTCGCGCGCCTGCCGCTCGGCCTTGAGCCGAGCCAGTTCGGCCGACGGCGCGCGCAGGTCGCCCGCCGCCGCGCCGGTCGCGATCAGCAACCCACGCGTCCAGTCCACCCGCGCACCCGCCCCCAGCGACACGACCACCGCGCCCTCCGGCTCCCGGTCGCTCCCGCCGCCACCCGGCCCCGCCACCGCCGGCGCGTGCACCGCGGCCATGGCGGCCACCGCCGCTCCGACGCAGGCGGCGAGCAACACCCACGTCCGACGGGCCCGCGCGCGTGCCTTCAGCCGCAACGTCACTGGCTCGCAACCCCTGCTGCGAGGGCGACCAACGCCGGCCAGCTCCGACCGGCCAGCACGTGACTGCAGTCCGACCTCATTCGCCCGGATACCTTATCCCGGCCGCCCCCGCCTGCGAAACGCCCGGCCGCGCCGCGTCATTCCCCCCGCGCCGGCACCGCCACGGTTCGGCATCGCCAGTCCCGGCCCGCCACGGCCGGGACCGCCATCGGAAGTTGACCCGCTTTCGTGGACCGTGCCCTGGCGGGGGCAACACCAGCCTTCGCCTCGTCGCGCCTTCGGCGGCCGCCGCGGCGGCCTCTCGATTCGGCGCACATCGTGTCGGTGAGCTCGTGAAACCGCGGAAATCTGAACCGGCGGCGAGTCTGGGCTGAAAACTCGCGCTGCGGTGCGGGCCGCGGTACGGAGGCCGCTCGCTGCCGAAAGGAATGAAGGCCCGGAGTAGCAGCTCCGAGCCCTCGGGTCGTCCACGGGACGTGGGTCGACGGGTTGTTCGTCGCACGTCTCGGAGCGGGCGTCCAGTTTCTTCCGCGGCGCCGGGACGTGGACTCCTTGCGCTTCGTCAGTTGTCGTCGCTGTAGCCGGGTCTTCTACCTGTGTCGTTGGTGCGACGACGGCCATGCCTACTGCGGCGACCGGTGCGCCGAGTTCGGCCGGCGCGATTCGCTGCGCGCCGCCGGGCGCCGCTACCAGCAGACGGACGGCGGCCGGGCCCAGCATGCGGCGCGCCAGCAGACCTACCTCGATCGGCGCGAGGCCGCCAAGATGACGCATCACCCTGCCGAAAACTTGCCCGCCGCCATAGAGGTGGACTCGCCGGCTCCGACGGCAGGGCAGGACGCCCTGGTCGCGAGCGGCGGTGAGGAGCAAGACCATGCGTTCCATCTGGGTCGCCATCGACCCGAAGTGCGAGGAGACCCGGGTCCTGGCGACGACCGGTCCGAGCGAGACCATCCTGAAGGCCCGGTTGTCGCCGGCGGCGCGACACCCGCGCGCCGTGCCGCACCTGCTCGAGGCGTTGGCGATGTGGCAGGGGATGCCGGTCCACGCTGCGCTCGTTGTGGACGGCCCGGACGATTCGTCCGCCACGAGACTCTGTCTCGATGCCCTGACCGACTTCGGCGGCGGTCCGCTCTACACGCTCGAGTTCGTAGACGGTCGCAAGCGCCGCCATCGTGACCCCCTGGGCGGGCTGGGCCGGTTCCACGACCTGCGCCAGCTGCTCCTGTTCGAGGTGGCCCGATGATCGACGCGGAGCTTTACGCGCGCATCCGGCGCCTGTTCTTCGCCGAGCACTGGAAGGTCGGCACCATCGCCACCGAGCTGGGCGTTCACCACGACACCGTCGAGCGGGCCATCGAGGCCGACCGGTTCGTGCGCGCTCCGCGGCAGATCCGTCAGTCGCTGCTCGACCCCTACAAGGCGTTCATCGGCGAGGTCCTGGAAAAGCATCCTCGGCTGCGCGCCACGCGCATCTTCGACATGCTCCGCACCCGTGGCTATCCGGGCGGCTACTTCCCGGT
>Ga0126377_10000567_pt1 | contig 22678 bp, 23 predicted proteins | sample PanSoiMetPlot_22_FD_92647 | JGI IMG/M metagenome (GOLD analysis project Ga0126377, IMG submission 92647) | Tropical forest soil microbial communities from Panama - MetaG Plot_22 | ecosystem: Environmental > Terrestrial > Soil > Tropical forest > Bulk soil | place: Panama | collected 2016-02-17 | reverse complement strand
CGCGGAAAAAATCTTACGCGAAGATTTAGTAATCAAACGATACGATCTGGCGCCGCGTGCTTCGGTTCCACGCGCGGCGCGCGAAAGATGTGTTGCGATTTGATGACGACTCGCGGTCCGCTCGCGAGTTCAGTGCAGATTGTGCACAGTGCTGCGCGTTCGTCAGCGCGCGCGTCCCGCGAGGACCGGGACCATCAGGCGTGCAAGCGGGTTTGAGTTGCTTTTCGCGCGCTTCGTCGGGCTGCGCGCGCGCTTGGTCCCCCGGGACGAGGGCCGGTGGACGCGCGATTCAGAAAGACAGTTCGAGCATTGCGCGTGTCGCGGGAGTCTGCGGCTGCGGGTATGCGAGCTGCGGATAGGCGCGCTGCGGTTCAGCGACGATGAAGCTGCGCGCGTCGTAGCGATCCGGGCCGGAAGCAAGGCGCATGCCGGCCGTCGGAGCCGGGGCGTCGACGCAGCTCTCCGCATCGGTGGGTGCACTCACGCCGTGTGCGGCTTGCAGTCCATGGGAGGCCGCCAGCGCGGCCGCTGCGGCTACGACGCTCGCAGCCACTGAGATCCATTTGTACATCTGCCGGTGCCTCGTTTTCGGGGACGACGCCGTGACGCGACGAGCGTCGCGTGTTGAACATCTGACGTGCGCATGATGGCGGGAAACCAACGGGCGATCTGTCAACTGGTTGACACAACGCCACGGGGCAGCCGGACAGATGAACGGGCCCCTCGAGGCCCCCGCGGGGTTCAGCCCTCGTGCGTGAGGTTGCGCAGCGCGCGCTCGTTCACCACGGTGACGCTCCCCCGGCCCAGGGTCACCCAGCTCTTGCGCTTCCAGGTCTGCAGGTGCTTGTTGACGATCTGGCGCGAGAGACCGAGGAACTGCGCGAGGTTTTCCTGCGACAGGGTCAGCTTGACGCCCGTGCCGCTCTGGCGCCCGTGCACGCTCGCAAGACTCAGCAGCCGCTTCGCGAGTCGCGCCGGCGCGCCGAGGAGCGTCGAGTCCTCCGCCTGCTGTGCCGTGTAACGCACACGACTGCAGAGCAGCTCGATGAGATGCACCGCGAGTCGCGGCTCGCGTGTGAGCAATCCCTGGAACTGCTCGCGACGGATCACGATGAGCTCCGAAGGCGCGAGCGTGGTCGCTGTCGCGGTGCGCTGCTGACCGTCGAGCAACGCGATTTCGCCGAACGCGTCGCCCGGCTCCATCACGTTGAGAAAGATCTCCTTGCCGCCGGCAGCACTCGCGCTGATCCGCACCTTGCCGGTCACGACACCGTACAAGGCATCGCCCGGATCGCCACGCATGAACACCACCGCCTCTTCCGGGTAGCTGCGCCGCGTCGCGAGCGCCACGACCTGGTTGATCGTTGCCGGCGGAAGTCCGCGAAACAAGCTGTTGCGCGCGATGATGGTCGCGGGATCGAGAGGCAAAGCGCTCTTCCTGTGGTACGGAGTGCTGTCGGACTATACCATTGCCACTTTCGCCAGCCCTCCCGCCTATGTCCGCTGGTTCCACCGCCGTTTACAGCCTGCTCTTCATCTGCCTGTGTTGCGTCCTCGCGCCACGGGCCCTGGCCCAGTACGACGTTGAACCCGAGAACCCCGTGTGGTTGCGCGCCCTGCTCGACTTGCGCGTCGTCCGCGGCGGTGCGGCTCCCAGCTGGACCGACAGCGGGCCGGGCAAGACGCGCTTCGGCGGTCGCAATACGGATGCGGGCTTCGAGCGCGTCACGCGCTTCGCCCTCGGCCAGCTCGCCATCGAAATGGGAGCCGCATTGCCCTGGGGCCTGCGCGCGCAGGTCCAGTTCAACATCCAGCCCGACATCGCCGACGACTACGATCCATGGGTGGTCGAAGCGCTGGTGCGCAAGGAATGGGGCAATCCGTCCGACGGCTGGGGCGTGCAGACCGGGCTCATGACCCTGCCGTTTTCCCTGGAGCACACCGGTCCCGCATGGACGCCCGAGTATTCGATTTCGGCATCAGCACTCAACAGTTGGTTATGGGAAGAGGTCAGCCTCACGGGCCTCGAAGGCGAATGGTGGCACCAGGGAGAATCGGGGCCGCGCATCGGAATCGTGGTCGGCGCAGGCTACGGGGCCGACCAGATGGGCCGCCTGATCGCCTCGCGCGGCTGGGCGCTCGGTGACGGCGTGAGTGGCGTCAATGCCGACCTCCCGCTGCCGAACGGCACGCGCATGGATATTTTCAACGAGAAGGATCATCGCCCGGCGGTCTACACCTGGCTCACGCTCGGTGACGAGGCGCGCGCGGCACTGAAGCTCGGCTACCTCGACAATCTCGGCGACCAGGGGTACGACGGCGTGTGGCACACGCGTGTCGCCACCGTCGGTGCAACGCTGCATCCGCTGACACGCACCGATTTCGTCGTGCAATACCTGCGCGGCAAGGCGCTGGTGTGGCAGCCCACGAATGACAGCTCGCTGCGCGGCTTCTATGCGCTCGTCTCGCATCACTACCGCGGGCACCGTGTGACCGTGCGCTACGACGACTTCCGCGTGCACGATCTCGATGGCGGCAATCCCACGGCGGAGAGCGGCGACGCGGTGACGCTCGCCTACCTGTACGAGTGGGGCCTGCGGCACCGAGTCGGCGCGGAATACATCTGGCTGCACAGCAATCGTCCGGCGAGCGCGTTTCCCGAGCCCGGGCAGGACGGGTGGCAGCTGAGTTATCGCTTCCGCTACTGAAGAAGTATCGCGTGGACTTCCATCGATCCCTCATCATCGTGCTGGCACTCGCGGTGCTGCCGCTGAGCGCCGCGCTCGCCGCGGGGGTTTCCGGTCGCGTGGTGGGAGCGGATGGCAAAGGCATCGCGGATGCGGTCGTGTTCGTCGATGCCGCGCCGGAGAGCGCCGCCGCCCGGTCGCCGGCCACGGCGACCATGGACCAGATCAACAAGACGTTCGTGCCGCACGTGCTACCGGTGGTGGTCGGGACCGAAGTGCGCTTCCCGAATCGCGACCAGATCAGTCACCACGTGTACTCCTTCTCGCGCACCAAGAACTTCGAGCTGCCGCTCTACAAGGGCGAGAACGCGCCGCCCGTACTGTTCGACAAGCCCGGCGTGGTCAAGATCGGCTGCAACATCCACGACTGGATGTCCGCGGTCATCCTCGTCGTGCCGACGCCGCACTTCGCGGTCACCGATGCGGAAGGACACTTCAAGCTTGCCGGTCTCCCTCCCGGCAACTACAGGCTGCTCGCGTGGCATGAGCAGAGCCGCGAGAAGACCGCAGACACCGCGCAGCGCGTGCAGGTGGCCGGCAGTGATCTCGAGCTCACCTTCCAGCTCTCCCTGTCCGACGATCGGTCGCGTCCCGCGATGCGGGGCTCTCGATGGGACCAGTAGGCTGGTGGTCGCGCAGCCGGCTGCGCACCAAGATCTTCGTGGCGTTCTCGGCTCTGGTCGTCGCAGTGCTGATTGCGACGCTCGGCTTCACGCAATTCGTCGTGAGCCGTGAGGCCCAGCGCACGCTGAACCGCGAGCTCCTCACCACCGGCCAGCTCTTCGATGGACTGCTGGTCGAGCGGGCCGCGCGGCTGCGGACCAATTCCATCCTGCTGGCGAGCGACTTCGCGCTGAAGCGCATCATCGCCACCCATTTCGACGCGAACTACGATCCGGCAACGCTCGCGTCGGCCGCGTTGAGCTACCAGAGCCGCATCGGCGCCGAGCTCCTGTGGATCACCGACGAGAACGGCCTGTTGCTCGTGAGCTCCCCCGGCGCCTCGCACGGTGGCACGTCGCTCGCGAGTTTCTCGCCGGTGAAGGAAGCCCTCGAGAGCGGCGAGGCGGCAAGCACCATCGGCGAAATCAACGGCGTCCTCTTTCAGCTCGTCGCCGTGCCGGTGTTCGGTCCGGACGTGATCGGCTTCCTGCTGCTCGGCCAGGCGATCGATGACGCGTTCGCGGCGCGACTCAGGCAGGCCGCCGGTCTCGACATCACGTTCCTCACCCAGGACCGCGTATTCGCCTCGTCCTGGCCCGCGCAGGACCGCGACCGGCTCCTGCCCTCCAATGAAGCACGCACGGAGTTCCTGCATTGGCAGGCGGCGCACAAGCCGCTGCTTCTGAAGCTCGCGGGCGAGCGCTTTCTCTCCCTGGTGTTTCCGGTCGACGCGCGCCTGGCGCAGCCGCTCTATGCACTGGCGCAGGGCTCCTACGACAAGGCGCTCGCACCGCTCCGTTCCCTGCAATGGAGAATTCTGTTGATCGGCAGTGGAGCGCTGCTCGGCGCCCTGCTGATCGGCATCGGGCTCGCCGGCGGCATCATTTCGCCGGTGCAGACGCTGGTCTCGGGCATGCGCGAAGTACACCGCGGCAACCTGCACTATCGCTCGAGCATCGAGCGTCACGATGAGCTCGGGTTTCTCGCCAAGTCGTTCAACGACATGGTCGGCGGCCTCGAGGAGCGTGAGCATCTCAAGGACACGTTCGGCCGCTTCGTGTCGCACGATGTTGCGGAGGCAGTGTTGAACGGCCGCGTGCCCCTCGAAGGCGAACGGCGTGATGTCACGATCCTGTTCCAGGACATCCGCGGCTTCACCGGGCTGAGCGAGGGCCTCGATCCGGCAGCGCTCCTCAAACTCCTCAATCGCTTCTTCACCGAGGTCGTGGCGGCCGTCGAGGCCGAAGGTGGCGTGGTCAAGCAGTTCGTCGGCGATGGAGTGATGGCGTTGTTCGGTGCGCCGCAGGCTTACCAGGACCACGCGCAGCGTGCGGTGCGCGCCGCGCTCGGGATCGTGAACCGGCTCGCCGGACTGAACCGCGAGTTGCAGCAGCAGGGCCTTCCGGCGTTGCAGATCGGCGTCGGCATTCACACGGGCGCGGTCGTCGCCGGACTGATCGGCCCCGACAATCGCGTGGAGTATGGTGTCGTCGGCGACCCGGTGAACCTCGCCAATCGCGTCGAGTCGTTGACCAAGGAAGTCCAGGCCACCGTGCTCGTATCGCGCGAAATCTCCGCCCAGCTGAGCCCCGCGTTCGTGCTGGGCCGCACCGCGATGCTGCCGGTGAAGGGCAAGAGGCAGCCCATCGAGGTCGTGGAAGTTCTCGGCCTCGATTGAGCGTGACGCGATTGCGGCGATCGTGAGGGAAGTGGTCCCCTCGGATCGTTGCGGATTGGACCTTCTGCAGAACCACTCATCGTCGCATGCTCGAGCCCATGCAAGGAGATGACATGACGCGCAAGTCTTCGCTTCAGTACCAATCGCTCCTGGCGACGACGCTCGCCGCCTGGCTGTGCAACGCGCTGCTCGGCGTCGCGTGCGCCGCCGAACCTGCCAAGGTCACGCCGCTCATGAAGAAGGATGTCGCCGGCGCCGCGGACAAGGAGGTTCTCATGTCGACGGTCGAATACCTCCCCGGCGGAGCGTCGATGCCGCATCGCCACGACGCCAATGTCTTCGTCTACGTGCTGGAGGGCTCGCTCATCATGCAGGTGGACGGGCACGAGGTGGTGACGCTGAAGCCCGGCGATACGTTCTACGAAGGGCCCGACGACATTCATCGTGTATCGGCGAACGCCAGCAAGACCGAGCCGGTCAAATTCCTGGTCTTCATGGTGAAGGACAAGGACAAGCCCCCCACCCGCCCGGTGAATTGAGGAGACACGATGATCGACGTCTACTACTGGCCGACGCCGAACGGCCACAAGATCCGTTTGTTTCTGGAAGAAACGCAGCTGCCGCACCGCATCGTCCCGGTGAACATCGGCAAGGGCGAGCAGTTCAGGCCCGAGTTCCTGGCGATCTCGCCGAACAATCGCATGCCCGCGATCGTGGACCCTGAGCCGCGCGGCGGCGGCGCTCCACTATCGCTGTTCGAGTCAGGCGCGATCCTGCTCTATCTCGCCGAGAAGACACGACGGCTGATCCCCGAAGAGATTCACGGCCGTGCGGAAGTATTGCAGTGGCTGTTCTGGCAGGTCGCGGGGCTCGGGCCGATGGCCGGGCAGAACGGTCACTTCAACGTCTACGCGCCCGAGAAGTTGCCATACGCGATCGATCGCTACACGCGCGAAACCAATCGGCTCTACGGTGTCCTCAACCGCAGGCTCGCCGACCGCGAATTCGTGGCGGGACAATTTTCGATTGCGGACATCGCCAGCTATCCGTGGATCGTGCCGCACCAGGCGCACGGGCAGGATCTCGCGGATTTCCCGCACCTCGAGCGCTGGTTCAATGCCATCAGGGCGCGGCCGGCGACGATCCGGGCCTACGAAGGCGCGAAAGAGGTCTACACGCCCACCGATCAGCCCATGTCGGAGGAGGCGCGCAAGATCCTGTTCGGGCAGAGCGCGGCCACGGTCGCGGAGCGCCGCACCTCCGCCTAGTCCAGCTGCAGTCGCAGGACGACCTTGCCTACGAAGTTGCCCGACTTCAGGTACGCGAGCGCATCCTGGTATTGCTCGAACGGAAAGACCCGATCGATCACCGGATGGAGCTTGTGCCGCGTGATGTAGGCGTTCATCCGCAGGAAGTCGGCGCGTGAACCGACGAACACGCCCTGCGCGCGCGCCGTCTTGTTGAGGAGCCCCGCTGCCGGGATGTTTCCGCCGTAGCCCGTCAACCCGCCGACGATCGCCACGGTGCCGAGATACGCGACGCTCTTGACCGACTGCGCAAGCGTATCCTTGCCGCCGACGTCGACGACGAGATCCGCGCCGTGACCACTGGTGAGCTCGAGCACCCGAGCGCTCCAGTCCGGCGTCGTCTTGTAGTTGATGCCGTCCTGCGCGCCGAGCTCCTGCGCGCGGCGCAGCTTCTCGTCGGAGCTGCTGGTAACGATCACGCGCGCGCCGGCGGAGGCGGCAAACTGCAGTGCAAAGATCGACACGCCGCCGGTGCCCTGCACGAGCACAACGCTTCCCGGGCGCAGATCGTGATGACCGACCGTGGCCGACCACGCGGTGAGACCCGCCGTCGGCAGCGTCGCGGCTTCTTCGTAACTCAGGCCAGCGGCAACCGGAACCACGGCTGCGTCTTCGAGCAGCACGTAGTCCGCCATGACGCCGTCGACCTCGTAGCCATGCGAGCCGGACATCTTTTCGCGGTCCGGCGGCCCGTCCGCCCAGTTCCTGAAGTAAGTGCTCGTGACCCGCTGCCCGACACGAATGCCCTTCACCGCCTTGCCCACCACGACCGCATCGCCGGCGGCATCGGAGACCGGCACCCGACCGGTGTAATCGTCCTTCTCTTCGAGGAGTTCCCAATCGCCGCGATTGAGGGCGACGGCGCGCACGTGCACCAGCACCTGGGTATCGCCGACCTCGGGCACCGGCGCCTCGATGACTTTCCAGCGATACGCGGAATCGGTCTTCTCGAGCACGACCTTGCGAGTCGTTGCCGGAATCGTCGGTGCAGCAAACGAGTCGACGACCAGGAACATGAGGCCGAGCAGTACTGCGGGGCCTATCAATGCTTTCATGCGGACTCCCTCCCCGGGTGCAGGGCGCATTTCAGTATGATTCGACACCGCCGATCAACTGCAGGATGAAATACGACCGATGCGCGTACTCAGGTGCGCCGACCATGCGTCGATGCCGTGGAAGAATGGCGGCGGAACGACTGCGGAGATCGCGATCAGCCCGCCCGGCGCGTCGCTCGACTCGTTCGACTGGCGCATCAGCATGGCGCACGTGGCCTCGGAGGGTCCGTTCTCGCGCTTCGCGGGCATCGATCGCACGCTGGCGATCATCGAGGGCGCGGGATTGCGTCTGTCGGTCGACGGACGCGCGGTCGAACTCACGATACGGTCGAGTCCGTTTGCATTCCCGGGAGAGGCTGAGACGCGCGCAACCCTGCTGTCGGGCGCGATCACGGATCTCAACGTGATGACTCGTCGTGATCGGTACACGCATCGTGTCGCGCGACTCGCAGCGCCTGCGGACTGGGTTGCGTCATCTGAGGCTGCGATCCTTGTGGTCTTCTGTGGCAGCGGCGCCACGCAAGTGCGCTGCCAGGAGCAAACGCTGCTGCTGAACGCGAAGGATTCGCTGCTCATCGAAGCACCTGCCGCGTCCCTGCGCTTCGATGGTGATGCGATGCTGCTCGTGGTCGAAGTGTTCGCGCTGAGCAGCCCGTCGCCGTGAGAACGTGATAGCCTGCGCCGCCCGTTTCCACCGGATGAAAGGGAAGCCATGACCGCTCGTCGGTACCGCGACTCCGAGCAAGTCGATTTCGTCATCGTGGGTTGCGGCGCCGCGGGCGGCATCCTCGCCCGCGAGCTGTCGCGCAGCAAATTCTCCACCGTAGTCTTCGAGCAGGGACCGCGCCTCGCGCCTGCCGACTTCGAGCATGACGAGCTCAAGTACTGGTTCATGGCCGGGATCACCAACGACGCGACGCGCAACCCGCAGACGTTCCGCAATGATCCGTCTGTCGAGGCCCGCCACGTCAAGGACAGGCCGCCGCTCTGGTATGCGCGACTCGTCGGCGGCACCAGCGTGCACTTCACCGCCAACTACTGGCGCTTCAGAGAAGTCGACTTCAGCGAGCGCAGCCGGCTCGGCGCGATCCCGGGCGCAGACCTGCAGGACTGGCCGATCAGCTACGCCGAGCTCGAGCCCTGCTACACCCGGGTCGAGTGGGAAGTCGGCGTCAGTGGGCTCGCGTACGCCACTCCATTCGATCCGCCGCGCACCAGGCCTTACCCGATGCCACCCATGCCGGTGAAGTCTTCGGGAGTGTTGTTCGAGCGCGGCGCGCGCAAGCTCGGCCTGCATCCTTTTCCTGCGCCGCTCGCCATCAACTCACAGCCCTATAACGGGCGCCCCGGCTGCGTGCACTGCGGCTTCTGTCATGGCTTCGCCTGCGAGGTGCAGGCCAAGGGCTCGACGCTGTACACGATGATCCCGCAGGCAGAAGAGACCGGTCACTGTGAAGTGCGCGCCGAGAGTTACGTCGTGCGCATCGAAACCGACAAGCGCGGGCGCGCCACCGGCGTCACGTATTTCGATCGCGAGCGGCGCGAGCACTTCCAGAAAGCGCGTGCCGTGATCGTCAGCGCCAACGGCGCCGAGACACCGCGTCTGCTGCTGATGTCGGCCAATGCCTCATTTCCCCACGGCCTTGCCAATTCCAGCGGCGTGGTCGGCAAGTTCCTCATGTTCAACTGCGCCGGGCGTGCCGGCGCGGTGTTCGAGCACGAGTTGAACGAGCACAAGAGCGTGCAGGTGACGCGCGTCGTGCACGACTTCTATGACTCCGATCCGAAGCGTGGCTTCTATGGTGGCGGTGGCATCGATGCGCGGATGGGGCCGCAGCCCCTGGTCTGGGCGCTGCGCACGGGGCTGGAAGGCCCGTCATGGGGCAGCGAATACAAAGCACGCCTGCAGGCGTTCACGCGCTCGATGACCATCTTCGGGCACGGGACTTCGCTCGCGGTCGAAAGCAACAGTGTTTCGCTGGATCCGGAGCTCAAGGATGACTGGAACCTGCCGGCGATCCGCGTGACCTACAAGGATCATCCGGACGACCTCGCCAACACGCGCTTCCTGCAGGATCGCGGTGTGGAGATTCTCGAGGCCGCGGGTGCGCTCAAGGTGACACGTGCACCGGTCACAGAGCAAACCTCGTCGATGCACCTGCTGGGCACCTGCCGGATGGGCGACGATCCCGCGACCTCGGTGATCGATCGCTATCACCGCACGCACGATGTGCCGAACCTGTTCCTGTGTGACGGCAGCAGCCTGGTGACCTCAGGTCGCGGGCAACCGACGATGACGATCCAGGCGCTGGCGTTTCGCGCCGCCGATCACATCAGCCGGTTTGCCAAGCGCGGCGAGATCTAGACTGCCGTACGCAGTTCCGCGACCGGCGTGGTGATGCCGAGCGCCGCGCGCAGCGCGTCGTCGACGCGCTCGCAGAACACGAACTGGATCGCCTTGCGCACGCTGTCGGGCACATCTTCAAGGTCGTTGCGATTGCGTGCGGGCAGCAGCACCGTGCGAATCCCGGCGCGGTGCGCCGCGATCACCTTCTCCTTGATGCCGCCCACCGGGAGCACCAGGCCGCGCAGGCTGATCTCGCCGGTCATGGCGACATCCCTCGCGACGGTCTTGCCAGTGAGGAGCGAGACGATGGAGGTGAACATCGCCACGCCCGCGCTCGGCCCGTCCTTGGGGATGGCGCCGGCGGGCACGTGGATGTGCAGGTCACTCTTCTTATATAGCTGCGCGTCGATGCCGAGCGCGTCCGAGCGCGACTTCACCAGCGAGAGCGCCGCCTGCGCGCTTTCGCGCATGACATCGCCGAGCTGGCCGGTGAGGATCAGCCGTCCATTGCCCGGGATCCGCGTCGACTCGACGAACAGGATGTCGCCGCCGACCGGCGTCCACGCCAGACCGGTCGCGACACCCGGCACGCTGGTGCGCATCGCCGTCTCGCTCTCGAAGCGCGGCGCGCCGAGGATCGTGCGCAACTCGTCGGCTTCCACCGTACGCCGCTCGATCGTGCCCTCGGCAATGCGCACCGCGACGTTGCGCAGCACCGCGCCGATCGCGCGTTCCAGGTTGCGACAGCCGGCCTCGCGCGTGTATTCGCGCACGATGTGGCGCAGCGCCTCCTCAGTGATCGACGCCTGCTCGGCCTTGAGGCCATTGGCCTCGAGCTGGCGCTTCACCAGGTAGCGCTTCGCGATCTCGACCTTCTCGTCTTCCGTGTAGCCGGTGAGCTCGATCAGCTCCATGCGATCGCGCAGCGGCCCGGGAATCGTGTCGAGCACGTTGGCGGTGGCGATGAAGAGCACGCGCGACAGATCGAACGGCACGCCGAGATAGTTGTCGCGGAACGTGTTGTTCTGCTCCGGGTCGAGCACTTCGAGGAGCGCCGAGGACGGATCGCCGTGGATGCCGGCGCCGACCTTGTCGATCTCGTCGAGCATCAGCACCGGGTTGCGGGTCCCGGCCTTGCGTAGCGCCTGGATGACATTGCCCGGCAGCGCGCCGATATAGGTGCGACGGTGACCGCGAATCTCCGCTTCGTCGTGCACGCCGCCGAGGCTGGTGCGCACGAACTTGAGTCCGAGCGAGCGCGCGATGCTCTGGCCGAGCGAGGTCTTGCCGACGCCCGGCGGCCCCACGAAGCACAGGATCGGGCTGCGGCCCTGCGGATTGAGCTTGCGGACCGCGAGGAACTCGAGGATGCGCTTCTTGATCTTGTCGAGACCGTAGTGGTCTGCGTCCAGGACTTCGCGCGCCCGCGCGATGTCGATCGCTTCCTCGTCGAGCTTCGACCACGGCAACTGGATCATCCAGTCGAGCCAGGCGCGCAGCATCGAGTACTCCGGCCCCGCGTCCGACATGCGCTCCAGGCGCTTGAGCGCCTGCTTCGCCTGCTCCAGCGCTTCCTCCGGCATGCCCGCCTGGTCGATGGCTTCGCCGAGCGACTTCATTTCCTCCGAGAGGCCGGCGTCCTCGCCGAGCTCCTTCTGTATCTGCTTCATCTGCTCGCGCAGCAGGATCTCGCGCTGGCGCTCATCGATCGCGCCACGCGTCTGTTCCTCGATCTGCCGCTGCAGTTTCATCACCTCGATGCGATGCGAGACGAAATCCGTCACACGATCGAGGCGCGCCTTGAGATCGAGCGTCTCGAGGAGCTGCTGACGCTCGTTGACCTTGATGTCGAGGAAGCTCGAGACCAGGTCGACCAGCGAGGACGGCGATTCGATGCTCTGCACCGCGTTGGCGAGCTCGGCCGGCGCGCGCGGCAGGAGATTGATGGCCTCCACCGCCAGGCGCTTGAGGTTGAGCACCAGCGCTTCGATCTCGCTGGTCGCCGGGATCTTGTCGGTCAGGAACTCGACGCGGGCCATGAGATACGGCAGGCCGGGCTGAAAATCGAGCACGCGAAAGCGCCGCTCGCCCTGCAACACGAGGTGATGAGCGCCGTCCTGCCCGGTCACGTAGCGCAACACCGTGGCGACGGTCCCGATGCGCACGAGGTCCTCGCCGCCGACCTCGTCCTTGTCCGCATCGCGCTGCAGGAGCACGCCGATCTTGCGTTCGGCGCGCACGGCTTCCTGCGCGGCGGCGATCGAGGGCTCGCGATTCATGCCGATCGGCAGCACCGTACCGGGGAACAGCACGAGGTTGCGCACCGGCAGGATGATCAGCATGTCATCCGAGACGGTGGGTGTGGCGGGAGTCGGCGACTGCGTTTCGCTCATGGCGCTTGAAGTCCCTCAGTGCTTGCGAAGTCGGAGTTTGAGGATGCCGTCGACACACGTCTGCTCGAGGAGCTCGTAGTGCCCGTCGGCGAGTGCGATGCGCCGCTCGAAGGAGCCATACGGAATCTCGAGCCGGCGCACGGTGGCGTTGTGGCCACACACGCTCGATGGCCGCGCGGCGCGCACCAGCACACCGGCATCGTCGAGTTGCAGGTCGATCTGTTCCGGCCGGATCCCGGGCAGGGCCACGAGTATCACGACCTCGCCGCGTGTTTCGGTGACGTCCACGGGCGGCTCCCAGCGCGGCTGCTCGCCCGAATGGCCCACCGAGCGATAGAACTGCCGGTGCAGGCGATCGGCCTGCTCGAGCAGATTCATCGCTTCGGCCCACATCCACGAACGGGGGTCGCGTCCTGACATGTCGACTGGGGGTCCTCTTCAGTGATGGGTGCGGATCTTGTGCCGAAACGCACCGGATCAAGCCCGGGTCCTCAGTGCGGGTTGACCGAAGGCCGGGCGCATCGGTTCCCGGGGCCCGATCCGTGCATGTCCCGTCGTTCGGCACGCGATGCATTGAAGGAACCCTCGGCATACTCTGGAGGCCGGCACTCGAGCGAATGAGCACTACCCGATCTCAACCCTGCAGCGAGGCCGCCATCCGCTCGACGCATGGCGCGGTTGCCTGCGCCCGTAGTCAGCAACGCTGGGTACTCACGGCGGCGGTGCTGGCCTCGACGATGGCGTTCGTCGACGAGTCCGTCGTCAACGTCGCGCTGCCACGCATTCAAACCAGTCTCGGCACCACGCTCCCGGCGATGCAGTGGGTGGTGAATGCCTACACGCTCTGCATGTCCGCGCTGCTCCTGATCGGCGGCGCCGCGGGCGATCAGCTGGGACGCCGGCGAATCTTCCTGCTCGGGGTCGCCATCTTTGCGGCCGCCTCGCTCGCGTGCGGCCTTGCGCCCACTGCGGCGGTGTTGATCGTCTCGCGCGCCTTGCAGGGTGTCGGAGCCGCACTCCTGATCCCGTGTTCGCTCGCGATCATCGGCGCGGCATTCGAGGAGCAGGAGCGCGGTGCGGCCATCGGTATCTGGTCGGGCGCCTCTGCACTCGCGGCCGGACTCGGCCCGTTGCTGGGCGGATGGTTGGTGGATCACACTTCGTGGCGGGCGATCTTCCTGATCAATCCGCTGCTCGCGGTGATCGCGCTGTGGATCGGGTTGCGACATCTGCCGGAGAGTCGCGATCCCGACGCCGTGCCCGGAATCGACTGGCGCGGCGCTCTGCTGGTCTTTGCCGGGCTCGGGGTGCTCGTCTACGGCCTCATCGAAGCCGCCGTGCTCGGCTGGCGCAATCCATGGGTGTACGGCTCGATCACCGCCGGCCTGCTGGTGCTCGCCGCATTCGTGCTCGCCGAGCGAGTCCGTCGCGCGCCGATGATGCCGCTGACACTCTTTCGCTCACTGCGCTTCAGCGGCATCAACCTGGTGACGCTGCTGCTCTATGGCGCACTCGGCGGCGCGTTCTTCTTCCTGCCGTTCCTGCTCATCCAGGTACACGGCTACTCCGCCACTGCGGCGGGCGCGATCTTCCTTCCGTTCTCAGTGATCCTCGGTGTGTTGTCCCGCTGGTCCGGCAGGATCGCCGATCACTTCGGCGCGCGCTGGCCACTCATCATCGGCCCCGCGCTGGTCGCGGTCGGCTTCGCGCTGCTGGCGCGCGCCACCGGCGATTCGCGCTATTCCGCCGTCCTGTGGCCGATGGTGGTGCTCGCCTTCGGCATGGTGATCACGGTGACGCCGCTCACGACGACCGTGGTCAACGCGGTGCCGGCACATCAGACAGGGATTGCTTCCGGCATCAACAACGCGGTCGCCTCGGTTGCGAGCCTGCTCATGATCGCCGTGCTGGGCACGATTGCCCTGAGCGCGATCGGCCACTCGCTCGATGAGCAGCTCGCGAGCTCGTCGTTGTCGAGAGAGACGAAGGCGGTCGTGGAGAGTGCGCGCGGCGGATTTGTAACTCCGACAATGCCGCCATCGATCCCCGAGGCCGAGCGACGCTCCGCGAACGCGATCGTCGGCTCATCGTTCGTCACAGCGATTCGACTCGTTATGTTAATCGCCAGTGCGATGGCACTGCTCAGTGCGCTGATCAGCGCGCTCACGATCCGCGCAAATCAACCTGAATACGGAAAATCACGCGCACAGCGGCACTAAACCCGCTCTAGACTCGTCAATGAGATGGACTCTGTCTCGCGACGGGGTGACGATAGTGCCGGTGGTATCGCGGAGCGGAGGTCACATGCGCTCTCAGCCAAAAACTCCAATCAGGCTCGGTCGGTTTCGACTGCCGCTCCTCTGTTCGACGCTGCTGCTGTTCGCTGCCTGCGGGCAAGCGGGCAAGAGTGCGCAGCAGCCCGCGGGCCTCTCCGAGCTCGCGTGGGCTCGCGTCGCTCTCGAGCGCAACCCGAGCATCGAGGTCGTGGCTACTGACTTCCAGACCGGAGTCTTCACGCTGCGCGACAAGCGCACCGGCCAGGTGCAGGCGGTGAAGTTGAGCGAACTCGCCGCGGCACCCGTGTCGCAGCTGAGCGCACCCATTTCCCGTCCGGTCGCGCACAGCGAACCCGGGGAGTCGCAGACCGCGAACACCGCTGAGGACGAGGCATCGTCCGCCGACGCCTCTGAGTCGTCATCGGCGCCTCCCGAGCCGGCACCCACACCGGCGCCGTCACAATCATCCACTATGCGCTCCGTCGCCCAGGCGCCCGTGGCCGAAGGCAAGGGCTACACCGTCGAGCGCGCCGATGGACAGGTGAAAGTGAGCGGTCCGGGCGTCAGCATCGTCAGCTCGACGCCCGCCACCGATGTTCCGGGTGGGGATCCGGCGCTGCGCAAGACGGACCCGATCATCTGCGAAGGCCAGCGCATGATCCATCTCGACAATCGCAAGATCTACGTCGATGGCGACGGAGTCACGGCGCGCGCCGGTTGCGAGCTCTACCTGACCAACAGTCGCATCGTTGCCTCGGGCACCGGGCTCATCGTGCAGGACGCGGTCGTGCACATCGACAACAGCTACGTCGAGGGCGCGTCCGGGTCCTTCGAAGCCGCGATGGGCGCCAAGATGTTCGTGCGTGATTCCACGTTCAACGGACTGTCGCGTCGCGATGCGTTCGCCCAGGTGCAGGACCAGGGCGGCAACCAGTGGCGCTGAGCCGATCGCTCTAGTTGAGGCGCGGCGACAGCAGCAAGCGCCCGCCGAGCAGGACGAGAATTCCTCCGCAGACGCGATTGAGGCGGCGCTGCCAGCGCGGATCCCGCCGCAACGCTGCACTCACCGCCCCACCCGCCCACGCATAGAGCAGGTTGACGATCGTCCCTGAGACGATGAACAGCGCGCCGAAGATCAACACCTGCGCGGTCACGCTGCCGCGCGCGGGATCGGCAAATTGCGGCAGGAACGCCATGAAGAAGAGTGCGACCTTCGGGTTCAACACGTTCGTGATGAGACCCTTGCGGAAAATCTCGCCCGGCCGTGAGGCGGTGGCGCCGGGCAAGTCCGTGGTGCCGGAACTGCGCCACGCGCCGATGCCGAGCCAGATCAGGTAGAGAGCGCCGGCAATCCGCACCGCGTCGAACGCCCAGCGGTGCGCGAGGAGCAGCGCCGCGATGCCAAAGGCCGCGATGCAGGTGTGAAACAGGATGCCGGCTGTGATGCCGAGCGTGGCAAATACGCCGCCGCGGACCCCGTGGCGCGCGCTGTTGGCGAGCACATAAAGAACGTCTGGGCCCGGCGCGAGATTGAGCGCGAGCGTCGCAGTGAGGAACAGCAGCAGTTGAGTCGTGTCGAGCACGTGATCCGGCACTGTCGGGAGTGCCGATCTTCGACCAATGTGATGGCAAGCTCAAGCGCGCTTGCGCACGGCGTGTCGTTACAGCTTTGGGGGAACCGCCGCAGCGGCCGCGAGCGCGCTCAGGCGTCGAAGAACGCCAGCGTGCGAACCTCGATGCTTTCGCGCGGCAAGGCGTCGGCAGGCGCGTCCGGGTCGGCGAACGCGGTGTGTGGTGCGAAGCGTGCGATGCCCGACTCGGACGAATCGAAGCACTTGAGCAGCAGCACCTCATCCGGCGCCATGCACGGCGCGTAATACCAGCGGTGCGCGGAATTGAACCTGACCGTGTAGAACTCCCCGACCCGATCGGGATAGATCAGGTCGGTGGCGACGAGATCATCGAACGCTACGCTGCGCGCATCCGTTACCGCGAGCGGTGAGTCCTCGAGCGGTCCACGGATCGGCCGCCACAGGTTGATCACCGAATAGCGTCGCCCCTCGAGCGCGTCAGCACCCTCGCCCAGCACGTCACGAGCGCGACGTGGACCGGATGCGGCGGTGAAGTCGACGTGCACACGATGGACCGGTGGGCGCGTGGTCGTCGCGGAGCCACGCGACCCACCGGTCGTACGACCGCGGAGCGTGTGATCGAACACCAGGACGCGCGAGGCGCCCGTGAGCTCGGCCACGACGTTGGCGGACTCGGCGTAATACTTCTCGCGGATCGCCGCGGCGTCGTCGAAGTCGCGAAAGCCGCTCGCCCTCGAGGCGAACTGGAATCCCTCGCGGTCGATCGAAAAAACATCGGCGTAAGGCCGAAGGTTGCGGACGGTCACCGTCCGGTCCTCGTACTGCGCGGTGGACTGCTCGACACCCGGCGGCGGGTCGTCCGCGTAGTTACGCGGCCGCTCTTTCGAGGCGACCACATAACTCACGCGACCATCGACCTGCAGCGATGACCCCAGTGCCGCGCCGCTCAATCGCACGTAGCGCACTCCTTCAGTCCGAAGTGCTGCTGCAGACGACGAATGCGCTCGCCCTCCGTCGACTGTGCGGCCTCGGCTGTCCGCTCGGCCTGCGGGTCAATCCAGTACACCGCATCGAAGGGCACCGAGCCCTGGCTGATGCGCGCAATGATGGTGTCGAAGATCGAATACTGTCGCGTGCTCATCGAGTGCCTCCTGCCTGCGCCGCGAATCGCGCTCACCGCGATCCGTCGGGACGCTGGCAGGTTGCACTCGGGCGCTCAAGCGAACAAACAGGGTCTCTTTAGCGCCGTTAAGATTTGCTTTAGCCCTTCAAGCCGCCGCTCTCGGGAACGCGAGCGACTGGCGCCACGCCGGCAGCTCCGAAAGAGCGGTGTGCCAGCGCACGATCTCAGGATATTTCGTCAACGGGATCTGCGCCGGCAACGCGAGGTTGAGCGGCGCGCCGAGCGAGAAATCCGCGATCGTGAGCCTGTCGCCCGCGATGTGCTTGCGCCCCTTGAGATGCGCGTCGAGCACCGCGGCGGAGCGATGAAAGCGCTCCGCGCCCTTCGCCAGCTCCGCGGGATCGGGATCGCCGATCTTGAGCAGCTTCTTCACCAGGTGCTCAAAGATCATGATCGCGCACGCCGAGTCCCAGTGGGCAAGGTCCCAGAACTGCCAGCGCGTGACATCGAGACGCGCGCGCGATTCCGTGGGCAGCAGTCCGCTCTCGGGTTTCTTGTCCGCGAGGTACTGCAGGATGGCGTTCGCCTCCCACAGCACGTAGCCGTCTTCCTCGAGCACCGGCATGCGCTGGTTCGGGTTGAGCACGGTGAACGGAGCGAGGCGCTGCTCGCCCTTGGAAAGGTCGACCATGTGCTGCTGGAAGTTGAGGCCGAGATGGTTGGCGACCGCGAGCACCTTGAAGGCGCGCGGCGAAGGCGGAAACACGTACAGATTCATCATGACATCACTCCTGCGATGAGCTATTGCGCGGCCGCGGCCGCATAAAGGTCGAGGATTGCAGTCCAGCCGTTCGGCGCATCGACCGCCCCGCGCAGCGTTCCGGCCTGCTCGCCGTAACGCTCGAGATTGCGATGTTCGAGCTCCACCAGCGTGCCCCGCTCGCCATCGGCCAGAAAGCGGATCTCCACCTCCGTCGTCACGTTCGGGTCGTACTGGAACTGCGGACTCAGCTGCCAGCCGAGAATCAGCCGGCCCGGCGGTTCCCAGACCAGCACCTTGCCGACGTCGCATTGCGAGCCGTCCTGGTTGCGCTGATACCAGCGACCGCCGGCGCGCGGTTCGATCACGGCCTCTTTCATGGGCACCTTGCCGATCGAATGTGACAGCGGCCACCAGCGACCGATCCCCGCCGTGAACACTTCAAACGCGCGCGCGGGCGGCGCGTTAACGCGGACGCTTCGGCGGACGGGCGCGACCGTGAGAGTGCGGTTCATCGTGCTTTCCTTTTGCGGGCGTGGAGTCTCGTTCGGTCTGCCGCTCGATTTCGGCCTGAAAGGCGGCCAGCGCCTGGTCCCAGAACTGGTCCAGCCATTTGCGCAACGGCCCGAGGCCGTGGGGATCGATGTAATAGACCCGACGCGCGCCCTCGGCGCGATCGGCGACGAGGCCGGCGTCTTTCAGGACCTTGAGGTGTTGTGAGACCGCCGGTCGGCTGACGGGCATTTCCTCGGCAATCTCACCGACCGCACGCGGGCCCGCGAGTAGGTGCTCGAACACCTGCCGTCGGGTCGGATCCGCGAGGGCTGCCAGCGCATTAGCGTAAGCCATGCCTTACGGTAATTGATTACTTACCGTAAGGCAAGGCCCTGGCTAGCGCCGGCAAATGGCTTCGACGTTGTTGCCGTCCGGGTCGAGGAGGAATGCCGCGTAATAGCGCTCACCGTAGTCGGGCCGCGGACCGGGCTTGCCGTGATCTCGTCCACCAGCTGTCAGGCCGACGGCATGGAAGCGCTCGACGGCCTCGCGCGTCTCGGCCTTGAAGGCGATGTGTGCACCCGTCCCGGCCTGCCCATCGGCAGCGTGCAGCCACAGGGCCGGCTCGCCCTTCGGTCCCAAACCCGCGACACTCGCATCTCGCGAACTCACTGTGTGACCGAGCGTCGCCAGCGCAGCTTCGTAGAAGCGCACGCTCGCGCCGAGATCCTTCACTTTCAACCCGATGTGATCGTACATGGTGACCTCCTCGATGCCGGAGGTCAGGTTAGAGCGTCGCCGCGAATCGCTCTTGGAGAATCTTGCGTTCTCCTTGCGCGAGCTGCCTGAACGCGCTCGGTGACACACCGGCCGCACGCCGGAACGTGCGCACGAAATTCGACAGGTCGCCGAAGCCCACCTCGTACGCGATATCGCTGATGAGGCGTTCCTGGTCGGCGAGCAGTCGCGCCGCGCGTCGCAGTCTCGAGCGCACCAGGTATTGGTGAGGTGTCACGCCGAGCACGCGCGTGAAGAGGCGCAGGAAGTGAAACGCGCTCAGGTTCACCTGCTGCGCGGCGCTCTGGAGATCGACGCGCTCCTGCGCGTTCGCGGCGATCCAGAGCGCGCTCTCGACGGCACGGCGGCGGTCCGGGGCATGGGCGCGAGGCGGACGACAGTTGCGGCCCGAGACCAGTTCCGTGAAGCGGGCCACCACCAGCAGTGCCGCTTCATCGAGGGCCACGTCCGTCTCCCCTTCCGCGGCCGCCTGCGCCAACTCGCCGAGCACCATGAGCTCTGAGAGCGGCGGCACGCCACCTACGAGCCAGGTGTCACGGCGGGCCAGGGATTCGGCGATCTCGGGGTCGACGTGCAACGACAGGCACTCGTCCCCGTGCGCGTGGTCGTGCGTGCACATGAATTCGTCGCCGGGGTAGCCGATCAGGAAGGAACCCGCGACCAGTTCGAACGCCCGACCGCGGTGGTGATAGCCGAACGAACCGCGCCGCACAAACGAGACGGTATGTCGATCGTGGACTTCGACGAACGGCCGGTCGCCCGGCCCCGACGTACACCTACAGTCGATGACACTGATCGGGCCGCGCTGCAGAGGAGTCGTCGCCAACATGGGCGGGAAGGCTACCCGCCTCGATCACGACGAGCAAACGCGCGCGGCGCGGTGGCGATGTGCTGATCTGCTTTGCCGCCAGCATCTAGCTCGGCAAGCGCAGGTCCGTCGCGCGCCACAGGTACCAGCTCGCGACGGTCCGGTACGGGCTCCAGCGTGCGCCGTATTTCTCCAGCGCCTTCGGCTCCGGGAGCTTGCGCTTGCGGAACGCGATGGCGAAGCCCTTGCGCACGCCGTAGTCGTCGACCGGTAACACATCGGGGCGGCCCAGGCGGAAGATCAGCAGCATCTCGACGGTCCAGCGACCGATGCCGCGCACTTCGGTCAAGCGCTCGATGATCGCCTCATCGTCCATGCGGTGGACCTCGGCGAGACTCGGGATGCGCCCCGCGACCGCCTTGCTGGCGAGATCCCGCAGTGAAAGGAGCTTCGAGCGCGACAGGCCCGCGCCTCGCAGCCGCGCATCCGAGGTGCGCAGGATCTGCTCCGCGCTCGGACCGGCGTGAGCGCGCGGGAAGAGCGCGCACACGCGAGCGTAGATCGTCGCGGCGGCCCGGCCGTTGAGCTGCTGGTAGACGATCGCTTCCGCCAGCGCGGTGAAAATGCTCGGCGTGCGATCGAGCTGCAGGCGAAACGGCCCGACCGTGTCGAGGAGGCGCGCCAAAGTGGGATCGGATTCGCGCAGGTGCTTGAGTGCCACGTCCGGGTCATAGCCGAGGACGCCGTCACCTTCGAACAGAGCTTGCTGAGCGCTGGCGGCGGCCCCCTCGATCGACAGCAGGCGCAATTTCGTCGCCACTCCGCCATTCGCTGAAAAGCCGCCGAGACGCCCGTCGGAAGACAAGACACGGTGGCAGGGCACGATCAGCGCAAAGGGATTGCGTCCCAACGCCTGGCCCACGGCGCGCGCGGAGCCCGGCGCACCGAGCCGCTTGGCAATCTCGCCGTAGGAGAGCGTGGAGCCCGGCGGAATCTCACGCGCGATCTCGTAAACCCGCCGATGGAACGGCGGCACCCCTTCCATGTCGAGCGCGACCGCGGAGAGGTCGCCGCGCCCGGCGCGCAGCAGCGCGACGATCTCCTCGAGCGCATGGCGCACCTGCGGCGGCGGCGGCGCTTCGCTCGCATCCGGGAAGCGCTTGGCGAGGCGCGCTCGCGTGTCGAGCTCGCGCCGTTCGGGAAGCTGCACACCGACGAGGCCGCGAGCGTTCCAGGCGAGGCCGCACCAGCCGATCGGTGTGTCGAAGACCGCAAAGGCCTGTTCGCTCATGGTCGAATCCTGCATCGGAGGTCGCATGCCGGCTTGGATGATCTTGCTAGAATGCCGGCGAGGTCAATCGGATGCCAGGCATCAAGCTCGTCGACGTGTCGATCCGCGATGGCAACCAGAGTCTCTGGGGCGCCACCGGGCTGAACACGGCACAGTCGCTCCAGGTCGCACCGCTCCTCGATCGCATCGGTCTGCAGGCGATCGATTTCACCTCGAGCACGCACATGGGCATCTCGGTGCGCACCCACAAGGAAAACCCGTGGGAATTGCTCCGCCGCATGCACGCCGCGGCGCCGCACACGCCCTTGCAGTTCATCACCACGGGCTTTCGCTTCATCTCGTGGGAGACCTCCGACGCCGAGTTCATGCGGCTCGCCTATCGCACACTCGTCGCCAATGGCATCGGGCGCTTCGCGTTGATCGATCCGATGCACGATGAGCAGGCGCTCCTCGCCGGCGCGCGCATGATCCGCGAGGAAGGCGGCGAGGTGCTCGCCGGCCTCACGTATACGATCAGCTCGGTGCACGACGATGAGTTCTACGCGAGCCTCGCGGGCGCGCTCGGCGCATCGCCGGACGTCGCGCGCATCTACATCAAGGATCCGACCGGCCTGCTGACGCCGGAGCGTGCGCGCACCCTCATTCCTGCGGTGCGCGCCCGCATCGGCAGCAAGCCTCTCGAATTGCATTCGCATTGCACGATCGGGCTGGCACCGCTCACGTACATGACCGCCGCCGAACTCGGCATCGACGCGCTGCACGTGGCCGCTGGGCCGCTCGCGAACGGCACATCGCTCCCGGGCGCGCGTCGCATCACCAACAACCTGCGTGAGCTCGGTTACGCGGTGGACGTCGATGACGCAACGCTCGATCGCGTCGCGGACTATTTCTCGCGGCTCGCGCAGGCCGAAGGGCTGCCGTCAGGGACACCGCAGGAATACGACGCAGCCTTCCTGCGCCACCAGCTGCCGGGCGGCGCGATCACCACGACGATTCGCCAGCTGGAGGAACTGAACCTGCGCGACCGCTTGCCCGCGGTGATCGAGGAGACCATCCGGGTTCGCACCGAGCTCGGTTACCCGATCATGGTCACGCCGTTTCCGCAGATCGTGTGCACGCAGGCGCTCTTCAACGTCATCGGTGCCGAGCGCTACGCCACGGTGCCCGACCAGGTGATCCGCTACGTGCTCGGCCGCTTCGGCCGTCCCACGGCACCCGTCGATCCCGACATCAAGGACCGGATCCTCGAGCGTCCGCGCGCACGCGAGCTCGCCGCCGAACCGCCACCGCCGTCGCTCGCGGAACTGCGGCGCCGCTTCGGCAAGAAGATGCCGGACGAGGAGTT
>Ga0126377_10000566_pt1 | contig 22701 bp, 15 predicted proteins | sample PanSoiMetPlot_22_FD_92647 | JGI IMG/M metagenome (GOLD analysis project Ga0126377, IMG submission 92647) | Tropical forest soil microbial communities from Panama - MetaG Plot_22 | ecosystem: Environmental > Terrestrial > Soil > Tropical forest > Bulk soil | place: Panama | collected 2016-02-17 | reverse complement strand
GGCGTCTTGATTCGCCGCTCGCACGGCCGGGTAGAGCGCGCCGATCGCCCCCGCGCCGAGTCCGATCAAGGCCGCCGTCAAAATCCCCGTCCAGTGAAATTCTAGCACCAAAGTTGTCGCGCGTTCGATCCCGAAAGCAGCTATCAGGCTCACGACGAGGCCGGCGACGACCCCGATCAGGCTGATCGTGATGGCCTCCTTTTCGATGACGCCGATGATGTAGGTCTTCGAAGCGCCGAGCGATTTCAGAATGCCTATCTCGCGCGTGCGTTCGGTGACCGTCGTGTACATGGCCAGCAGAATGACGAGCGAGCTGACGACCGTTGACAACCCCATGACGGCTCTGACGAAGCCTTGAATGCCTGGGATCTGGCTCCTGAAATTCACGCCTATGTCGCGAGTCAGCACGACCTGGTTATTAGGCAGTTCGGCGTTAATGCGGCGGGCGACCTCTTCGGGGGCGACTCCGTCGTCCACTTTGACCAGTATCGCCCGACATTTATTCTCCTGGGACAGGGCGCGCTGCAGAGCCCCGAGCGACATCTTTATCCTCGATCCGATCTGCGGCGAATATACTCCGGCGATCCTCATTGTTCTGCCGAAGACCTGAATTGAGCTGCCCACGCCCATGTTTCCGCGTCTGGCCCTGAACTCGTCAACGATGACCTCGTCATCGGACTGGAAGGCGCGCCCCTCGACGATCCGCAAATTACTGATCGCCGAATAGGTGTCAAGCTCGATCGCGTCAACCATCTCGATGCCGATCCCAGTGTTTCCGCTCTGCACGTAGATCCCGACGGGGCTGACCATCCGCACCCCCGGAATCTTCTTCAGGCGATCGGCGTATCGAACGTCGAGCGGCATGGCGCTAGACGTCGGGAGCGATTGCGCCCCCGCTCGCCAGAATTGAATCTCGGCCCCGACTCCCTGCTCGCGCCTGGCTTTGTCATAGAGCATGCCGCGCACCAGCGCCGTGATAAGAAGGACCAGAATCACGCCCAGCGCCACGCCGGATGTGCTGATCAGCGTGCGTGTAGGGCGCTGCCGGATATTCGATAGAACCAGATTGTCCATTGAATTCAGGGTCTCTTCTCCGGCTTGTCCAGATCGGTCTCGCGGAAGTTTTCGGTGTTTTTGAGCGTGAAGGTGTTCGGCGGCAGGTCGGGATTGATCTCGAACTTCTCCTCGCTGAAAGTCAGCCGCGCCATATAACCGTCGTGAGGACGGTTGACCCAGATCACGCCCGGCCAGATTGCCTCACTACCGGATTGGCTACCGGATTGGCTGCCGGAGTTGAGTTTCTTGTAGTCAGAATAAATAACTTCAGTCGCGAGTTGTCCCTGCTGGTCGAAGATCTGCTGGCGGGCGAAGCGCGCCCCGTTCGCGCGGTCGAACCAGAAACGGCGGCGGACGCGCGCCGGCCCTTGCCCTTCGGGCGAGACTTCCAGTTCCGAGATCACATAGAAACTTCGCAGGATTCTGGCCTCTTTATTCGCCCCCGGCCGGGTATCTGGCTCCTCGACAAGCGTCTCCTCGATCCCAAAAACGAAGCGCGGATCATTCAAGGCCATCGGGCGCATCATCAGGGCTTCGGTGAAATGGAACGGGCGCGCCGTCGAGAGGGCGCTCTCTTTCTCTTTTCCTTTGAGCTTCGCCAGCCATGCGCTGTAATCCGCGTCGTTGGTCCCGAGCAGAAACTGCCGGTATTCGGAAGGGTTGTAGATCGCGACCTTGAAATGGTTCGATTCCGAAACCATGTCCGCGATTCTCGTCCCGAAGCTCACCTGAATCAGCATTCGAATTTTATCGGGCCGCTGCAATATTAGAGTCGATTGCGCCTCGATGCGATATTTTTCCGACGTCGTGGCGTCTTTGAACAGCAGATACGCCTGTGAAGTGCGAAGCGATTGCAGATCGGTGAAGGGCTGAAGCTGCTGGATTAAATCGTCGAATTTGGCGTCAGTCAGCGGTGTGAGCAGTTTGGGTATTGTGTAGTCCTTGCTTTTTACCAGGCTCGCGCACGAGGCGCTCAGGACAATTAATGCGAGCGTCGTGACGGCCAGGACTCTGCGACGGGCGCGATCGCCAGCGTGGCTTTTCGAATCTTCCTGCAGGGAACAATTCACTCGAACCATAGCGCGGTCAGTCTACCAATCAACTGCGTTAAAACAAGGTCGTGAAGCTAACAGAAGCCCTTGTTCCTTGTCAAACTTTCGTGTCAGGCTCCGGCGTCAAAGTTTTGTCCGGGCTTGGGGTCATTTCATTAGATAAACACCAGCTTGACGTGATTTGCGCTCCTCGCGTACACTTCGTCTACGTCGAACCTTCCAACTCGGGTTTTTGAGTAAGAACTTGAGCGTTCCCGTATTTGGTCGCGCTCCCGAACTTTTGATGGGCTAAATGGGAAAAATTGTCGGCGAACGGGCAAGCAATCTCATCGCCCGCGTTCTTAAGAACGACATCCCACACAAATCCTATAGGAAGGGGCCGCGTGAGGCGGCGCCGAGAGGAGAGAAACCTTTATGCAACACCGATTTTTCGAACGGACGCCGGCGCGCCGCATCGCGCTGTTTCTGATTTTCGCCCTGTCGCTCTCTTCATTAGCCATATCATCCTTCAGAGCCTTCGCCCAGGACGATAAGCAAGATAAGCAGGACAAAAAGAGCGAAGAGAGAAAGAAAGAGAAGGCAAAGAAGAGCCAGGAGGAGAAGGTCAAGAGCGTCTACAAACGCTGGAAGGACGAAGACGTCCGCTGGATCATCACCGATGAAGAGCGCAAGGTCTTCGACTCGCTCAAGACCGACGACGAGCGCGAGCAATTCATCGAACAGTTCTGGTTCATCCGCGATCCGGATCCAGACACCGACGTCAACGAATACCGCGAAGAGTATTACCAGCGCATCGCCTACGCCAACGAACATTTCACCAGTGGCATCCCCGGATGGAAGACCGACCGCGGGCGCATCTACATCATGTTCGGCAAGGCCGATCAGATCGAATCGCACCCGTCGGGCGGCAGCTACGACCGCCCCGCATGGGAAGGCGGCGGCACGACGTCCACCTATCCTTTCGAAACCTGGTGGTATCGCTACATCGAGGGAGTCGGTTCTGACGTCGAGATCGAATTCGTCGACCCGACCGGTTCGGGCGAATACCGCATCGCGCGCAGCCCCGATGAAAAAGACGCGCTGCTTTACACCCCGAACGCGGGCTTGACGTTGTCCGAACAGCTCGGCTTGACAACCAAGGCCGACCGCATCGCTTACGGCGGATTGGGCGGGGGCAACCAGGGCAATCAACTCTTCGGCCAGCGGGCAAAAGACAATCCGTTTGAAAAACTCGACCTGCTCGCCAAATTGTCGCGGCCTCCGAAAGTCAGATTCAACGAACTCGCGGCCGCCGCTGAATCCGATCTGCCGAAGCCCAGCTTCGACGTGCTCAACGCGGCGTTGAGCATCAACATGATGCGTGTGACCGAAAACGCCGTGATGACTTCGTTCGCCGTTCAGATGGAAAATCAGGACCTGGTCTACAAAGAGGTCGGCGGGTTGCCGCAGGCGGCGGTTAACATCTACGCCAAGATCACCAACGTCTCCGGGCGCCGCGCCGGGCTGTTCGAGGACGTCGTGACTTCGAGCTTCACTCCCGAAGCGCTCACCGTCGGCATGCAGATGAAATCGGCCTACGAAAAGAACATCGTGCTGCCGCCGGGCAATTACAAGGTCGATCTCGTCGTACGCGACGTGAACAGCGGAAAGACCTACGTATTCAAGCAGGGCTTCACGGTTCCGAAGTACGAAGAAGACGCGCTTTCGACCTCGACCATGATCCTGGCTTCTCAGATCTATCCGCTCAACGGGCGTCTGCCGAGCGGACAGTTCGTGCGCGGCTCGCTCAAAGTGATGACTAACGCGACCGCGGAGTTCAAACAGGACCAGACCCTCGGCATTTACATGCAGGTATACAACGTCGGCATCGACCAGGCGACGCTGCGGCCGAGCACGGACATCGAATATGTGATCACGCAAAAAGGCAAAGAGATCATGCGGATCAAAGAGGACGGCAAGAACGGACTCAGCTCGATCAACAGCAAGCAGATGACGCTGGCGCACTTGATCCCGCTCAAGGACTTCAAGCCGGGCTTCTACGACGTCCAGATAATAATTAAAGACAACGTCCTTAACAAGACGATCACGACCGACAAAGATGTCTTCCAGGTGGCAAAAGCGGAATTAGCCAGCAAATGAAGCTGGTGAAATGAAACTGACGGGGGGACGGGGTGACAAGGCGACATTTCATCTTCGCCTCGTCGCCTCGTCCCCCCGTCAGTTTGTATCTCTTTCTTCTGTCCCTATCGCGCCACTTCCCACACGATCTCGCCGTTGATCACCGTCATCACGCATCGCGTCTTCAAAATCTCCATCTCAGGAATCTTCATAATGTCGGCTGAGAGCGCGGTCAGGTCGGCGAATTTCCCGACTTCGATCGAACCTCTGGATTTCTCTTCGAACGCCGCGAAGGCGGGCCAGATGGTAAACATCTTCAACGCCTGTTCGCGGGTCACGGCCTGTTCGGGGTGCCAGCCTTCGCCGGAAAACCCTTTCTGATCCTTGCGCGCGACGGCGGCGTAGAATTCGATCATCGGCTCGCCGCGTTCGACCGGGGCGTCGGAACCGCCGGCGATGATGCTGCCCTGTTTGAGGAAGGTCTGCCAGGCGTATGCGCCCTCGAGCCGTTTCAATCCGAGGCGGCTCACGGCGAAGTGCAGGTCGCCGATGGCATGCGAGGGCTGCATTGACGGGATGATTTTGAGTTTGGCGAAGCGCGGGATGTCGTCGGGGTGGACGATCTGCGCGTGTTCGACGCGCCAGCGCGGGTCGCTCCGATCCTGGCGTTCGATCATCGGCGTTTCGTTGAACGCTTTTTCATACCAATCGAGGATCGTGCGATTGGCTCGGTCGCCGATGGCGTGGACTTCGACCTGAATGCCTTTGCGCAGCGCGTCCTGGAGCATCGGCAGCACATCTTCTTCTTTTTGCGTCAGGAAACCCGCCGTATCGTAATCGGCGTATGGCTCAAGCAGCGCCGCGCCTTTGGATCCGAGCGCGCCGTCAATGACCACTTTGATTCCGCGAATTGTAAGGTGTCCGTCGTAGAGGCCGACAGTCGGACCTTCGCGCAGCAGTCGTTGGGCGTCGGCGCCGGGGCCGCGGATCGCCTCGTAGAACCGAAGCCTCAGTTTCTTTTCGCTGAGCAGCTTCTTCATCATATCGATCTGAGACCACGAGACGCCGGCGTCTTGGATTTGCGTCCAGCCGAGCGATAGGCTGCGCTTGTCGGCCAGGATCAAAGCCTGTTCGAGATCGGCGTCGGTGGTTGGGGGAAGACGGCTTGCGACCAGGGGCTGCGCGCGGTCTAAAAGCATTCCGTTCGGCTCGCCGGTCTTCTTGTCTTTCATGATTTCGCCGCCGAAGGGATTCTCGGTATCACGGTCTACGCCCGCAATCTTGAGAGCCGCGCTGTTGGCGACAGCGCCGTGGCCGTCGGCCCGCGTCAGGAAGACCGGATTGTTCGGAGCGATCTTGTCCAGATCCCATCGGGTCGGGAAGACTTGGGGCTTCCAGAATGTCTCGATCCAGCCGCGCCCAGTCACCCATTCGCTCGGCTTAGCCTTGTCGACACGCGCTTTGACTTTGGCCAGAAAATCTTCGAGGCTCGTCGTTCCTTCCAGGTTAAGGTTCATCTCGCGTAACCCCACGCCGGAGAAATGATAGTGCGAATCTACAAGACCGGGCAGGACCGTCGCGCCTTTCAGGTCGATGACCTTCACGCCTTTGCCCTCGTATTTCTTCACCTCGGCGTTCGATCCGACGAAGACGACCTTGCCGTATTTGGCCGCGACGGCCTCGGCCTTCGGTTTATCGTCATTGGCGGTGTAGATATTGCCGTTTTTGAAGACGATGTCGGCCTCGGGTTCTGGCTTCTGCTTCTGTCCTGACGCCTGCCTGTCTCTCGACGCGGTGAGCAGGAGAGCGGCGACGATAAAAATCGGGACGATGAATTTCATGTTTCCTCCGGTTAAGTAAGTAAAATGTGGTACGGTATTGTCAGGCAATGGCCGTGATTGTATCGCTTGTCGGAGACAAGCCAAAGTGGGCGGAGCTCGGAAAAAATGAAAATCAACCACTAAGAAACGAAGAACGCGAAGATTTCTTCTGTTCTTCTTCGCGCTCTTCGTTTCTTAGTGGTTGATTTTCCTGAGGAATCGCTATGCGGCGTCACACCGTCAAATTCGCTTTCGCCTTCGCGCTTTTCGTCGCGGTCTGGTTTCACCTCGCCGCCGAACCCGGCTCAGCGGCGGCAAGGGACGTCTGGCTAAAGGCGCAATCGACACATTTCACGCTCATCGGCGACGCGAGAGAAAAAGAGATTCGCAACGTGGGGATGCGCCTGGAACAGTTCCGCGAGGCCTTCTCGCAAATCTTCTCGCAAATCTTCTCGCCTTCGGTCATCAATTCTTCTGTCCCAATCACCGTCATCGTCTTCAAAAACGATTCGGCGTACAGACCATTCAAGCCGCTCCATCAGGGCAAACCGGCCGATGTGTCAGGACATTTTCAATCCAGCGGCGATGTGGCTTACATCGCGCTGGCCGCCGGGCGGAGCGAGGCCAATCCCTATGCGGTCATCTTTCACGAATACGTCCACGCGTTGACGAGCGGCGACTCGCTTTCCACGCCTCTTGGCGGCCCTCTTCCAACCCCTCTTCCGACCCCTCTTCCGACCCCTCTTCCGACCCCTCTTCCGACTTGGATCAGCGAGGGGCTGGCGGAATATTTCAGCACTTTTGAAGTGACCGGCGGCGGAAAGACTGGCCGGCTCGGCGGCGTCATCGCGAGTCATGCGAGGCTGCTCGGTGAGCGCCCGCTGATACCTCTCGAAACCCTGCTGGCGGTCGATCAGGCTTCGCCGTTTTACACCGAGAACGACAAGAAGAACCTCTTTTACGCCGAGTCGTGGGCGCTCACACATTGCCTGCTGCGCCCGGCTGGAAGGCGGTCTCAATTCCGCCAGTTCATCAACTCGTTGGCGCAGGGCAAACCGGCTGACCTCAGTTTCAAGCAGGCGTTTCAAACCGGTTACGCGACAATCGAACAGGAGTTGAGAAATTACATCAGCCAGGGCAAGTATCCGACAGAAGACGTGACTTTCGACCAACAACTCGGATCCGAGGCGGAGGCGCCGACCGCTCCCCTGGGCGAGGCTGAGGTTCAGGCTTATCTGGGAGACCTGCTATGGCGCATCGACCGCTCCAATGACGGCGAGGAGCTTCTCAACTGGGCGCTCACGATTGATCCCGGCTTGGCGTTGGCGCATCAATCGCTCGGAACGCTCAGGCTGCGGCAGAACCGCTACGCCGAGGCGCAGCGGCGCTTTCGGCGGGCGATCGAAGCCGGTTCGCAAGATTATCTGACGTATTACTACTACGCCTTCGCCATCCACCGCGAGCAGGCCGGCGAGAGTCTGTATGTATCCGATCTTCCCGAAGAGTCCGTCAAGGAGATGCGCGCGGCGCTCGGGCTCGCGCGCCAACTCAACCCCGACTTCGCGGACACCTACAAACTGCTCGCATTCATTGACATGGTCCGGGGCGAGGACCTGGACGAGGCGATCAACCTGATCAACCGCGCGATCTCGCTCGCGCCCCGTCGCGAGGACATCGTCTACACGCTGGCGCAAATTCAACTGAGGCGGAAAGAGTACGCCGCCGCGCGTCAAACCGCGCTGAAGTTGGCCGGCGCCGTGAAATCGGAAATCCGCGAGCGGGCGAATTCGATGCTCGAAAACATCGCGATGATCGAAGAGCGATTGGCGAAAATAAAGGCCGAGGGCGAGACGCGCGGCGACGGGGCGCCGCAATCTTCGACGTCTGCGCCGGCGCCAGGCCAGCGTTTCCAGGGCGATCAGGTCCGCGGCTTTCTAACGCGGATCGATTGCGATGACGCGGGCGTCACGCTGACGGTCAATACCGAGCCGCGTTCTTTCAAGTTCCGCACGACGCGATCGAGCCAACTCATTCTCGTCCGATATACTTCCGATGTCCCGACCTCGATAACCTGCGGCGCAATCAATCCGGCCAAGCCGGTGATCGTGACCTATCGCAGTTCCACTCAATCCGACGTCGCTGACTCTGACGGAGAGCCGATTGGCGTGGAGTTTATGAAGCCGGACTGGAAATAGAAGATTGCGGATTGAACTAGGGGAGTGGGGAGTGGGGAATGGGGTCAAAGAAGTTGTTTCTCCACTCCCCCACTCCCCACTCCCCACTCCCTACTTCCTACTCCCTACAATCTGTAAACCTCGCCTTTCATATTTGCCCCGGATGGTTTATATGAAAGTGAGCGTTTTGGCTGTGATGAGTCGAACACCCGCAATATCATCACTCAACTTCTGAAAAAGATTATCCAATCCGAATGCACATATACAGCAAAGGCTTCAAAGGCGTGGTGGGGATGGAGCGCGGCTTCAAAGAAAATAAATCCAAAGAGGACGAGCTGGCCTGCATTCAAGCCTACGTTTGGAGCGACGGCTTCGAGATTAACGGCTGATGGGCTTTTGAAGGGAATAGAAACGGATGAGCGAAATACGGACAGCGCGTTTCTGGCTTATGAAAAGCGCGACTCGCAGTTTTTTGATCATTATGGTTGTGGCCTCCTGCCTCGCGTCGCAGGGGTTATCGTTATCTCAGCGGCGCAAGCAAGCGTCGCCACAACCGGACAGGCGTCAGGGCAAAGCGCAGGTCCGGAAGGACGCCACAACCATACCGCCCGAAGTCCAGCCTGAAATAAGGTCCGCGCTCGACAGCATCTCGGCGGATTCGCTGCGCGGCCATCTCTCTTTCATCGCGTCCGATCTGCTCGAAGGGCGCAACACTCCGTCGCGCGGTCTTGAGATCGCGGCTGAATATATCGCCGCGCAGTTCCGCCGCGCCGGCCTGGAGCCTGTGGGCGACGCCGAGAGCGCCGGGAGCGCCGGAAACATAGGATATTTTCAGACTTCGGAATGGAGCGTCGGGCCGGCCAAGGACAACTTTGTCGAACTGGCCGTTGACGACGGCAAGCAAAGGATGCGCGTGCGCGCCGACCAACTCGTCGGGCTCGGCGTCAACGTTGAACAGCAATCAGATAAGGCGGATGGGGCGAATGGAAGTTCGGAAAAGCCGGTCGTCAAGCTGCATAACGTTGTCGGCCTGCTGCGCGGCTCCGATCCGGCGCTGCAAGACAGTTATGTGATCGTCTCCGCTCATTACGATCACATCGGCGTTCGGCCAACGGGCGAAGGCGACCGCATCAACAACGGCGCGAACGATGACGGCAGCGGGACGGTCTCAGTGATCGAATTGGCTTCGGCCCTGGCCAGCATGAAACAGAGGCCGAAGCGCAGCGTCGTTTTTATCACCTGGTTCGGCGAAGAGAAGAGTATGCAGGGATCGCGCTACTATGCCCGCCACCCCGTCTTTCCGCTCGAAAAGACCGTCGCCATGGTCAACCTCGAACACCTGGGACGCACCGACGACATCGAGGGGCCGCGGCTTAATTCCGCGACGCTCACCGGTTTCGACTTCACCGACCTCGGCCCGATCTTTCGCGCCGCCGGCGAAAAGACCGGGGTCGACGTCTATAAGAGCGAGAAGAATAGTGACGCGTTTTTCTCTCGCAGCGACAATCAGGCTCTGGCCAACGCCGGAATCCCGGCGCACACGCTCTGCGTCGCTTTCATCTTTCCCGACTATCACAAGGTCGGCGATCATTGGGAGAAAATCGATTACGCGAACCTGGCCAAAGTCAACCGGATGATCGCGCTCGCGCTCGTGACGGTCGCGGACAACCCTGAGCCGCCGAAATGGAACGAGTCGAATCCGAAGACTGAAAGGTATGTGGATGCCTGGAAGTCGCTTCATAAGAAAGGAGCCACGAATGAACACTAATGACCACGAATCTCTTTCTTGATCTTATGATCCATTTGTTGTCAATTCCATTGTCCCAATTCGTGAATTTTCGTGTTCATTCGTGGCTGAGACTCTTTCCCTTAAATGCTATAGTCTCTCCGTCTCCCCCTCTTCATCTGAAATGACGCAAGAATCCTTACGATTGCAGAGAGTGCAAACGCCGATCATCCCGGTGGTCGGCGAATTGATCCGAAATAATCCGGGCGCGATCTCGCTCGGTCAGGGCGTGGTGTCTTACCCGCCGCCACGGCAAGCCTTCGACCAGATCGCCGAGTTTCTCGCCAACCCCGAACTGCACAAATACCAGTCCGTCTACGGCGTCCCGCAGTTGCTGGAACTGATCGAGGCGAAACTGCTCGACGAAAACGGAATAGATGTGAAGTCCGCCAAACAGAGAGGATGCGTCGTGGTGACGGCGGGCGGCAATATGGCTTTCATCAACGCGCTGCTGGCCGTCGCCGACGCGGGCGACGAGATCATTCTGCAAACGCCTTATTACTTCAACCACGAGATGGCGATCACGATGGCCAATTGCCGCGCCGTCCTTGCGCCGACCGACGAAAATTATCAGCTTCGACCCGATCTGATCGCCGAGGCGATCACCGACAAGACGCGAGCCGTCGTGACGATTTCGCCGAACAATCCGACGGGCGCCGTTTACAGCGAATCGTCGCTGCGCGAGGTGAACGAGCTTTGCCGCGCGCGGGGGGTCTATCACATCAGCGATGAGGCTTACGAATATTTCACCTACGGCGGCGCGAGACATTTTTCGCCCGGATCAATCGAGGGGAGCGGCGAACACACTATCTCGCTCTATTCGCTCTCGAAGGCGTACGGCTTCGCGAGCTGGCGCATCGGGTGGATGGTCATCCCCGAACATCTCTTCGAGGCCGTCAACAAGATTCAGGACACGATTCTGATCTGCCCGCCGGTCGTCTCGCAGTTCGCGGCGGTCGGCGCGATGCGAGTCGGCGCGGGCTATTGCCGCGCGCAGGTCGAACGTCTCGCTTCGGTCCGCGAGATGGTCATGAACGAATTGGCGGCGCTCGGTGATTGTCTAACCGTTCCGCCGGCGGACGGCGCGTTCTATTTCTTCCTGAAACTTGATACTGAGATGAAGCCGCTGGCGTTGGTCGAGCGATTGATCAAAGAGCACGGCGTGGCGGCGATTCCCGGCGACGCGTTCGGGATGGAGAATGGGTGTTACCTGCGCGTCGCCTACGGCGCTCTGCGGCAGGAGACTGTGGCCGAAGGCGTCGGGCGGCTGGCTCGCGGGATACGAAACATTACAAGCAAGGGGTGATGACAATGCAAATCGTCGGTCTGCAACTGGACAGCGTTTGGGAGAATAAAGCCGCTAATCACGACAAGGTTCTCTCGCTCCTGGATAGCGTCAAACCGTCGGCGGGCGCGCTGGTCGTTTTGCCCGAGATGTTTGCGACGGGCTTCAGCATGAACGTCGCCGCGATTCACGACGAATCGCGCGAGACACAGGATTTCCTCTCTCGCACGGCGGCCGAGCGCGGCATCTATCTGATGGGCGGCGTGGTTATGAAGGACGAAAAGACCGAACGCGGACGAAATGAAGCCGTCGTCTATTCGCCTGAAGGCAAAGAGGTCGCGCGCTATTCCAAGTTACAGCCTTTCACGCTGGGCGGCGAATCGGAGCATTACAATGCGGGCGACCGGGTATGTCTCTTTGAATATCAGGAATTCACGGTGGCGCCATTCATTTGCTATGACCTGCGATTCCCAGAGCACTTTCGCCGGGCGACTGCGCGGGGCGCAAACTTGATCGTCGTCATCGCCAGTTGGCCCGCCTTGCGCGACGACCACTGGGTGACGCTGCTCAAGGCTCGCGCGATTGAGAATCTGGCCTACGTCGTCGGCGTCAACCGCTGCGGCGAGGACCCGAAGCATTACCACTCCGGGCGCAGTATTGTTTACGACCCGCACGGGCGCGTCATGGCCGACGCAGGAGTCGAAGAGGGCTGGATCGAGGCGCAAGTGGAATTGGAGCTGCTACTCGATTGGCGGCGGAGATTTCCCGCGCTCGACGACATGCGTCATGATTTTTATAGGCATGCGAATTAGCCGGAGGATGCGACGCTCAATTCAGTGGGCAGCTTCCTGCTCGGACTTGTGGCGCTCTGGCTGGGCGCGCGTCTGACGCAGATTCTATGGTCTAACGATGAACCACCCGATGCTTACACCGAACGCTTCTATCACGATTTTCACGTAACTGCGCCGGGCGGACAATCCGGCGGCGTAAACAAATAATCCTTTAACAGGAGGAAAATTATGTCCATCAGCGCGTCATTGTTACCCGAATTCGATCAGGAGATGGCCAACACTCGGAAGGCGTTGGAGCGAGTCCCCGACGACAAATTCGATTGGAAGCCCCACGAGAAGTCGGGGACTATGGGGTGGTTGGCCAATCATCTGGCCAACCTGCCGAGTTGGACTGTCTATACCATAAACCGGGATTCCTTGGATCTGGACCCGCCGGACGGCGATTCGATTAAATGGGAAGGGAAAGGATCGCGACAGGAACTCTTGGAATATTTCGACCAGAATGTCGCCGCCGCGCGCGACGCCATCGCGGGGGCGAGCGATCAAGAAATGCTCAAACCCTGGACTCTGCTCAAGGGCGGCGTCACATTGATGACCTTACCTAAAATCGCCGTGATGAGGGGCTTCGTGATGAACCACATCATTCATCATCGCGGGCAGTTCACCGTTTATCTGAGGCTCAACGACATTCCCGTGCCTCCACTCTACGGGCCGTCCGCTGATGAAGGGGCGATGTAAGCGGATGGTACGGCGCCGTCATCCCGCTGTTGAGGCGGGATGACGGCGCCGTACCGTCATCCCGCTGTTGAGGGGGCGATTTAGAACGTTACTTTCAACTGGTAACGGATCACTCGCCCGCCGCCATCGCCGAACTGCGGTTGCAGGAACTGTCCGGCCGGCGAGGTGAACACGTTGGCCGACGGCCCTGACCCGGCCGGTGAGAACGGGCTGATGCTTCCGATACCGTATTGCGGGTGATTGAAGATGTTGTAGAATTCGGTGCGGAAATGGAGTCCCAGCCCTTCTCTGACTCGGACCTCTTTTTGCACAGTGAAGTCGAAGTTGTTGGTCCCCTTCGACCGCTCAGTGTTGCGTCCGAGCGTTCCCGTGCGTCCACTTCCTGCAGCCAAACCGACGTAACGCGCCGTCGCCGGGTCTATAGGCGAGAAAATGTTCGCGCCGGCCGGCGTCCTGCCGATGATCACGTCCGGATTTACAAAACCGGTCGAGCTAGGGCTGTCCTTGGTAGCCGGAATCGCCCTCACGCCATTCTGCCCGTTCGGGTTGAAATCAGGACGATCGTTGTTACCGACGAATCCGTTCGAATCTACGCCATTGACCACTGTGAACGGCACCCCACTCTCGAATGTCGTAATGCCGGAGAGCTGCCACCCGCCGACGATGCGGCCAAGCGCGCCCCGCTGGTCGCGCATAAACGGCAGGTCGTAGACGTAGGTGAAGACCGCGCGGTGTGTGCGGTCGAATAACGAAACCGCGCGTTCATTGCGCTCGCCGCCGAAGATGAGCGGAATGATCGGCAGCGAGGAGTTGGTAAGGCCGGCCGAAGCGAAGATCTCGCTGCCGTTGTCAATCAGCTTCGAGTACGTGTAAGAGCCGGTCAGCATCAGCTCTTTTGAGATCCGCCGTTGCACCAGCGCCTGGCCGGCATGATAGCTTGACGAACCGCTGTTGGAGCGGATGACGCGACTGCCCTGTACATTGTCGAACCGCCCCTGGGTAGGCCCGGTGAAGCCTGCAGGCGTGATCTGTAGATTGGCCGGCACTTGCGGATTGCGCTCCTCATTGGAGTAGAGCTTCGTTCCCTTCGAGCCGATATAGGAGACGTCGATCATCAGCGAGCCGGGCAACTCGCGCTGGATGCCCAGCGACCATCGCTGGTAGTAGGGGTTGACCAGGTTCGGGTCGACGAGGGTTTGCGCGTCGAGCGGCGAAAGTGGGCGCGCGTTAGTCGGCAGCAGGCTCGACAGATTGGAGAAGCCTCGGTCCACGCCGCCGGTGGTGGTAGGCGCGACGTTCTGCGTCGCGACCACGTTCGGCGCCGATGTAGCCGCGTTCGACGCGATGTTATTGAAGAAAGAGTCGTAGCCGATCTGGTAGCCGCTGCGGATCACGCTCCGCCGGTCGCCGAAGATGGCGCCCAGCAACCCGCTCTTGAACGACGGCGAGAAGGCGACGCCGATGGTCGGCGCGAAGTTGTTGTTATCGTTAGCTGCCCTGCTCGGCTGCGTATACGGCCCCTGCAAGGTCACCGGGTCGACATTGAACAGACCGGTGAAAGCCGCCGTGCGCACAGAGTTGACCGGGTTGCCGAAATTCTCGTAGCGGACGCCCAGGGTGAGCGTGAGCAAATCGCTCACGCGCCAGCGATCCTGAAAGAAGTAAGCCTGCCGGAACAGCTCTGGATAGTAGGCCGGGCTGCCGAAATCGCGATTGGACGAGCCCGCGGATCCGGAGAAGTTATCAATGTAGTTAGCCAGCCCAGTGAAGCCGCCGCCCGCATTGTATATGAGAGAACCACGCTCGTTGATCGGCGCGAACTGGCGCGAGAGTTGTTTGAGCAGGTCGAATCCGCCGCGGAACGTGTGGGAGCCGCGGAGATAAGTGACCGTGTCCTGGAGGACGTAATTGTTGGCCACGCGGCCTTGCGGCAGGTTGGTCTGGATTCCGATGTTGTAGCCCGTCCCGGGGCCGTTGGTGACGCCGGCGATGGTGATGTTCGGCAGCGTCAGGGCGAGGGCGAGCGGCGGGTCGAACGGGAAGGCCAGCGCGATCCGGTTATAGGAGAGACGCACTTCGTTGGTCACGCTCGGCGAAAAAACGTGCGTCTCGCTGATCAGGAAGTTCTGGAAGCGGTTGGCCTGACTGGTAGTGAAACCCGGCAGGCCGAGTGTGGCGCCGCCGACGGGCGCGTTCTGATCGGCGAAGAGGTAGCGCGCCGAGAGTTGCGATGTTTCGCTCACCTTGTGATCGATGCGGGCCTGGATCTGCGGCTCGACGAAGCTTTGAGCGAACGACGTCACCGCCCTGCCGAATTCGATGCCCGGACGGCCGGCTCCGAGATCGATTAATGTCGGATTCGCCACCCCGACAGCGCCGCTCGTGAGGTTGAGCAGCGTATCGACGCGCGGGTTCGCGTTCTCCGGGAAAAGCGTGCGCAATGTGGCGCGGCCGGCGGCCGTGGGCGTCAACACGGTCGCGACCGTGTTCGATGCCTGCCGCTGGTTCTGATACGAGGCGAAGAAAAAGGTGCGGTCCTTGCCGTGATAGAACGGCAATCTAACCGGGCCGCCGAGAGTGCCGGCGAAGATGTGCTCGGTGCCATAGGGCGGGTAGCCGCGTTTGCGGATATCATCGGACAGCGACTGGCTGTTGGTGATCGCGTCGTCGCGAGTCGTGTCGTATTGCCACGAGGCTGTGCCGTGATATTGATTGCCGCCGGGTTTGGTGATGACGTTGATTACCGCGCCGCCCGCGCGCCCGAACTCCGCGTCGTAATTGGAGGTTTGCACCGAAACCTCTTGCACCGCGTCGGGGTTTTTAATTTGGAAGCCCTGGCCGGCGACCGAAATGTCGTTGTTCTCGGTCCCGTCGATCAGGAAGTTGTTCGAGCGCCCGCGCCCGCCGTTGACCGAGAAAGTGCCGACGCCGAACCCGAAGCGGTTGGTTGAGACGCCGGGCAGAGTGAGCGCCAGCAAGGCCGGGTTGCGCGAAGCGACTGGCAACTCGGTGATGCGCGTAGAATCAATGTTGCCGCCGCGAACGGGGGCTTCCGTTTGCAACAACGCGCCGGATTCCGCAGTCACACTGATCGAAAGAGACTGCGCGCCGAGTTGCATCTGCGCGTCGATCGCGGCAATCTGGTTGGCGCTGACGACGACGTTGGATTTGACGACCTCTCCGAACCCTGTCGCCGCGAATTTGATCGTATAGTTGCCGAGGTCAACCGCGTCGAAGCGGTAAATTCCATCACTGTTTGTGACGGTCGATCGGCTGACTGTCGTAGCCGTGTTGGTGAGCGTGACCTGGGCCCCGGAGATCACGGCGCCGGTCGGATCGGTCACTGTACCGTTGACTGTGCCGCGACTCGTCTGGGCGAATATCGCGAGTGATAGACTGAAAAACACAAGCGTGATAAACGCTGCTCTGATTTTCATACTTTTTCCCTCCTGTTTACAAAAAAATTGCCGAACCCTGGCTTGGAGCGTATTCCAAAGCGGTTGAACTAAAGTCCTGCATCCATTAGCGCAACATTTATTCCATTGCCAGTTCGTCCGCAGCCGGCTTGGAAAAACGCCCTAAATGGCGGGGATTCATAGGTGGAAAACGGCGATTATGAGAAAAGTGGCGGGAAGTGATTCAAAAATTCGGATGTGATATGAGTTCTCGTACCTGTGTCTGATAGATCTAATTTCGTATCACCGGTATCTTCCTGCATCTTGATGATCGAGTCTCTCCGGACATATCATTTTATTGGAGGCGCTTATGCGTTTCGAAGAATTCTCATTCGGGGCGATTCAGATTAACGGCCAGATCTACGAGCACGATGTGGTGATTGATCGCGGCGAGGTAAGTAAGCGTCAGAAGAAAGCTTCAAAAAAATTCCGAGACGAATTCGGTCACACACCGCTCTCAATTGAAGAGAAAATCCCCTGGAAATGCCGCCAACTGATCGTCGGCACAGGCGCATATGGCCGGTTGCCGGTGATGGACGAGGTGGAGCGCGAGGCAAGAGCGCGCAAGATCAAACTGCTCGTCCTGCCGACCGTCGAAGCGATTCAGGCGCTGCAAGAGAACCCTGAAGACACAAACGCCATCTTGCATGTAACGTGCTGATCTCCTACGGCGTAAGGCGCATACGTCGCAACAGGTCATGGAATCTCGAGTCCGAGCGCAGGCCGTCAAAACCCGGTTCTACTTTGAGGAAAATGATGCCATCCGCGTTCTCCTGGTAAGCTTTCTCCAGCCAGACGAACGCTCGATCCTTCTCGCCTAAACCTGCATAAATCAGGGCTATGTAATAGGCCGAGATGGATCGCTGGTTTGCTTGCTCGCGCAACTCATCGAGCAGTTTGACAGCTTCGCTTCGCTGACCCGACACGGCATAGGCGTATGCGAGTGGCGTGATATAAGCCCTGAGTCGTGGATTAGCGGCGACCGTCGGCCTGAGGCCTTCAATAGCCTCTGAGAAGTCGCCTTTTTGCGTATACGCTCGACCGAGCCAATAGCGGGCCGGGGGAAATTGCGGATCCATCTCGAGCGCCTTCTGATATTGTTCGATGGCCCGATCGTATTGGCGCATGTAGAAAAATGGAGTTCCAATCTGTGTGTTGATGATAAGCGAAAGCGGATCGAGCTCCTGGGCCCGCTTCGCCTCGGCGACAGCTTCGTCAAACCGCCCCAGGGCCATCAAATAGTATGAATACCACATATGGGCGGTCGAATAGCTTGGGTTGAGATCGATCGCCCGCTGGAATTCTCTGACCCCTTCCGACCAATCCAGGTTGCGAAAATGCAAGACGCCCAACGCGGAGTGGGCCTGGCCGAGGTGTTCATCAATCTCGAGCGCCTTCCTCGCCGCCGCCTCGGCTCGGGAGCCGGCCTCGGCGGGCGGAACCATTTCCCGGTAAGCGGTGGTGACATAGGAGACGGCCAGCCCCGCGTAAGCGAGGGCGTAGTTTGGGTCGAGCTTTATCGCTTGCTCGAAGTATTCGATGCTTTTCTTAATCCCCTCTTCTGTCCGTTTATCCCAAAAGAAGTGGCCTTTCACATAAAGCTGGTAAGCTTCGAAGTTATCCGTGTAGCGTTTCCCCAATAGCTTCCGTTCATCACCGCTTAACTCTCGCACCGGCGCGACAAAGCGATAACCGCGCCTGGTTACTGTCTCAATGAAGCGCTGTCCATTCTCACCGGCGCCCAACGCCTTCCGCAAAATCGAGATGTTGTTCGCCAGGTTGACTTCCTCGACGACTGTGTCGGGCCAGACGGCTTTCAGCAGTTCATCTTTTCCCAACAAATGACCGTGATGTTTGACCAGGACCAGGAGCAACTCGAAGGCTTTGGGCTGAAGCGGAATAGTTTCTTCGTCGCGCAATAGCAGATGTTCGGCGGCTTCCAACCGGAACGGCCCGAATTCGTAGATATGATTGGGATGATAGCTCATAACATCGCTCCCCGGGGCAATCACCCATGAAAATTCCCTGAAGTTTCCCTGAAGTACGCCAAAGACTTGGCCAGAGCTCCAGGCTATCGTCCGCCGTGAATTGAGCCATTGAACATGTCTGCAACGACAGGCTCATTCTAGGACAAGGCGCGGAACCGTAGCAATTCGGCCCCGCCTTGTTCCTCTTTAATCAACTGTTCAATAGACAAAGGAACTGTTGCGACGCCCTGAAATAATGAAGAGCGCGCCTCTGGGAGCGCAGGCATCCTTGCTTGCGGGTAGCTCCGTAAGGAGCGTTACGCCGCAGGCAAGGATGCCTGCGCTCCCAGAGATTTTCAGAGGAGGAAAGAATATGCGCAGCCAAAGAATAATTCTCAGTCTCAGTCTCTTACTTTGGCTTCCAATTGCGGCGGCAGTTGCGCGAGCGCAAACTTCCCGCGCGGAGTCGGCAGCCTCTTATCTTGAGCGTGGCGCCTCGTGGATGGAGAAAGGCGAGATAGATCGCGCGATCGCAGATTACGACCTCGCAATCGCGTTCGATTCGCAATCGTCTGTAGCCCGGTACAACCGCGGTGTAGCCCGGCAAAGCAAGGGCGATCTCGCGGGCGCGCTCAAAGATTTCAATGAAGCCATCAGACTCAATCCGCGCTACCTTGACGCTTACATCAACCGTGGCAAAATTCACGGCGATTTGGGCGCCTCCGAAGCCGCCATCAAAGACTTCAATCAAGCCATCGCGATCAACCCTGGCGATACCAGAGCTTATAACAATCGGGCCGCCGCTCGACAACGCGCCGGCGACCTTGGCGCCGCTCTGGCCGATGTCAATGTGGCCATCAGGCTGGATCGCCGAAACGCCGAGGCGTGGGGCAATCGTTGCGGACTGCGATACCGGAGGGGCGAATACATGGAGGCGCTGGCCGATTGCGATCGGGCGATCAATCTGGACGCGCGCAACGCCTACGCCTGGAACAATCGTGGGCTGGCGCGGCAGGAGACGGGCGATCTGGATGGCGCGATCGCCGATTTCGACCGCGCCATCGCGTTCGCTCCACGGCAGGCGGACTTCCACAGCAATCGCGGTAGAGCATGGCTGGCCAAGGGCGCCGTAGAGCGCGCCTTGGTCGATTTGAACAACGCGCTCGCGTTCGATCCGAGACTGGCTGCGGCCTGGAGTCATCGCGGCGTGGTCTGGTTCGCGAAGCGGGATCTCACGCGGGCGATCGCAGATTTCGATCAGGCGCTGAAACTCGACCCAGGAATGGCCGGCGCTTACTGCAGCCGCGGCGTCACGTGGCTGGCGCAAGGCAAGCCGGCGGAGGCCGAAGCCGACTTCGCGAGTTGCCGCTCGCTGGGCGGCTCGCCGAAGCCCGAAGCCGAAGCGTTGTTGCGCGAGATGAAAGGGCGGCGCGCGCCGAAATAGCCGAGGCGCGCCTTCTCACCTTCCACTCCCCCAATCGCCGAGAGCTTTGCGTATCTGTACGATCTGGCCCAGGTGATAAGCGTTGTGATCGGCGACCAGCAGAATTTCGCGCAAGTACGTATGCCCTTCGCCGTGTGGAATCTCAGCCGTCAGATCCAGATTACGGTCCTCGGTTAGTTTGACGACCGCCTCGAGGTCGTCGAAGAACGCGGCCACCGAAGCCGCCCACGCCTCTTCGGTCAATTCTCCGGTCTCTTTCGGCCAGTAGCCTTCCGGAAAATCGGGCGAGACCCACGAGGCGTCAATCGTGTAGCGCAAGATGTCCTCCTGCGCCAAACGCATGTGTTCGAGATTCTCCCAGACCGAATGCGGGCTATTCGCCGGTCGCTCATTTCGCAACGCGGGGGCGAGACCGTCCAGAGCCTGCTTCGGCGTGACGTGCGCCTGCCCGCCACGAAGCAACTCAACGAGATTTTGACGCAAAATCGAATCGTTCATTTCTCCTCCATTTGCTTATCTACTATCTGTTTTGTCTCAAGTCTAACTTATCGCGGCCAATAACAAATGACAAATATCAAAAGCGGAAATGCTCTTTCCTTCTGGTTTCGTGATCTCGGGACTACGAGAAGCGCGCCTGGTATGAAGGTTGCTGAAGGTTGCTGAAGGTTGCTGAAGGTTGCTGAAGGTTGCTGAAGGTTGCTGAAGGTTGCTGATGGATATTAGGTTATTCAACAGTTCGGAGGGGATCATGAATTCAAACTCAATCCGACGATCCAGGCGACATCTCGCCGCCGCACTGTTTTTATTTGTAATCGCCTGGCTCGCGGCAATGTCTGCGCGCGCGCGCGCCGACGCCGTTACCGATTGGGATGTGATCGCTTTCTACGTCGCCGAGGCTTCGGGCAAGGGGCCTATAACCTCTTGCGACATTGCGATGGCGCACGTGGCGATGCATGACGCGCTCAACGCCATTGATCACCGCTATGAGCCTTACGCATACGACGGCGAAGCGCCGCGCGGCGCTTCGCCCGTAGCGGCCATCGCCGCGGCGGCCCACGACGTCCTGGTCGCCAGAATCCCGAATCAAAAAGCAGCGCTTGACGCCGCGCTCGCCTCGGCGCTCGCGGCCATCCCCGATGGCCAGGGCAAAGTCGATGGCGTCGCGACCGGCCGCGCGGCCGCGGCAGTGATTGTCGCGCGTCGCGAGAAAAACGGCTCGAAGGACATCACGCCTTACACGCCGGGCGAGGGCCTGGGCGTCTGGCGTCCGACGCCGCCCGCTTTCGCGCCGGCTATCGCCGTTGGCTTCGGTAAAGTTAGGCCTTTTACGATGACCAGCGGGGCGCAGTTTGAATTGCCGAAGCCAGCATACTTCAATTTACACGGCGCCGAATACGCGGCCGATTACAACGAGGTCAAGAGCATCGGCGGAGCTGACAGCAAGACGCGCACCGCGGAGCAGAGCCAAATCGCGCGCTTCTGGTATGAACCATCGCCGGGAGTTCACATCCGGTTGGCCAGAGAACTGGTCGTCACACGGAAGCTCGACCTATGGCGTAGCGCGCGACTTTTCGCTTTGCTCCACCTGGCCAGCGCCGATTGCCTGATCACCGGTTATGGCGCCAAATACCGCTACAACTTCTGGCGACCGGTGACCGCCATTCATAATGGCGCAAACGACGGCAACCCCCAAACCGCAGGCGATCCGACGTGGAACTCGTATCTCGAGACGCCGAGCCACCCTGAATATCTATCTCTCCACGCTCTCCTCTGCGCCGCCTGGGCCGAGATATTGGCCCGCTTCTTCGGGACCGACCAGTTCAGCTTCACCATAACAAGCGCTAAGCCGTATCCCGGCATAACGCGCTCTTTTACCAGTTTCTCGCAATCTGCGCGGGAGGCTGCTGACTCACGCGTCTACGCCGGGGTTCACTTCCGCAGTTCTTGTAGGGACGGGCTGGCGATAGGTCGCGAGATCGGCGCGCAGACCTTCGATAATTTCCTGCAGCCCACGGACGATCTTCCACCAAGCTTTAGCTGGATCGAGGATTACATCGCCGCCTCGATCGTCAAATGAAAATGGCGAAGCGGAAATCCCGCTTCGCCACAGAACATAGGGCCTTCGGATCAAGTTTACGTCCGATTCTATTGCTCGTCCGGCTTTCGCTTTCCTTTGACCTTCGTTTCCAATTCTTCGATTCTCTTGCGCATCTCTTCGATTTCTTTCAGGTCCAGCGTGATTTGCTTCTTCGAATCGCCATCAATGAGTTTATAGTCGGATGGGGGCTGGAAGAGCTCGGCGTAAGGCTCCGAGCGTGTGATATTGGTGACGCTGTAGGTTGATTCGCCGAAGCGGGGATCGCGGCGTTTGGACAGAATCATTATCTTCAACTCCGGCGAGTACCATGTTTCATTGACCGTTTCAATCGGGCGATCATTGCCGATTGTCCCCACAGGCATTGTCGTGACCGCGCGTTCCCCCTCGCATTCGACGCCCTCGATTTTTTGCTTGTCGAGTCGTTCACTATTGGTTGTGGGTTTCGTGGCGCTTTTCGCAGGTTGAGCAGGGGAGGGGGCTTCATCAGTCAGCTCGAAGTTGAAGGTCAGAATGCCCCTGGTTTTAATCGCCCTGCCTGAAACCTCTGACGGTTTAAACACCCACCCCCGCGCCGCTTTAACCGCCTCTTCCTGGAGCAGCGGGTGTCCACTGACTGCGTATGCGTCAATCACCTCTCCGGTTTCGTTGATGAGTACCTGCACTTGCACAGGGCCTGAAGCGTTGGCGGCTTTCGCAATCGGCGGATAGCTCGGCTGAATTTTCTTGAGCGCCTGGGCTGGCGTCGCTCTCAGCGCATTTCCCTTCCTGGAATCCTTCGCATCAGCCGATGCGTTCAAAGTAACAGTGGTCTGTGGCTGAGGCGGCGGCGCGAGTTTAGGGTAAACACTTTTGCGACCGGTTCTGGTGTCGGAGTCGAGTCTGTAACTCGCGCCGTCGACCGGATCGTAGATGTTGAT
>Ga0126377_10000564_pt1 | contig 22718 bp, 12 predicted proteins | sample PanSoiMetPlot_22_FD_92647 | JGI IMG/M metagenome (GOLD analysis project Ga0126377, IMG submission 92647) | Tropical forest soil microbial communities from Panama - MetaG Plot_22 | ecosystem: Environmental > Terrestrial > Soil > Tropical forest > Bulk soil | place: Panama | collected 2016-02-17 | reverse complement strand
CTTTCTGCACCAGGTCGAGGCCGTGGTCGAAGAACTGGCCGAAGAACACGAACCAGAGATTGAACGGCGCCGACAGGCCGGCGTCCGGCGCCACGTTGTCGAACGAGAAGTCCGCAATATCGTCAGCGGTCCCGAGCACACCATCCAGCCCGGGACGCGTGCGCAGGATCGAGACGCCATCGTTCAGGACATCGTCGGCGGTGCCCCAAACGAGATCGGCGCCGGCACTCCCCGCGACCGCCACCGCTGCCGGGTTCCTGCTGGTCTGGTCGACGATCAGGTTCGAGATGATGCGCGGGTCGGCATCGACAACGTCGCCGGGCGAGTTGAAGTTGGTGTTGGTGACGACCCCGCCGGGGGCGGGACCGTTCGCATCGAAAGTGTCCCCGTCCAGATCGTTGCGGAAGAACGGGTCGGTCAGCCGCGGGAACAGCTCGTCCGCTGCGCCGAAATTCTCCTGACCCGGGATCACGTTGTTGAAGGTCCCGTCGATCGTCCGTAGGCCAAAAGGCACCAACGAGTTCGGAAGCAGGGAGAGGAGATCCTCCCCGGCTGCATGCCGTTCCGCGATCATGATTTGCTGAAGAATGAATTCCAGATCGGACCTGATGAACGTGACGGCCATTGGAGTCCTCCCGCTGCTAAGGATGCGTCCCCCACGTGAGGTCACACCTCACGTCGGCCAGGCGTACAGCAAACATAAGTACAGCAAACATAATACGTACGGATTGGCTGGGAACGGACTAAGGTCGGAGACTAAAGTCTGGCAGGGGAATAGGTATGAAAGGCGAATTGCGGCTCGCGCCGTTCATTTCGCAAGCTCGGGCGGCAGAACTTATTCAATTGAGTTCAACAGCTTCGATTGAACTCCACGGCGCTCTCGCCAGACTTTAGTCTCGGACTTTGGTCCATGTCCGGCCTGTCGGCGGTGGGTTATGTGAGACAATGCGTCGCCGGGTGAAATGGGCTTGGTAACAGCAAACCTATAACCGATGATCTGCGATCATACGGGCGCGGCGGCGCAGCGGAATTGAGCGCATGATGATCGCGTCCATCATTCACCGACGTGACAACCCCGCGATCACTTATGTGACCACTGGCCTCTCCGCCGGGCAGCTGCGTTACGACGATATCGACTCACCAGAACGTCAGAGGCGAGACAGCTCGTCAGTCGGGCCTGCTTTTTGACCCCGCTTCTGAAACGCCAAAACGGCCTCTACTCGATTTCGCGCACGCAGCTTCTGCATGATGTTGGTCATATAATGCTTGACAGTCTTCTCACTGATCTCAAGGCTTTTCGCGATCTCCTTATTGGTCAGGCCGCGGGCGACCTGATCAAGGATCCGCTTTTCGCGTTCGGCCAGCTCCGGCAGATTTTGGTCGGGTGCCGACACTGACGGCCGTCGTTTCGCATGTGCCAGAAGGCGTGCCGCCAATTCCAGCGTAACGTAAGATTCACCTTGCGAGACGGCGCGCAACGTATCGACGAGCTGCGGGCCACTCGTTCCCTTGAGAACGTAGCCGCACACGCCTGTCTCCAAGGCTTGCGCAACGTCTTCTTCGCCCTCTGATACAGTGAGCATGATCGTCTTGACGTTTGGACAGGCGTGCGCAATGGCGCGGGCCGCCTCGATCCCTCCGCCGGGCATATTGACATCGAGAAGAATAATGTCCGGCAGCTTGTCCTTGGCGATGCGAACCGCGTCTTCAGCCGTCGCGCCTTCCCCGGCTATTTCCAGGCCTTTTGAACTTCGAATCAGATGGGCGACGCCTTCGCGAAATAGAGGGTGGTCATCGACGATCGCAACGCGTATGCGTTTTGTCATGAACGCATTTCCGAGTCGTCAAACCGTGCGATGAGGCAGGTGCCCTTGCCCGCAGCTGAGTGAACCTCGAACGTCCCCCCCAGGGATTCAATGCGGTCGCGCAAACCAGTCAGTCCTTGGCCGCCGCCATTGATATGTCCGTTGCCTCCGGCCAGCCCCGGGCCCTCGTCCACGACCTTGACCTCAATCTTGGCGCCATTGCCCATTGCGAGCAAAGCTTGCCCTTTTCCATTGGCGTGCTGATACGCGTTGTTCAAGCCCTCCTGAGCGAAGCGGTAGAGGCAGGCCTTGAGGGGGAAGGGAACATGTCCGTCGAGCCGATCGACCTCCCATCTCACGTCCGTGCCTGTTTGTTGCTCGTGCTTCCGCGCAGCCATTCGCAGTGCTTCCTCGAGGGAGACCTTTTCAATATCGGGAAGGCTGAGACCAGCCGAAATATGACGAATGTCTCGCATCGTTTCTGTCAAAACGGAGCGGATAGCCTCGACTTCACCAATCTTCCCTGGAATTTCATTGTTCTCTGTCGTGATCACGTCCCGGAGCCCATCCAGCTTCAATAGCGTCAGTCCAAGGAGCTGCAGCGGGCCATCGTGCAGGTCTGCGCCGATGCCGCGAAGGAATTGCTCGTTGGTTTCGGCCGCGCGTTCGTTCGCTTGATCAACACGTTTACGCAGCTCGCCGTTTTCGGCAACAACGCGAGAGAGTTCGGCAATCCGCTCCTCCATCGAGATGTGTTGCTGCGCGATCGTCCGACTGCCGCTGTAAACGATGCCAAGCAAGGAGCCGATGATGCCAACCGTCAGTGCCGCCACAAGCAACCGGCCGTGAAACTGACCACGAGAAAATTCCTCCTTCAGCTCCGTGGCGGTTTCAAGAATTTCGGCGCTCACCGGAGCGTAGATCTCAAGCACCTTGATCAAATTGTCGATGTAAAGCGCCGCGGCGGAGTTATCGGCAATTCCATCCTCGATCCACACCACCACCCAACTACCGGTCAAAATCATCCCGCACGCGGCGAGAGAAGCCGTGGCGCAAAATTTCTGCAAAAGACTAAGCTGGTTCCAAAAGGACATGACCCCAGTCCTACCGAGTCCTTTCCCGAAAAAGGCTATATCAGCACGTGATGTAGCGGACCATAAGCAGCGAGAATTTGCCGCAGGTGCGCCTCGGCAAAAACCAGCATCCGGTCCAGGAACCCCGGCGCGCGGCGCTGCCGATCGGACGCTCCACACACAAATTTTTTGCCATGGCGTGCTCCCTTGGCGCCGCCGACTCGTCGACGATCGTCCGATCGTCAGGGCGCGCAGCGAGCAGGACGAGTGAGCATCGCTGGCCATAGCAGCGATGCCGCCCGACATTTTCAAAACAATCACAATCGTCAAGCTTGGACGCAGCAGCAATGGCGGCTGGAGACGGGAGTGATGCCCCGGCAAGGCACGACCGGACTGCCGACCTCGCGAGCTATTGGCGCCAGCTATTGCCCCTGTATTGGGATCGCCGGGGCCGATCCGTTCGTGCGCGGATTTTACAAATTCGCCATGCACAACAAAACTTTGCTCTTGCGGTGGGGCGCTACCGTCCCTCAATGCCTCCGGTGGTTGTATGGTCGCATTGCGGCGTTTGCGCCAAACGCCCGTCCTGACGCTGTTGCCTGTTGGCGGACGTCGAAGGGCACGAGCGCGTGAGCGAGCGCAACTTCATATCCGCGTTCAGAGGAATTCCGCTCTGGCCGGACAATCTCGTCCCGCTGGATGAAATCGTCAAACGCCTCGCGGCGCTGCTCGGTCTCGACACCACCAGCTTCGATCCCCTGACCTTGCTTGGCGGCATTCTCGGCTTTCGCGATCTTCGTATTCATCGCGTCGACGGCGTATCGACCGTCACCGGGGAGTTCGTCGTTGCCACCGAGATCGTCTTGTCTCCCTTTCAGTCCTATGTCGGTCTTGTTCTCGGCGATCCCAATGGAGCGACCACCAGCTTTCCGTTCGCGCTCCGCCTTCGCGACGAGCCGCCGATCCGCAATGGCGACGACACCTTCGAGATCGACGAGAACGCGCTTGATCCCCAGCTCGGCGCCTTTACTCCGGTCGAACGAAACCCCGAAACCGGCCTGTTCGATGTCGCCTCCTGGCGTCTCAGTCTCCGCAACATTCCCGCGAAAATCCGCCTCCTGAAGGGCGTCACCCGCGTCGAGCCCATCGATCCCAACAACCTCACCCGCGGCTTTCGCGATCTTCCCAACGCTTTCGTCGACGTCGGCATCGATATTTCCCTCGATTTCGATTCCGAAGGCACCCTCGATCTCTGGCCCCCCGACCCGTCATTTCAAGGTGCCGCCGGCGATCCCGCGTCCGCCATCGACATGGACCTCGGCTGGTTCCGGGTCGCTTCCAGCCCGCTCATCATTGCTGCCTCGGGCCTGGGCTTTCACCGTGCCAACACCCGGTTCCCCGACAACTTCAATGCACCCGCAGGACTGGACCCGTCCTGGCATGGCTTCATCGCCAAGACCATCGGCGGCTTCTGGTGGAAGGTCCCGAAAGACCCCGAAGATGAAGTCCACATCTACGGCATCGACTGTGAAGACCTGCTCGTCGGCAACGACGTCCTCTCCTTTCATGGCAGCTTTCAACACGGCGGCGGCCCGCACGATCCGTTCGAATCGCTCGTACCGGTGCCGGTCGCAGACCTGCCCGAAAGCCGCTGGTCCATCCGTCGTATCGAAGTGTGGGTCACCGAAGGCGTCGGCGACTTTCTCCAGTTCGGCGGACAGCTCGTCGTTGCCGCCATCCTCGACGTCTTCAATCGCCTGCCGATCCGTTTCGAAGTCAGCCTCGGCCGTGTGCTCAAGGAGGTCGAAGGCTTCGACGGCCTGCTGCCGTTCGTGGAGCTGCAAGGCGCGCTGGCCCCCGTGCAGAACAACACTCAGCCCGCGCCGGACGGCAAGCTGAATGTTCCCATCTTCAATTGGGAACCCTGGCGCCTTGATTTCGAGATCAACAGCGTCCGCTTCGGCCTGTTGTTCCCCGGCGGTGACGTGCCAGGCGTCGATTTGCCGACCGTCATCGAAATCCTGATGAACCTTACTATCAAAATAGGAGAGGCCCCGGCCTTCGAGATCGGCAGCCCCGGCGTCGGCTGTCGCTATACGACCAAGATCGGCAAGTTCGAGTGGCTCTTCCAAGGCCTCTGGCTCGACACCAAGCTCGAAGTCTTTCCGCTGAAGATTCGCGGCTACGAGTTCTCCATCAGCCGCATCGGCCTAGGTTCCGATGCAGGAGCCCTCGATGCCTATTGGATCGCGTTCGACGCCCACCTGAATTTCCCCGACGCCTTGGGACGCGCCGAAGTGTACGGCATGCGTCTGGGATGGGACGACGACGGTGTGCTGTTCTCCATCGAGGGAATCGGCGTGGCCGTCAAGAAGCCTGCCGTCGAATTCGTCGGCATCTTGAAGTTCTTCGACGGACCTCCGAGCTTCACGCCGGAGGGAGAAGAACCGCTCACCATACAACCTGGCAGCATCTCCGGCCTCGTTCGCATGGCGTTTCCGGCGCTGGACACGCCTTTTGCCTTCGATGTCGGGCTCACCCACGGCAAGTATACGCTCGACGCGAATCCCGCCGATACCCACAGCTTCTGGATGCTCCTCGTCGAGCTGATATTCCCTGGCGGCGTTCCTATCGGGCTCGGCGATCTTACCCTCTATGGCGCCACCCTTGCCGTGGGCAACAACGTCGCCCCGCGCAAGGCGCCCGCAACGCCCTGGTTCGACTGGTACTCAAAGGAGCTCCCCACCTACAGCATCGTCGCGCCGACCAAGTGGATCGCGTCGCACGATCGGTTTGCATTCGGTCTCGGAGGCATCTTCGGCTCCGCCATACGCTCGGGATACCCGCACAACGAGCGGATCCTGGGCATGCGCATCTCCGGCGCCGGCGACCAGGACGCGACCTGGATCTTCGAAGGACAGGCCCGCTTCCTGAAAGAAGTCACCGCTCCGGGCAAACCGCAGATCGCCATCCTGCTGGTCATTGCTCCGGATCAGGTGCTGCTGCGAGCCGAATTCCACTTCTCGTTCCCGACCGAGAGCGATGCGGCCGCCGGCCTGGTCATGACCGCTCGCGGAATGATCGAAGCGGTCTCCGATCAGACCGGCGCCGGACACCACCACATCTATCTCGGCCGCAACCAGCCCTACTCCGAGCGCATCAACGCCTCGGTGCTGCTCGGATTCTTCACCGCACGCTCCTTCTACATGTTGGACTGGGCGGACCTTCAGCTGACCACCGTCACGCTTCCGCCCGTCGCGTTTGCCTTCGGATTCGCTCAAGGGTGGAATTGGAACAAGAAGTACGGCCCGCTGCGGCTCTACCTCGAAGCCAATGTCGAGCTGGAAGTGGGCTTCTCCTTCAACTCCGCCCTCTACGGCTTCCTGCGGGTCTATGGCGGGGTCGGGCTGAAAATCTGGGGCTTTGGGTTCGGCCTGAGCATCGACGCGGCCTTCACGTTCTTCACCTCCGACGGCTGGGAACTGACCGGAGAGCTGAAGATCAAGCTGAATTTGCCCTGGCCGATTCCCGACTACAAGAAGACCCTCGATCTGGATTTCGGTCCGGGTGCGTCGCCGCCCGGCGTCATGCGATCGCCGCTTCTGCAGCTGGCACTCTCCTCGCCGTCCCTCTCCGGCGACGCGCCGCTGCACGAATGGACCGAAAGCAACGTTCTCGTCGTACCCGGCGACTTCAATTCGGATCGCAGCCTGCTTCCCGTCGACGGCTCGATCGTCCTGGCCTTCCGCGTTCCCGCCGCCAATAAAGTCCCGTGGATCTCCGGTGTAGACGTGCTGCCGGTCGATGGCTCGGGCGAGTGGCGGTTCCGCTACAGCGTCGTCGATCTCATCGTCGAGCGCCGCGCCCCCGGATCTCCGACCTTCGAGGCGCTTCCCGACGGTATGAAGTACGGCTTCTGGGAGATCCTCAGCACCGCCCCCGCCAGCAGCTCCGCGCCGGTCACCGGCCCGGCGCCGGTCTCGCAGGTCATGCGGATCTGGGGCGACCTGCCCGGACAGCAATTGCGAAACCTGGGCAATCTGGAGCACTCCGGCTCCATCACCTGGCTCGATGGTTTCCTCGATCTGTTTGCCACGTGGCCCTGCGGACCGGACGTGGTGAAGGAGCCGACCTGCGTCCATTATGATCTCGTGAGCTTCCGCGTGCTCGATGCCGCCTACACCCGCATCACGCTGTTGTCCGCAGGCACGCCGATCCGCTCCAGGCCGGTCGTAAATCCCGATACCGTGCCGCCCGGCAGCACCAACTTTGCCACGCTCGATCAAGTGGTCGCCAATCCGCGGCCGGACGTCTGGAACGAGCACAAAAAGACGCTGGCGCTGCCCTATCTCTACATCTCGAACCCGGACCGGCAGGCGGGCTATCTCCCCATCCTGTCCGGCCTGGAGATCGACCTGCCGGCTGCCACCGAGGCCGTCGTCACTCTCCTTGGCGTATTTCCGGGGGAGCTCTTCGCGGTCCAGGCATTCCATGGCGCTACCGAAATCGCCACCGCCAATGCGTCGGGCGACGGCCTCCACGTCATCACGCTCGTTGCTCCGGATCTCCACACCGCCATCAACCGCCTGCGCATCTCCACGTTCAACAACTACCGCCAGAGCGCGACCGATGACCCCGCCGCCGTGTCCGTTGTCGCGTCTGTCTGCTACCGCACCGTCGACCAGGCTGTGCTGCAGGATCACATGTTCGATCACCACCAGAGCCTCGACCAGCTGCTCGAGATCGTCGATGTTCCGCCCGGCTCTCCCGGCGACAATGCGGGACACTTCCACCTGCATGCACAGGGTACGCAGTATCGTCTGACGCCGGTCGTCACCTGTGAGCGCAAAGGGCCGGAAGCGGATTGGGAGGTCGTGCACGATCACCTGCCGCTCGCGCCCGCGCTCGTGACCGCCGGCCCGCCGCCCGCCGATCTCACTCCCTATCTGGGCGAAACCATTCCGGCTGTCGAACAGGACCCTGTTTATCTCGGCGATGACATGCAGCTCCGCTTCAACCGCTCCTACGGTCCGGAGATGTACGCCGTCAGCGGTTTCGATTTCCGGGTCGACGTGCTGGACTCGCAACGCCAGCCGGTGCCCGTGCAACTGGAATGGCATTTCTCCGAGGAGCCGGCGTTCACTCCGGAGCAGGAGCTGTTGATCGAGGCGCTCCTCTCCTCACCATGCATGACGGCCGACATCACGGCGGTCCGCAAGAAACTGGAGCTGATCCTGCGGCCGGTGCTCGCGCCGCGCACCCGCTATGCCCTCGTCATCCGCAGCAATGCACACGCGGACCAAAGCCTTTTCGAGGTGCCCTTCTCCACGTCCCGCTACCGCTCGTTCGACGAGCAGTATGCGGAGCTCGAGCAGAACCAGTTCCAGGAGATGCTGCCGCGTGCGATGGACAGCACCCTCATTGCCGGCTTGCTGGCTCAGCTTCCCTTCCCAACCCGCGAGGCGGAAAACGTTGCCTTGGAAGCCGCGTGGGAGCAGGCACTGGGCCTGAATCATCGGGAACGCCCGAACCGCGGCGAAGTCGTCGTCTTCTATCGTCCCGCCGATGACGGCCTTGCGCCGCCCTGCGCGATCCTCATCGATTCCCCCGAGCCGTTGCTGGTCGACCGCCGCACGCAACTCGATGTCGTCGCTCCGGCCGGCGCATCCATCCACGCGCTGCGTAGCATGGACGGCGCCCGCACCCTGCTCTTCGCCATGGACGCGGGGGTCATCGTCGACTTGCCCGTCGGCGATTTCACGCTGACCACGACGTATCTGCGCGAAGTCGAAGGCCTGCCGACGCAGCGGATCGCCGGCGACAGTTCGCCATCCAGCGTCTCCCTCGTCCTCACCGTTACGGCCGATATCCCGTTCCCCGTGGATGCACTGTGATGCCCATCCAATCCAGACGCATCTCCCTGTCTGCGCTCGGAATCCAGAAGTCGCCCGGATTGCAGCCCGGCAACCACCTGCGCATCGCATTTGATCCGTGGATGGGATTCCCGGCTTGCGGGTTCAATCTCTTTGTCCGGCGCCACATCACCGGCGCCAAGCACGCCATCAACTTTCCGCGCCTGTTCGCCGAGAGGATCCCGGCGCTGCTGCGGCACGGCTACTTGCAGGATCGCGTCTCCATCTTCCATCCGCGCAGACCGCTGCCCACGGCGAGCCCGGGTGGGGGCGTTCTGCTCACCGCCCAGACACTGGGCATCTCCTTCCGGCAATCTCCGTTCGCGCCCGACTCCAGCCTCAAAGTGTGCGAAGTGCGCCTGAGCGTGCGGTCCACCCGAGCGGTCGTCGTCAAGGCATTCGACGATCGCTATCGCAACGGCGAATTCCCCAAGCTCCTCGTCGCCTACCAGCGGCGCATTCCCAACCCGCTGCCGCAGGGCGAAGTGATCAGCATCGAGCTGCGTGCCGACCTGATCAGCCTTGTCGAGATAAGTGCCGCGTCCGGATCGCAGCTTCTCTCGTTCGAATATGTCGAGGTCAATGATACCGGCTGGGGCGGCCTGATCAGCGCCGCCGAAGAGCCGTGGCAGTTCTTCAAGGAGATGCCCCTGTTGTTGCCCACGCCGCAGCCGGCTCCCGGCAACCACTCCACCTATCCCACATGTACCACGCTGGCGTTCACGCCGCCCGCGGCGGTCATCACCGAAAAGCTTCCGGTCAGCAGACTGTCCAGCGGCTTCGTCGCCAAGACCGACCCGGACGACGTCTACGGCGAGTATCCCGATTTCGCAACGCATCTGCGGGTCTATCTCGGCCCGGATCCGGATCGCCAGCGCTTCAAGGAGTTCGACTCCGCCCTGCGGGCGCTCGAAGCCGTGCCACCCGGCGATCAGCTGAACCTACAGGTGACCCGCCCCGGCGAAGTCCCCGACGAGTCCTCCACCTTCGCCCCATTGCCGCTCGTCCTCACCGGCGCGGTCGATCCCCACTTCGCACGCCTCACTGGCCTGGCGATGATCCACACCGGGCAAACGGCCGGCTCTCGGCTCGACTACAAAGTCGTCGCCCGCTGGAACAGCGAGGATCACGCCTGGATCACGCACGACGTATTCCCGGGACGCGACGGCGAGCTCAACGCCCCCAACCCTCCGAATGCGACCGCTGTCCTCGACGCTGCGCGACCTGGAAACGTAAAAACGAACGTCGATCTCACCTGGCTCACGGCCGATGAAATCGCCCGCCTGGACCGCGCCAATCAATACGTCGGCTTCCATGCCTTCCGCCGCAAGAGCGGCGCGAGCTCGCGGGTCCGCTTGACGGAGTCGAAAGATGAGCTCGCCGGCATCGCGACTCCCGACCTCTTGCTGTTGGCCGAAGTTCAGGGGGACGCACCTGTCCCCGCGCCATCGGCGGACGCCGGGCACCTTGTCGACCGGCCGCCCGCCTATGGCAAATATGATTACGGCATTCAGGCCGTAGACCTGTTCGGCCGCCGCAGCAAGATTGCCTGGAACGCCGGTGTAGACGTCGTCGTCCTCATCGACCCTCCCCCGATCAGCAATCTTTACGCGTTCTATCGCGATACAGCCGATCCCGCCCAAGGTGATCTCGAGGTTCGCGCGCAAGCCATCCTCACGGCCACCGGGCAGTCAGCGTTCGCTGGACGCGCGCTCCTCATCGAATTCCGCTATCCGAAGGCGAGCATCGACGCCATCAGCGGCGACGTGCAAGCATTCCACGTCTCATACCGTCACGGCCGCCCGAACGAGCTTCTCGGCCTGTTGTCCGCGGCATCCATCGTGGGCCCGCCGCCCGCTCAGTCGACCGCCCCGGTCGTCGCCGATGTGGAGCTCGCCACGGCCACGCCGGTCGCGACCGCCATCGACGGTTTCGGCGGCGAGCGCGCCCGCGGCGCCCTGGCCAGCCACGCCGAGTTCTTCGCCGTGGAAACGGCAACAGCGCTCGGCGACGATCTGATCCGCCTGCGCGTGCGCGCGCGCAGGGACTACCTGCCGCAACCTGGCGAGGGAGCCCTGGGCATCGGCAGCGGCAACCCCGGCGTCACCCCCCACCCGCTCTATGTCTCCCCGCGCGATCCCGCCGCGTGGACCGGCTTCGATCTCCGGCATCCCCAGGGCACGGACGATCAACGCACGCTCGCGATCTCCGGCGCCAGTAACGTAGTCCTGGCGCCGCTTCCCGTCGGCCTCGCGGCCGATCAGGTCGTCGTATCCCGGACTGTCGTCCCGCCCGAAAACATCGCGACCGGGGAAACGCCTGTCCCCCAGGACTGGCTGTATCGCATCGTCGTCAAGAACGTCGATCTGCCGCTTCCCCCAGGGCTCAGCGAATATCCGGGGTCCGTCACCATTCACGTGGTCAGCGGCGCCAACCGACGCAGCGAGCTTCCCGCCCCCGCGTTCGTGAGGAGGCGGTCATACGGAGCTCCGCCGCCCCTCACCGAACTGGCCGCTGCCGATTTCGTCACCGCCACTCGTCCGGATTTCGAAGGGCGCATCGGCGTATGGCTCACCTGGCCGAAGCTGCCCGGAGTCGAGCGCTTCAAGGTCTATCGCACGGACGTTCCCAAGCTGATCGACACCCGCAATGCCGATCCGCTGCTGGCCGCCAATCTCCTTGAATCGGAGCCGAACCGCGCTGAGGTGAAGCTGCTCGGCGGCCAGCTTGCCAGCATCAATTCATTCACGCTCGTCACACCAGTCCCGATCCGCCCGGACACGGGGACCGGCGATCCTGACCGCCATCTCTGGATCGATCGCGTCTCCGCCCCGGCCGGCCTGAACTACGTCTACCGAATCCAGCCGATCAGCGCTGCCGGCGAGGAATCCGCATGGCCGCCCGACACCGGCTCGCCGAATGCAGAACGCGATCGCTGCATCCTCGTCCTGCAGAAGAATCGCGACCTCCTCATCGCTCCCGCGATCTATGAGCTCGAACCTCGCGATCGCGGCATCGGCGTCGTGGTCCGCCGCCCCCTGCCGCAGACCATCACCGGTCTGCGCATTTTCAAGACAGACGTCCCGTCGAACGCCCTCGACGTGCGCCGCATGACGCTGATCCACGGCACCATCCCGTTCACTCACCCGCGCATCGAGTCGCTGCCCGCCGAAGATGAAAAGCCCGCGCGCCTGCGCTTCGTCGACGAAAAGGTCCGCACCGGTACGGCCTACTTCTACCGTGTTCTCCTGGTCGACGAGTTCGGAAACCTGTCGCCGGCCAGTGAACCGATGGCTGCGACGCCTCGCTCGCTCGCGCCGCCGGCGCCGCCCTCGCTCATCACCGCGCGCACCGGCACCGCTACAGTCGAGCTCTCCTGGTCGGCCACGCATAATGAAGGACAGGTGAAGGTCCAGCGGAAGCGGTCGGGCGAAGGCCAGTGGCTGGAAATTTCCTCCGGCTGGCAGGCGCCGACCGATACCGCGGTGGACACCGCCGCCGAGGGCATCGTTGCCCATAGACTCCTGCTGCGCGACCCGAAGGGGCGGGTGCTTTTTTCCGCCCCGGTGGTGACGGAGGCCTAGCGAAAAATGGGGATCTGGACCTGGTTCGCAAACCGCGTCGACGACCTGGTCAACGAACCGGTCGACAACGTCAACAACGGCGTCATTGCCAATCCGTTCCTGGTGAAGAGCACGCCGGACGCCGACCACTACTTCGTCGGCGCCCAATTCGCCGACGACGATGCGACCTCGCAATCCGTGCGCACCGAATTCTGGGTGACCGACGACTCCGGCCTGGTCCATGTCGGCCGCGCGACACCTACCGAAAATCAGCCATCATACGCCTTGGCGGCGGTCACCAACGGCATGCTGCGCCTGGTCCCTTCCGGCAAGACCTTCGTGGTCCCCGGAACCGACCGCATGGAAGCGTGCAAGGTCACCGTCAACGGGCCCGCCTACATTCTGCAGGGAGTCCCCACCGCGGTCGACTCCTTCCGCAGCAGACTCAACGCCGACGTCTGGATCGAAGGCGGGCTCGCGCCACCCAACCGTCCCGTCCCCTCCGTGGTCGTCTATGAGAACATCGACGTCCCCGCCGACATCGATGAGCTGGTGAAGACCTGGTACAAGCTGGAAAAGAAGCCGCCGTTCTGGACCGATACGCGCCTCGACGAGCTCGTCCAATCCTGGAAGGACGGCGAGTCCACCGTCTACGTCAAGGCCGGCTATCCGATCGGCCAACCCGCATCGGACCCGCCGACCGGCGTGGTCAGGCCCGCGGTTTCGCCCACGTCGCGCTACGTTTCCATCACGGTCTATGACGAGTTCGGCCTCCCCATCGATCTCGGCTGGCTGTTGCGCCATGCCAGCCGGCACGCGGAAGACGAGCTGCTCGACAATCTCGTCGCCCCGGACGTCGACATTTTCCGCAAGGATCCCGTTCGCAACAAGCTCAAGCTGCGTGACATCTTCGATATTCGCGACGAGCACGGGTTGCCATTCGCCAACCGGGCCTTCCGGCTGTTCGAAGAATCCGAGTTCCCGCCCTTGACGTCGGTCTTCGACACCGAAGCGGCGGATCTCGTCCTGCAGACCGAGCCGCAGACGACCGGGGCCGCCGGGCTCTGGGCCGGCCTCGAGGTCAATGAGAGCGATGACGTCGTCATCCAGGGCATCGGCATCAAGGACCATCTCCTGGCCTTCCTTCCGAGCTGCTCGTCATCCACCGTCGTCATAAAGCTGCGGGGCTACCCGGGCGACTATCACCGCATCATCGCCCTCTCACCACAGAAATGGTTTGCGGAGCAACCCAACGCCAGAATCGAGCATGCCCCCAGGCGTTTCCATCTCGGATGCCGCGCCACGCCGCTTGTCGACGGCCAGTCCATGCTCGCCGCCGCCGTGGACGCGATGCGCGCCACCTATGAGCGCGCGGAAACCGATCCGGAAAGCGACATCAATCTTCGTCCCGCGGACGCCATCGACGAGGCGCGCATCTGGCTGGCCAACTGGCAGATCACGCCCGCCTTGTTCGGCTATGGTGGTTCGCAGGGTCTCTACGATTCGGTCGATCCCAAAGTCACGGGCACCGACTTCTCCCTCGGCACATTCGCCTACCCCCGCGATTCGCTCGGTTTCTACGTGCAAAGCGCCATCGCCGCCGGCGTCGACGTCCGCCTCATGCCGTGGTTCAACATCTTAAGCAGCGGCGATCGCGGCAAGAACATCGAGTTCCCGCGGGCCGTGAACCACTACTACAATCTGAACGCCTATCACACGCCCAGGGGGCCCCTCCCGGATGCCGATCGCAACGCCGTCGATGTGACGGGTTTGGATCCGATCCCCGCCAACCTCCACCGCGGCTTCGGCTTTGCCGACAACAAGACCCGCAGCGAGGGCTCGCATCACCAGAAGGTGAGCTTCATCAGGAACCGCTACGGCGACTTCGCCTTTCTCGGCGGCATCGACTATGTCGCCGGCCGCTGGGACACCAACGAGCACAAGTCTCCCGAGCTGCGCAAGCCGGTCATCGACCGCGACGCTCCTGTCCTCGCCACGCAAGGATGGCACGACGTGCATGTCATGCTGGAAGGGAGCGTGGTACGGGACGTCGCCAAGAACTTCTTCCAGCGTTGGAACGCCTTCGTCGCCGATCCTCCCGATGCCCTCAGCGACTATCCTGTCGATCTCACCGGCCTCACACCGATAGCGGCGTTGCCGGTGATCCCGGAACTGGCCGCGCCGCAGTGGCCGGGGCCCGACTCCGATCTCGCCATCGACGCCGACATCACTCCGCACACCCAATTGGACCGCGGACCGCAAGGCCGGCGCACGCGCCGCGCCACGCAGATCTGCGCCATCGTCCGAACCATTCCGCCGTACATCGACGCCTATGATTCCTTCGTGAAAGCGCGGCCGATCCCGGACGACGGGCAGCCCCTCGGCGAGCTGGGCTGCCGCGCCAGTTACCTGAAAGCCATCGAGAACGCGCGCATCTATGTTTACGTTGAAGACCAATATTTCGTCGAACCGGACTTTGTAAACCTACTCATCGCCCGCCTGACACACGCGGACCGCAAGCAGCGCCTTCGCCGCCTGTTCGTGCTGATTCCCCATATCCTCGCCGACCAGCCCTTCATCGACGCCATCTATCATCACTACCGCACGCAGCACACGCTGCGCATCCGTCAAGCCATTCGCGAGATGCTGGCCTCGGAGGGTGGAATAGCTCCGGAGAACGTGACCCAGCAGGCCATCGACTCCATCTTCACCATCGCCCACCTGGAGCATCCCTCCGGGTCGGAGATCTATATTCATGCCAAGCACATGATCGTCGACGACATCTGGATGGTCATCTCGTCGTCCAACATCTCCCGCCGCGGCATGTCCTACGAGACCGAAATCGGCGCCGCCATCTCCGACGCCGAGGTCGAAGACGGCGCTCGCAAGGTCGTGCGCGATCACCGCATTCGTCTATGGGCGGAGCACCTCAAACTGGATCGCTCGCAATGGCATCGCATCGTCGATCCGATCGCCGGCGCCGAGCTCCTGCGCAAAGGCATCGACAATCCGAATCTGGCGCTCATTCCGTTTGAAATCGAAAACAATCACATCAGGTATCGCTACGCACCGGAAGACCACACCTCGAACAACGACATCATCTACAACTTCCTTGGCGACCCGGACGGCCGCCTCCTCCACGATCCGATCGACGTGGACCTGGCGCGCACACTTCTCGCGGCAGCGACGCAATAAGCATCCGAGATACCTGGCCGCGTTCGACCTCCGATCGAAAACATCTCGCGGACGCCGGCGGCATGGACGGGTTGCGCGGCCCCTTTCGCGAAATTACAACAATAGATTGAAATGACCTATAATATAATTATTTCAATATGTTATGACGCATCTAACCGGCGATATGCAGGTCCCTGCTCGTCGGTAGTTGCAACCCCCGGTCGCATGCTGTAGAATTGCACGGTATCCGTCGAAGTGACGACATGGAGCCGTCGAACGGCAGGTTGGCAACCACAGCGAGGGTGAAAGGTTATGACGAACCGTCTTATCCTTTGCCTTGACGGTACATGGAATACCGCCGATGGCGAGCGAGTCACCAACATCGTTCGCGTTCGGGACCTGATCGATCCGAGAGTGGACACTCCGGACGGCCCCGAGGAGCAGCGCGTCTACTATCACAACGGCGTCGGCACCGGTCTTTCGACGAAGGACAAATGGATTGGCGGCGCCGCCGGTCTCGGCCTCGGGCACACCGTGCGAGGAGCCTACAAATTCGTTTCGCAGCACTACCGGGACGGCACTGAAATATACCTGTTCGGATTCTCACGCGGCGCTTTCACGGCGAGGAGCCTTGCGGGCTATATTTCCGCCAGCGGCCTGCTGAAACCGGAATTCTGCTCCCCTGAGAACGAAGCGCGGGCCTGGCGCTACTACAGCACTGCGCCCGACGATCGTTTTCCAAGCGAACGCGAGCAGCTCAGGAAATTATCGTTCGACAACGTGCGAATACGACTGGTGGGCGTCTTCGACACCGTTGGCGCGCTGGGGGTGCCTCTGGACTGGTTCGGCAGCTGGAACCGCCGGCGATTCCAATTTCACGATGTGGCGCTGGGTTCGAACGTCGACTACGCATTCCATGCCCTCGCAATCGACGAAAAGCGCGGCCCGTTTCAAGCCACGCTGTGGCAGTACCCCAATCACAAGTATTTCAAGCATGTCGAACAGGTGTGGTTCCCCGGCGTCCACGCCAACGTCGGCGGTGGTTATGAAAACACCGGCCTGTCCGATCGCTCCCTGTTCTGGATGCTGTCACGGATCGAAAAGCACGCAGTGGGTCTGAAATTTGTCGATGGTTGGACGCGCAAGGTCAAACCGGAGACTTATGGGGAATTGCACGACTCCCGCACGGCGGCCTACTGGTGGAGTCGCGTCAGGCCAATGATCCGGGTGATCAATCAGCGGCGATTGCGGCTTTCCGAGTGGGCGCGTCGATCAGGCCTGCCGCCGTGCGCGATCCCGCTCGGCGAAATGCTGGACTACAGCGCGCTCTCCCGCTGGCGGAAGTCCGAAGAGTCTCCGAAAGACGTCGCGTCCTATCGCCCCGAGAATGTCGAAGCCGCGCTGAACGACACGTTCAATGTCGACGCCCCTCAGCCGATTCCGATCGTGGGACCGAGCGGCGAGCCATTGGACTGGATGAAAAATGAGCAGGATCGAGAGGCGTTGCAAGGCTTCCTGCCGAGGCAATTCCAAAAGGCCTGCGAGAAGACGGCAAAGAGGTTTGCGGCCTGTGAGCACGGTACCGCGGCATTTTCGAGCTCATATCAGCAGCCCAGGCTGCCGATCGGCGGTAGGCGTGCCAAGCCGAAATCTTCCGCAGGCGGCCTCAAATCAATATCGCCCGTCAAACTCAAGACGGCCGCGGCCGAGAAGAAAGCAGAGGCCGTCGTCGGCCCCGTGATGGTGGGCCCGGGATCCTGCCATTGAGTGCCACAGGCTACGCGAGGCGGCCAGGAGGCTCGAATGGCGCCACCCAATTGCTACCAAACGGGTTCGGTCTTCACCGTGAAGCAGGAGTGGGGAGACCCGCTTCGCCACGGCGTCGTGCCGGGACCTGAGCCGGCGCCCCCTTTCGAGGCCTGGTTCCACGTCGCGGTGGTGCAGTTCGAGGACGACGGCAGGCCTGCAGACCCGTCACAACTCGAGGCGGCGAGGCAGACGATTCTCGAGGCGCGCCGATCCGGCGAGGACGGCGCCATCGTCGTGGTCTTCATCCACGGATGGCACCACAACGCCGCCTGGAACCGCACGGCGTCCACGCCGACGACCGATCCCGACGGCGACGAGCACTTCCATGCCTTCCGCCTGCTCCTCGAGAGCTTGGCGCTCCGCGAATTGGAGCGGCCGCACTGGAGGCGCGTGGTGGGCGTCTACGTCGGCTGGAACGGCGATCCAGAGGAAGGCGTGCTGCGCCACCTGAGCAGGGCCGGCCCCCTGACCCACGGCACGTTCTGGGACCGCTACTCGGTGGCGGAGCGAATCGGCGCGGGCGCGGCCTTTCAGGATGCGCTGAGGACGATCATCACGACCACGAAGGAGCCGCTGCCGGCAATGGCGGGGCAGCCGACGCCTTCCGCTGCTGAGAGCCCGCTCGTCATGATCGGTCATTCGATGGGCGCGCTGATGCTCGAGAGCGGGCTCCTCGCGCTGCTCGAGGACGGGCGTCTGGCCCGCCCGGCACAGACTTCCACGGTCGGGGCGGTCCGGCTGGAGAGCCGCCAAGGCTTGGTGTGGTTCCCCGATCTGATTCTCGCCCTCAACTCGGCCGCTAACTCCCGGATCGCGAAGAGCATCCTGGAGGCTCTGACGAGGCACGGGCTCGAGAAGACGGCCTCCTCATCGACAGGCAGCATCAAGTTCGCGCCTCCAATCATGATGTCCGTCACGTCGGCCGGCGATACGATCACGCGGGACGTGTGGCGGGCCGCCCAGCTAGTCTTTGCTCTCGGGCGCAAAACTGACGGCCACGACGCCTCTCTTTTCACGCACGACTTCGCCCTCACTCAGGCCGAGAGCGTCTGCAACAAGCAGGAGGATGTCCGCGACTTCGGCCAGAACTGGCACTGCCTGAGAATCCCGTCTCCCGCGATCGGCATGAGGCCAGCGATCCCCGTCGACCTGCCAACCCGCGACCGCCAGGGTGTGACGGAGCAGCAGGTCCCTCACGCGCGATACACGATCGCGCCACGCGGGGACCTGAACGAGCGTCGGCTGATGTGGGTCTTCCAAGTCCCGCCTGAGGTAATCAAGGACCACAACGACATCTTCAACACGAAGGCCCGTTCCCTCATCCTCGCGCTGATCCAGATCTCAGGAGCGGTCGCGAGTCTCGCCGAGGACTGGGGCGACAGCTTCGAGCCCGAGTGATCTCCGGCAGCACCGCGTCCGGCGCGACGACGCTGTTTCGCGCGCCGGGGTGGAGGGACAGTCGAAAAAATCAATGGCGCGAAATTCCGCCGCGGTCTACGGGCGACTTGATGTCCACGCCAAGCCAGCGGCGCAGCCGAAGCCGTGTGTCCAAGCTTGACGATTCACCGCCGCGCACTCGAATTGCTCGTCTCATGCCGCGACCTTTGCCCGGAGGTGCTAATGATCGCGCACGGGTTCACGGCACGGCAATTGACCGTCATTGGTTCGCGCCGCTCTGACCACCGCGACGAGCGGGCGCATGCAGACCGGTTATCGCGTGCCACGATCGCGACTGCACCGAGCGTGACGGGCAATCCGCCGAGAATGAGTCCAAACGGACGTTCCCCGCCAGCAGGGGCAGTCGTCAACGAAACGCTTCATCAATTGGCGCATGACAGTCCCGCAGAGTGACCCTTTGATCCACGGAGCGCAAGCAACGAAGCTTCCGCTGATCCTGGCGAAATGGGCAAACACCTCATCCGATCCGTCATCATAGAACGCAAACCAAGGATCACCTTCGTCGGACATGCCGCGATCGGTTTCAAAGCAAAGCCCAAGGCTTCTGAGGCCGATGACCAAGCGATGGAGCTGCGCAAGTTCTTGATTGGTCCAATCTCGTCGGTGCAACCGCACATCGGCGAGACGCACGACACGACTGCTCACACTTGCCTCCAAGGCCTCCTGGCCGTGGGACCGCACCTATTTACCTTAAATAACAGTAGCTTATGTATTATACGTCCTTCTTATGTAATTCATGCGACGGGCCGTCAAGGCGTATCGTGAGGTTGTGGTAAAAGGGTTAGCTGTCGAACAAATTCATCTGGTTCGATCCCCAGGGCTTCGGCCCAGATTGCGTAACGGTCCGGTGGGATGACGCCGTATCCGTGCTCAAGTTGCGATATGACGGTATAGACTTCGACTCCCACCGCCTCCGCCAGTTCGCGTTGGGACAATCCACGTCTCTCTCTCAACTCGCGCAACCAGAGTCCTGCTTCCTTGCGTCGCTTCCGCTGCTTTTGAGTTACCTTGGCCGCTCGCTTCTTTGATAGTGAGTGCATGTCACCGGCCCCCGACTAGAGTGATTGCCCGCCAGCCAGCAAAGGCAAAAACACGGCGGCCATGTTGATTATTCCGGCTCGAATCGTCTCCTTGAAGCGATTCTAACTAAGGCAAGGCAGTCGGGTGCGCGGGTCCGCTCCCTGATAGAGGCCGGGGTCCCGGGCACATCTCGGCGCACCACGGCCGGTGAAATGATCAGCGGTCGAGCCCGCGCCGGGCTTGCGGCCGCATCGAGCGAACGCATGTTTGCAGGCAAGACGCCGATGCAGGTCACGCGCGTGCGGATCACGGATGCAGGGCGGCGGGCGCTACAACTGCGCGCGCGTGCGCTATGCAGGCGGTGAGCCCAACCTGCGCGTTCCGATTAACCGTTCCAAGGTCTCATGGACCAGATCATGGTTCGCGCGCTGAGCCTCCATGTTTCGCTTGAACGCTTCAAGCAGGTCACAGACCATAGTCAGGTCACGGCCTTCCGCCTGCATTCTGGCAATCAACGCGCTCCAGTCTGAGACTATTCGTTCGTTCGCGGCAACTCGCTGACTTGCACTGTTCAATAGCACTCGGAGCGTCTCAATCTTGCTTTCTGGATCGTCTTGGCCATGGAGCGTGGGCGGGCAGACTGTCCTCTCGGATGACACCATGAGGCGCTCAAGCGCGACCGAGCGCCTGAGCAAGTTTTTGGCGAGTAGTCCAAGCCGCGTCTTTAGTGAGAGCGAGCGGGCAGCCTCGGCACGCTCGGCAACCCGGACCGCTTCGTCGCGGCAATCAGTCGGGTCGTTCGACATCGTTCGCCCGTCCCAGTCTGATCAAACACGACATCGACGTTATCAAAGACGATTTCAATTTCGCGATTGCACGTTGGGATACGGCACTAAACCTTCGTATGTAATGAACTAGATCAGAATGAATCAGATGGATGCGGTTGTCTGCTGGATCGCATAGCAACCAAGTCCCGCATGTCGCCTTTATGGCACGTTGAGCCATCCGGCGATGTCCGCTTTCCCGCCGCTGTAGGGGTTAAGCGGACATCACCGGTCGAGCCCGCGCCGGGCGATCTCGTCCATGCCGGAGCAGACCTCGTCGTCGACATCGCCGGATGCGCTTTTCGGAGCGCCACCGTCGTGCTTCACTTTGCTTGCAGGGTTCGTTCCGCGAGAAATTCCATATCTTTCGCGATCGTGTCGTATGAGTAGGCGATCTTGAGATAGTCCCGCCGTGCCCCCTCGGAATGAGCCAATTCTGAAAACAGACGCCACTCTTCCGCTTTCGCCCGATACCGTTTGGCCCCCTCAGCAAATTCCATCGGCGTCCTCCCTGGGCTGCACCTGCTGTTGCTGCTGCATTACCGGACGGGGTGTCATCAAATGAGAATGATCCAGCTATGGTGGGATTTCTCCTAGCCCGACAGCAGCTTTCGGTGCAGGCGCTTTCTCTTCGTGCATGGCGACGGCCATCCACTCGCGGGCCATTTGCAATAGTTGTACCCGAATCTGTTCGTCGGTCGTCAATGAGGCAAGGCGCGCGCAGTCGCGCGCATACCCGACGCAGTCGCTATCCTTTGTCATGCGCATGAAGCGCCGTGCATAACTCTTAAATTCTTGTTTCGGTGCCATTTGCCCTCATGACTTGGCCCCAAATTTGGAAGCCCCAACGCATTATTAACCGCCGACGCCCCGGCCACTATTAGGGAGTCACCTGAAAAGCCGCCTCGGTTTTCCCTGAACCGGCTCGCGTTTGCGGACCCAGCCGAGGGGTCGAGGTACACCGGTATCTCTTGGGTCTCGCGAACTCAAACTGAGAAAATAAATCAGCGGTCGAGCCCGCGCCGCGCAATCTCATCCATTCCCTCGTGCACCTCGTCGTCCTGAAATTCGGGCAATTAGAGCTTTGTTATCCACGCGGCGGGACTACAATGCCCAACTCACCGGCCATGCTTCGCACCGCGCGGTCAGGGAGTACCAAGGCGCATTGGGACGGAAACGCAGGCGTGTCAACTGTGTTCGATCTACCCGAGAACCATCCGCTGCGAATCGCTCACAAGAAGAGCCTTTTTAATCGTGCAGAAATTGAAGCTAGCCAGCAGTGCGGTTGCTTCTATTGCAAGAAGATCTTTGGTCCAGATCAGATCGTCAATTGGGCTGATCCGAATAAGCCCCGCGCGCAACAAACGGCCGTGTGCCCCGAGTGCGGGATCGACGGCGTAATCGGCAACGCCTCTGGCTTGGAAATCACCGAGGCGTTTCTGGAAGAAATGCGGGCGGCTTGGTTCGGTGAGATCGCGCCGCATTGAAGAGGATAATGTATTGAGACGGCGAGCGAGGCGGCAAACCATCCGGGAGCAAGACCTCGAACAGCGGGCCAACAGCCAAGAGGAGCGGCGAGCGTAATCCGATCTTCGCCGCGATTGAACGGCATCGGGCCCGCGGGAAGCGATGGCGAAGCTGATCGACTGAGATCACACAGGACCGAAACGAGGATGGTGGGCCCGGGAGGACTCGAACCTCCAACCAGACCGTTATGAGCGGTCGGCTCTAACCATTGAGCTACGGGCCCAGCGCGCAGGGGCCGTGCGGCGACGCCGGCGCGGCCCTCCCCATACAATGCCGGGCCGGGAGCGGCAATCTCGGCGCGAGGCTTGGCCGCCGACTCGTCCTGCGTGCTGAAATGCGGGCAATCCCCCGCCCCGACGTCCTCCCGCACATCAATCCCTCTGATGGTCCATCAAAGACCATGATCGCGCATGGCTTTTGTTCGCCGCCTCGCGTCGACTCAGCTATGCATGATGTCACGAATCGACGTCGGGGGCGGCGCCGTGCCGGCGTCCTGCCTGCAATCGCCCGGCCGTTTCTCGCTGCTCGCGCGAGACACGCCGGCCGCGTGACG
>Ga0126377_10000563_pt1 | contig 22777 bp, 19 predicted proteins | sample PanSoiMetPlot_22_FD_92647 | JGI IMG/M metagenome (GOLD analysis project Ga0126377, IMG submission 92647) | Tropical forest soil microbial communities from Panama - MetaG Plot_22 | ecosystem: Environmental > Terrestrial > Soil > Tropical forest > Bulk soil | place: Panama | collected 2016-02-17 | reverse complement strand
TCCGCCTTGCCCTGATCGGGCACCTTGGCCGGGTTGTTGACCTCGATCACCTCGCCGTCCTGGAGGTGGACGCGGTAGCGCACGCTCGGCGCCGTCGTGATCAGGTTGAGATCGTGCTCGCGCTCGAGCCGCTCCTGGATGATCTCCATGTGGAGCAGGCCCAGGAAGCCGCACCGGAAGCCGAAGCCGAGCGCGGTCGAGCTCTCCGCCTCGTAGGTCACCGACGCGTCGTTCAGGGTCAGCTTGCCGAGCGCGTCCTTGACGTCCTGGTAGTCGGCCGGGTCGACCGGGAACAGGCCGGCGAACACCATCGGCTTGACCGCCTTGAAGCCGGGCAGCGGCGCGTCGCACGGCCGGTCGTCATCGGTGACGGTGTCGCCCACGCGCGCGTGCGAGATGTCCTTGATCGACGCGGCGAGCACGCCCACCTCGCCGGCGGCGAGCTCGTCGACCTCGAGGGCGTGCGGGTTGAAGACGCCCACGTTGGTGCACTGGTAGACCTGGCCGCTGGCCCAGAAGCGCAGCTTCACCCCGCGGCGGATGGTGCCGTGCACGACGCGCACGAGGGCGACCACGCCGCGGAACGAGTCGTACCAGGAGTCGAAGATGAGCGCCTGCAGCGGATCGCCGGCGCGCCCGTCGGGCGGCGGCACGCGCTGGACGATGGCCTCGAGGATCTCCGGCACCCCCTGCCCGGTCTTGGCCGAGACCAGGAGCGCGGTGGACGCGTCGAGCCCGATGGTCTCCTCGATCTCGGCCTTGACCTCGTCGGGCCGCGCCACCGGGAGATCGATCTTGTTGAGGACCGGGATGATCTCGAGGTTGGCGTCGAGGGCGAGATACACGTTGGCCAGGGTCTGCGCCTCGACCCCCTGCGCGGCATCGACCACCAGGAGGGCGCCCTCGCAGGCGCTGAGCGAGCGCGACACCTCGTAGTGAAAGTCGACGTGGCCCGGCGTGTCGATGAGGTTCAGCTGATACTCGAGGCCGTCGGCCGCCACGTACTTCAGTCTGACCGACTGAGCCTTGATGGTGATGCCTCGCTCGCGCTCGAGCTCCATCTTGTCGAGGAACTGATCGGCGCGCTCGCGCTCGGCCAGGGCCCCGCAGTACTCGAGGATGCGGTCGGCCAGCGTGGTCTTGCCGTGGTCGATATGCGCGATGATGCAGAAGTTACGGATGCGCTCCAGCGGCGTGGGCATGATGGAACCGCGTGTCTACCATGGTCGAGGCACGCGCGCGGGGCCACATGCCGGCGACCGCTACGTCGATCCGGTGTCGAACCCGAGGCTCGCCTGGCCGGGCAGCTTCTCGGCGTACTTCTCGAGGACCATGTCGATCCCCTGGCGGATGTACTCCGCCACCGGGACCTTGGTGCGGTCGCGGAGCTGGTTGAGAAGCTCGTTCTGCTCCGCCGTGATGTACACCGTCGTGGACACCTTCTTCCGCGACATGGGGTGACGATACTTTGCGCTACGCTGGCGGTCAAACCGCGTCCATCGGGCCGAGTTGCACGCCCCCGCGAGGGGCGGTAGTCTCGAGAACCATGCAGATTCGCTCGCTTCACGTGATCCTGTCCCTCGGGCTCGCCGCCGGCTGCGGAGGCGCGAGCGCGGGAGGCGGGGGCACGGAGGGAATCGCCGGCTCCAATCAGAAGAACATTCCGAAGGTGGACCCCTCGCTGTGCGACACCAGCGGCAAGCAGGTCCAGACCTTCGACCTCAACCAGGACGGCACCCCGGACGTGTGGAAGCTCTACGGCACGGTCGAGGAGGACAACACCAAGGTCGAGGTCCTGACCTGCAAGCAGGTCGACTACGACCACGACGGGAAGAAGGACTACGTCGCCATCTACAACAAGACCGGCGAGATGGTGGCCGAGGAGTTCGACTTCACCTTCGACGGCCACTTCGACGCCCGCGAGCACTACGACAAGAAGGGCGGCAAGGTCTACATGGTCGAGCGCGACCTCGACCACGACAAGAACCCCGACACCTGGGAGAAGTACGACATCGACGGCAACCTCGAGTCGGTGGAGCGCGACCGCAACGGCGACGGCAAGCCCGACCTGTGGGAGCAGTACCAGCGCGGCGTGCTGCTCGCGATCCTGTACGACGACGACTACGACCGGAAGGTCGACCGCAAGGAGTCGGGCCGCCCGACGGTGAGCTTCACCCGTCCTCCGACCGGCGCGCCGCCGGCGGCGGGCGCGAGCGGCGCCGCGGGCGCGAGCGGCGCCGCGGGCTCGAACGGCGCGTCGGGCTCGAACACCGCGCCGGCCGCCGCGGGCCCGGGCGAGAAGTCGAGAGGGACGCTCAAGGAAGAAAACCCGACGGTGCCGGGCGAGGCGCCGCCGGCCGGCGCAGCCCCGGCGGCAGGTGCCAAGGCCAAGCCGGGCGCGAAGCCTGCGGCCACCAAGCCCAAGGCCGGCGGCAAGTAGACCGCCGAGCCCGGGCCGGACATGCGTCAATACGGGTGATGGTGCCCGTTCGGTCCCTCGAGGTGGGGATGCGGATGCGGGTGGTGATGGTGCGAGTCCGGCGGGTGGGGATGGGGATGCGGATGCGCGTGGCGCGGGTGCCGGGCGCGGCTGGCGACGTGTGACCTGCCGGGCTCGGTCCTGACCCGCGTGGTCTGCGTGCGCCGGGTGCGGCTGGCGCATGCGTACAGCGCCAGGGCGGCGAGCGCGAGGGCGAGGGCGCTTGCGAGCAGGCGCACGGGCGCCCTTCTCCAGATCACGGCTTGCCCTTCTTCTTCTGGCCCGACATCTTGCGCTTGAGCGCCTCGAGCTCGTCGTCGACGGTGCCGCTGCCGCTGCCGCGCGCCTGGCCGGGGCCGCGCGTGTCGCGCGTGTCGCCCGGGCCCTGCCCCCGCTTGAGGTCGCGCAGGAGATCGTCGACCGACGAGCCGTCTCCCGAGCGAGGCGCGGGGCCGCGCGGCGATCCTGCGCCGGGGCCCGGGCCCCCCGCCGGGTCCGGACCGCGCGCTGCCGGCCGGGGGGCCGGTCGCCGCTTCGGCGCCTCGCGCGCCGCCCGCTCGACCGCCTCGAGCTCGGAGGTCAGCTCGGCCAGCTCGGCCAGCGCCGAGTGCATGCGCGCGCGCTCGAGGTCGGCGTTGCGATCCCCCTCGCGCGCGGCCGCCTCGCTGCCCAGGCCGCGCGCCTGCTCGGCCTTCTCCTGCCAGCGCCCGGCCGACTTCTGCGCGTCGGCGATCGTGCGCCGGGCCCGGGCGATGCGCGCCTCCAGGTCGCGGCGCAGCCGCTCGAGCTCGTGGCGGTCGGGCGGCTCGGGCGCGGGCGCCGTTCCCGCGTGGCCCGCGTGGCCCGCCTGGCCCGCGGTGCCGGCGGGGGCGCCGCCGCCATCGTCGCCGTCGCCGCCGAGGTCCTCGAGGTCGCCGGCCGCGGCCGTGCTGCGCGACGCGGCCGCAGCCGCGCGCGACGCGGCCTGCACGCGCTCGCGGGTCTGCGCCCGACCGGCCGCGTGGGCCTCGCCCATGATCTCGCCGCGCGCGCGCCCGACCACCCACGCCACGTCGGCCGTGCTGGCCGCGCCGTCCTCGCCCGCCCCCGCCGCCGGCTGCGCGGCGGCCGACAGCAGCGAGTCGAGCGCGCTCGACACGAACAGCGCCCCCTGCGCGGCGACTCCCTGGCGGCGCGCCTCCAGGCCGGCCACCATGGCCTTGCCCACCGCGTCGTCGGGCGCGAACGCCACCATGCGCGCGCCCACCGCCATCGCCTTGGCGACGGTCTGCGGGCGCGGGCGCGCCACCACCACGTCGGCCGCGCGCCAGAGGAGCGCCGCGTCGCTGGTGTGGCCGAACAGCTTGGCGCGCAGCCCCAGGGTCGGGACCTGGCGGCGCAGCGCGGTGGCCGCGTCGGCGTCGTCGCCGGCGGCGAAGAGATACGAGGCGCGCTGCCCGGTGAGCGAGAGCTGCAGGGCCAGCTGCGAGGTGGTCTCGTAGCCCAGGCCGATCACCTCGACCAGGACGACCGGCTCCGACGACGGCAGCTTGAAGCGCGCGCGCAGGTCGGAGCGCGCCTCGCGGCCCGCCTCGGCGTAGGGCAGCGGGCAGAATGGCCCGACCGGCAGCACTCGCTCGCCGTCGACGCCGCCGTCGGCCAGGCACACCGCGGCGTGGTCGTCGACCACGAGGTAGCGATCGGCCCCCGCCGTGCCCCACTCCTCGCCGTCCGGATCCAGGTCCGGCACCACCGCGACGACCGGGGCCGGCGCGTCGGCCTGATCGCGCGCCGCCGACAGGGCGGCCGCGCTGGCCGGGTCGAACGCCAGCGCCACGTCGGGCGGGTTCTCGTCCAGCTCGCGCAGGAGCCGCCGCTCGGCCAGCTCGCCGACGATCGCGCGCAGCATGCGCCAGGCCGCGCCCGATGAGCGGGTGCCGACCCGCCCGACGTCGAGGGCGCGCACGACCAGGCCGTGCGCGTCGAGGGCGGCGAGGACCGGCGTGACCACGGCGGAGGGCGCGCCCGCGCTGGTCACGACCAGGACGCGGGGCCCGTGGCTCTCCGTGTGGTTGTCCATCCCGGATGCTTCTGGCGACTCGGTCATCTCGATCGACTGGATCCTCTCGGCCCTCGGCTGTCGGTTGTCGCCTCTCAGGCCCCGTCGGTCGTCCGCTCGAGGACCTGCGGGTTGACCACGTGGCGGGGCCGCTGCCCCGACAGCACCGCGGCCACCGCGCGCGCGCTCATCTCGGCCATGCGGCCGCGGGTCGCGTGGGTGGCCGAGCCGATGTGCGGCGCGAGCAGCACGGCGCGGCTGGCCACGAGGTCCGGGTGCACGGCCGGCTCGGACTCGAAGACGTCGAGGGCGGCGCCGGCGATGGCGCCGCGGGCCAGCGCCGCGGCCAGCGCGGCCTCGTCGACGCACGCGCCGCGCGCGGTGTTGATGAGGATCGCGCCCGGCTTCATGCGCGCCAGCGCGGCGGCGTCGATGATGTGGCGGGTCTCGTCGGTCAGCGGGACGTGTAGCGTGACGAAGTCGCTGGCCGCGAGCAGCTCGTCCAGCGGCAGGTGGCGCGCGCCGAGCTCGCCGAGCCCGGGCGCGGCCTCGACGGGCCGGCGGCCGGCGTAGACGATGTCCATGTCGAAGCCGCGGGCGCGGCGCGCCACCGCCTGGCCGATGCGGCCGAGGCCGACGATGCCGAGCGTGCGGCCCGCCACGTCGGCGCCGAGCAGGAGGTCGAGCGACCAGCCGCGCCAGGCGCCGCCGCGCACCAGCGCGTCCCCCTCCACCAGCCGCCGGGCCGATGCCAGGAGCAGGGCGAAGGTGAGATCGGCGGTCGCGTCGGTCAGCACGCCGGGTGTGTTGGTCACGATCACGCCGCGTCGGGTGGCCGCCGGGACATCGACATTGTCATGGCCGACCGCGACGTTGGCCACCACGCGCAGGCGCGGGGCGCGCGCGAGCAGCTCCTCGTCCACCGCGACGTCGAGCAGCGAGATGAGCGCGTCCGCCTCGGCCAGCTCGCCGAGCAGCGCCTCGCGCGGCATCGAGCCGCGCTGCGGGATCAGCGCCGAGACGCCGGGCCCGAGGAGCGGCAGGATGTCGATCGGCAGCGCCGCCGAAGAGACCACCCGCGCAGGCACGCCGGTCACGATAGCACGGAGGATGGTTCGGGTCCGTTCGGCGAGGCCGCCTGCCCTGTCCCGCTCCTGATTCTTTCCGGCTCGATGCCGCCCGTCGGCCGCCGCGCCGAAGACCCGATTGACAAAGCACCTACCACCCGACTAGCGTCCGCGCGACTGGACGTGTCCGTGGGACGAAGACCTCCGGGTGGGAGCGGCGCGAGATGTCCGAGCTGCGGTCGGCCGACGGCCGGCACCGGCCGACTGTGCCCGCTGTGCAGCACCGATCGCCTTCCGCGCGTCGATCCCGCCGTGCTGTCGGACACCATCCCCGGGATCGCCGCCGACCGCGTGCCCGGCGCCGAGGTCGCGTTCGAGCTGACGGCCCGCTACACCGGCCGCGCCGACGCGCTCGCCCAGCTCGGCGCCGCGGTCGAGCGCGCCTCCGCGTCGCGCGAGCTGTCGTTCGCGCTCCTCATCGGCGAGCCCGGAATGGGCAAGAGCAGCACGCTCCAGGAGCTGGCCCGCGTGGTGGGCGAGGCGCGACCGGCGGTCCGCTTCCTGTTCGGCAGCCCCGACCGCTCCGGCGTGCTCTACGCGCCGTTCGGCCGCCTGCTGGCGTCGCGCTTCGACCTGGCCGCCAGCGACAGCGTGGATGACAGCCGGGAGAAGATCGTCGCCGCGGTGGCGGATGTGATGCCGGCGGCGCGGGTGGCCGAGACGGCGCACCTCATCGCGCACCTCATGCGGGTGCCGTTCCCCGACAGCCCGGTGCTCGCGCCGCTGGCCGAGTCGCCGCAGCAGCTCGAGGCGCGCAGCTTCCTGGCGCTGCGCCGCTTCCTGGCCGCCGACGCCGACGCCTCGCCGCTCTGCCTGTGCTTCGAGAACCTCGAGGCGTTCGAGCCGGAGAGCGTCAACCTCCTGCACTACCTGGTCGCCGGGCTGGTGCGCTCGCCCATCGCGATCATCGGCACCGCGACCGCCGCGCTGCACGAGCGCCACCCGAGCTTCGGCCACCTCGACAGCGCGCCCGAGCGCATCGAGCTCGGCCCGCTCGAGCCGGCCGAGGCCGAGAGCCTGCTGTGCGAGCTGTGCCGCGCGCTCGACACCATCCCGCCCCGCCTGCGCGAGCACGCCGGGCGCCTGGGCGGCTCGCCGCGCGCGCTCTACGAGCTGGTCCGCTACCTGCTCGAGAGCGACCTCGTGGTGCCCAGCGGCCAGAGCAGCTGGCACGTCGACGAGCAGGCGCTCGCGGCCGCCGTGCTGCCCGCCGGTCACGAGCAGCTGGTGGCCGAGCGGGTGCGCATCATGCCGCCGGCCGACCGCGACGTGCTCGAGCTGGCCGCGGTGATGGGCGAGACCTTCTGGCTCGACGGCGTGGTCGCGCTCATGCGCGTGCGCGAACAGGGCGAAGGCGACCCGGACGGCCCGTCCCTGGCCGACATCGCGGCCGCCGGCGACGGCACGCGCGCCTTCGCCGCCGCCGTGGTGGCCCGCCTGGTCGAACGCGAGTGGGTGCGCGAGGTGGAGCCGTCGAGCGTGGCCGGCGAGCGCGAGGTCCGCTTCGCCTACCCTTATCTGTGGTCGGCGGTGTACGACGGGATCGACCGCGAGGTCCGCCGCGCCGCCCACCGGGTGGTGGCGCAGTTCCTGGAGCTCCGCCCCGAGGGGCGCGCCGCCATGGCCCAGGAGGCGATCGGCCGCCACCTCGAGCTGGCCGGCGACGGGCTGGGCGCCTCCGGACGCTACCGCCGGGCGGCCGACTTCACCCGGTCGAGCTTCTTCAACGAGCGCGCCATCCGCCTCTACCACCGGGCGCTCACCTGCCTGGGCGAGGCCGACCTGGCCACCCGCATCCACCTGTGGCACGACCTCGGCTCGGTCTACGAGCTGACCGGCGACTACGAGGCGGCGCTGGGCGCGTTCGAGCGCATGCTTCGCCTGGCCTGGGTCTGCGCGTCGCGCACCAAGGCGGCAGTGGCGTTCAACAAGATGGGCCGGGTGTGGCGCCGCAAGGGCGACATCAAGCTGGCCCTCGAGTACCTGGAGCGCGGACTGGAGCTGTTCGAGCAGGCCGACGATCACCGCGGCATCGCCGGCTCGCTCGACGACATCGGCTCGGTCCTGCACCTGCTCGGCCGCACCGACGAGGCGTACGAGAAGGTGACCCAGGCGCTGAGCGGGCGCGGGCTTGGCGGGGATCGCCGCTCGCTGGCCCGCTCGCTGTCCAACCTGGGCAACATCCAGCGCGACCGCGGCGAGTTCGCGGAGGCGCTCGCCTGCCACCAGGAGGCGCTGGCCCTGCGGCGCGCCGTCGGCGACCGGGTCGGGCTCATCGCCTCGCTCAACAACCTCGGGGGGCTCGCCTTCGAGCGCGGCGACCGCGCCGAGGCGCGGCGCGACTGGGAGGAGGCGCTGGGCGAGGCCGAGGCGATCGGCGCCCTGCCGCTGCAGGCGCTGTCGCTGTGCAGCCTGGGCGAGCTGGCGCTCGGCGAGGGCCGCGCCGAGGAGGCGCGCCGCCGCCTGGACGAGGCGCTCGACATCGCGCGCGAGATCGACGACCGCCGCCTCGAGGGCGAGGCCACCCGCAACCTCGCGCTGCTCGAGCACGGCGGCGGCGATCCGGCGCGCGCCCGCGCCCTGGCCCAGCGCGCCTACGACGTGGCGGCGTCGGCCGGCCTGCGCGACAACGAGGGCCGCGCGCTCCTGACCCTGGCCCAGGTGTCCGTGGCCCAGAGCATCGTCGACGTCGGCGAGAGCGGCGAGCGGGAGCGCGAGCGCGCCGATCGCTCGGCCATGGCCGACTCCTACTTCGCGCGCGGCATCGAGCTCCTGCGCGAGATCGGCAACGAGTCGGAGCTGGCCCGCGGCCTCGAGCGCTACGGCCGCCACAAGATCGAGAGCGGACAGATCTCGGCCGGCCGCGACCTCCTGCGCGAGGCGCTGGGCATCCTGGGCCGCCTCGGCCTGCCGCAGGGCGAGCTCGAGGGCATGCTCGCGGCCCGCTAGCAGACCGCTAGCAGAGGAAGGCCCGAAGGGCCGACGGAGGGTACGTTCTGGGCCAGGCGACGAGGTCGCCGCGCGAAGTCGGAGTCGGGCTCCTGGCGCGGGCGGCGCGGCTACGGCTTGCGCTGGCGCTGCTGGAAGCTGTACGGGCGGCGCTTGCGGCCCGAGTCGTCGTCGTCGCCGGCGAAGGCGGGCGCCGACGACAGCACGTCACCGGCCTCGACGGACACGTCGGCGGTCGTCGCCTCGCCGCTCGCGTCCGGACGGCTCGAGCTCGAGCCGTTCGGTCCGCCGGATCCGCTCAGGCGCTGCGCGATGTCGGAGCCGGCGCGGAACGAGACCTGCCGCAGCGGGTTGTCGACCGCCAGCACCTGCGCCTGCTGGGCGAGGAGCTCGGACATGCCGTCGATCTTCTCGAAGTCCTCGAGGATGTCGTCGACCGACGGGTAGCGCTCGGAGCGCGAGTCGCGGGTCATGGCGTCGAAGATGTCGTCGAGCCCGCGCGGCAGCTTGGGATCGATGTCGGACGGCATCGGCGATCGGCGCCCGGGCAGCCGCCCGGTCAGGAGCTCGTAGAAGATGATCCCGAGCGCGTAGATGTCGGCCTGCGGCCCGGCGCTGGTCGGATCGGCGAACAGCTCCGGCGCCATGTACGCCACCGCGCCCATCCCGACGTAGACCTGGCGGATGACCGACGCGTCGCGCTCGACGATGCGCGCGAAGCCGAAGTCGGACAGCTTGAGGTTGCCGTAGGCGTCGATGAGCATGTTCTCGGGCTTGAGCCCGCGGTGAAAGACCCGCTCGCGGTGGGCCGCGCGCAGGGCGTGCAGCGTCTGCACCAGGTAGCGCAGCGCGAGCCCGACCGGGATGGTCTCCGACTCCTGCAGGAGGTGGCGAGCCGAGCCGAACGCCGCCAGCTCGCTCACCACGTACGGGTGCTCGCGATCGAGGCTGACCTCGTGGATGGGCAGGATGTGCGGATGCGACAGGCTCGCGCCCTGGCGGACCACGTCGGTGAAGCGCCGCACGATCTCGCCGTGCTGATCGTCGGGGAAGAAGCCGAACAGCTCGCGGATCTCCTTGAGCGCGACCAGGCGTCCGAGCTGGATCTGGCGCGCGCGGAAGACCGTGCCGATGCCGCCGGAGCCGATCGCGGCGAGTCGCTCGTAGCGCGCATCGCCGGCCCCGCCAGCGGCGCTGGCGCCGGAGCCCGCGGCCAGGTCGGGGCCGCCGCGGATCTCGCCGCCCACCGCCATGGTGGGCCGGCCGCCCGACGAGATGCCGCCCGGCGAGGGCCGGCGCGGCTCCGACGACGGCGGCGGCAGCGGCGTCGGGCGCGCGGGCGACGGCGTGGACGGCGCCGAGCCCGACGGCAGCGGGCCGGGCAGCGGCGACTGCGGCGAGTCCGGCATGGGCGAGGGTCCGGAGCCGGACACCTCCTTGCGCCGGCGCAGCGCGCGCGCGCTCTTGAAGTGAGAGACCGCGGCCTGGGTCAGCTCGGTGAGGTTGCCGCCGTTGACGATCTCCTCGCCCGGCTCGGTGACCTCGAGCGTCTCGCTCTCCCGATCGTGGCGGAGGTACCCGGCCGCCTCGAGGAAGCCGACGTACTCGGAGAACGGAATCGACACCGCGCCCTCGCACACGCGCCGGATGTCGTCGTAGCGGTTCTGCCGCCCATAGCGCGCCTCGGCCAGCACGTTGGCGAGGATGAACCGCGACTCCTCGCAGAGGACTTCCTTGGTGATCTTGGGTTTGCCCTCCACGGCGAGATTCTATGGTTGGCGGCCAGAGCTGGTCAAATGGCCCGCGCGGCCCGCAGGGCGCAAAGCGCTGCAGAAGCTCGGCGGACCCTCGTCGCGAAGCCGGTCCAGGAGCGGTCGATCCGCCGCCAGCACGTCGTAGCGGTCGAGCTCGGCCGGCGTCACCCACGCCAGGTCTGCCACCTCGATGCAGCGCGGGCTCTCGCCCGGCAGCAGGCGGCAGGCATAGACGAGCATCAGCACGGCTCCGTCGGGGTAGCGGTGGTGGAGCACGTCCCAGATCGGACCGACCTCGACGCGAGCGCCCAGCTCCTCGACCAGCTCGCGTACCAGCGCCTCGACCGGCGCCTCGCCCGGCTCGATCTTTCCGCCCGGCAGCTCCCACTGATCGGGCAGCGGCTGGTCGGGTCGGCGGCGAGTCAGGAGAACCCTCCCGTCGCCGGTTCCGCAGAGCGCTGCGACGACGAGCTTCGGCTGACCAGGAGACGAACTCACGGCGTACGCCTAGCACGCCCAGAGCGCATTTTCTCGCCAGAACCTCGGCTGCGCCCGTGACGTGTTACCGGTCTCTTGCTAGTCTTGCCCGCGATGAAGCTCTACTCGGGCAAGATCGACAGCCTGGCCGGCGAGATCATTTCTCGGCTGGTCAACGATGGCGACATCGAGGTGTCCGAGCGCACCGAAGCGGAGCTCGATGTGGCCTCGGTGCTGAAGGAGTACCTGCGCGTCGACCGCGAGCTCACGGAGCGGGCCAAGGACATCATGGAAATCCGCGGCCTCCCCTACAGCCACTTCGGCCGCATCAAGCGCACCCTGGCCGACGAGAAGGAGTTCGGCCTCGGCGAAGAGGGCATCACCTGGATCCTCAACCAGCTGCTCGAGACGTTCATGCAGTCCAAGCACGTGGAAGAGATCTTCGCCGACGACGCCACCTTGCGGCGCAAGCTGCGGGACATCGTGCGCAAGCACATGATGGTGGATGAGGAGCTGGACAAGGAAGTCCGCCAGCGCATCCGCAACCTCGAGGAAGGCACTCAGACCTGGGAGATCGAGTACAACCGGGTCCTCGAGCAGATGAAGACGAAGTTCGGGCTGAAGGAATAGATCGCGATCGCCGCGGCCGTCGCGCCCGACGAGCTCGCCGAGCGCATGGCTGATCCGGCTCCCCCGATCACTGGGCCTTGGGGTGGCAGCGGAAGCAGGCGAAGCCCTGCCCGGTCTTCTCGTCGTATGGCTTCTCGCCGAGGAGCTCGGCCATGGTGGGCAGGACCTTCTCCATCATGAAGTGGGTCGCCTCCGCGTCGTACTTCATCGCCGCGCCGATCGGATCGTCGGCCTTGAGCGGATACGATACGCGCGGCATGTGGAAGTTGACCGGCGGCTTGTCGAAGTCCTCGCCGTGGCAGGTCTGGCAGCGGAAGTCGCCGTGGTCGGCGGGCCGCCACTCCTTGAAGAGCTTCTCCATGCGCGGAAGAACGAACAGGCCCATGTAGTCCAGGCGCTGGGCGTGCGTCTTCTTCGCCCACGGGATCTTCGGCGCGCCGATGCCACCGGTGTCCTGGCCAGAGCCCGACGTGGAGCTCGACGCGGCGCCGACCTGCGCGGGCTTTGGCTGCGCGGGGCCCGGCTCGCGGGCCGATCCGCTGCAACCCGATCCGGCCACGGCCAGCAAACCGGCCAGAGGGAGGAGAGCGAGGCGAGGGAGCATCGTGTGGCGCATGTCGTTGCAGCTACGCCGGGGAGGTTGAGTGGTTACGCGACACGTCCCGACCTCCACCCCCACGAGGGGGCACCCCGAAATGCCCCCAGGGAGCTTTTCTGCGCCCTGCGCCATCCATTGCTGGCATAGCGGTTGCTATCACCTTACTCTTGGAAAGGCCTGCTGGGCCAGGGGAGAAGCTGCATGTACCGGTTCGGCGACGGCACCCCATTCCCACTCCTCGAGAACTTCATCGAGACCCTGGTCGCGGCGGTCGATTGCTGCGTTGCGCTCTACCAGGTCGAGGCGCGCATCGAGGAGCAACACGCGCGCGTGCGCGACGCGGGCCGGCGCGCCGCCGACGAGCTGCACCGCCTCGACGCGCTGCACGGCCTCCTCGAGACCGCGCTGGCCCCTCTCATCGCGCGGGGCGATCAGGCCGGCGCTCGCGCCAGCGAGCAGGCGGCCGCCAAGATCTTCGAGTCGGCGGCCGGCATCATCAAGAACAGCCGCACCGGCGTGGCCCGCAAGCGCGACAACGCGTCGCGCGAGACCATCCCGCCGCGCGTGCTCGAGGCGGTTCCGACCGCGCTCGGCCGCTTCCTCTGCCGCCATCAGCTGCCGCACACCGAGTGGCAGGCGCACTGGCAGGCCACCGGTGAGCAGGGCGGCAGCGCCGAGCTCATCGCGCACGCGACGCGCCACCTCGAGCTCGAGTTCCGCGGCGCCTTCTCGGACGGCTTCTGGGCGCGGCCCATCCCGATGGCCGAGCTGCTCGACGGCCCGCTGGTCGCGGAGGTCGACGCCGGCAAGGGCCGCCCGCGCCAGCTGCGGCTCGATCCCACCCTCTTGACCGAGGTGCAGGTCGGGCCCGGCCGCGAGGCCATCGTGCTGCGCGAGACCGGCAAGCGGCAGGGGTCGGGCTATCACATCCTCATGCCGCGCCCGGGTGAGGCCGGCCCGCTCGTGGTCGCGCTCGACCGGCGCGATCAGAGCCGCGGGCAGCCTTTCTACCTCGATCCGACCGCCGCGGCCGCGGTGCTGGCGGCGTGGCGCGCGCTCGAGCGCGAGATGCCTTCGCTCGTCGCCGGGCGCCAGGAGCTGGTGGCGGCGCGCCTGGGCGGGCGCGCGGTGAGCGAGCTCGAGCATCCGGCCCAGCTGGCCGAGACCATCCTCCTGTCGCTGGCGGCGCTCGTGCGCGAGATGCGCGTGCGGAGCCGCGTGCCCGGCGAGCTCATCCTCAAGCGCGACCTGGCCCCCGACCGCCGCGAGGAGATGTTCGTGCCGCGCCAGGTCCTGTGGAACAAGCTGGCCGTGCTGCCGCCGCGTCACCGCCAGCTGTTCGAGGCGATCGGGCTGGGCAACGAGGTGACCCAGGAGTTCGTGACCCGCGTGTCGCAGCAGCAGCAGCCGGTGGCCACGCGCAAGCGCGCGCCGCAGGGCAGCGGCTCGCAGGAGCAGCCCGAGCTGCCCACCCTGGAGAGCTACGGCTTCGAGCGCGATCCGGACCTCATCGACACCGGAGTTTCGCGCGCCCCCGGAGCGACCCAGAAGCCGGCGGCCGCCGAGCCCGGCGCCGAGGTCAGCGTGCGCCACCTCGAGCGAGAGGACGACGACGACGACGGCGAGTCGGGCGTGGAGGTCACCAACCCGCGCGTCGAGGACACCTCCGAGGTGGTGAGCGGGATCATCGACCGGGCGTCGGCGTAGCCGGCCCCGGCTCGGAGGCGGAGCCGGGCGCGCGCAGCGCGTCGAGCACCTCGCCCACCACCATGTCGGCCAGGCGATCGAAGAGATCGTCGCCCTCGGCCGGCGTGGCCGCCGCCGGCGCGCCCGCGTAGGCGCGATCGAGGCCCATGGCCGCGAAGTCGTCGATGCCGGCGCGCAGCTTGTCGGACAGGCTCACCGGCACCTCCGGCAGACCGGCGCGCGCGGCCTCGTCGCACAGCCTCGCGTCGCGCGCCAGGGCCAGCGAGGTCTCGTAGCGCCCTGCGTGGCACGCGCCGCTCTTGAACTCGTCGGACAGGGTGCGCGCCCAGCGCCGGGTCAAGGGGCACGCCACGCTGACCCGCGCGCGATCGCGGCCGTCGAGCGCGGCGCGCACGGCCCGGTCGTGGGCCGGCTCCAGGTGATTGTTGACCAGACACACGTGCGCCGCGCCCGCGGCCAGAAATCCGTCCACCACCGCGCCCAGGTAGGCGGTCAACGACGCGGCCGGCACCGACACCGCGCCCGGGAAGGCGCGCGCGCACTCGGTGACGCCGTAGGGAACCGGCGGCGCCACCCGCGCCGACAGGCCGTGCCGATCCAGCCGGGCGGCCGCGCGCTCGGCCGCGCCCAGCGAGATCTCGGTGTCGGTCTCGAGGCTGAGGTGAGGGCCGTGGGGCTCGAACGATCCGACCGGGACCAGCACCACGAGCGATCCGGCGGCCGCCAGCTCGCCGAAGCGCGGGCTGGTCAGCCACCGGGTCGACCGCTCGCCGCTCATCCTCCGGCTCCCTCCACCGCCGCCGCCTCGAGGCGCTGGAGCGCGCGGCGGTCGACCTTGCCGCGGTCGTTCCTGGGCAGGTCGTCGACGAAGACGAAGCGGCGCGGCACCTTGTGCCGGCTGAGCCGGGCCACGCAGTGATCCTCCAGCTCGGCGGCCAGGCGGGCGCGGCCCTCCTCGCCGGCGGCGCGCGCGCGCTCCTCCTCGCGCAGCATCACGTACGCCACCGGCTTGATGAGACCCTCCCGCTCGACCGGCACCACCGCGGCCAGCCCGACCGCCGGGTGCTGGATGAGGCAGTCCTCCACCTCGACCGGCGCCACGAACACGCCGCCGGCCTTGAACAGATCGTCGGCCCGGCCCGAGAACCAGAGATAGCCGTCGCCGTCGACGCGGAAGAGATCGCCCGTGCGGCACCAGTGGCCGTGAAAGGTCTGCCAGCTCTTGTCGCGGTCCTGGAAGTAGCCGAGCGCCACGCTGTCGCCGCGCACCCACATGACTCCCGTCTCGCCCGCCGGCAAGGGCGGCGCGCCCGGCCCCGGCGCGTCCTGGGCCAGGATCTGGATCTCGTAGCCGTCGACCACACGGCCGAGCGAGCCGGCCCGGATGTCGCCGGGCCGGTTGGAGGCGTAGATGTGAAACATCTCGGCCGAGCCGATGCCGTCGTAGACGTCGCTGCCGAAGCGGGCCATGAAGCGCTCGAGCAGGGCCGGCGGCAGCGCCTCGCCGGCCGAGAGGTGGAACCGGATCGACGACAGGTCGAGCGGCGGCTCGCCGCGCGCCGCCCGCTCGGCGTCGTGGTCGAGCAGCTTGCCCATCATGGTCGGCACGTTCGTGACCACGGTCGGGCGATAGCGCGCGATCGCGCCGGCCACGCTCTCGGGCGTGGGCCGCTCGGCGAACAGCGCGGAGGCCGCCCCCACCGCGAACGGGAAGAAGAGGTTGGTCCCTGTCGCGTAGCCGAAGAAGAGGCGCGGCACGCTGACCGTGACGTCGTCGGCCCGGTAGCCGACGGTGCCCTTGGCGTAGACCTCGGTGTTGAAGGCGAAGTCGCGGTGGGTGTGGACGTTGGCCTTGGGCTTGCCGGTCGAGCCGGAGGTGAACAGCCAGATACAGACGTCGTCGCGCCGGGTGGCGACCAGCGGCTCGCTGGAGCCGCGCTGCTCGTCGATCGCGCCCGCGAGCGGGACGATGGGGATGCGCGCGCCGTCGAGCGCGGCCGGCACAGCCGGGCCGTCCTCGCAGTCGCCGCCGGTCGGCACGTCGGGCACCAGGAGCACCGCGCGCAGGTGCGGCGAGGCCAGCAGCACCGGGGCCAGGGCGGTCGCCACCTGGGGCGTGGTGACCAGCGCGGCGGCCCGGCTGTAGTGGACGACGTACTCGAGGTCCGCGATGGGGCTGTGCGGGTTGCCCATGGCCACCACCGCGCCGTGCGCGAGGGTGCCGAACAGCGCCCAGGCGAACGGCGGCGCGTCGGGCAGGACGATGTAGACCCGGTGCTCGCGCGGGACGCCGGCGGCGGCGAGCGCGCGGGCCACCGCCCTGCTGCGCTCCGCGACCTCGGCGTAGGTCCAGCTGCGCTCGCCGAAGCGCAGGGCCACGCGGTCGCCGCGCCCCTCGCGCACGCGGTCGAACAGGAGGTAGTCGGCCAGGTTGAACTCGTCGGGGAAGACGGGCGGCGTGCGGGTGGTTCCGGTCATGATGGTCTCGAGGCGCGCACGACGGAGCGGCCGATGATGAGGCGCTGGATCTCGCTGGTCCCCTCGTAGATGCGCAGCGGCCGCACCGCGCGGTAGAGCGCCTCGACCACCTCGCCCTGGACCACGCCCCGCCCGCCCAAGAGCTGCACCGCGCGGTCGACCACGCGCTGGGCCGCCTCGGTGGCGAACAGCTTGGCCACCGCGGCCGGCACGGTGACCGTGCGGCTCCGGTCCGCCGCCAGCGCGGCGCGCAGGACCAGCAGGCGCGACGCGTCCAGGTCGCACAGCATGTCGGCCAGGTGGGCCTGGACCAGCTGGGTCTCGCCGAGCGGCGCGCCGAACTGCGCGCGCCTGGCCACGTGCGCGCGCGCCGCGTCGAACGCGCGCCGCGCCATCCCGACCGAGGCCGCGCCGACGGTGACGCGGAAGGTGTCGAGGGTGCGCATGGCCAGGCCGAAGCCGGCCCCGGGCGGCGCCACCAGCGCACCGGCGCCGACCCGGCAACCCTCGAGGCGCAGCGCGCCGATCGGGTGCTCGACCCCGAGCGCGATCGGCTGCACGGTCAGCCCTGCCGTGTCGGCCGGCAGCCAGAAGGCCGCGATCCCCTTCTTGCCGGCCGCCCGGTCGGCGGTGGCGAACAGGAGGTAGTGGGTGGCGAGCCCGGCGTTGGAGATGAGCGTCTTCTCCCCGTCGAGGACCCAGCCGCCCGCCTCCTCGCGCGCGGTGGTCGCGAGCGCGCCGACGTCGCTGCCGGCGCTGGGCTCGGTCAGCGCGAAGCCGGCGATGGCGGCGCCGCGGCGCAGATCGGCCGCGACCCCGCGCTGCTCCGGCGTGCCGGCCAGGAGCAGCGGATAGGAGCCCAGGCCCTGCACCGCGAAGATCGCGTCGGCCAGCGGCGATGCGTAGCCGAGCGCCTCGCGCACCAGGCACAGCGCGCGCACGTCGACCGCGGCGCCGGCCTCGGGCAGGAGCCAGTGGTAGAGGCCGAGCCGGCCCATCTCGGCGGCGACGGCGCGGGCGCGGCCGTCCTCGTCGGCGGCCGCCGCCGCGCTGGCGGTCACCGCCGCCGCCGCCCCGGCCAGGCTCTCGGCCAGGCGCAGGTGATGCGGCTCGAAGAAGAAGTCGAGGTCGGCCGCCGACAGGAAGCCGCTCGCCGGGCTGGCCGCCTCGCTCGCCTCGCTCATCGGGTGGGCTCCCCGCCGCGCGGGCCGCCCCGGTCATCGCCGCCGCCGCGCTCGTCCACCACCTCGGCGCCGGCGAAGCGCGGCGGCTGCCTGGCCACGAACGCCTCGTGCGCGGCTCGGAAGTCAGGATGCTGCATGCACAGTGCCTGCGCCTGGGCCTCGGCCTCGATCGCCGCGGCCAGGCTCATCTGCCCCTCGCCCTCCATCATCTTCTTGGTCATGGTGTGGGCGAAGGCCGGGCCGCGCGCAAGCCGCTCGGCCCACTCGTCGGCGCGCGCCACCGCGGCGGCCGCGTCCGGCTCCACCCGGTTGACCAGCCCGATGCGCAGCGCCTCGTCGGCCTCGATGATGTCGCCGAAGAGGAGCAGCTCGGCCGCGCGCCCGCGCCCGACCAGCCGCGGGAGCAGGTACGCCGCGCCCATGTCCGCTCCGCAGAGACCCACCCGGGGGAAGATGTAGCCGAAGCGAGCCTGGGCCGCCGCCACGCGCAGGTCGCACGCGGCCGCGATGACCGCGCCGGCCCCGACCGCGACGCCGTTGACCGCGGCCACCACCGGGCGCGGCACGGCGCAGATGGCGTGGATGAGCCGGCCGGTCATGCGCGTGAACTCGACCAGGCCGGCCGCGTCGCGCGAGAACAGCTCGGCGATGATCTCGTGCTGATCGCCGCCCGAGCAGAAGCCGGGCCCGCGCCCGGTGATGGTGATGGCGCGCGCCTCCGCCACCTGGCCGAGCGCCTCGAAGGTGTCGGCCAGCTCGCGGTAGATCTCGAAGGTGAGCGAGTTGCGTTTCTGCGGGCGGTCGAGCGCGATGCGGGCGACCCCGCGCGAGAGCTCGAAGGCGAAGCTGCGGGGCGCGAGCGTCATGGCCTCTCTCCTCGCATCACAGGACCGCGACCGCCTGGATCTCGACCACGGCGCGCGGCTCGACCAGCGCGCGCACCTCGACCAGCGCCATGGCCGGGTAGTAGTCGGCGAACCGCTCGCGCCACAGCCGCCCGATCTCGCGCCGCGCATCGCGATAGGCGGCCACGTCGGTGACATAGATGGTGAGCTGCGCGATGTCGCGCGCGCCGCCGCCCGCGGCCGCGACCACCGCCAGCACGTGGTCGAGCGCGCGGCCGAACTGGTGCGCCATGTCGTCGGACGCGAAGCTGCCGTCCTGCTCCCAGCCGACCTGGCCGGCGACGTACAGGGTGCGCCCGGCCGGCGCCGCGATCCCGTTCGAGTAGCCGCGCGCCGGCGGAAAGCCGTCCGGATGTACGATCTTCACTTGAGCACCTGTCCCCCGTCGATGAGCATCGCCTGTCCGTGCACCGCCCGGGCCTCCTCGCGGCACAGGTACTCGACCATGGCCGCCACCTCGTCGGCGGTGAGCATGCGCCGCTGCGGGCTCATGTCGGCCAGCGCCGCCCGGGCGTCGTCCTCGCTGCGCCCGGTCGCGCCCGCGATGCGCGCGACCGCCTCCTCCACCATGCGCGTCTCGACCCAGCCGGGGCAGACCGCGTTGATGGTGACGCCGGTCCTCGCCAGGTCGATGGCCAGCGCGCGCGTCATGCCCACCATGGCGTGCTTGGACGCGCAGTAGGCGATGGTGTAGCGGTAGCCGGACACGCCGGCGTTGGACGCGAGGTTGACGACGCGTCCCCAGCCGCGCTCCACCATGCCGGGCACGAAGGCGCGGGTCAGGCGGAACGCCGACGTGACGTTGACCTCGAGCACGCGGTCCCAGTCCTCGTCGCCGGTGCGGGCCAGCGGCGCGCTGAGCGCGATGCCGGCGTTGTTGACCAGGATGTCGACGCCGCCCACCTCGGCCGCGACGCGGGCCAGCGCGCGGTCGGTCGCCGCCCGGTCGTCGAGCGCGCAGGTGATGGCCAGGCCACCCACCTCCTCGGCCACGCGGGCGGCCTGGTCGCTCCGCGCCCACACCACGAGGCGCGCGCCGGCCGCGGCCAGGCGCCGCACCACCGCCGCGCCGATGCCGCGGCTCCCGCCCGTGACCAGAGCCGTGCGTCCCGCGAGCCACATGGATCGATGCATAAACCATCTGGCCGCGCGACTCCAGGCGCCCGCTTGACCTGGCGCCGCCGCGGCACAAAAATCGACGGATGAGCCGCACACGCGTCCCCTGGTTCCGGCGGCCCGGCCGCGGCCCGTCCGACATCCCGTTCGACATGTTCGACGCCCCGCGCGCCGCCGAGGAGGCCCGCCGCGCCGGCAAGCTGGCCGGCATCTACCACCACGGCCAGGAGCTGGCCTGGGGCGGGCGCGAGGTGCTGAAGGACCTCATCGCCGAGCACGGGGACATCGCGATCGCGCCCGAGAAGCAGCGGGCGCTCGGGCGCCTGTTCGCCATCATCATGTGGGGCGAGCTGGCGGCGTGGAAGATCTCGGCCCAGCTGGCCGACGAGCTGGTGCCGCTCGAGGCCAAGATGGCGGCCACCAGCCAGGCCCACGACGAGGCCCGCCACTTCTACGTGATGTACGACTACCTGCGCGCGCTCGGCTACGTGCCGCGCACCATCGACCGCTCGTCGCGCGCCGTGCTCGACCTGGTCCTGCGCACCGACTCGATGCTCGAGAAGCTGATCGGCATGCAGCTCATGGTCGAGACCCTCGCGCTCACCATCTTCCAGCTGGTGCGCGAGGCCGACGTCGAGCCGGTCCTGTGCGCGCTGCTCCGCTACTACGAGCGCGACGAGGCCCGGCACGTCGGCCTCGGCATCCAGCACCTGCCCGAGCTCATGCGGCGGGCGTCGCGCTGGCAGACCGCGCGCGCGATCCTGTTCCAGGTGCGCATCGCCGGGTGGACCTTGCGCGGCCTCAAGGAGCTGGAGCCCGACCTGCGCGTGCTCGGCATCCCGAGCCGCCGCGTGCTCATGGTCGGGCGCAACAAGATGTTCACCGCCACCGAGATGCTGTGGCAGGGCATGGGTACCGGTCGGCCGATGTCGCGCGCGAAGCTCGAGGTCGCCATCGACGCGGTCGCCGAGGTCATGTTCCCGCGCGACGGGGTCGGGCCGCGCCTGCGCGACCGCCTGTCCTCGGCCCGCGACGTGTGGCGCAAGGGCGGCCTCGAGACCGAGATGGTCGAGCTGGCCGGCTGACCGGCGGCGGCGCGACGGCGCGGTGTGCGCGACGGAATTGGTGATATCGTCGCGCGATGTCCGACGAGCTCGCCAAGCTGGACGCGACGGCGCAGGCGGCGCTGGTGGCCAGCGATCAGATCAGCCCCGCCGAGCTGGTCGACGCCGCCATCGGGCGCATCGAGCGCGCCAACCCGGAGCTGAACGCGGTCATCCACCCGCTGTTCGACAAGGCGCGCCAGGCCGCGCGCGGCGAGCTGCCGGCCGGGCCGTTCCGGGGCGTGCCGATGCTGATCAAGGACCTCGGCCCGCTCACCGCCGGCGATCCGATGTGCGCCGGCATGGGCCTCCTCAAGCGGCGCGGCTTCGTGGCGCCGCTCGATAGCTTCATCACCCGCAAGCTGCGCCGGGCCGGCTTCGTCCTGTGCGGCAAGACCAACGCTCCGGAGCTGGGCATTCTGCCCACCACCGAGCCTGTCGCGTTCGGCCCCACGCGCAACCCGTACGACCGCGGCCGCTCCCCCGGCGGGTCGAGCGGCGGCTCGGCGGCGGCGGTCGCGGCCGGCATGGTGCCGGTGGCCCACGCCAACGACGGCGGCGGATCGATCCGCATCCCCGCCTCGTGCTGCGGCCTGGTCGGGCTCAAGCCGACGCGAGGGCGTGTGTCGCAGGGCCCGGCGCTGGGCGACGTCAACGGCGGGCTCACCGTCGATCACGTGGTGGCCCGCTCGGTGCGCGACAGCGCCGCGCTGCTCGACGTCCTGGCGGGAGCCATGCCCGGCGATCCGTACGCGGCGCCGCCGCCGGCGCGCCCGTTCGCCGCCGAGGTGGGGGCCGATCCGGGCGCGCTGCGGATCGGCTTCACCACCACGTACCTGTCGATCCAGGGCCAGGCCACGGTCGCCCACGCCGACTGCGTGGCCGCGGTCGAGCGCGCCGCGGCGCTGCTCGGCGAGCTCGGCCACCGGGTCGAGGAGGTGCGGATCGAGCCGCTCCTGGTGCCCGAGTACGTGCCGCGCTTCATCTCGGTCTGGTCGGCCGGCGTCGCGTCCGCGCTCGACGGCTGGGCCGAGCTGCTCGGCGCGGCGGTCACGCCCGACGAGGTCGAGCCGCTGACCTGGGCGCTGGGCCAGATGGGCCAGGCGGTGTCGAGCTCGACCTATCTCCGGGCGTGGGGGTGGCTGCAGCTCAACGCCCGCCAGGTGGCGCGCTTCTGGAAGGACCACGACCTGTTCCTGACCCCGACGGTGGCCGAGCCGCCGCCGCCGCTCGGCACCTTCGACGCGCCGGCCGGAGACGCGATGGCGCCGCTCTTCCGCGCGGCCGGCTTCGCCCCCTTCACGCCGCCGTTCAACGTCACCGGGCAGCCCGCCATCTCGCTCCCGCTCCACCGGAGCGGCGACGGCCTGCCGATCGGCGTGCAGCTGGTCGGGGCCTACGCGCGCGAGGACCTGCTCCTGCGCGTGGCCGCGCAGCTCGAGGCGGCGCGGCCGTTCGAGCACGCCGCGACCATGTGACATCGCGCCTCGTCCCATCCCCCCGAGCGGGTGATGGGTCCGCGGAGCGTGGCGTGCGTCGCACGGGCCGCGTCGCGGCTCGCTTTCGGGCCGGCGCCGATCGGCTCTCGAGCTAGAGTATTCGATCAAGCGTGCGCGCGCGTCGGGGGGAACGGCGCGAGACGCGCAGCGCTCGATCATGGGGAGGGACGGATGAGTGATACGATCGGGAGGACTCAGCTCCAACCGGGAGACGTGCTGCTCTATCACGGCGGCTCGTGGGTCGCGAAGGCGATCCGCCTGTTCGACGGCACCGAGGTCAACCACGCCGGCATCTACGTGGGCGACGGCACCGTCGGTGAGGCGCTGGGGCGCGGGCTCACCCGGCGCTCGCTGAGCGAGAGCGTCGAGGATCAGGAGTACGCCATCATGCGCCGGCTCAAGACCGGCGCAGACATGGAGGCGGTGCGGCGCAAGGCCGAGGAGTACCTCGCGCAGGGCAACCGCTACGGCTACGAGCAGATCGTCCTGCTCGCCATCCTCGGGCTCACCCGCAAGCTGAAGCTGACGCCGGTCCTGCGCCTCATGCTGCGCCGCGTGCTCGACGCCGCGAGCGGCGTGCTGGTGAAGTACGTCAAGGACAAGCTGGGCGAGAGCCGCGAGCCGATGATCTGCTCCGAGTTCGTCTACCGCGCCTACGACGAGGCGCTGCCCGACTCGATCGACGTCTACACCCTGCGCATCGGAGCCGCCACGGCGGCGGCTGCTGCTGCTG
>Ga0126377_10000562_pt1 | contig 22780 bp, 19 predicted proteins | sample PanSoiMetPlot_22_FD_92647 | JGI IMG/M metagenome (GOLD analysis project Ga0126377, IMG submission 92647) | Tropical forest soil microbial communities from Panama - MetaG Plot_22 | ecosystem: Environmental > Terrestrial > Soil > Tropical forest > Bulk soil | place: Panama | collected 2016-02-17 | reverse complement strand
CGTTGCCGGCCACGAATATGCGGCCCGCGCCTCCTTCATCTGGCTGGCGCACGCTGACACTCGTCTCGGGCATCGGGTGCCCGACGTCGATCGGGTCGGCAACATCGTCGGAATCGTCGTACGTGATGCCGCCGGTCTCGCTGCTTCCGTAGAACGAATGCACCTTCTGATCGAGTCGATCTCGAAACCATGAAACGGTCTGGGGGTCGATGCGTGCACCGGCGGTGATGAGAAGCCGAAGCGCCTCCGGAAGCCGATCGAGACCCTCGAGTGACTTGATGCGCTCGAACATGAACGGCACGCCCGGAAATATGGTCGACCGGCTCTCCGCGGCGTCGTTCATGAATTGCGCGGGACTGAACGAGTGTTTCAGCGTCACGCCCGTGCCCTGCCAGAGCAGCGGCATGACGACATTCCCGAAGGCGTACGAGTGCGACAGCGGAATGCACGTGAAGTTGACGTCCAGGGCAGAGATGCCCATCGCCTCGATGATGTGACGTCCATCGTTGATGAGGTGTTGCTCGGACGCGATGGCCGCCTTGGGGAGCTGAGTGGACCCTGAGGTGAGCTTGAGGACGACCGAATGGCGATAGCTGCGCGCGTGGACCGTTTTCTTGACTCTGTACATCCGCGTGTCGGAGTCGATGGCCTGGACCTGCTCCGTTTCGAGAGGCAGATCGCGATCGATGATGACAGCCGAAGCGCCGGCCTGCTCGATCAGCCCCAGAACTTCCGCGTCCGTCGCCTCACCGAGCGGCAGCAGGGCCGTCCCTGCCTCGACGCAGGCAACGACGACACTGAAGAAAATCGGTCGGTTTCCGACGACCGAAACGACCGCGGTACCGGGCTCGACGCCCAGGTCGTGCAGTGCTCGTCTGATGACGACAGACAACGCAGACAGGTCGGCAAACGTCGTCGTGCGACGGGGAGCGAGCTGCCGGACCGCAACGAGATCCGCCCGATCGCGGCACAGTCGCTGGAACTGTTCGCCAATGGCGCTCGCAGTCACGGCTGCTAGAATGGCCGAGAGTTCGCCTTGACTTCAAGCGTGTTCGGCATAGACCTGCTCCCGCACCAGCCGCCGATGCGACTCGTCGAGGAAGTGGTCCACATCGTGCCCGGCGTCTCGGCTTCTGCCCGTCGTGTGACCCGGCCCGAGGACTGGTATTTTCAGGGCCACTTTCCTGAAGACCCCGTCGTGCCCGCAATCGTCCTCATCGAGCTCCTGGCGCAGACTGGCGGATTGGCTGCAGCAAGCGCGGGCGACAGTGATTCCGCGTCCGGCGGCCAGCTTCGTGTGGCGGCGATTGGACCGTTCAAGTTCCCGTCCGGTGCGCGGCCCCATCAGCGACTCGACGCACGTGCCACGGTGATAGCGAGGATGGGTGGCATCATCAAGATCGAAGGCGATGTCCTGGCTGACGGCGTTCGCGTTGCGGTTGGAAGCGTCGTCCTGGCGCAGGTCCCTGCTCGATCGCCATCGAAGCTGCAGGAAGCACCTGAGGACGGAATCGTCAAATGAAACGCCTGGTCGTGGTCGCTATCTTCGTTGGGCTCGTCGGACCTGAGCTGCTCGCTGCCCGGCCGAAGACGCTGGCTGTCGCGCTGAAGTGGAATCCGAATGAGAAACAGACCATGCCCGTCTTCGAGATCACGGGCGGCATTCACAGGCTTTCGATGGGAGAGATCGTCGACAAGCGCGACAAAGGCACTCAGATCGGCGTCAATACCGAAGAGAAGACGCCCGTTCCTGTCACCACGACGTCGGATATTTCCAGCTTCGTGCGGGAACACGTGGCTGCCCAGCTCAAGGCAGCGGGGCTGGACGTTCAGAACGCCGGCAGCGGCGACCGCGTGATGCGAGGCGAATTGTTGGAGTTCTGGGTGGACGAAGGCGACAGGTATCTCGGATCCGTCCGTCTGAGAGTGACGGTATCGGATTCCACTGGCGCGGAACTCTGGAGCGCGCTCGCCGCCGGAGCGAGTAATCGCTTCGGCCGATCGCTCAAGCCCGACAACTACACCGAGAGCCTTAGTAACGCGATACAAGACCTCTCAGCGCATCTCGTGTCGGCGCCGGGATTCCGTCAAGCCCTTGTGAAGACCCCCTGACGGAAACCTTCCCCTAACGGACGCCGGAAAGCGCCCTGCGCTGCTGAAAGCTGCCGATCTGAATGACCTGAAACAGCGGCGCCATCCTGTCGTCCACGGCTGCCCCGAACGACACATCGCATCCGTCGGCCGAACAGCTGGTCGCGTCTGACCAGAAGACAAAACGCTGGCCGCTCTCGTCAGCGACCCGGGCGAATGGAATCATCGCCAATCCCAGGAACGTGTGGACGACAGGCAGCCGCCGGGACCATTCCACGCCGGGCTGCGCAGATGCGTCCTGATAAACGAATACGGATTCCACACGACCTGTCCAACTGTCGACAGTCCATGCCTGGACGTCCCGCGCGCTCCGCGCGTAGACGTTCCATGAGAACAGTCGACCGAACTGCGGAGTAACAGCGAACGACGGCGGTGCTTCTGCACCGAGCGAAGCCACGTACTGTTTTCGAGCGAGATGCTGGCTCTGCATCTTTGAAAGAAGGAAGACACTCAGCGCCGCCAGCATCGCAACAGCGATCGCGCGCGCACGCCGCGGCCACCACCAGGCGAGGAGAACCGCGCCAAGCAGACACGACAACACGACGGGCTCCGCCATCGAGACCAGATGCCAGCCGAACGTACTGTCGCGAAACGGACGGAGTACTTCGATGTCGCTTCCGTCCACAAGATCCCAGAACACGTGACCCAGGAGCCCGACGCAGGACGCGATGAACAGGGTGACGGCTCGAGATCCCCTTATCACGCGGCGGAGGACGAGAGTCAGCGCCAGCGCTTCGACGACCGTGCCGAACAGCGAATGTGTGCCCGAGACGTGCGCATTCAGATACAGGTCGAACCTGACCGGCGCAAGAATCGCGTCCGCATCTGGAAGAATCGATCCGATGACCAGGGCCGCAGGAATCCCACGACTGGACGCACGGTCGACGGTCAGCGCGAGTGTGCGACCAAACAGGACGTGTGACAGGGGATCCACGCGACGGGCTCAGGAGATCGCAGGCGCGTCCCAGTATCGATAAAACTGATACCAGAGCTGTGGATTCCGGCGGATGTGGGACTCGAGCTGCGTCGCAAACGCCTGCGTCGCTTCCTGGATGGCCTCTGGTGTCGGCCGCGCAGCATCGACAACGATAGGGTCACCCAGGCAGCACTGGAATCGATTGTCGCTTCGCCTGAGCATGAACGCCGGAAGCAACGGGGCCCCCGACAGGTAGCCAATCATCGCGGGGGTGCGAAGAAAAGCGGTGGGTCGCCCGAAGAAGGTCACTTCGACGCGGTCGCGGCCGACGTGCCGATCGAGCAGCATGGCCACGAGGCTGTTGGCCGCCAGCAGTCGCCGGATTCGCAGCGCGGTCTCCATCATCTGCCCGATCTCGAGCGTTTCGATGCCGAGGGATTCGCGCATCCGGCGGCGGATAGACCCCACGACCGGGCTTGCTTCAGGCTTCCCGATGACTGTGAGCGGCAGCGCACGCAACAGGCGCAACGCAACCCCGCCCAGCTCCCAGTTGCCAAAGTGTCCGCCGACGATCAGCAGGCCGCGGCCCTGTGCAAGCAGCTCGTCGATGCGATTGTCTTCGAATCCGTCCAGCATCGGTTCGAGTTGCGCCCGACTCATTCCCAGACTGCGGATGAAATCGATCGTGTCCCTGCCGTAGCTGCGGAACGTCAGAAGGGCGAGACGGCGGAGCTCGCGCTCGGAGGCATCGGGCCGAACCGTCCGCAGGTTGCTGACAATCGCGTTCCGGCCGTCGGTCATGAGCCGGTACGCCAGCCAGGTCCCCACGTGGTTGATGGTGTAACTGCAGGATCGTGGCAGCCGGGAGACAAGGTGGTAGGTCGCGCCGAAGATCAGCCCGTTATTGAGTGATCCCGTGTGCCAACGCACGGTGGACAGGTTCGAGTCGCCGCGCATCGACTACGACCAGGACAGATAGCGGTAGCGGACCGCCAGAAAACACGTTCTCGATGTATCGCGAAACGGATGGATCTTGCTGCGCGTGTCTGCGTAGGTCAACCGCCGGACCGTGACGCGATCGAGCGTTGCGCCGAGACGCACCAGCTTGATGAGCATCTCGGTCTCTATCTCGTACCGCGTTCCGGTGAGTCGCAGCTGGCGCAGAAGGCTCGCCCGAATCAGGCGGAAACCCGATTGCGAGTCCATCACCGGCGCACCGATGAATCGAGACAGAATCGCACTGCCGACGACGTTCGAGTAGTACCGCGAAGCGGGCATCGATCCTTTACGGAACTCCCGCTCCCCGATGACGAAGTCCCCGGCGCCCTGACTGGCGCGCGCGATGAGAAGCGGGATCTCACCCGGATCGTGCTGGAGGTCGCCGTCCATGAACAACACATGCGAACACTCCTGCGCCAGCACGAATTCAAGACCCGTGCGGATCGCCGAGCCCTTGCCGTGGTTGCGATCGTGTCGCAGCACGGTCGCCCCGGCTTCGCGTGCGCGATCCGCGGTCCGGTCCGTCGATCCGTCGTCCACGACGATCACCAATGGAGCGTGGCGGGCTGCCCCGCTCACGACAGCTGCGATGCTGCGTTCCTCGTTCAACGCCGCAATCAACGCCGCGATGACCACCGTTCCATCTCGACAATGAACGCCGGCAACGACACGATGGAGGCGGCAAGGCAGCATGTGAGCGCCACGACAGACACCAGGCCAAACACATGCAAAGGTCCGTAGCTCGAATTGACGAGCGTACCGAATCCGATGAGCGCCATCGCGCAGGCGATGATAATCGCAGGACCGGTCGTCGTCAGCACGCCGTTGACATCGAGCGTGCGCTCCCGGGTCAGGCGATACAGCAGGTAAATCCCGTAGTCGACGACGATGCCGATGAAGGTCACGACGGCGAACATGGAAAAGAGATCCAGTTCGACGCCTGCGAGCGCCAGGAGACCAGCGCTCCAGATGAAGCCGACAGCGGTGGGCAGCAGCGCCAGGAGCGTGTGCCGAACCGTCCGGAAGACGATGTAGATGAGCGAGGCGACCGCGGCGAGGCCGATGGTAATGCCCTTCATGAACTGCGGAAAGAACTGGCGACGCATGTCGTGGTTGATGACAGGAAGGCCCGTCAGACGCAGCTGCGGATCGAGATCGCGCACGAGCCGCCGCAGCGCTTCGACATCGACGGCGGTTCGGGGATACAGATACGTGACGCCTCGGTATCGCCCATCGTGGCGGACGACGAAGCGCGAGAGCACACTTTCCAGGCCGTGTGCCAGCAGGTCGTCGTACGAGATGCGGGCGTTCGGATCGAGAAGGGTTCCAACCCGTCGAAGGAATGGATCGAATGTGTCCGGCTTGAATCCCGCACGCTGAGCGGCAGCCCTCATGGCTTCCCGCACGTTCGTCTCGTTGCGCCCCGATTCGATGATCGCGCGCGCCACACCCGCCTGTTCCCGCGCCGACGGCAGCATGAACCCGATGCCGCCTGTGACGGACGGCATGTGTTCCGCCACTGCGCGCTCGAGACGGGTCTCGGTTTCGAGCAGCGTTTCGATGTCAGCTCGATCGTCGAGGACCAGCAGCACGTCCTGCGGCAACGAAAAACGGGCGGCGACTTCCCTTTCCAGAAGTGATCCCTGTGTCCGGGCCTGAAGCTTCTCGATGCTCGTGTCGATGCGCAACCGGGTCGAAGCGAGGCCCAACGCCACCGTCAGAATCAGGCTGATCCAGACAATCGAGCGTGCCGATCTCGTCACAAAACGTCCGAGCCAGGGCGCCGTGTGGCCCGCGACCACGCGAACCTCTCGTCGTGCCGGCAGGAGGGCCGGCAGAAGCACGAGCGTCAAACCGCAGCACAAGAGCATGCCGACGCCGACCAGGCCACCCAGGTCCTGAAGCGATGGAAAGTCGATGAACAGCAGCGCGAAGAAGGTGGCGACCGTGGTCATTTGCGCGAGGACCACGCTCACGGCCGAGCCGCCCATCCGCGAGACTGCTTCGTCCGTGGATGCTCCGGCACGTCTTTCTTCCAGGAATCTGAGATACAGAATGACGACGCCGTCGATGCCGACGCCGAACAGCATTCCTGCCGATCCGCTCGTCGCCGGAGAAAGACTGCCCTGGAGCCGCCCGTTGATACCGAGCGTCAGGACGGCGGCGATGGCGAGAGGCAGAAATCCACACAGCAGGACCCAGGGTGTCCGGAACACGCCGAACATGACGAGCAGGAGCAGTGCCAGTGATCCAAGCGAGTTCACGATGCCTTCATGGCGGATCAGCTGCTCCGCTTCAATCGAGACCCGATACGCGCCGGCCGCCTGAATCTTCACCGCATCTGCGCTCGAGTCGTCCTGCGGCATCGCCTGCCGAACTTTCGATTCCACATCGGACAACCGCCGAAACAGCGCCTTGCAGAAATCACTGTCGAATGGCTGACCCTTCGGCTTGACGATCACGAGTCGGCTGCGGCCGTCCTGGCTGACATAGCCTTCCTGCGTCGGGTCGAAAGATACGAAACCCTTCTCCTTCCCAATCTGCCCGCGCAATATCGTCAGGAGCCCGAGCGGGTCTTGTCTGACCAGTTCCTTGATTTGCGCTGATGGCATCGACAGCAGGTCGCGGGCGTGAGAGATTTCGCGATCCATACGAGGCGGCGTGAACCGGGAGAGGGCCTCGGCGGCGCCGGCAGCGCCGAGCAGATACAGCTCCCGATCTGCCAGGTAATTCCAGTCCTTGCCGGCCTCGAACAACTGCGCATCCACCGACAGGACCTCGGGCGCTTTTCGAAGCTCGTCGACGTATGCGTCGACCAGCTCCTGATGCTCGCCAATCGGACCGTCCGAATCGAACTCGATGAACAGGTGATCGAGGCTGCCGAAGTCTTCGAGGAAATCTTGAAACGCGCGCACGGAATCCGAGTGCCGCGGAAGGAGTCTCAGGATATTGGCATCGAACGAGACCGTCGACAGGAGGATGAGGCCGAAGGCGCCGAGCGCGATCGAAAGAACGATCGCGAAGGCCGCGTGTCGCCTGACGAAGGACAGAAACGATGGCACAAGCTGTCTTTTTGGAGGGCCTGGGATGCTTGATTCCCTGAAGAGCGGATGATAGCCTCGCTCGCCGTCACATGCACGTCCTGTTAGTCCGGCCGGTTCCCGGAAACGATCGATTCGGCCTCGGGCCCTTCTTCCGAATTGAACCGCTGGGACTCGAATACATCGCAGCCGCGCTCGAGACGCGCGGCCACCGCGCGAGCGTGGTGGACCTGCGATACAGCGGTTCGATCGACGTCGCGCTGCGCAGGATCAAACCGGCAGTCGTCGGGATTGCGTGCATGCATGCGCTTGAAACGGACGAAGTGCTCGCGCTGGCCGAGCACGTCCGCCGCGTCAGCCCGGAGTCGTTCATTCTGGTCGGCGGCCATTCCGCGGCAGCGTATCCCTCGCCGTTCTTCGCCCGAAGTGTCGACGCCATCTGCACCGGCGACGGCGAGCTGGTCGTGCCGGATCTGGTTGACGCTCTCGAGCATCGGCGTCGTCCGTCTGACGTCGCGGGACTCATGATGCGCACTCCGGACGGGGCCTTCATCGAGACTGCAGGGGGTGAACGGACGTTCGAGCTGGACGATGTTCCGGCGCCGCAACGGCACGACGTCGACGCGTGGCGCCGCCAGTATGCGTGCCTGCTGTTCCGGCCGGTCTGGCTCATCGAGACCGCCCGCGGGTGTCCATTTCGCTGCTCGTTCTGTTCCGTCTGGCCGTTGCACGAACGAAGCGTTCGGCTTCGTTCCATTCAGAGCGTCTGCGACGACTTCAAAGCGACAGGTCCGAATGTGTTCGTCGCGGACGATCTCTTCTGGTACCAACCGGCGCGCAGTCTCGAGCTCGCACACGCGCTGCGGCGGCGCGGTATCCGGAAGCGGTGGCTACTCGTGCAGAGCCGGACCGATCTCGTCGCCATGCATCCCGAGCTCCTGGAAGCCTGGCGGCCGATCGCTCAGGACTTCGACGTCTTTTTCGGACTCGAAGCCGCAACCGACGCGGGCCTGGACACGCTGGTGAAAGACACCACAGTCGATCGGACGGTTGAGGCGGTCGGAATTGCCCGCGAACTCCGATACGGCGTGACAGGTAATTTCGTCATCGATCCCGATTGGGACGAAGCGGATTTTGAACGCCTGTGGGGTTTCGTTGAGAAGCACGACCTCGGTCGGGCCGGATTCACAATCTTGACGCCGTTGCCCGGCACGGCTTTTTTCGACGAGGTGCAGCCCCGGTTGCGTGCGGTCCGATGGTCCCAGTACGACATGCACCATGTCCTGTGGGAGCCGCGGCTCGGCGCGAAGCGATTCTTCGATCTCTACTGCGAAACGTGGCGGCGCTCGATCCTGAACTTGAGCGGCGAGAAGTCGCTGCTGGACTGGGCACGGCAGGTCCGCGTGCGGGAGATTCCGTTCCTGACGCGCATGCTGCTGCGTACGCAGCGAATGATGCGGCCGGAGAGCTATCTTCGCGAATACTCGCTCGCCGAACCAGGAAGTCGAACGCTCGCGATGCCCAGAACGACGTATTAGGGATTGACCCGAAACGTCCCGTCCGGAATGGGCACGTTGACGGTGATGTCTTCCAGCTTGACGGTCTTCTGATCGCCCCCCGGGAACGTCATCCTCATCTGCACGAGCAGGAGCGACTCCCGGTCGATCCACAATTCCAGCCGGTCGAGCCCCTCCTTCACCTGCTTGCGCTTCGGGCGCATTTCAACACGGTCCGCTCCGCGCACGGCTGGATCTGCGGCCGCCGCGATGTCGAACATCGAGCGCAGCTGAGCGAGCGAGGCCTGCGCGAAGTACTGATCGATTCGTTTCTGAATCTGTGAGATGTCGATCGTTTCGCGCTCCCCGCGATCGAGCCACGCGACGACCAGGGACTTTCCGTCGATGGCAATCGTCCGACGCTCGGGCTCCGTGTACGACATCAGCACACGCCCCGGCGGCGCAGCGATGACGGTGCCGCGGGAGACGAGCGGCTTGTCGAGCAGCGTCGACGTCGTTGTTTCGATGAATCGGGCACGAATGGACTGGATCGACTGCCGTTTCGCAACAGTCCTCGCGAACAAATCGTCGAACAGATCCTTTGGTCCCTGTCCCTGCGACGCGATCAGTACGACGCCGACCACGAGCTGTGCGAGGACGCAGGCCGCGAGCGCGGTTGAACGGTGGAAATCCGCGTGGTAGCGTACCGCGCTCATGTCCGAGCGCGTCGCGATCACCGGCATCGGCTGCGTTTCCTGTTTCGGGTTGGGCCTCAATGCCTTCATCGACGGCATCCTATCAGGAGGTACCGGCGTTGTTCCGATCACCCGGTTTTCCACGGCTGGATGTCGGTCGCACTCGGCGGCGATGATACGCGACTTCGACCCCGCATCCTTCATCTCGCCACTCAAGCTGAGGCGCGTCGACACTGTCGGCCGCATGGCTCTGGCGTGCACCCGCCTGCTTTTCGAAGACGCCGGCTGCACGCCTGACGCCGGCGGGAGAGACGATGTCGGCATCGCGCTCGGAACAGCGACGGCGGGGCTGGACAGCCTCGTGGAGTACCTGGCGGGCCTGGTCGATCACGGCCCCACCGGGGTCCCCGCCATCCTGTTCAGCAACACGGTTTCGAACGCGCCCGCGAGCCTGTGCGCGATCGAATACGGGCTGCGCGGACCGAACGTCACGTTCAACCAGCGTGAGGCGTCCAGTCTGAGCGCTCTCACTTATGGCGTCGGCGCAATTCGTGATGGTCGCGCGAGCGCGATGGTGACTGGCGGCGCGGACTGCATCGAGGAAACGTTCTTCAAGGTCCACGATCGTTTCGGGGGGCTATCGCCGGGACGTCGACCAAACCGTCACGGTGAAAAGGCTCGACCGTTCGACCGCGACCGCAACGGATTCGTCCTGGGCGAGGGAGCGTTTCTGCTGCTTCTCGAATCCACGACGGCCGCAGCCGCGCGCGGGGCCCGTTGCTACGGCGAATTCCTCGGGGTGGGCGCAAGCGCCTCGCCCACGCGGTTGAACGACTGGCCGTCGAATGCCGACGGCCCCATGAGCGCAATGCGCATGGCGCTCGAGGACGCGAGCGTGCGGCCCGATGAGATCGCGGCCGTGATCGGCGCGGCGAACGGATCACCCGTGCTCGATAGAATCGAAGTCGACGCAATCACGAGCGTCTTCGGCACTTCAATGCCAGTCGTCTCGATCAAGGGCGCGATCGGCGAGTCTGGTGCGTCGGGCGCCGCGGGAATCATCACGGGTCTGCTGTCTCACGCTCGTGGCTGCGTGGCCCCCACTCACGGTTTCTGCACACTGGATCCAGCCGTCGCGATCCACGCGAGCAGCCAGCCGCATTCCGCGACAGGATCGACGTTCCTCGTCAACAGCATTGCGAGCGGCGGGGCGAACTACAGCGCGGTCGTGCGGGCCGTCAGCGCTTGAGCCTCGTCGACCCTCCAAGTATCATCTCGGCGCCGAGCGCCGTGGATCTTCAGACCTGTGTGATACTTGCGGCGAGTCGTGAACTCCTCGATGGATGATTCGAGCCTCCAGGGCCGTGTAGCCGTCGTCACCGGCGGATCTCGTGGCATCGGACGCGCGATTGCGATCGCCCTTGCGTGTCGTGGAGCGGCGGTGGCGATCTGCTATCGCGAACAAGACGAGGCCGGCAGGCAGACGGTCGAGCTCGTCGAGAAACACGGTGTCCGCGCGCTTGGCAGGCGCTGCGATGTGTCGGATGAAGCGGCAGTCAATGCATTCTTCGACGAGGTGCGGCGAGAACTCGGACCAGTCGATGTCCTCGTCAACAACGCCGGCATCGCGCGCGACAGCCTCTTCATCTATCTCGATCGACTGAAATGGGACGAAGTGCTCAATACGAATCTCGGCGGGACGTTCTTGTGCATCCGGGCCGCCGTGCGCGACATGCTTCTTCGACGATGGGGCCGGATCATCAACATCGTCTCGGCGAGCGGTGATGTGGGTGAAATCGGTCAGGCCAGCTATTCCGCCTCCAAGGCTGGAATGATCGGCCTGACACGCACGCTGGCTCGCGAATTCGCGCGCCAGGGTGTGCTCGTCAACGCGGTGTCGCCGGGGCTGATCGAGACGGACATGACCGCGGCGCTGGCGGAAGCGAAGAAAGCCGAGCTCATTCGGGACGTCGCCATGGGACGGCTGGGACAGCCGGAAGAAGTGGCGCCGATGGTCGCATTTCTCGCGTCACCGGCAGCGAGTTACATCACAGGACAGATCATTGGCGTCGATGGCGGGTTGCTGTGACGCTACAGGACGGACACGCACCTATGGATGTGCAGGGGACTCTGGCCGACCAGGTGAAGAGCGCGATCGTGCGGTGCCTCCGGATGCCGATCAAGCCCGAAGAGATTCAAGACGACATGTCGCTTTTCGACGAGGGCCTCGGTCTCGATTCGATCGACGCGTTGGAGATCGTCCTCGAGCTGCAGCGATCGTTTGGCGTCGAGATCAGTGACGAGGAGGTCGGAAAACGCGTACTGCGAAACGTGAGCTCGATTGTTCAATTCATCGAGACCAGCCGGAACATGGCGCCCTAGCCCGCCCGCATGCGCAATTGCCTGACCGTCGACGTCGAGGAGTGGTTTCACGTCTGCGAAGATGACGGGCCTTTGGCCTTTGAACACTGGGCGCAGCTGCCAAGCCGTGTCGTCGACACGACGAAGGACACGCTCCGGCTCCTGGATGCATGCGGCGTGCGCGGCACATTCTTCGTTCTTGGCTGGGTGGCCGAGCGGTATCCTGAGCTCGTACGGGAGATCGCGCAGGCGGGGCATGAAGTCGCGTCGCACGGATATCGACATCAGTGCGTGTACGAGTTGACGCCGGACGCCTTCGCGCGGGACGTCGATGCGAGTCGTGCGGCCCTTGCGGCCGCGGGTGTGCGTGACTTGCGCGGATATCGTGCGCCGGTCTGGTCGATCAACGACCGTTCCATCTGGGCGCTCGACATCCTTGCTCGGAAGGGTTTCACGTTCGACTCGAGCATGGCGCCCCTCGAACTCGTCGGCAATCCTGAGTACCCCCAGCAGCCTCACCGGCGCCCGACTGCGTCGGGAGATCTGCTCGAATTCCCTCCGCTCGTCGATCGCCGTTTCGGCCACAACATGCCCCTGGGGCTCGGCTGGGGCCTCCGGATGTCGTCGCCGCGCCGGGTGATCCGGGCGATCGAGGAAAGGAACGCGCGTGGCGTTGCTGTCGCATTAGTCGTGCACCCCTGGGAGCTCGATGACAATCCGCCACGCGTGAAGCTGCCGCTCGCAAAGAGCTTCGCCCACTATTTTCGGCTTCGCGGATTTCGAGATCGACTGGAACAGACGCTGCGGGGAGCGTCATTCGCTCCGATGGGCGAGGTGCTCAGCTCGTGTGTCGTCTCGACCTAGCCGCCTGCGCCCGCGTCGCAGTCGTTCTGGCCATTGCAGCCGCCGCGGCACCCAGCGAAGCGCTGGCAGCGGAAGGAAAGCTTCGCGGGATTGCGATCGACCGTCGGCTCGACGCCAACCCACTCGACGCGGATCTGTCGCGCAGCGTTCCCATCATCGTCCGGCTGTCAATTGACAACACCGTGTTCAGTGGTCCGGTTGCCGAGTCGACGATCGTGCGTTTGAAGGAACTCCTCGAGATATACCGGCAACGCAAGGTACGCGTTCTCGTCGCGATCGAGGCGATGCCGTCCAACGATGCCGACGTGGAAGCCTGGAGGCTGTTCATCCGCGCGGTGGCCGAGCAGGGCAACGATGCCGTCGTGGGCTATCAAATCGGTCTCGCCAGGGCAGCGGCACCGCCGGACGTCGACCGCTATGCGTTCCTGCTCAAGCTCGCCGCGGTCCAGCTGCGATCGATCGCGCCTGAAGCGCTCGTGATGGAAGGGCTCGTTCCGGCGACAGAAGTCGAGTGGCAGCGCCGCGTGTTCGCGGGTGGCGTTGGACCGTACGTGGACGGCGTGGCTCTCGATGGTCCTCGAGGTGAAGACGACGAAGCATTCCGGCTGGCGGTGCAGCGCATGACCGCACTGGTCGATGCGGAGAAGCCAGGCGGGATTGTTTTTCTTGGCCCGATTGAGCTGAGTTCGACGACCGCGGCAGCGTCTCGTCTCCTGGATGCCGTACTGATGTCGCTCGGCACGAGCGTTCACGTCACCGCGTTTTCCGGCGATCCTGCGTCGCTTGCGGCTGGCATGGCGGCGGGCTCTCACGTCATGGATCTCGTTGCCGCCGATCTCGTGGCGCTCGACGAGCGAACGACCGACTTCCGCCTCCTTCGGGCAGGGACGAACGCGACACAGACCATTCGGCATCGATTCCTCTACAACCTTGCCACCTTCGACTCGTACCTGGTGTATTGGAGTGCGCCGAACGAGCCGCTCGACCTGGAAGTCACCATCGCAAACGCGACGACGCCGATGGTGCGCGATCCCGCCACAGGCGGGTCGCGTCCGCCCGACGGGTTCCAACGAGAAGGCGCGTCCAATCGAATTCGGATGACGCTTCCCGGCGCCGATCATCCGCTGATCGTCGACTTCAACTTCGGAAACAGCGGCAGCGGCACAACCGTCAGCGTGACCGACGAGGCGATGCCGAGCGTGGATGAGATCGTCTTTCGGCATCAGCAGGCACAAGCGGTTCAGGATGGACTCCTGCAGACGTTCATCGCGCACGTCCGCATGGAACAGCACTTTCACCCGTCACCTGCCGATCCCGCGTACAACCTCGTCACCGAAAACAGACTCTTCTCGGATCGCGGCGTGGTCGAATGGGAGGAGCTCAGCTTCGAGCTGAACGGTGCAAAATGGTCCGCCAATCGGCCGGCCTTTCCGCTCGTGCAACCCGAGAAGGTCTTGTCGCTTCCGCTCGATTTGCGGCTCAGTCGCGACTACACCTACCGTCTGGACGGGATCGACACGATCAATGAACGCCAGGCGTTCGTCGTTCGATTTGATCCTGTCGACTCGGGCCGAGCCCTCTATCGCGGAACGGTCTGGATCGATCGCCGTACGTTCCTGCGGCTGAAGGTCCAGGCGGTGCAGACGAAGTCGAGTGGCCTCGTCGTCTCGAACGACGAAACGCAGATCTACGAACCGTCCGGCGAACTGCTCGGGCGTCCAATCTGGTTGCCCACTCGCGTGAGCAACCAGCAGGTCTTCCTGATCGCCGGCCGGACCGTGCTGATCGAACGCGAGGTTCACCTGTCGAACGTCGTGCTCAATCCGACGGACTTCGAGCAGGAGCGGGGCGCGGCCCGATTGAGCGAGCGGATCATGTATCGCGACACCGCGCAGGGCGTTCGGTATCTCGTGAAGCAGGGCGAGACGCGCGTCCTGAGCGATCGGTTGACAGAGTCCGCGCGCGCCTTCGCGCTCGGCGCGGACTTCGATCCGTCGTTCGACTTCCCGCTGCCGATCGGCGGCTTCAACATCCTCGACTTCAACTTTCTCGATCGCAACCTTCAATTCGCGCTGTTGTTCGGCGGCGTCATCGCGCTGGGAAACGTTCAGCGAGCCGGCCTGTGGGGCGGGCGATTCGACGCGAGCGTCGACTTCTTCGGCCTCGCGCTCAAGTCGAATGACGATGTCTTCGACGCAAACGGCAGGAAGACCGGCGAACGCATCAATCGAATCCCGGCATCGACAGGCGTGAACCTCGGTTATCAAGCGACACCATTTCAGAAGGTCACCGCCCGCTATGAGCTGCACTACGACGCCTACTCTGCCGACTCGACAACGGCGCCTGGCTTTGTGGTCCCGTCGAGCACGGCCACCAATGGCGAGGGTCTTGGCTATGAGTACCGGCGCCGGGGCTACTCGCTGCTTGCGAACTTCACCGCGTACCAGCGCAGCACGTGGACGCCATGGGGTGACGTCAATGCGTTCGACCCGGAGGACAGGACGTATACGAAGTACGACGTTGGCCTGTCGAAGGACTTCACGTTCAACACCTTCCACACGATTCACTTGAACGGCACGTACTTCGGCGGCGAACGCCTCGATCGTTTCAGCATGTATCAATTCGGCCTGTTCGATGCGGCCAGGATGCACGGCGTGCCGTCCGCGGTACGCTTCGCGGACCTCGGTATGTTTCGGGGTTCGTATTCATTCAATCTCTTCGAGCAGTATCGATTCGACCTCTTCGTCGATCATGCCTCGGGACGAGACGCCAACGTCGACGTCTGGCAGCAGGTGACCGGTGTCGGCGTTCGAGTAAATCTGCGAGCACCCTGGAATACACTTCTTCAGGTCGACTACGGTAAAAGTTTCTTGCCGCAGAACTACCAGGGCGCCGGCTCGAACGTGCTACAAATCCTCCTGCTCAAACCCCTGTGACGTTCAATAGCGCCGGCTGCGTCCGTGCGGACCTGCACGTGCATTCCTGGTTCTCGGGCCAGGCCGGACATCTCCGGTTTCTGAAGGCGCGCGATTGCTACTCGGATCCCGAACAGGTGTACAGGACCGCCAGGAAACGCGGGATGGACGTCGTCACGATCACGGATCACGATTCGATCGATGGATGCCTTCAAGTCCTGGAGCGCCACCCGGACGCCGATGACTTCTTCATCAGCGAAGAAATCGAATGCGCGTTCCCGGACGTCGAGCTGAAGGTGCATGTCGGCGCGTACGACATCACCGAACGCATTCACAAGGACATTCAGCCTCTCCGTGGCAACGTGTTCGAGGCAACGGCGTACCTCCGATCCGAGGGTATCTTCTATTCGCTCAATCACCCGTTCTTCTTCTTCAAGAACCAGATCACATTCGCCGAATATGTGGAGCGTGCGCTTCGCTGTTTCCCGGCTTTCGAGGTCCGCAACGGGACAATGCTGGCCTCGCACAATCGACTGGCGGAGGAGATTGCCTGGCAGGCGATTGATTCGACCGGCCGTCCGATCGTCCCGATCGCCGGCAGCGATTCGCACAGCCTTTTCGGTGTCGGCAGCACGTTTACGGAGACGCCGGGCAAAACCCGCGAGGACTTCTTGACGAACCTCCGCGCCGGGGTGGCGCGGCCAGGCGGACGCGACGGCGGTATCTGGCGCGGAGCGAAGGAGATCTACGCCGTCGTCGGCAACTACTGGGCGTCCCTGCTCGGATTCGGACGACAGGATCTCTCGTGGCAGCGGAGGGTCATCGGCCTCGCGTTCTCGGGAGTCTCGATGCCGTTTCAGTTCTCTCCGCTTGTCGTCGCGGCGCTCCACAAGCGCGGTGAAGCCGCGCGCGTGGAACAATATCGCCGCGAATGGATCGCGGCACACACGACAGGTTCGCGTGATTGCCCGCCAGAGACTGTCGCGGTCGGCATGAACGCCGATGTCGCGGAGACGAAGTCATGAACCGGCGTCGAGTCGCGGTCACGGGCATCGGGCTGTTGAGCGCACTGGGGACGACGCGCGAGGCCGTGTGGAACGCCCTCGTCAACGGACAATGCGGCATCGGCGACGTCACGCTGTTCGACACCACCGGATATCGGAGCCAGAAAGCCGCCGAGATTCCTGCGTACGATCGCGACGTGGCGTTCGACGAGCGCACGTGGAAGCGGTTGTCCCGCAGCGACCAGATCGCCGTCATCGCATCGCGCGAGGCCCTGGCGGATGCCGGTGCCCTCGACACCGCGGCGCCGCGGAATCGGCTGGGAGTCATATTCGGTTCGGGAACGGCCGACATGTTGCGCAACGAAGAGTGGTTCGCGGACATGCGGCGCCATGGACTGCGCCGGGCATCACCGTCCAAAGTCTTCGATCACTTTCCCAATACGCCGTCGGACGTCGTGGCCTCCTGCTTTGGATTCGAAGGCCTGAAATCATCCGTGCTTTCGGCGTGTTCATCCGGAACGATCGCCATTGGATACGCTGCCGACGCCGTTGCCGGTGGCCAGCTGGACCTCGCCGTGGCCGGGGGCGCCGACGTGCTCTGCCGACTCACGTTCAGCGGATTCAATGCGCTGCGGCTCGTCGACAAAGAGCCGTGTCGTCCGTTTTGCCGGAGTCGCCAGGGGATGAACCTGGGAGAGGCAGCAGCGATACTGGTGCTCGAAGATTTCGAAGGGGCCAGGCGCCGTGGCGCCCGGATTTACGCCGAAGTCGCCGGATATGGCGTTCGGTGCGAGGCGTACCATCCAACGGCACCTGAGCCCGAAGGCAAGGCAGTAGCGGCTCTCATCAACGACGCCCTTCGGATCTCCCGCGTGCCTGCAGATGCGGTGGACCACATCAACGCGCACGGCACGGCCACTCTTCAGAACGATCAGGCGGAAGCCCGCGGCCTTCGTCAAGTCTTTGGAGATAGAGCCGTCCGCCTGCCCGTCACGTCGATCAAATCGATGGTCGGTCACTGCTTGTCGGCGGCTGGCGCCATCGAAGCCGCGGCGCTCGCGCTCTCGATTGCCAGAGGCGTCATCCCGCCGACGATTGGTTTCAGAGAAGCCGACCCTGAATGCGAAGTAGATCTTGTCGCCCGCGAAGCGCGTCCTTACCAGGTGTCTTGCGGCATCTCGACATCGCTCGCATTTGGTGGGAACGATGCGGCGCTCGTCATGCGCCGCGTGAACTGAATCTGCACGAAGCCGCCTCGTCACCGCTCTAAAGGCACTCGCTCGCAGCTCCACCGCGGTCACGCACCTCGCGTAGCTGTGTACTCGCTGAAAATGCCGTGAACAATCGCGCGTTCGACTGTCGCCAGGTTCGCGCTTCGCATCGAGTCCAGCACGGCTCCCGGCGGAACACATTGCGCAATCGTGGCCCAATAAAAGCGCATCAACTCTGCGGCTGACGCACTGCCCGTCCGCAAGCGCGTGATCAAGGGTACGAGCGTCCCGAAGTAGGTGCGCGCCAGGCTGTACCCGAGCGCGGACCTCGGCGGGGTGATCTCGAGCAGCAGCAGACGGCCGCCCGGTTTCAGCACCCGGTAATACTCCTCGAACGTGACGTCGAGATCGGGAACATGCCGCAGCGCATAGCCCATCGTCACGAAATCGAAGGAACGATCCGGAAATGGCAGGTACTCGCCGACGCCCTGCACGAGGCGAATGCCGGGCTGGCGGCCCGCACGCATCATGCGCGATGAAGGGTCCAAACCAACGACGCGGGCCGAGGAGCCCACGATGTAGACGATCTCGCGTGCGAGCAGTCCCGTGCCGGTGCCGACGTCCAGCACGCGCATGCCGGGGCGCAGGCCAGCCCTTTCGAGCGCCTCGCGCCGATACCGCTGTCCGGAGCCGAATGACATGATGTCGCAGGCGCAGTCGTAGTACTCGGCCGATTCATCGAACAACGCCGTCACGAATCGCTGCCGATCTTCTCCGCGGCGCCAATACCCGATGTCAGCGGGTAGTGGTGGTCGTTTCATGGACCTCCGTTCGCATGACCGGCGCTCCGGACGCGAAGCGCATCAACCGCTGAAACCGTACCATCAGGAAGAACATCCAGACCCAGGCGCGCGTTCTGAACGACGGACGCCAGTAGCCGGCAAAGACGGTCACGAGCGCACTGAACATCCGGGGCGGCGGCGCTTCTGCAAAGAAAAGATCGCGAAACTCGGGTGTATAGAAACCGAGAACGAAGCGCCGGAACGACAGATACCGTCGTCGCTGGATTCGCGAGAAGCTGCGAAATCGTCGACTCGACAAGTCGCCGGCAGCGAGACCGTCGGCAATTGCCTGCCCTGCCTCCAGGCCCGAACCGAGCGCAATCGCCACGCCGGTCGAGAACACAGGATCCAGAAACGAGCCGGCATCGCCGGCAACCACCCATCGGTCACCGGCGTATGCGCGCGATGAAAACGAGAAGTCTTTTTCAACCCGGACCGGCCATTCGCGGACGGCCGACGTCAGCAAGCGTGCCACGGCTGGAGTGTCCGCGATCATCTGTTCCAGTAACGCCCCGGGTTCCATGCTTTGAACCCGCATCGCGACGGCTTTTGGCAAGACGACGCCAACGCTCGTCAGCTCGTCGGAGATTGGAATGATCCAGAACCACCCCATGTCCTCGCGAGCGACGATGCGAATGTCGCCTGCGCGACGCCCCTCCTGGCGGGGCACTCGCGAGTAGTGCGAGAAGACGGCCAGGTTCGCAAGCCTCGGCTCCGCAATCCGGAGATTGAACTTCCGGGAGAGCAGCGCACCACGGCCCGACGCGTCGATGATCGCGAGCCCGCGTACGGAGTAGCGGGCGCCGCCGGACTCTTCATCCTGGATGGTTGCCGTGACGCCGTCCGAATCGAACACCACGTCAACGACGCGATGGCGTTCGCGAACAGCGACACCGCACGACGCCGCATGTTGAAGGAGAAGATGATCGAAGGTCGCTCGATGCACCTGCCACGTTTGGGGAGTCGGGACGTCCGGCGCCGCCCCGAAATCCGCGTAACGCTCGTTTCCGCCATCGGCCATCATGAAGGTGGCGCCCCATTTCTGGGGAAAACGCGCGCTGGCTATCAAATCGTCGGCCCCGATCGCGCGAAGCACATCATTCACAGACGCCAGCAATGATTCGCCGATATGGAAGCGCGGGAAACGATCGCGTTCGAGAAGGATCACGCGACGACCGCTTCGCGCCAGCCACGCGGCCGCTGTGGACCCCGCCGGTCCTCCACCGGCGACGATGACGTCGTATCCAGCGTCGTGCATTCGTGCAGATAGTATTCGGGATTGGTAGCCGCGGCCAGAGCCTTCAATCGATCGTGCTGCGCCCGGCGAAACAAATCATGTTCGCATCGAGGTCACGGACGATGAAGGCTTGTCCGCCCCAGGCCTCCTTCTGCAGTCGCTGAGCGAACGGGACGCGGTTTGCCGCGTACTCGGCGAACAGCAGCTTGACGTTCTCGACGTCGATGAACGCCATGATGAAGCCATCGCGGTCCTGGGGCCCGGGTGCGAACACTGGGTCGTGGACGAACTTGAGGTGCATGCACGCGCCATCGCGCGAAACCGATCCGTAAAACGGCGGCTCGCCGTGCAGGAAATCAATCGAGAACCCGAGCGAGTCGCGGTAGAACTTCGCGGACGAGGCAACATCGGCGACGAACACAACCGGAATGGCGCGGGCGAGCCGGAGTGCCGATGCCACGGCCGGGGACGCGATCTGATCCTGAGCCGCAGCGACCTTCAAGTCAGCCCAGCTCGCATAGCCTGCCTCGAGCGCCACGATTTCCTGGGCCTCGTGCAAAGGAAACTTCAGGGCCAGCGCTTGCCGATCGGTAAGGTGCGCGTACCGAGCGAGCCGACGGATCCGACCCCCGACCGAGTGATTACCATCGCGATGCCACCGAACGAGCTGTTTGGCCTGCTTCCTGTAGTTGTCCAGGCGAGACATGAACACACCCCCTACATCGTTGCTGTAGGTGGGCAGTGCCCTTCCGGCTGGGAGCCGTTGCGCCCTACGGATTTGGCGTCGAGCTTCGACCACTCCGTGCGGTCAGGAGCTTGCCGTTGCGCGGGCACATCGTAAACACGCCTGCTCCCATCGTCAACAGCGGTGCACGCCTACGCAAAGAATTCGGCGCGTTGTTCCAGCACATTCGATACGGCTTCCTCGAAGCGGCGAATCTCGTCGTCACCGATCTCGAGCGACAACGCGATGAACCCGCGGCGCGCCAGGTAGAACCCGCGCTCCAGCATGTCGAAGAAGAGCAAATCGCGAAGCGACGCGTCGGCGGCCGCGGTATCGGCCGCGGTCCGGATGACGCCGTTGACGGGATGCGCACACAGCAGCGAACCGATCCCCGTGAACTGCAGCCGTCGGCCCTTGCATGTGGTGTTCAGCCGTCCCCGCAGTGCGTCGCCCCTGGCGTTGAGCGCGTCGGCGGCAGCGCGAGTCAACACGTTCCTCAACCCCGCGACACCTGCCGACATCGTCACGATGTTGTTGTTGAACGTGCCGGCGTGAGGCAGCGCGTTCGGCCGTCTCGGATCGAACTGCCCCATGATGTCCTGCCGGCCGCCAAACGCGCCGAACGACAGACCGCCGCCCAGGTATTTTCCGAGCGTCGTGAGATCGGCCGTGATGCCGAGCGCCTGTTGCAGGCCTCCCGCCGAGAGCCGGGACGTCATCACCTCGTCGAAGATCAGCACCGCTCCACATGCCGATGACGCATGACGGAGCGCCTCGAGGAAACGTCGATCCCCGGGGATGCAGCCCGCAGATCCGAGCATGGGCTCGACGAGAATCGCCGCGAACTCGTCGCCATCAGTCTCGATGAGCCGCTCGGCCCCGGCGATGTCGTTGTACGTCGAGACAATGAAGTCGTGGGGCACGTTGATGCCCGACCGGCCGCGCGCAAAACTCAGAACGGCGCCGTGATAGCCGCCTTCGAACACGAGGATCCGCCGCCGGCCGGTGAACGCGGCCGCTGCGGCGAGCGCCATCAAGTTCGCCTCGGTTCCAGAATTCGTGAAGCGAACAAGTTTGATTGACGGAAACCGGTCGCAGATCTCGCGGGCGAGCTCGGCCTCGACGACGGTATGCCCGCAGAGATCGACGCCGCGATCGAGCGCCGAGATCACGGCGGCACGGATGACCGGGTTCGTATGGCCGAAGATGCCAGCCGTGAACTCGCCGAGCATATCGACGTACTCGTGACCGTCGAGATCCCAGAGCCGGCAGCCGTCACCGCGCGCGATGGTGAGCGGGAACGGATCGTGATAGAGGACGGTTCTCGTGTTCCCACCCGGCATCGCGGCTGTCGCGGCAACGTGTTGGGCAAGACTCTTCGGGTTCGCGGCGCGAAACCTCTCGGTTGCTGCGGCCACGGCGCTCTGCAGATCGCCTGAACGCGGCACCGGAACGGCACGGTTCACGTCGGTGGGCATGGCCAAGAGTCTAATGTAGACTCGCGCTCGTCAGAAGCCACGCGCACGGTTCGACGCAGAAGGGAGCTTGGCGATGAGAGCTCGGTCGATTGGCATCGTTGCGGGAGGGGTGCTCCTCTACGGCGTGATGCAAGCGCAGTCGCCCGGCTCCTCGAAAGGCACCGGGACGCCAGGGAACGTGACACAGGCGCGGGTGATCGCCGATGCCAGCCGTGGCGACAACTGGCTGGTCAACGGCGGGAATTTCGAGTCCCAGCACTTCAGTCCGTTGAAAAGCATCACGGACCGGAACGTCGGCCGGCTGGCCCTCGCCTGGGCGGTCGACGTGCCGAGCCCGATGGGCCTGTCAGCGGAGCCGATCGTCGTCGATGGCGTGATCTATCTCGGCCTTCCTTTCGGCAAGGTATTCGCGATTGACGCTGCAACAGGAAAGCTGCGCTGGCAATTCGATCCTCACATCCGGATCAACGGGCCGTGGCGCAACTCGTATGAAGGGCGCAAGAATCGCGGCGTCGCCGTGTGGAACGCCAAGGTGTACGTCGGAACCGGCGACTGCCGGATGGTGGCGATCGATGCGGCGTCGGGGAAACAGGTGTGGGAAACGGTCGTGTGCGATGCCGACCAGACGGGAATCACCGAGGCCCCGAAGGTCGGCGATGGCAAGGTGTTCACCGGCTGGGCCGGCATGGAGTACGACGTGCGTGGAGGGGTCGTCGCGCTCGACGCGGAGACGGGAAAGAAATCCTGGACCTTCTGGACCACGCCGGGCGATCCCTCGAAGCCGTACGAGTCGAAGACGCTCGAGCTGGCCGCGAAAACATGGAACGGTGAATCGTGGAAGCTCGG
>Ga0126377_10000561_pt1 | contig 22803 bp, 20 predicted proteins | sample PanSoiMetPlot_22_FD_92647 | JGI IMG/M metagenome (GOLD analysis project Ga0126377, IMG submission 92647) | Tropical forest soil microbial communities from Panama - MetaG Plot_22 | ecosystem: Environmental > Terrestrial > Soil > Tropical forest > Bulk soil | place: Panama | collected 2016-02-17 | reverse complement strand
TTCACTCACGCGAACTTCGACACCGGATTGGACGAAGCGTTTGAAGCCGGTCTTCTCGGCGGTCACGCGGTAGGCGCCGGGCAGCAGAAAAGGAGCGCTGAAACGCCCTTCGTCATTGGTCGTCACTGTCGACGTGACGTTGGTCGCCGCGCTGACTATGTCTACTTTGACTCCTGCCAGCGCCGCGCCGGTCGAATCGGCGACTCGCCCGATAATTGTGCCGCGCGATTCCTGACCGAACGTCTGAATTGCGCCGAGCGATGCGATCAGTAGCGCCAGTAATGTGGCGCAGCTATAGTTGATATACTTCCGCTGTTTTTTCATGTGTGCCTCCGAATTGGGTGAGCGGCGGGACTTCGCCCGTCTATAGCCTTTTCCTGTGAATAATCATGCGCATGCAGGTCGCCGTTGTCAGGACCCATGCTACTCCATCAGCATTCCGCCGTTGACTTCGACCGTCTCTCCGGCGAGATAGCTCGACGCCCCTGAAGCCAGGAACAAAATCACGCGCGCGACTTCTTCCGGCGCGCCGACACGGCCCATCGGAATGACGTTGACGAAATTGCGCAGCGCTTCCGGGGTGGAAAACTTTTCGTGAAATGGCGTGTCTATCACGCCCGGCGAAACGGCGTTGACGCGGACACCGTGCGGCGCCAGCTCTTTAGCAAGCCCTTTGGTCAACGTGATCATACCCCCTTTCGCCGTTGAATAGTGAATGGAACCGAGCGCGCCGCCGTTACGGCCGGCTATCGAAGCGACGTTGACGATCGCCCCCCTCTTGCGTTGGATCATCGAAGCGGCGACGGCCTGGGCGCACAGAAACGCGCTCTTCAGATTGAGATCAATGACTTCATCCCAGCGAGCCTCAGTCAGTTCCGGCAGTCGCAAACGCTCGACGAGCGAACCCGCGTTGTTGACCAGAATGTCAACTGGGCCGAACGCCGCGACTGCCTCGGCGACCATCCGCCGCACGTCTGCCGACATGGTCACGTCGGCTCGGACCGTGATCGCGCGTCCGCCCGCGGCGACGATCTTCCGCTTCGCTGCTTCCGCGCCCGCCTCGTTACGGTGGTAATTTATGGCCACTGCCGCGCCGGCTTCAGCGAGCGCAATGGCGGTGGCGTGGCCGATGCCGGAGCCTGCGCCGGTGACGAGCGCGACTTTGCCTGACAGATCGAGATAATTCTTCATCAATTCTCCTCAGAAAATCGGTTCGTAGTCCCGCCTTTAGGCGGAAGCGTCGGACGCGAATCCATTCCCTGACGCCAAAACCTTCCGCCTAAAGGCGGGACTACGAACCGCGCCTTTCATTCTTTCAGGGTGTCGCAACGCGACATGTTGAATGCCTTCGTAAATAGCCACGTAGTAACGACTAAAATCGTTACTACGTGGCGCGAATCTTGTGATTGCCCCCGCGAGCGCGAACAACACAATCGTGCCGATGGGCGCGAGCGCCCCTGCGATGGTCAAAACCGGCGTGTAGCCGAAATGATCGACAACCCAACCGGTCGCCAGAATGAAGGTCATGCTGCCGACGCCGGCGCCCACGCCTCCGAGTCCGGCCACCGAAGCGACCATCTTGTCGCTTGTCGCCCCGTCGCCCCGTCGCCGATCAAGGCCAGCTCTTCACCGGTCATCGACTTCGCCGGCTACGACCGCGGATGCGGCCGGCTCGATCCCCTTAACGCGAAGCTCTATTTCAGCCATCGAATCGCTCCCTACGGCCTGTGATAACGTTATCATCAAGGCCGAGAGAAATAGGTTTGTAGTTCCGCCTTCAGGCGGTCCTTGTTTAGCCATCCCGACCGTCTGAAGGAGGGACTACAAACAAATTCAGTTGATTTTGTTGCCTGTTGATTGGCGAATCACCAAATGACAATCGAGGCAAATTTCGCGTCGCTCGCGCGCCCTCTCGCCTTCAATGCGTTCGAGCAGCAGCCGGGCAGCTTCCCGTCCCTGCTCTTTGGTCGGCTGATCTACGGTGGTCAGCGGCGGCGCGGTATACGCCGCGAGCGGAACGTTGTCGAAGCCGACTATGGCGACGTCTTCGGGAATGCTCAAGCCGGCGTCCCGAACCGCGCAGATCGCGCCCATGGCCGTGAAATCGTTGCGCGCGAAGACGGCGGTCGGGCGCTTCTTGAGCGCGATCAATCTCTTCATCCCGGCATAGCCGTCGTCTTGGGTCGAATAGCCCGGTCCGAACTGGGAGGCCGGGCCGACGATCAGCTTTTCATCTATCGGCAGGCCGCGTTCGCGGAGCGCGTCCAGGTAGCCTTGATAACGCCGCAGCCCCGCCCCGTTGATCGCCGAGACGCCGACGAAGCCGATGCGGCTGTGCCCCAAGGCGATCAAATGTTCGACGGCCTCGTAGGCCCCCTTCCAGTGATCGGCGGTGACGCGGTCAACATGCGAGTGATTGAGCGAGCGCCCGACGACCACCATCGGCAGGTCGCGCTCGGCCAGCCGCAGGAGAAACTCGTTGCCGGCCTTCGTCTCCCGCGTGGCGACGACGATGCCGTCGGCGCGGTGGTCGAAGAGCGCGCGCAGCGCCGCCTGTTCGCGCTGAACGCTGCGCTCGCTGGCGCAGATGAACGACGAATAGCCTCGCGGCAGCAGCGCCTCCTGAATCCCACGGACGAGTTCCGCCGAGAACGGGTTGGCGATGTCAGGCAACAATATGCCGACGACATGCGTGCGCTGGCGCTTCAGACTGCGCGCCAGCCCGTTCGGGTGGTAGTTCAGTTCATTGACCGCCCGCTCGACCTTCTCCCGCGCCTCGCGGCTGACGTAGCCGCTCTCGTTGATGACGCGCGAGACGGTCATCGGCGCCACACCGGCCCGGTTCGCGATGTCCACGATGGTCGGCCGCCGCTTCTTCTCAGCCCCAGGTTTTACCGAGTTTTCTCCGCTCATAAACCATATGGTAGCGTTACCACAATGGGAGGCTTATACCTCCGCTTCGTTTTGCTGTCAACAACATTTTTGTTAGAGGCGAAAGTTTTGCGGCATGTAGGCGCCCGAATCAGTACCGCGAGCGGTAGCGAGCGGGGCTCCATTAGGAGACCTTTTGATGGAGCCCCGCTGGCTACCGCTCGCGGTACTGATTCTATGGCGCCCGCTTTGCAGAAAAGAGACTTTAATCCTGAGAACCGTTTGAAACCTGAACAGGACGATCGTTGGCGAGGTATAGAGGGCCAAAACACAAGTTATCACGTCGTGAAGGAGTCAACATCACCGGCACGACGTCGCCGAGTCTGGCGGATAAGTTGAATATTCCGCCGGACCGATTTAGGCGCAGACGGCGAAGCGCCTCTGAATATGAGATCCGCCTGCGCGCCAAGCAGCGCGTCAAGCTCCAATACGGGCTGCTAGAAAAGCAGTTCCGCCGCTTCTTTAAAGAGGCCAGCCGGATGCAGGGCCCCACCGGCGCGAACCTCTTGCAATTGCTTGAACGACGTCTGGATAACGCAATCTATCGAATCGGTTTCGCTCGTACGCGCCCAATGGCCCGGCAGTTAGTCAGCCACGGCCACGTGCGGGTAAACGATAAGAAGGTCGATATTCCATCCTTCCTGGTCAAGCCCGGCGACGTGATCACGCTCGCTCCCGCCGCGCTCGGGATGCCCGTAGTGCAAGAGGAGGTGCGGACGGGCCGGAGAGTCATGCCTTCCTGGTTAGCAAGGGATGATGGCGGCGGGCGTGTAATCGGGTTCCCGCGACGCGAAGACAGCGACGCGGACATCCGTGAGGACTTGATCGTCGAATTCTACGCGAGATGAATTGCTTGCGTCATAACTCCGGGAGAATAGTGGCGCGGACTTTAGTCTGCGCCTGCGTCATATCCTCGGGCCGCGCAGACTAAAGTCCGCGCCACGGTTAAGACCGGCGCCATCCATTTCTTAGGCGTGGATATGGGCTTTAGTCCGCCCGAACAGGCCTATGTTTGTCCCACATCGCAATTTGAACGACTCTTCGAAAAATGAGCGAACTGATAGTCAGTAGTAAAGGGATCAGCAAAACGAAGAGCGCGTGGCGCCAGAACTCAGTTCCCTGCCGGTATGCGCCTGTTGACAGCGGAACGCCTAAGGCTATCGCGTAATAAACAAGAAGCGGAAAGAGAAAACTCCGGGACGAATCCGAAGTCTTATCCGAGCTCATCTTTTCGCTGACCACAAACAACAGCAGCAGGAATCCGAAGTAGATGAAGACGCCTTCGAATCGATGGAGTTGATCGGGATTCAACCAGCTGATTTCCACGGACGATTGGCGCAGCAGCAATGCGATTGTGATGCGTGCGGTATTCGCGACTATCGTCGCCAGGTAGGCGATCAGGGCCGCGTTCGGGATGAACCCCCAGGCGCCCCACTTCGATCGGTCGGTAAACAGCTTCCTTATCGAAAGCATCAAGAACGCGGCGATCAGAAAATTGACTCCGGCGCAGGAATTGGCGATCAGGAAACCGCGCTCCCTGCTGATGTAACCCGCATGGGATTCAAACTCGAATGTAACGCCGCTGACCAGTTCGACCAGCGCGGCCGTCGGGGCGAGAATCCACCGCAACTGGTCGGCGCTCGCCGTTGAGTAGTGGAGCTTGAGCGCGAAAGCGCCGGCCAATACGAAAAGGCATTGCGTAATCCAGTTCCAGGTATATCTTCTTTTCATATGACGGTTAGTAAATGCGCCATATGACATATGTCATATGGAAAACGATAACGCCTCAGAAAATTAACTTGAGGCCCGCGCATAAATCGGGGGACGCGCCCTGGGTACGCGTCGCTTCCAGCGCGCAGTCTCGGTTAGACGGCCCACTGTTTCACAATGCGCCTCCTTCAGAGACTGCGCGCTGGAAGCGATGCGTACCCCACCTTAGCGCCGATTACAATGTTGATCGCAAAGGCGTTTTATTTGCGCATGCTTCATTTACTCACCCGCTCACAAACCGCCGCCGCCATCGAAGAAGCATGACCATCGCGATAATCATAGACGCGGCGATCAACCACAAAAGCTCCGGCTCACTGCAAACCGCCATATCGCTCACTCCCAGCGGAAGCGGCAGCGGTTGCTCCACGTCCTGGGCCGGCCCCTGGTTATTGATTATCTTTTCGCGGACCGCTATGAACGAGGTGTATTGAGTCAACAAGTTATACTTCAGACCGAGAGAAGTGATATCTCTGATCCGATCCGCATCCGGATCGCCGAAGCCGTAATCAGAAAGTTCGGCGATGCGCGATCTCGCCCACAGGTAACGCAACGCCTGATTGGCCTCATCCGGCTGAACGCCCGCGACGTCCACACTAGTCAGATATTCTCCCTGCCCCGTCCTTCCCCGCAGTTCGAGCGTTCCGTTTGCCGGGCCGCGCCATTTCCCGAAGAGAATCACAGGGCGCTGGGCGAATAGATCAGGTAGTCGTCCCGGATTCACGTCATATACGTCAAAGCCGAAGGAGCGGACCTGAATGTCGGTCAAGAGCGGCGTCTGAATGTATTCCCGGAATTTGGCCGCGACCGCGGGGGCCTCCGCTTCGGTGGTCACGACGAAAGGCTCGCCCATTCCCGCCTTCGCCACGCCCTCGATGAGATAACGGTTCACCGACGAGCCAATGCCGAAGGAGAAGACGTTGCACTGGTTCAGATTGTCGCGTATGTAATCGAAGACGCCCTTCTCGCCTGAAATATAACCGTCCGTCACCAGCACGACGCTTCGCGAGACGTCGGCTTTACGCGGAAGGCTCATGGCTTGTTTTACCGCAGCAAGAAGTTCGGTGCCGCCTCCGCCGCGCTGTTGTTCGATCAGGCGAATCGCTTTAGAGATGTTCTGTTGATCCGCCCGGAGCGACTTTGCGGAGAGCGCGGCGGAGTCTCCGGCGAACAGAACGACGTTGAACAGATCCGACGGTCGCAATTGCCCGATCAGGTCACGCAGAAGACGTTTGGCGGTATTCAGAGGAAAACCATCCATAGAGCCGGAAACGTCTACCACGAAAATATACTCTCGGGCGGGTATCTCGGCGTCCGCTATTCGCTGCGGCGGTTGAGCCATGTAAAGGAAAAAGTTCTCGTCGGCGCCCTTGTATAGAAGAAGGCCCGAAGCGATCTGATCTCCCGACAACCGATAGCGCAGAATGAAATCACGATCTCCCTGGAATTGGGCTGTATTATCCAGGGCGAACTGGGCGACGGTCGGACTTTGCCATTGAGGATAAATCTGGTGCGACGCGCAGTTTAAGTCCCAGATGGGGACGCCAGCCGAGATCCGCGCCGAAATGTGGAGCGCGCTTGAAGGGCTATCGCCCTGATGAAGATAGGGGCTCTTAACCCATTTATCCTCTTGCGGCGCCGAGGACTCCGGTTGGGAGGAATAACGAGGCCCGACGACGGTGGGAAAGACCACTTCGTAGACGCCGTCAGTCGGCGCCAGCAGTTCGGTGTAGCGAAGTTCAACCTCTACCTGATCGCCGGGCATGAGGTTGGCGAGACTCATCGAAAAGACGTTCGGCCTGTTCTGCTCCAGGAGCGACGCGCTCTTTCCCTCTTCCTTGGCCTTGTCGAATTCCTGCTTCGCTTGTTCCCGCTCTTTGATCTTAGCGACGATGACCTGATCGCCGATCCGCATGCGCATTGCGTAAACGGCGGCGCGTGTGGAGGCCGGGAAAACATAACGGGCGTTGATCGGACGTGAGCCTTCGTTCCGGTACATTTGCATCACCTTCACGTCAGCGATGACGCCCGAAACATCTATTTGAACGCGGGTGTCTTTGAGAGGCAGGTGATCCAAACTCGGATCTCCCTGCACGAAGAAATAGGGCGCCAGAGTTTTGTCATTCTGAGTCTGGGCTGAGCCGGAAAAGGGAAGCGTCGAGATCGCAATCAGAACCAGACAGATAGTTCGCACATTTAATCGCATAATCACCTCAGTCCGGGCGACTCGGGTCGCCACGTGGTTTGAAGAGGGCAAGCCTCGTTGTTGTACAGACTGAGCCTATGACAATGCGCTGATTGGGATAATGCCGGGCGCCACAGAATTGGACCGTAATAACCACAGTCGGCCGCTGCGGGCGTGGGACAGACTTCAGTCTGTCCGCCCACAATTCATGCCACGGACAGACTAAAGTCTGTTCCAGCTAAGCGCGACGGCGGCGAAATAGATCACGACCTCTGTCAATTGATTGGTCGCGCCAAGGCAATCGCCCGTGACGCCTCCGATTCGATTGCGGTAATACAAGCCTGTTAGGAGCGGAGCCAATACGGCGCCCGCGCCGGCGATCGCGGCGCCCCGCCAGTTCAGCAATGCGAGCGTCGCCAGAAAAGTCAACGTTGCGACCGTCGCCCCGCCATAGCTCACGCGCCGCGCGACGAGTTTGCCCTGCCCCTCCTCTCGCGCATACGGCAACCACAGGCAGAGCGGGAGCGTCGTCCAGCGCGCCGACGTGTGGGCGACTATCAGCCAGCGCCAGACGACGGAAGGGTCGAGTACGGAAAGAAAGTTGTATTTCGCCAGCGTGAGGAAGACCAGCGCCAGCGCGCCGAACGTCCCGACGCGGCTGTCACGCATAATCTCCAGCGCCCGCTCGCGCGTCCACGCGCCGCCGAAGCCGTCGAAGGCGTCGGCCAACCCGTCTTCATGAAACGCGTTAGTGATGAAAGAGAAATAGACCAGCGCCAACAGCGCGCAGGTCGAGGGCGGCAGGAAATTCAATAGCGCGGCATGCAGCAGCGCGCCGCTCGCGCCCACGAGGGCTCCGACTAGAGGGAAAAACATGGCGGCCTGCCCCAGTTCCTTTTCGTCCGTCTCCAGATTACGCGGCATTGGGCAGCGCGTAAGGAACTGCGCCGCAATCAAAAATAGTCGCGGCCATCTCAACATTATGAATCCCGATCGCTCACGCCGGCTTCGGCGAAGGTGGCCATTTCGCCGAGCAGTCTGGCGGCGGAGCCAATGAGGCGCATCGCGAGAGCCGCGCCGGTTCCCTCTCCGAGTCGCATTTGCAGGTCGAGCAGCGGCCGCCGCCCGATGAATTCGATCAGCGCGCCATGCCCCGCCTCTTGCGAGCGATGCGCAATGAAGAGGTAGTCACGCGCGTTCGGGCAGAGCAGACAGGCGAGCGCGGCGGCCGAAGTCGAAATAAACCCGTCGGCGACGACGGGAATTCTTTCGACAGCGGCGCCGAGCGTCATTCCAGCCATCACCCCTATCTCAGCGCCTCCGACCTTCGCCAGCAGATCGATCGAGTCATTGCAGTCCGGCTTGTTGACTTCGAGCGCGCGCTGGACCGCCGAGACTTTTCTTCGCCAACCCGCTTCGTCAACGCCCGTGCCGTATCCAGTCACCGCCTCAGGCGCCAGCCCGGTGAGCGCCGCGGTGATCGCGCTGGCGGACGTGGTATTGCCGATGCCCATTTCGCCGACGCCGATCAGCTCCACGCCCTCCGCCGCAGCGCCCCGCGCCAACTCGACGCCGGTAGCGAGAGCTCTTTCAGCCTGCTGGCGGGTCATAGCCGGGCCGCGGGTAAAATTCGCCGTGCCGCGCGCGATTTTGGCCTGAATCAAACCGGGCGCGTCGCCGAAGTCGGCGTCAACGCCGGCGTCAACTACTTTGACCTCAACGCCGCAATCCCGCGCCAGCACGCTGATCGCCGCGCCGCCGCGCAGGAAGTTGTACACCATCTGCGCCGTGACCTCGCGCGGGTATGCGCTGACTCCTTCCGCCGCGACGCCATGATCTGCGGCGACGACGTAGACGCGCTGGCGAAAGACCTCCGGCCTCAGCGTCCGCCGAATCGCGGCCAGGCGATTGGCGATCTCTTCGAGCGCGCCCAGGCTGCCTGGCGGCTTGGTCAATTGCGCTTGCCGCTCGGCGGCTAGTTCGAGCCAGGCGTTGTCGACAGGCGCGACGTTTTTAATAGTCTCTTCGATCATATGATTCTTTTGCCGAATCAGTACCGCGAGCGTTAGCGAGCGCGGCTGCCGGTGTATATCGTGGTCGGGCGCCACGCTTGTCACCGCTCACGGTAATGATTCCAGCCATCGCGGTTATTTCGCCGCTTCGGCGATCTTCATCAGGCATTCCTGGCACAGACAATCCCATCATTTCAGCGGCAGTGGCAATCCCGCGACGATGAAGACCACTTTGTCGGCGGCCCGCGCCAGGCGTTGATTGGCGAATCCCTGTAAATCGCGGAACGCGCGTCCCACCGGATGCTCCGGCGTGAGCCCGCCGCCGACCTCGTTGCTGACGATGATGATTTCGCCCGCGCCTTCGGAGCGACGCGAGGCAAGAATCAGGTCATCCACCTGCGCCAGGATCAACTTCTCCTGAGCGGCCGCCGTTTGCCCTCTGTATTCCCACATCAGGTTGGAGACCCAGAGCGTGACGCAGTCGATCAGCAAGACCGCCTCGACCGGCGCTTCGCGGACCGCGCGCGGCAGGTCGAGCGGCTCTTCTATAGTACGCCAGTTCGCCGGTCGATCGGCGCGATGGCGGGCGACGCGCTCACGCATTTCGAGGTCAGAATCGACTTCGCCAGCGCGCGCCGTCGCAATGTATACGACCCGCTCCGAGTGTCCGCAAAGAGATTGCGCGTAACGGCTCTTGCCGCTCCGCGCCCCGCCTAGAATCAGTGTCAACATACGTCTCGATGGAAAACGAAGACCGGTTTGCCGTCGCCGGTAAACAGGCGGTCAGCCGATACGCCGAAAACGCGGTTGAGTGATTCCGCGCGCAAGACCTCGTCAGCCGCGCCGCAGGCGATCAGCCGTCCCTCGCAGAGTAGAGCGACCCGGTCGGCGAATCTCGCCGCCAGGTTCAGGTCGTGGATCGCCGCCACAATCGTCTTCCCTTCTTCCGCCAACTCGCGGCACAGGCCCAACACGTCTAGCGCATGCGCGACGTCGAGGCTGGCGGTCGGCTCGTCGAGCAGAAGGATCGGGGCCTGCGTCGCCAGGCTGCGCGCGAGCAGGACGCGCTGGCGTTCGCCGCCCGACAACTCCGTGACGAACCTGTCGGCCAACTGAGCGACGTCGACGCGCCGCATCGCCTCGCTCACTGCGGCGCGATCGCTTCCCCGTTCGAACTCAAAACGCCCGAGATGTGGATGCCTGCCCATCATCACGACTTCGCGGACGGTGAAGGCGAAATCGAGATGGGTGTCTTGCGGCGTGTACGCGATGGCGCGCGAAATCGCGCGGCGAGGCAGCGATTTCAAGTCACACCCGCCCAGTGACACCGCCCCCTCGCTCGCCCCCCACAGTCCGCCGAGCAACCGCAGCAGCGTGCTTTTGCCAGACCCGTTCGGCCCGACCAGCGCCAGCAACCCGCCTCGCAATTCGAGCGAGGCGTGGCGCAGGAGCCAGCGCCTGCCAATATTGATCCCGGCGTTGTCGAGTTCGAGTCTCATCAATAACCGGCCTCGCGCCGGCCCCGCAGCAGCAAAAACAAAAAAAACGGCGCGCCGCATCCGGCGGTGATGATCCCCAGCCGAATCTCTTCGGGCCGTATCACTGTGCGCGCCAGCAGGTCCGCAGCCAGAAGAAAGATCGCGCCGAGGAGCGCGCTCGCGGGCAGCAAGCGCCGGTGAGAGGGCCCGATCAGCAGTCGCGCCGCGTGCGGCGCGATGAGGCCGACGAATCCGATCACGCCACTGACTGCCACCGACGCGCCCGTGAGCAGCGCGGCGTTGACCAGCAGCAGCCGCTTCGTCTTCTCGATCTCGACGCCCAGCGCGAGAGCCGTCTCTTCGCCCGTCAGTAAAAGGTCGAGTTCGCGCCATCGGCTGATCGCCGCGCCTAGCCCGACGACGATGCACGGCAAGATCATCAGGCAGTGCGTCCATTGGCGATTGTCCAGCCCGCCCATCAGCCAGAAAGTGACCTCCTGCGCGACCTCCCACCGCACCCACGTCATTGAAATCAAAAATGAACTGGCCGCCGCGAGGAGAGAAGACAACGCCACGCCGGCGAGCAGCAGCGTCGCCACAGGCGTGCGCCCGCCTCGCGTCGTCAGCGCGTAAACTGCGAACAACGCCAGCAGTGAACCGGCGAACGAAAACACGGGCAGCGCCAGCATCTCACGCATCGCCAGCCCGGTGGCCATCGCAATGACGGCCCCTAACGCGCCGCCCGCGCTCGTCCCGATGATGTCGGGCGAGGCGAGCGGATTGCGGAACAGCGCCTGCATCTGCGCCCCAGCGGCGCTCAGCGACGCCCCGACCAGCGCCGCGACCGCCACGCGCGGCGCCCGCAACTGCCAGATGATAGCCCGCTGCGACGGAGCGATGTCGCTTGCGTCGAACCAATCGAAAGGCGTTATTCGCGCCAACAGCAGGCGAGCCACCTGTGACGACGGAATATTTACGCTGCCCACGCTGACGCCCAAGACAGTGAAGACCGCCAGCAGAATCAGCGTGATCGCAAAAAACAGCGCCATTCGGCGACTTCGCCGGTTGTTGACGACCCCGCCTGACAATTCCGATTTGCCTTCCCGCCGCGTTCTCATCGCGTCGATTCGCCCCGACCTCGGTAGAGCGCGTCGGCGAGTTCGCCGACCGCCCGCGCGACATGGTGCGATACGGAGAGCAGGTAGCGATTGTCGAGCGTGATGATTCGGCCGTTGCGCGCCGCTTCAGTCGTGGCTATCACGGGGTTATCGAGTAATTGCTTTCGCGCCTCGGCGGCCTTCGCGGGCGTCGCGCCACTGATGATGAAATCGGGCTCCCATCCTGCGACCTGCTCGGCGCTGATCTTCGGGAAGCCTCGCAGCCCCTTCTCCGCCGCGACGTTGACCGCCCCGGCGGCGCTCACGATCGCGTCGAACGAGGTGTCGGCGCCGGCCGTGTCTCCCGAAGGGTAATACGACAGGACGCGCGGCGGTCTTACGCCGGATGGAATGCGAGCTTTGACAGCGGAGAGTTCAGCATTCATTCGCTCGACCAGCTTATCCGCGTTCGCCTCCTCGCCGATGGCCTGCCCGACAAGGCGGATGTTCCGCTGGATCGCCTCGATGCTGTCGAAATTGGCGAAGCGGAAGACCGTCGCGCCTGAAGACTTTAAACTCTCAACCGTCTCGGCGAGGCTGTAGCTCGCCACGAAGACCAGGTCGGGTTGCAACCGCAGAATCTCTTCGGCGTCGAAGATTGTCGTGACATTCGCCGACCTCAACTCGTCGGCGATCGGGCTGTATTTCGGTTCGAGCCCGATCTTGCTCACCCCGACTATCCGCTCGCGCTGGCAGATCGCCCAGAGGATTTCGTCCGTGCCGAGCGTCTGCGAAACGATGCGAATCGGACGAGCCCTGATCATGACCTCGCTCCCGCCGCCGTCCAGGAGCGCGCGCGGAAAGCCTGCGCCGGTCGGCTCGACGGCCTCGGCCCGCTTGAGCTGACCGGCGTTGTGGCATGCCATCAGACTGGCCAACGCGATCAGCGACAGGAGCGCTAAAAAATTTCCCCGTGTATGTCTCATAAATGACTTGCGGTTCGCTCACTTTACCAGGTCGCCGCAGCGACTTCGTGAGCTTAGCTCGGCTTTTCAAAGCTCGTCATTACCCAGATTTATGCCCGAAATGCGTATGTCGAATCCTAGCCCGCGAATGCGGGCGACAGAATATAGCCTGGGGTGGAGCGCGGCAGCGCGAAACCCCAGGATTATGGCGCAACAAATCCCAGCAAGCCCGCGAAGCGGGCGGCAGTTTTTTGTCCTCCGCGCCGTTATCGTCATTGAGGTTGGATCAATCGCTGTCGCCCGCTTCGCGGGCTGATTGATAATGATCCATCATACCTGGGGTTGCGCGCTCGCGCGCTCCACCCCAGGCTTTACTCCGCCGCCTGCTTCGCAGGCTGAGAATATGGTGGGCCCTTCCGTGCGAAAGTTTGTGCAATGACAGGTTTTCAAAGATTTAGTCCCGGCAGCGATGGTTGAGATTGATCGGCAAATTCAACCGTCACTGCAGCGACTTCAGAAACGAAACGCAGCGCCGCCGATGAAGTACGCGCCCGGCGCGCGGAAGCCGCTCTCGGTGTAGCTCCGATCAAAAACGTTTTCGACTTTGCCGTAGAGGCGCAGGCTGAGCCGATCGTCGATCGGCAGCGTGTACGCCGCGACAAGGTCGGCCTTCACATAGCCGTCGAAGACGTAGAGCGTGTCGAAGGACGGCGACGGGAACGAAGGCGAGTAATCGCTGACGGCCGAGAGGTCGAAGGTCACATCGACTCGTCTGCCGACGCGTTGCGTGGCGACCAGCGTGAAGAGATGATCGGACACGCCGGGCACAGCTAGTCGCCCTGCGGCGTTCGCCGCGCGCTGGTCGGCGTTGGTGTAGGTGTAAGAGACGAAGAGGCTAGTCGAAGGCGCGGGCGAAATCTCCGCGCTCAATTCAACGCCGCGCGCCAGCCCGCCTCCTAAATTCAGATACCCTCCGAACGGGCGGCCGAACGGATCACCCGGCGGCAATGAGCCGAAGTCTATGATGTTCTGCAGCCGTGTGTAGAAGTACGTCGCGCTCACGCGCGCCTTGCCGCGCAGAAACGTCTGGTCTACCCCGCCGTCAACCGCGATCGAACGCTCCGGCTTCAGACGCGGGTCGCCGAAGGGCGTGAAATCGCCCCCGAAAAAGCCCGCGCCGAATCGCTCGAACAGCGACGCCGCGCGGTAGCCGTTCCCGACGTGCGCGCGCAGCTTCGTGTTCGTCGTTCGGAAGAGGTAGGCTACCGAGCCGTCGCCAGTGTATGCGTTCGGGGGCGCGTCAAAAGACACGCCGACATAGCGCGGCGCGCCCCCGGTGAAACGCGGCGCCGACAGATCGAAGCCTTGCAGCCGAAGCGCGAGCGACAGTTGCAAACGGCCGGCGAGCAATTGAGTCTGATTCTGCGCGAAGAAGGTGTGGCTGCGCTGCAGGATCTCGAGCGAGCCGCGCGGAGGGGCGGGGCTTTCGTCGGTCGAGAGGTCTCCGTAGCTTTCGCGCTCGAATTCGTACCCGGCGGTCAGCAGATTCGCGCCGCCGAGCCGCAGGTCGACGCGCGACATGAAAGTATCGACGTCGCCGGCGAAATCGCTGATCGAAGTGAAGGCCGGCTCGCCGAACGCGCCGACACCGCGCGGCCCATCGAGGAAAGAGCGATTCACGTCCACGCGGTGGTAGCTCATCCGGTAGCTCGCGCGTTCGTTCAACCGCTGGTTGAAATTCAACGCGCCTGAGAAGAAGTCGGAGCGGCGTCGGTTGTCGGGGTCGTTGAGGTCGGGGATGAAGTTGGCGCCGCCGCGGTCGTAATTGCCCGGCGTCAGTGGGATGCCACGCGCCTCCACGCGGCGCTGTTCGTCACGATCCAGAGGGATGGCCCGCACGAGCGCGCCCGATGGCGGCGGCGCGAAGCCGGGCGCGGCCGCCGGGCTTTCATTCAGCGCCGCAAACGCGTCGTTCGCGTAGACGCGGCCGGACAGCGTGACGTTCGGCGTGAAATGATAGCCGAGCAGCCCCTGCAAACTCGTCTGCCGCGTGCGATCGTCGCCGTCCACGCCGTCGGTCACATTCAACTGCGACAGCCCGGCGCTGTAAAACAGCCGGTCGTCCATCGCGCCCCCGGCGACCCCGCCGCGACCGCGAAAAAGCCCCAGGCCGCCCCCTTCGAGCTGGGCCTGCCCGCGCAATCGCCCGCCGCCCGAATCGGTCACCAGGTTGACAACGCCGCCGATCGCGTTCGAGCCGTAGAGCGACGAACCAGAACCGCGCAGAATCTCTACTCGATCGAGGCTCACGACGTTGAGTTCGTTGATGAAGCCGTTCGCGCTGCCCTGAGTGTCGGCCGCGTCGCGGAAGCGCAAGCCGTCAACCAACACGCCGGTGTCGAATGAACGCAGCCCGCGAATCCGGACGCTCGCAAACGCTCCAGGGCCGCCTTGCTGAACGACACGCACGCCGGGCGCGGCCCTCAACGTCTCCAGAATTGAATATTCGTCTCGCAGTTCGATCTGCCGCGAGTCGATCACGGTCACGGCCTTAGAAACCTCGTCTACAGATTGCGCCGTGCCGGAAGCAGTCACGACCACGCCGTCGTTGAGCGACGCCACGTCGAGCGCGATGTCGAGCCTTTCGTTTGCCGACTTGACCGAAACGGGCTTGACCGCTCCGGCGAAGCCCGGGGCGCGGACTTCGATCAGATAATCGCCCGCGGCGACGCGGTCGAAGCGGAAGCTCCCGTCTCCCGCCGTCGTCACAGTCGCTCGCGACCGATTGTCGCGCGCGATCAACGTCACTGTGGCGACAGCGACCCCCGCCTTGTCCGGGTCCGTGACCCGGCCGTCGAGTTGTATTGAAGATTGCGCAGGAACAAGTGGCGCAGAGAGAAAGAATATCAGAGAGAAGTAAAGCGCCGATGTGAAGCGGCGCGCAGAGGCGAGCGTCATGAATTGGTCCTTTCTCCCGCCCTTCGCGGGATTGAAACGGACACGCTGGCAGGCCGGTCTCCTGGCTTACGGCATTATTGTCCTACTCGCCACGCCTTCCCGTTCGATACGAACAGTGGCCTTCGTGTGGCTTTCGTTGCCGATTACAGTTGCGAGGGCAGCGGCGGATTCGCACCGCGCTTCCCGAACACCTGCGGCGTATCGGGTTGTCAATGCGGACTGACCGAAGCTCTAGTTTGCTTCAATGCTAATTGCCATCGCAGGCATAACTCAGAACCGCGCGCGCATGATCCACAATCCCACGCGTTCTGTAAAGACTCGAACAACACTCGCTTCGATGTAGTGGCGAAGTTTCAGTCGATTTATTTAGAGTGGTTTGCAATCGTGTATACGGAGTGAGGCGATTTGCTTAATCGCCCTGTTAGTGGCTTTGTCAGATCAGGAGTCCGATCAGGAAAGTGGCGCGAGTAAACAACTCGCGCCTCAGTCTCGTACAAGCGATTGTAACCCGACCTGAGCGGCGAGGTCGTAAATCGCTCAAATCTTCGCGCCGGCTTCTGAAATAAAGACCAATGCCCAATTAAGGCTTACGCGGTGGCGTACGCGGTCCAGTTGGTCTTGTGTTTGGCGTAGTGGGTAACGACTCCGGCGCTATCTCCTGCAACTTTTGTAACGCGAGCTCTCCCTCTTTGGTCTTCGAATAATCTTTGAAGATCGCCAGCAATTGAATGACGGCCTCCTCCCTGCGCCCCATGTCCAGCAGGGCCGTCGCGCGCTTATACAAAGCGATCGCCGTCTTGTCTCCGTTGGGACTGATCGTTTTGACCTTCTCGAACGCGGCGACGGCTTCGGTCAGCTTCTTCTGCGCGTAAAGGATCTCCCCGATCCAGTATTGCGCGTTGTCGGCCATCTCGGAACTGGGGTAGGTCTCCACGTACGTTTTGAACTCAGATAGCGCCAAGTCGTAATTGCCACGAAAGTAATCGCCGGTGGCGGCGGCGAAGAGCTGATCGGGGTTGCCCGGATCCATTTTATCGAGCACGGGCACTTTCGAAATGTTTTCGATGAGTTTCTTCAACAGCGCAGACTGTTCGGAGAGACGCTCTATCCGCTCGTTGGTGGCGGTAAGGCGCTCGCCAATCGAGGCTACCTGCGAGACGACGTCGCCGCCTCTGGTGGAGACCGACTCCGTTGCGCGCCGGATGGTGGAGATGTTGTCGCTCATCTGCACGATCAGCGTGTTCAGCTCGCCCATGGTCTTGTTGAACGTGTCCTGCATCGTCTGGGTCTGGCGTTGCAGCAACACAAACTCGGTCTTAAGATCCTCGATCTGCGTCGCCATCCGGTCGATCTTCTCGCGCTGATCCTTGCTCTGCGCGACCGCCGTCAATGGGAGAATGATAATGGCGAGCAATAACGGGGCTTTGTAAAAACGAAATTTGTTCATATGAATTGACTTTCGTTAGGAAGCAAAGGAGAAGCAAAAAGGGGAATGGGGAATAGGGAATGGTGGACAAGGAAAGTGATTTCCTCTCTCCCACTCCCCACTCCCTACTCCCTTTTCGCTTCCACACTTGCAAACTCATCTCTCGATCAGATTGCGACCGCACGCCGCAAAATTACGGCCTGATGTCGCCGCGCAGGTAAACGAAATCGCCACGGCGATCGTAAGCCCACGAAGGTGGAGACGAGGTCGTACCTTCATCGGTTCCCTGCGCCTTTTCATTTCCATAGCTCATCGTCTCGATGCGGCTCGGATCGAGACCGAGGCTGACCAGGAAATCCCGGATCGCGCGCGCCCGGCGATCGCCGAGGCCAAGATTATACTCCGCTGTGCCGCGCGGGTCACAGTTGCCTTCGATGCGGAAGGCGATCGAACGGTTGCGTTCGAGGTTGAGCCAATCGGCCAGCGTGCGCAGCTTATCCTGCTCCGACTGGAGGAGGTCGGATTTGTCATAGTCGAAAAAGACCGGTCCTGCCCTTTGGCGGAACTGTTCTGCGGCCGGCGGCTCTGTCGGCACAGGCGGGGGCGTCACCGGCGGCGGCGGGGGCGGCGGTTCGGTGACGGTGACGCGCGCGCTGGCGGTGGCGGAGCCGCCGTCGCCCAGAGCCGTCGCGGTGTAAGTGGTTGAAGCGCGCGGGCTTATTTCGCGATCGCCGGAAGCTGTCACTTCGCCCAAGCCGGTGATGGTCACGATCTTGGCGTTCTCTGTGGACCAGCGCAGCTTGGTGCTCTCGCCGAGTTTGAGCGCCGATTGTTCAGCCGTAAGGGTGACCTTCGGCTCCGGCGCCTTGACTATCGCGACTGTGACCGTAGCGCTGTCGCGGGCCGTCTTCTTGCCGCGCTTGGCCACAATCTCGAATTTGGTAGTGTCGTTCGGGGTTACGCTCTTGCCACCGATCTTCTCGACCTTCTGGCCGTTGAGCGTGATCTCCTTGGCGTTCTTGGTCTCCCATTTAACGGTGACAGCTTCGCCGGCCGTAATGTCGCTCCGCGAAACAGTGAGTTTAGCCGTCGGCGACGCGCAGGCGCCGAAAAGGACAGCCATCAAGACCATAACTAGGCCTGAGATTGAGTGCTTGATTTTACGGGTCATATATCCGCCTTTCTTGTTTGGTTGTGAGGTATTTCAAGATTGAAAAAACGACTCCGTTATTGGGACCACGACGGAGAGCGCCCGCCGCCGCGCGTCAATTGGCGCGGTTCGCCTATCGCCCAAGATTTGGAGATGCGGGATCGTAATGATGGCTTCCGCGCGCTGCTCCTTGCCCGGAAATTTGCCTGCTTGATCCCAAGTTACCACGCCATCGAAGAGCGAAAAGGCCATGCCATTGATCGCTTTGCCTTCCGTACCAACCAGGCTGGCGGGCACTTCCAATCGCACCCATTGGTTCGTCGGCGGCAACGCCCCCATGAAGCGCTTAGAAGGTGTCCCGTCAACGCCGAAGTCGATCTGGTTCGCGCCCCAGTACGCGCGGTGAGGGAAATTGCCCCCCACCTCCGTATTGCTCCACTGCAACATAATCTCCTGCGGTGGATTAGTCGGATCGAGAAAAACGTAACAGTACAACACGTCTCCTGGGTTGACCTGTAACGTCGCGGTCGCGTTAAGGAACCAATGTTCGTGCAAACCCGCTATATTTTCCGATTTATGCGCCAGCGTGCCACTGAATGGCGTCGGATTGCCACTGACGAAATTCCAGACATCACCTGCGCTAGTGGACTGCGTCCCGCCGGCGGGCACGGCATCTTCCATCCAAACGTCGGGAGTGGGTTTGGCCGTCGGCTCCGCGCAGGCGCCGAACAGGACAGCCATCAAGACCATAACAAGGCCTGAGATTGAGCGCTTCATTCTACGGGTCATATATCCGCCTTTCTTGTTTGGTAGTGAGGTATATCAAGATTAAAAAAACGACTCCGTTATCGGGACCACGACGGGGAGCGCCCTCCTCCTCGGGTCAATTGGCGAGGTTCGCTGCCGTCGACGTGAATCGCCCAGATCTCCCAGCGGCCGCTGCGGTTCGATTGAAACGCGATGTGACGGCTGTCGGGCGACCAGGCGGGACTTTCGTTCCGTCCTTCGCGCGTGACCTTCAAGGTTTGCGCGGAGGCCACGTCGGCGACGTAGATGTTGAAGGTCCCGTCGCTGTCCCAGGCGAACGCCAGGAAGCGGCCGTCGGGCGACCATGCTGGCGAATCCATATGCCCGCCCATGCTCGGCAGCGGGAGCGAGCGTTCGTTGGACCCGTCCGCGCCGATTACGTAAATCCGCGGCGAGCCACCGCGGTCCGAAATGAATGCGATCTCGCGCCCCGTCTTCGGATTCCACCTCGGCGAGGTGTTTACCGCGTTGCGAGTGCTCGTCAACTTCTTCGCGTTCGACCCGTCGCCGTTCGCGACGTAAATCTCCATCGAACTGCCGTCCTTGCTCGAAGCGAAAGCGATCCGCCCGTCGGGGCCGATCGCGGGCGAAGTAGTCGTGGCTTTGAACCGCGTCGAGCCGATGATCAACCCGTCCTCGCCGCGAATGAAGACGTTCGGATGGCCGTCGCGGTAAGAGACATAGGCCAGCCGCCTGCCGTCGAGCGAGAACGACGGGAAGAGCGCCAACGACCCGTCGCGAGTGAACGCCTTCGCGCCGTATCCGTCGTAATCCATCCTATAGATTTCGCTCTTCGCCATTGCGCCTTTGACTACGTAGGCGATCTTCGATTGGGCGATGCCCTCCTGCCCTGTCAAAAGCCTGACGATCTGGTCGGCGAACTGATGCGCCATCTCGCGCGGCTCGCCGCTCATCGAGGCGGAGAGCATTTGCTGCCGCGTCTTGACGTCGTAAAGGAAGCCCTGCGCCGTGTTCGCGCCGGTCAAATTGCCGAAGGCCACATAATCGCTCTTGACCGGATCGTTCGCCCAGTCTTCATACCTCAGCGCGGCGGGGTCGGCGAGCAGCGTCTTAGGATAAAGGCTCTTGCCGACCAGGTTGGCGACGCTCGCGAATCTCAGGTCGTTCCAGAGCGTGTCGTTGAAAGTCCCGAGCGCCGGGTCGAGGCCGCCCGCGCGCGGTTGAAAATCCGCCACCGCCATCGCTGGGCCGCTGCCCGGCGTGACGATGATATGGCCGATCTGCGTCTGCAGGTCTTCTTTCGATTCTTGCGTGCGCCGCGCGCCCGCCTCGGGTAAGAAAATCAGCGCCGCGCTGAAGACTGTGATTACAGATGCAATCAGAATAGCTCTTCTCATGCGTTCTCCATAGGGGCGGGTGTGATTTTACGGGGGGGATCCCATATTTCCTACGCCATATTTCATACCTATATGAAATATGGCGTTCGGAATCAGACATTCTTGCCTACGCGCTTAGCTACATCCGCCGGCGATGGCTTAATACTTGTTGAATTCAAGGACCTCTTCTAATAGTTATCTCGAGACTTTCCAGCAACTCATCACGCCTCGCCCCCTGGCGCAACGCCCGGAACTTATTCAATCCAACCGATGCGCCAATCGCCATACTGCGTTATCACGGCGGTGTATAAGTTGTTCATGCAAGATCTCAAAAATTATTTCGGATATCTAAACAAGATCTCGGCGACCCCCTCTTGCGCGCCCATCAAAAATCCGTTCGGGAACGGCGGCAAGGGGTTCGAGGCGATGACGGCTCGCTCAGCCGCGTTGGTTATCAATTCGTTTGCGCCACGCCTTTTGAAATAACTCGGCGCTATCCGCCCGTTCACCAGCGAGAGGATTTGCCCGTCGCGCCCAATTCTAAGCTGCACGAGGACATATTGTGTCGCGCTCGCGTCATTCAACATTGGCGGATTGTAGTTGCGGCTCAATATCGATTGAATGAGCCGCCCATACGCCGAACCGCCCGGCACTCCGCTCGGCCCCAGATTGGCCCCTGAGGTGACGCCCACCCCCTGGTTCATTGAGGGAACCTGTACGCCGAATGTGCGCCCGACATCGATGGTGGTGTCCGACGTACGCCCGCGCAGCGGCGTCGGCGACACGTACTGCGAGGTCTGGTTGGGAGTCGGACGATCGGTGGTCCTATCTTTCGGGTTCGGGGTCGGTTTGGTAGAGAGCAGAACATCCGAGTTCGGGTCAGGCGTCGGGGCCTCTGTAGACACCACTTCATTGTTGGGCTTGTTATCGTCCTCGCCGGTGGACGAGACCGCGCGGGGCGGAGTGAACCCCAGCAACCTCCCGTCGACGGTTGAGACTTCGATCGCGCTCTCGCCGCCCCCCTGCCCATCGCCCGCGGCGATGATGTCTACCGTGAGCGGGTTGCGAAAGTACCAGACGCACACGCCCAGCAGCGCGGCGTGCATCAGGGCGGAAAGCACCGCTTCGACACCGAACCAGGATTTTCCAGTTTCAGCAGCCAACTCGCTTAACGACCTTACTAAAGGTTAACGGTCAATTCCTAACGACAGAGGTTTCCCAACCGTCGTACTCTCCACCCCTCTCAACAGCCAGCCTGTATAACTCTAAGGTGACGCCGCTTATGTGACCGAATTCTACGCAATCTTCGCGGTAGAATTGTAGTCTCCATTCCCCGTCATCGAAAGATTCTTCCTCAACCTTGAAGTTCAGAGACATAATGTCACTCTTGAACCTTTCAACCGCGGCGCGGTCCGGGAGATGAATCCAGTGATCAACGCGACGAGCGATATGATGTATGTCGCCGTGTTGTTCGAGATCATCCAGGAGGCGCTGATTTCCGATAAACTGCCACTCTTCATCGCCCGGATAGAGAAACTCGAAAAAACGCTTCCAGTCCGGATCGTGTTCTACTACATGCGACCAATTATAGTCATTGAACGCCTGCATGCGACCTTTGATCTTCTCTTCGACGCCATCAGCATTCGTAAGATAGAAGAAAAATCGTCGCTTTCCACCGTGCGTCACCCGTCCCACAAATGCGCCGTTATGTGAGACTGAGAGCGCCTCGTTTAATTCATCTTCTATTTTCAGAAGAGTTTCGGACTCTCCTTCAGTGTGTAAACCGTCTTCTGAAGGCGCGACCAGATTCAAATCGAGGCGGCAAACATATTGACGAAGGATGGAATTTCCATCCGGCTTTGCGGCGAGATTTAAAAAGAACGATGCGGGAAGTCCGTTTAGCTCTGAGATGTAGACCTCCCAATTCTCGTCCATCAATTCCTCATTAAACCGTCACTTCTTCGACGTCGGTTCGGTCACTAGACTCACCTGGGCCTCCGCCCGCTTGGCCTGGTCCAACACATAGGCGACCACGCGGTAAGGCGTGTCGCCGTCGCCGCGCAGGTAGACGCGACGGTCTTTCGACTGCCCCAGCCGCTCGTTGAGCAGCTTAGCGAGATCCTGGACTTTGACCGGCTGCCGCTCATTCTTGCCGCTCAGATAGACCGAGCCTTCCTTGTCCACCGAGACGATCAGCGCCTGCGGCGTGGCCTCGTTAGTCTTCGCATCGCGCGTTTTGGGGAGATTGACCTGGATGCCGGTCTGCAGGATCGGAGCGGTGATCATAAAGATCACCAGCAACACCAGCATCACGTCTACCAGTGGTGTGACGTTGATTTCAGCCAGCGCGGTCTGCGTGCGCCCGCTGCGTCCGTTGTTGTTGCTGAACGCCATAACTTTCGATCGCTTCGCGCTCGATGAAGTTGAGCAGTCGGAGCGAAAAGCTGTCCATCTCAGCCGCCAGAACCTTGATGCGGTTGAGGTAGCGGTTGTAACCGAGGACTGCGGGCACCGCCGCCGCGATGCCGGCCGCCGTCGCGACCAGCGCATCGGCGATGCCCGGCGCAACGGCCTGGATCGAAGCCGTCGTCGCCTGGGTCAGCCCGTTGAACGCAATGATGATGCCCACGACCGTGCCGAACAGCCCGATGAACGGGGACGCGCTGGCGGTCGAAGCGAGATATCCGAGG
>Ga0126377_10000560_pt1 | contig 22827 bp, 19 predicted proteins | sample PanSoiMetPlot_22_FD_92647 | JGI IMG/M metagenome (GOLD analysis project Ga0126377, IMG submission 92647) | Tropical forest soil microbial communities from Panama - MetaG Plot_22 | ecosystem: Environmental > Terrestrial > Soil > Tropical forest > Bulk soil | place: Panama | collected 2016-02-17 | reverse complement strand
GCGGCTGATTCACCTGACCTCGCAACTGGTCGAGCCGGAGCACACACTGCAACTGCACAGGCGCATCTTCGTCGCCATCCGGCGCAGGGACGCCGGCGAAGCGCGCCGCCGCATGACCGAGCACCTGGAAGACGCCCGCGAACTGTTCAAACGCGCGGCGGCGCTGCAGGAGCGGTCTTCGCTGCAAAGTCGCATCGGCGAATTGAAGTCCGCGACCGGCGCCGCGGAAAAACTGACGCGCGAATTTCAGCGAAAGCGCAAGAGTAGTTGAGCGTTTGTCCAGCCCCTGCGGGTTTACTCAATCGCGAAGCTGTTTCAAAGCGCCGTGACCAATCGTTTGTAGAAGATGTCCAAATCTCCTGAGAAGACTTCTGCGCGGTTGCTGGCCCAAAACACCCACAGGGCGTTATTGGGGGCCATCAAAGCGAATGGGGACGTGTCGATTCCCGTCGCTACGGTCAACTGTCTGGGCTGGCTCCAGGTTCCAGTATTGGGATCGCGGCGCATGAAGAAAATGTCTCGCTGCAATAATCCTCTGGCCCAGAAGAGCCAGATGCCTCCATTCGCATCCTCGACCACGCAGGGATCCTGATCGATCTCGGCCTCCGACGTGTTGGGGACCTGCTGAATGGCCCCCCAGGCGCCTGCAGTGAATCGCGCGTGTCGGAAGCCGCCCGCAGTCCAGAATACGAACACGTCTCCGTTCGCAGCGCACAGTATGAAGGGTTCAGTGTCGAATGCGGCCGCGCTAAACGTTTGTTCCTGGTCTATCGCTCCCGTATTCGGGTTAAGTCTGAGCGCGCGTATATCAGAGCCCTGCATGGTGAAGGCCACCCAGATATTTCCGGCGTTGTCGCGGGCCGCATGAAGGTCTCCCGACGTCTGCGCGGGAGCCGGGATCTCGACCGGCGCCCCGTCCAGCATCACGTTGTCGGTGTGGCGGAGCCTTCTGTACTGCCAGCGAGCTGTCGATCCGAGGTGATAGAAGAAGACCGCCATATTTCCAGACACCACGACCGATGGATTAGTCTCGGCAACGCCTTCGGTTGCGGCCAGGGTCTTCTCTTCGGCTGCGGATAGGCCTCCGAACGGCGCCCGGCGGTAGTGTATGTCCCCCAACGAACTGACGCTTGATGAGAAGACCCCTGTTTGATAAACCGTAATCAGATCGCCGTTGGGAAGTAGCGCCGCGTGCGGCGCGTTGTGGAACGCGCCAGTAGTGATCTGCTGAGGCGGGCCAATGAAGCCTGCGGCAACATTGTCCTGATCGAGCCTTGCCGCGAATATTTGATCCGTCCTGCCCACGCGGTTCGAAGACCACATTGCCACGACCCCGTTCGTGTTGTCGAAGAGAAACCCGCGACGCATCGCGTCGAGTCCCGTCGCGGGAAAGATGGCCGTGTCGGGCGTCGATGGTATCTCGCCCCGAAGGAGCGCGTTGATGGCTTCACGCACGCTGATGGCGGGGCGGCCCTTGCCGCGACGATAGTCCGCAGGGCTGACGCCGAACAGGTCGCTAATCAAGGTCGAGGGCGGCACAAGAAGCGTGCGCTCGCGCAGGTCGGTCACGTCGCCCGGCACGACGTTGGGATCGCCGTTCCGTCGTGTGATCGAGGCGAGCGCGTAGTAGCTGTGCCCCGCGTTGAAATCCGGGTTACCTGGGACCGGCAAATTGACTCCGTCGCGCACGCGCACTACCCATTCGCGGGTGACTCGCGCGCAACTTTCTGTCCCGAGTCCGGGTTGTACCAGAGAAGGTTGCTGCTGAGGCGTGAGTCGCCTCTCCCACACGTCGAGGTACACGAGCACGGTCCCATCGGCGACGGGGTTGGCGAGCGGAGAGATCAACGGAACATTCGGGGGAGCGAGCCGGGCCTGCTCGGCCGCCGCTCCGGGCTGGCTCTGATGCAGGGGTTGTGAGGTGAACCGTATGTCCTTGTCGATCTGCACGTCGAGGCCATCGACTAAGCAACGGCCAGTGTGACGCAGCCCCGTGTCGAGCGGGGAAGTTCCAGGCGGCGCGGCCGGGGCGCCCGCGCGAATCCAAAAATCGTTGGCGAGGCCGGTAACTTCCACCCGGAATCCGTCGTTTCCGTGCAGAACGCCGTCGCCCACGAACCATTTCAGGAATGCGCGCACTTCGAACTTGCGAATGTCTTCAAGTTCGTTCCAGTCCGCGTCGACTATCGGGACGCCCTGTTGCAGTCGCACTCCGACGTAATGAAATAGCTTTTCATTGATTCGCTGGAATGGCCTGAATGTGTCGGTAGATATAACGGCCATAATTTCGCTCCTGTTAAAAGACCAGCCAGATGGTGCGGTCAAGCGTGCTGGTCGGGTCTTTGGGGATCGCCGGATGGCGTACGCTGTTGATTAAAACCGTGTTGCCGTCGAGCCGGGCCACCAGACCGAACTCGCGCAGCGTGGGGCTGGCGTGATTGGGATTGCCGTCGGGCCATGGAGGCACGCCCGGGCGGATCTGCGCGACTATCTGAATCCTGCTCGTGGGGAGCGCCGAGACGTTGCCCGTCGCCGGGTCCAGGTAATCTATCCGCAAACTGGCGCGATCTACCGTGTGGGGGTTGGGATCGACGAGCTGCGTCTGGCCCGGCGCCGGTTGAGGCGCGCCCGTCTGATCCCATAGGTCGAGGCCCGCGCCGAGTTGGAGTCCCTCGATGCCGACCGTCACGGTCGGCGCTCCCCGCATAAATCCTGCAAGCAGCCGCCTGCAGTCGACCACTATGGTGTTGTTCATCCACCCGCTGTCGTATCTGATCCGCCCGTTGCCGTCGCGAATCACGTCGCGATAGCGACCATGCAATCCTTCGGTCACAACATAGCCTTCGTTCATAGTTGGCGCCTCCTCATTGCGGTGGCGGGAAATATGTTCGCCGCCGCAAAGTAGTCAAATCGGCCACATCGGCTGATACGTGGCCCAGAGTGTTAGACAAAATCACAACCCAGTCGGGCAGCGCGGCGGCAGTCGCCTCTTCAGGTCCCGCGAAGCGCTCGATGAAGGGATGCCGGTCGAAGTACGATTCCTGAATGTCAACGCCTCGGCCGTAGACGAACTCTATATCGACTCGCGGGGCGAGGATGACGACTGCACGGACGTTTATAGGCAGGAACCGGCGCAGCGCGGGCCGCAACCGCTCGACCATCTGCCGCGACAGCGGGTTGTCGGGTATCACCTGGCTCAGGTAAAGCCCTACGGTCCCTCGCGTGTAGATGTGATCGAGAGTTCCCGCCTCGTCCTCCGCATCGGTGGGCGGCCTTTGGGGCGTGTAGACTGTCAGGTCGTCGAATCGGCGGCGGCGGCCATTGCGGGCCGCGTCGCCTAGCGTGACGCTTTGAGCGCCGGCGAACCGGCGCAGCGTCCCGGTATCGGACATACGCGCGCTCACAGGCGGCCCGGGATCGGATGTTACAGGCTTGCGCGTAGAGCCGATTCGATTATCGACCTCAGGCAGCGGCCTGGTCCCGACTCGCGAGAGCGGCACGCTGCGATCACTGCGATAGATGAGCCACAGCGTATTTGCAGCTACTCGAAGAGGCTGAGGCCATCCGTCCGCCGGCGGGCCGCTAGTGACTGGCGATGGCGATGTGATGATCCTGGTCGCAGGATCGAGCGTCACCGACCATATGTCCTTGCCGCCCGTGCGGTCTGATTGAAAAAAGATTTGAATATTGTTGTTCGGCAGCAGCGTGGCCGAAGGCTCGCGGTCAGCCGGGTGGCCACCGGCGGGCCGAGTCGTCACCGCATGCTCTCGGGACCACACTCCGGCGATGGGATCGAAGACGCGGCTTCTTAGTGTCCAAAGGTCTCGTTGATGTTCCAACTCTGTATTGGCCCGTCGCCGAGACCATATGAGCCAGATATTGCCGCTCACATCCTTAACGGCGAAAGGCTCGCGGTTGCTCAATCTTCCCGAAGCGAGAGTCTGTGCCGTTGACCAGGCGATTCCGTTCCACCTGCTCGAGACGATATTCCACCTTGCGCCGTCGTGAGCGGCCCAAAAGAGCCTGACGATTCCCGCGCCGTCGATCACGGCATGAAGGTCTGCGTGGCGGCCCGGCGCCGCTGAAGTCACGTTTTGCGGCGGCGACCAGTCGATCTCATCCCCCCAGGCCCCTGACGCAAATGAGTTCGAGGAATCGAAGCCGAGTGAAGAGGCCGCTGTCGAATGCTTCAGATCGATTTCAAGGAACTGATCGCCTCCGGCGGCGGCCGTGCTAAAGCTTATGGTTCCATTCGGCAAATTTGTGGCCGCGACATTTGTCAACCTCAAATTGAGGCGCGCCACCATGTCCGCCGCCAAAACGTTCGTCGGGTCGGGGAAATCGCCCGCGCCAAATTCGAATCCTTCAGGGTCGCCCCACTTACCTCTAAACAACAATCGATCGCCCGGCCTTATGTTGAAAGGCTGGCTGCGCTGGCCCGAAAGGATTGCCTCTTGAGGAGCGCGAACATTCCCGGTTGCAAATCTCAAACGAGAGGTTGCCTCATCGGGATTTTCTATCCAAGACATCCAGATGCGCCCGTCGGCGAGCGTTACGGCTGCCGGAGAACCTCCATTTAAAGCGACGCCCGCCGGACAAGACTGGCTCCACTCGCCACTGCGGAATACTTTGAACCGAATCTGTCGTCGAGGCGCAGGCGGAGTAGAAGGAGGCGGCGCGCTTGCCAGTGGCAATGGGGCCGGAGGCGGGGCGGTCGGAGAACTGCAAGGCGAAGTGGCGCTTTGAGCCGACGGCGTTGATTGCGGGGCAAGTGGTTGCGCGAAAGGCTCGCCTCTGAGAGCCTGCGAAGCCTGAGAGAGAGAGATGCTTTCGAGCGGGTCGGCGACCTCGTAAAAGATCCGCTGCCTTCCTGTAGCTTCGGTCAGGGAAGAAATCCTACCGCGAGGGGCGCCTTCGAGCGTGACGAGGCTAGTGGCGTACTGCTCAACCCGAATGGAAGAACTTGTTCCGGTGAGGTGCGATTGAATAACTATTCGCCCGTCGCCACGCGCCGTGACCGAAACTTCCGAGAGACGGCTCGTCAACACAGCGGCGACTTCGGCGGCGGTCGCGGCTGCGATGTTTGCGAAATCGCCCGGCTGAAATCTGACGACCACGGGGACTCGATCATCGGCGGTGATGGCCAGCTCCATACCTGGCCTGAGCGCAAACGGCTCTGCCAGGCTGCCCACAAGGATTGCGGGCAGAGCGCCTGCGCCGGTCGCCTCGTTGGCGCCTGCGCCTAATCCCAGAGTGGGCGCGGCGTCGTCGACGCCGCGCCAGCTCGCGCCGTCCTGAGTGGAAGCGAACAGATTCAACTGCGGCGGCGCGTTCGAGAGGGCTACGTTCTGCGCGAACTCCGCGACCTGCGTGTGCCAGCCGGTATAGCGATTCACAATAGCTCGCAGGTTCGGGACTGTTCCGACCGTCCTGTAGAGTCGCGGCGCAAACTTGATTTCGTTGCGCTGAGAGGAAACGGCAATCGAGCGGTCGGTATCCCACCCTATCCAGTGCGCGAGCAGAGGCAGGAACTCCGGACGCGAGCGGTCTGTGTTGTGAATGTCGCGCAATCCCTCTGCCAGGCTTCGAAGCAGGTCGAAAGGCGCGGCGGCGGCGTGGAAAAAACGATAGAGCGGGCCTCGACCGCGCAAACCGGCGGGAAGAGAATCGAGCGCGGCTATTGTCTCGGGAGTGAACCGCGCCAGCTCGACTGCGCTCAGCGGATCGTATCGCTGGTGGACCGCCGGGAGCAGCCGGTAAAGACGCTCCGCAATCGCGTAGTTCTCCGTGGCGAAAGCAGCGGCTCTAGAATCTTTATCCGAGTAATAAGTCCCGAGGGCGTCGGCGGTGAAGACGGTGTAGTAATAAGTCGTAAGCGCCGCAAGTCCCGCGTCGGTGAAAGAGGAGATCACAGGCCCGTAGCCGGTCGGAGTGGGCGACGCGGGATAGACCGTCACGCCGTCATCGTGTCGGAGGGGGAAGGAACGCTCGCGCCGGACAATTCGAATGCCCATCAGCGACGGCGAGCCGCTGAAGTCCGAGGCAGGCGGGTTCTGCCACGTCAGGTCGATGCGGCGCCCTAGCAGATGAGGGGTGGCCGAAACTTTTACTGCGGTCTTCATTGCGCCACGCCCCCCTGAATGATGGTGTAAATCGTCGGCCTTGCCGTCACGCTCGGCGGATTAGGCAAAGCGGGCGCGGGCGGCGTATTTGGGTTGTCGCGATAGCCGGGGCGCGGCATCTCGTCTGGCCGTAACTCGATTACTCCGTCAGAGTCTACGTCCGGGTTGGTCGTGATGTCGGCCGGCAGGCCGGGCGTCCGGCTGAATTTGAAAATGGTGAGCGAAGCTACCTGCGGCAAACTTTGAATCACGTCGTAAATCTTGCTGAGATAGATAGGCTGCCCGAATTCGACGGCCTCGAATGCAAGATAGCCGGCCACGGCTTCCTCCACCGCCGCGCGCACGTCCGTTTGAAGGAAATAAGGTTGAGCCCGGACGACTGCGCCTAGATAAATGTCGGCGGGCTGCGGGCCGACTATGGTCAAAGATGTTGTAGTCATTCGCCGGCTTTCAAAGAAGGCCAGCAAATCGCGCTTGAGCAGTTCGGAAGGCTCGGCCACCTGGCCTGTAGGAGCGATATAGAGTACGACCTGATTCCAGTTGAGCGCCACGGCGAGGGCCTTGCCTACGCCCGGCGCTTGCAGCGCGAGGTCGACGTAATCGTCTCTGGTGACGGCCCGCTCCTGAGCGCGATAAAGCCGGGGCGCGAAGAATCGCGCGCGGTCTATATCTTCGCTGGCCGCGCTGCCGGCGGCGGCCTGCGGGTTCGTAGCGCGGCGAATCGCGGTCAGAGTCGATTTGAACTGCGCCCCGGCCTGCACGTTGCCGAGCGCTCCTCCGCCGACCCGGTAAGTCGCCTCGATGGTCACAGGGGCCGCGACAGAGCCGCGCGGCGGGATCATCCCATTCGTTGCGTCTCCGAAGACAATCGTCGCCATCCCCGCCGAATCCCGCTGAACTATGAAGTGGCCGTCTGCGGGGGCGCTAGTCGCGAGCGTTTCTACTTCCTGCCAACGAGTGACTCCTCCGGGCCCGTTGACTCGGACTTCAATCGAGCCTGCGATGACGGGCTTCTGCCTGAGCGAAAAAATCTGATTTGGACTGCCGTCCGAAACTCCGACAGGGTTGTCTATGAACGTTCGGCCTTCGACGACGGGAATGGGGTAGAGAACATATCTGAGGTTCTGCGCGTCAGGCGGCGTAAGATGTGACGGCTGCACGCGGAACTCGCGCTCGGTTTCGAAGGTGACCTGCTCTCCCGCCGCAGTGGAGACAACAAACTGCGCGCGCGGCGGGATGACGACAGGTAGCGGCGCTGTCGCGTCGACGGCCAGGCACAGATCTACGGTAGCGGGCGCAGGTGGCCTCAGCTCGTAGCCTATGAGGCGGAGCAATTGCACGAGCGCGTCGGGTTCGTCCGTCGAAGCCGGCAGGAGGTTGTTGGCGATGCGAGTCTGGTAGTACTGGGTTATGTCGTTAGCGTAGGCGAACAGTTCGACCAGTAAAACGCCCAGATCAGACTCGCTGAAATCGGTCCATTCCGGCATGCGCTCGCGCGCCAGCGCCAGCATCGCCTCGCGCAGCGAGTCGTATCCGAGATTCGTGTAATCAATAATGATAGGTTGCTGGCCTGCCATTCTGCGGTCCTCAGGGAATTTGCAAAGTCAGTCGCCGCACGACATCTTGCGGGTCGGCCATGTATTCAACTACCACGGTCATTTCGCTCTCGCTGGCGGAGATACGAATCGGCGCTGTAAGTCTCACTTCGGGCATAAAGGCGCGCAGAGCCTGTTCTATTTCATGTTTGATAAGCGCGCGCATCGTCGAATCGTTCGGCTCCTGGAGCCGGTGGTGGACGCCGCCGCCGTATGCGCGCAGCATGGCGCGCTCGCCAAGTCGCGTGCTGAGCAAGTGGCGGACGTTCTGCTCAATTTTGTCGAACCCCCGCGCGCGGTTGACTCCGCGCTCAATGCGAAAAGGGAAGGCGATGCCTTCAAGTTGCGTGCTCATTTGATTCTCCCTAGCCGGCTGGCTGGCGCGGCCGCAGACGCGGCAGACGCCTCAAGCCTTCAGCTTGGTTTGCGATTCAGTGATTGTCAGCCCTGGCACACTGTTACCCGTGGCCATTACACCCTTGATCGCCGAGGCGTCCGCCTCGGTATAGACTTTTTGATTGTTCTCGGCCAATAACCCCGTCGCAGGCGCCATAGCCAACGCGAATGAAACGCACGGAGCCGGACTCCCCGAGACCTGAAAATTACACCCATTATCCGTAGTGAAGCCGCTGATCATGGCGCCATTGAGAATCGGTTTGGCGCCATCAACCTGGATTTTCGAGGCCGTCAAAGAAATGGTGATGCCTTCCGTCGCTCCCTTTGCCGCCGGCATATGAGCGCACTTGAATTTGGCTCCGTCAGTTAAGACTGTTGAGTTGGCCATCGCTTCCTCTAAGAGATATTCACTACTCCGTTGGCGATTTTCATCGTCACGGTTCCATCCGTTAATTCTATCTGGCCGTCCTTGATCATAATCTTCAAGCCCTTGACCTCAATTCCGTCTTTGTCCAGCTTGATGGTTTGCTTGTTAGCTCCGTCATTGACCTCAATTCCGTCCTTGTCCAGCTTGACGGTATGCTTGTTAGCTCCGTCATTGATCTCAATGCCGTCTTTGTCCAGCTTGATGGTATGCTGATTGGATCCGTCCTTGATTTCGATGCCTTGCTCGTCGCTCTTGTCGTTGAAGATAACGTAATGACCGGCGGCGGTCTTCACCACGCGCTTTTCGGGAGGATCAACTGCGGCTTCGCCGGGCCATTCGCCCGATACGTACTGAATGCCGGTCCACAACGGCAGCCCGGATTCTCCGCCTTCGAATTCAACCCACACCTTGGCGTTCACTTCGGGCACAAAGAAAAACCCGTAGGGAAGCGCGGGCCGCGCCGTCATCAGCTCTTCTTCCGGGAAGATGGCCGGGACTGAGACCTGCAACTGGCCGAGCTTCTGAGAGTCGCGATTGTCTTTGACTATACCTGTGTATTTACCGAAGTACTTATCAGGCATTGGTTCTCCTGCATTTCAGCGGACACACTTAAAGTCGGTGCGATAACCGCCGCTGTCAATCTTGTGCGTTACACTGGAGACGTACCACTCGCCGTTGAAGCGGTTGTTGAGGCCTTCGACGATGACGTTCGATTTCGCGCGCAGCCAGATATTGCCGGCCGTGGCGCCGGTGGCGGTCATGCCGAGCCGGCGCGATTCGAGCGAATCGTTCTTCGAATCAATCTCAGCTTGATCAGGAGCGACATCGCCAACCGCAGGCCGCCGCGCCGTCAGTCGGCGCTGCAGATCACGCTTCCGCTCCTGGCCGATCTCGTAGAGTTGGTCAATGATCTTTTTGTCGTCTCTACTCGCTTGAGCCTTGCGCGCTTCATCCAGTTTCCAGATGACGATCTCGGCGGGCGGCTCCTCGCGGCTCTCGATGTTGTTGCCCTGGTTGTCCACGTCGGACACCTCCTTGAGACGGTCGATGTAGCTGCTGTCGAAAGCCGGCGAAAAACTGATCAAATTCGAGCCTGGCCCCAGGCGGTATTGGAGAACGAGCGTCTCGGGGCGGCGCAGCCTCACGATCCGGCGCTCCGGCAAGAAGTAGAGAACTTCTTCGTCTCTCTCATTCAGTTCAACGAAACACTTCGCGTGATAGGTCTGCGCCAGTTCCTGAAGAAAGGCCAGGTCGGTCTTGCCATCCTGATTGATGGGCCGGCTCTGGATCATCGGGTCGGGGTTGAGTTGTACCTCGATGTGTTGATCATCGTAGTTGTTCTTGCGGCCGATCTCGTGCACGATGTCGCTGACCTTGCGATTGCGCCATACCATTTTCTGTTCGGCCAACCCCATCAGAATCGACTTGTCTTCTCCTTTGAGCGAGAGCGATGGGAGGCCATTGTCGGGGTAGCTCTGTTCGACTTTGGTGATAATGGCTTTTAGCATCAGCGCGTGTTGATTGGCCCCGGCATAGCCCATATCAACTTCGACTTTGCTGCCTTCAAAGAGCGCGTCGGCGTAAATCATTCGCGGGTCGGGGATGGACAGAGCGACGCTATCGGCCTGACGGTCGTCTTCAGTGACGCTCACCGAGCCGATCCAAGGCGTGATGTCCTGCCCCTCCATCTTTACCTGATAATACGGAGTGCGCACCATTACGCTAAAACCTCCGCGCCCGTGTGATACGAGTAGCCTGCCCCGGTTCGGGGAGGCTTAGTTGGGCGCCAGGTTCTATGTCAAGGGGGTAGATCAGTGGATTTGCATCGAGCAGTCGCCACCAAAGCCCCTCAGCTCCGAAAAGGCGCCGGGCCACCAGATCAACGCATTCGCCCTGAACCACGCGGTACTGCTCGGCGGTGGCTGGCGCGGGGAATTTCCCTATGAGCATTCCGATCACATGCCGTCGACTCCCGTCGGGGGCGACGGCTTCGAAAACCGGCAGGCTGGCAAATCTTGAGTCAGGTTTGACGGGCATTTTTATACTCCAGCGCTCTGATCGCCGCCGTATGGGACGAACTCGACCAGAGTGATTGAAATATCCGCTCGCAGCGGAGCGAGGTGTTCGTTGAAGAGCGTCTCGGTAATGCTCACATCCGTGACGATGCAATCAATGACTCGTTCCTCACCAAAGCCGAAGCGGCAAAGTGGCGGGCTTTCGAACTGCGCCACACTTTTGTAGAGTGGGGCGAAACTGGCGAGCGCCGCCCGCTCGTTCCAGCGCGGCGACTTCGGGTAGAGAAACGCGCGGTACTTGTTCAGTTCTGGCCAGATGCTGCCCTCATCATCCTTCGCAATATGAATTTGGTCGTCCGCCGGGCCCTTAAAAAGGCCGTCAACGCGGACGTTGAACGTGATGGTACGGTCGCCGCCCTGCGAATATTGTCGGATCGGCATCAGCAATGCCGGCGCGTTGATCGTGGCGTACGACACAGTACGCTTATCGGTGAGTTGGGCCGGGTTGTACTGAAACTTGACATGAATTTCAGGGGTCAGCCCGACGCTGATCAAAAAACCGCGATCTGGATTGCGTTGCTGCATCTGCGATCTTTCTCCTTATGCGGGCGCGGCGGCGCGCGTACCTGTGCGAAAGCTCTGCTCGGAACGAAGCGCGGACAACCGCTCGGAGATCGCCCGGATGATTTCATCCGAGAGAATTTGTGCGGCGTCGGCTTCGAGCCGCTCAGCGTTTATGTTGACGGTGATACCGCCTTGAATAGTGATTGACTGATCAGCCGCTCCTGCCGCCCCTGATATGGCGCCGGCAGATAAACTTGGGGGCGCAAAACCCCCCTGTGGCAGCCCGGCCACTGCGCGGAGATCTGCGGGCGCGGAAGGCGTCTCGGCGGCTTTCCGGCGGCGCTCTTCGTCTTCGGCATGAGCATGGCGGACGACTTCTTCCTGCGCGGCAATCTGGGATTCGAGTCCACCAGTAATTCCTTCTGTAGGACCTAAAGCATCGTCGACGACTCTTTCCATGCCTGCCAATTGGCCGATGGCGCTTTCAGCGAGCGCATTGTATTGTTCAAGCACCCAATCAATGATGGACCTGAAAAAGCTTTTAATCCCGGCGCCGACCTGAATAAAAACGCTCATGATTGCAGTGGCGACGTTTTTCACACTGGTAATGATGAAGTTCCAGACCTCTACGATGAAGTTGCTTAGACCGCTGAAGTGTTGCGCGATCCTTTGCGCTTGAATGCTGATGAAATTTGCCGCCCGCAAGACTGCCAGCTTGATCTCATCCCAGTAAGCGATTATGAGGACGATGAGCCCGATAATTCCGGTCAAGGCGACAATGACTGAAACCCACGGATTATCACGTAGAAAAGCCCTTACCTGATCCCAGTAGACGATCAACAACGCGAGCCCCGCAATCAACGCGAGCACGGCAATGACGACCAGCACAATCGGGTTCATCGCCATGACGGCGTTGAAAACTGCCTGCGCCGCCGAAGCGATCTGTGTTACTCCGGCCAGCGCCTGAAAGAGTTGCGTCCCTTGCATAATGGCGGCGCCTGCGGCCTGGAACAGGTTCATGTAATCTTCCGTGCTGCGGAGCGGGCGATTCCACGCCTCGCCCAGTTTGTTGACGGCCTGATACATCTGCGGGATCGATGTCAGGATGCTGCCGAGCGCCGTCGCCCCGGCAGCGATCCGGCTGCCGATGCTCTGTTTAGCGTGCTCGGCTGCGGCGTTCCCAGCCTCGTCGAGCGCCTGACTGACTCCCTGTTCAACATCCTGTTCGAGCCCCTGCATCGCAGAGTTGAGATCCGCCCCGTCGGTCGCGTGGCGCGCGGCCTGTTCAATCTTCTCACTCACATTTTGCAACGCGGGGTCAAGATTTGTTTCGCTAGCGACTTGTGTGGCCGCGTCGGCGATCTTGCCACTAGATCCGAATATCACCTCCATTGCCGGATTGAAGTCAGGGCTTCCGCTGGCTTGTTCCAGAGCCACTTTGGCAACGGGGCCGTTCTCTCCGAAGACGAACTCTAGCGCCGGGGTAAAGGCCCGTCCGGCAGCGTCTTCAATGTTGAATTTTTGGAATGCTTCCTGAATCTGCTGCTCGCTGAAGCCCATTCTCACCATCTCGTTAGCGAGCGTCTCCATTCGACTTTCGATTTGCCCTCTCGTTTGGTCGTTTATTTCAATGTTGGTAAGCCGCCACACATTGCGGACGCCGTCCATGATTGAAAGAATCGCGTCATCTTTGAGTTGATCGAGGTTAAGCGCAGAGCGGACATCAAGCCCGGTCTTGATCTCGTTGTGAACCGTCTGTACGAAGTCGCTGCTTGCGATGTCAACGATGCGAGAGATCGTGTGCTCGACGCCAGTCGGTGTCGTGATGGTTCGGTTTATGACCCTCTCCATATCGACAAGGTATCCTTGACTCTCAAGACGAAGGGTCTCGCGTAACTGCTCGACGGCATGGGTCATTGAACCGGCGCCAATTCTCCCGTCTTGGAGGAGGCCATTGACGTACCTGCTGATCTGTTCTATGCAGTTGACGTTTTGGTCTATATCCATCAGCCGCCGCCTCAGTTAGGGCTACTCTTAATTGAACAGTTCAGGGCTGAGGCTCCTATACTGATCTTTGTCGAGCACAGTATTCGACAGCATATCGATGATAACGCCGTCGCCCATCTCGGCGGTGACGTAGACGAGATTGGCGAGCAGGCGCCGGCATTCCGCGTCGGGCGACAAAACGGTTGAAAACAGATATTCGACGCGCGCCTCCTGCAGCGCTTCCCTCTGAGACTGACTCATTCTATTGCGGTATGCCTCTACCAGGCTGAGCGCGGCGGCTTCATCGAGGCTTTCGGTCGAGACAGTCGCCTGGCTCTTCGGATCGCTGATCCCCGCCGGAAAAAAGAAGCCTGACGTTCGCTCTGGCTGCTGCGGCGAGCGGGGCTTCCAGTCGGCCTGGATACCCCGCGCCCGCAATGCCTCAACGAACTCTGTGGGAGTAATTATCTTCTCCGATTTCGTGTAAACGCCAATGTCACGGCTCATAGATTGTCCTCGCTGTGAAATAGTCTTACCGGCGTCGGCGCTTCCGGCTATCGCCGCTTTGCGCGCTCAAGCGATTGTTGTTCGTTTTCCAACTGCCGGGAGAGCATGCGCACGAATGTCCATCGTTCATCCGTCGGCATGCTCAGTACCTCATCGTAGCCCCAATGCAGATGGTAGGCGAGGAAGAAGACCTCGTTGAGGAGGCGATCTTCCCCGCCTACGAAGGCGCTAAAAAATTTGACATGTCCAGACTGGCGGTATACTGCCGCCCGCAGCCCGCGCATGTAATCTCGCGGCGCATCTTGACGCCGGGGCCGCCGTTGTTGAGCGCCTTGTCTATTAGCGCCCGGTCGCTCATCGTCAGATCGTTGAACACGGCGGTGCCGAGAGCTTCGACCTTCGGCTGCGGCATGTCGCCGAGCGCCTTGAGGCAGCGGGCCATCAAGGCGTTTTTACCGCGCGAGGCGTTCTCGCGGATGGCCGAAGCGACGCGCTCTTCATCAAGCCCGGTCGGCGGGCGGAAAACCATCATGTCGTACAACTCGCCGCCGCGATCGTAGTAACCGTCTTCGAGCCGCACCACTGTATCTTCGGGCATCTCCCCGTCGGCGAGTTTGACTGTCTCGAGCGCGGCCAGGTCTTCGATGACCTCAGTCGCCTCGCGGCATGTCGGGCAGGAATAACTCGCCTGCATCTCGGAGCCGAAGGTAATCTCGCGCAGCTTGACGAGCAGATAGTGGCGGTCGGCGGAAAAGAGTGATTGGGCGATTTTGGCGCCGGGCCGCTCAAGACTCCCGAGGCGCAACAGGCAACTGCCCAGCAACTCGGTGATCATACGCGCCCCGTTGTGGCGGTTCTTCTTGTCGGCCAAGATAGCCTCGTCACGCCCGGTCATCTTGCGCAGCGAGGCCGCGCGGTGCAGTTGCCCGTCGGCGTCAATGTAGCCGACGGGCAGGGTGAACTCGAATTCTCTTTCGCGTCTGGTTTCCATAAATAACTCTCCATTTTCAGGCGTCAGGCGACGCGCTCCAGGCCGTTATGCTCGATCTCGACTGTCTGCTTGAAGAGATTGGTCGAGGCGGCCTCGAGATCCGCGAACTTGGAAGACTTGATCCAGCCTTCGTAGAAGGCAAAGCGCAAGACCTCCTGGCCGTTTTCGAGCTTGATGACGGCGCCGTTCCGGCGCACCGACGAGCCTCCGCTCTCGCCGTTGAGTTGGAACATCTCTTTGAACCATTCGCGGAAGAAATCGTCGAATGGGCTGCCGTCCATGTTGCGCTCGATGACCAGCGTGTCGAACTTCACTATGCCGCTGGAGATTTTGCGCACGATGCTCGACCCGCCCTCAGACTGCTCGATAGTCTCGGTCATGCCTTCATTGAGACCGGTGATTTTGGTCACCGGGCAACTGGCGCCCTCGATCTCGATCGCGAATCCGTGCGTGCGGTAGGATTCCTTGAAAGTCAATTCTGCCATAGCGTCTCTCCGGGGTTAGCGCGGGCGCGTCAAGCTTCGCTCGCCGACGCGCCGCTTTCCTGTTGTCCTACGATAATGATGATGGTTTCAGCGGGCTTGACCGGGTAGAAGTAGACCTCAATGCGGAAGTTCCCGAGGTTCACCTCTGCCGGGGGATTGTTTTCCGGCCCGCAGACGACGGTAAAGACTTGCTCAGGCGCGTCGGAGCCAAAAGCTCCTTGTCGCCACAGCCCCAACAGAAATGGAGTCACCACATTGAACTTGACCGAGCGGCGCAACGCTTCGGTGTGCGGCTCCTGCGCGACAAAGCGCAGTCCCTCGCGGAGCGAAGACTTGACGAAGTTGAACAGCCGGCGGACGTTGACGAAGAGCCAGCGCGTATCGGTGCTAAGCGTGCGCGACGCGTCAATGATGACCCCCGAGCCGGGAATGGCTCGAATGCCGTTGACGCCGCCGTTTTTGACCAGGTTCGTATGATCTACGTCGGTCATATCGAACTCGACGCCGAGCGCGTTGTTGAGCCGCGCTTCATCGCCCGCCGGCGCTTTCCAAACTCCGCGCGCGTCGCCGATGCGGGCGAAGGCGCCCAGCACATGGCCGACGGGCGGTATCCAGATGCGCGGGTTATTGCCGGTGTTATCGATTGGATTAACAACCTGTATCCACGGGGCGTAGAGCGCGCCATAGACCTTGCGCGCGCGGAACTGGCTGGCGTAAGTCATTATCCCGTCGAGGTCGAAGTTGGGGGGCGGCGATCCAACAAACATCGCGTCGCCGCGATTTTCGCAGTAAGTCAGGGCGGCGGCGACTACCCCGGGTGAGGAGGTTTCGGGGCAAGCAAGCAGCTGAATCGGTACGGTGTCAAAAGCATATAGCCCTGTACGCGCCGCCGGGTCGCCGATGTAATGGATATCCACGGGCGTGTTGCCGTCGCTGCCTCCAGCGAGCTGAAAGTTAGAGCCCGGCGCAGATGGCGCCGGCGCGTTCAGACCCGGGCCCGATACGCTCGATAGATTCTGAACGACTATGTATCGCGATCCGCGATCCTGGTCGTTGACCACCGCCGCGACGTAGTAGTCAAGCGTGTTCTGCATGCTGACGGATTCGAATCGTTCGACCTCCAGACCGTTGCGGCTCACTATGAGATCGAACTCGACCGATTGAACGCGGGCGAAATTGGGGGACAGGGCGGCCGCCAGCCCGGGCGTCCATGAAATATATCGATTGGGCTCCGACACTGCATCGAGCGCGCAATGAACGCGCGCGCCAGCGGCGGGCGCATTTCCCGTAAGCCCGAGCGAAGCAATCACAGGGGCTGTTCCGGCGAGGGCCATCGTTGAGCTTGGCCCGAATGTGTTCGACATCAACACCAGGCGGTTGTCAGATGTGAGAGCGGATGTAAACCCAGTGGCCTGGCGGTTGATGACGGCCACGACTTCGCCTGGAGTGGGCGCCGCGGGATTGACGAAATCGGAGTTGGCAAAGGTCACGTTGACCGGGGCGCCTCCGTCCGCGGTGACTGCAATGGTTGAACCGGCCGTAATGGGCGGGGCGAGAGCGTTAGGAGCAATCGTGCGGCCGCGTGTTTCGATTCGTACGGCGGAGCCGGGTAAGAATCCACCCGTGGTTTGTACCGCCGCAAGCGTGGCCGCCACTGCCAACCCCGCATCGCTGTTTGCAGTTCCGGCAGTGAATCCGAGTGTGGTTCCCGCCGTGCTTGCAGCCACTGCAATGCGGGAGTTGGGTCCGGGAGTTGCGCTCGATATCAACACTCTGCGGTTAGGAGTGACGCCCGCACGCAGGGCCGCAGTCTGCCGGTTAATAGCGGCGGCCACTTCGGCGGCGGACGCCGAAGCTATATTGGCGAAATCAGCCGCCCGGAAAGTGATGGTGACCGGAGGGGCTGCTCCGTTGACTGTGATGTCGAGCGTCTGGCCGGCGACGAGCGCGAAAGGTTCGGCGACCGATCCGATGATCTGGGCAGGGATGGCGGTCGTTCCGCGCGGATGATCGACGATGGTAATGGCAAGCGCGCGGCCCCACTCACCTGGGTCTTCGTATCCAAGCAGCCCCGCGCGAACCCTGAGCGTAGGAATAGGAAGAGCAGGGAGAGCGGGGGGATTGCGGTCGGTGAGCGTAACTTCCGCCGGCGCGCTCCCGGCGCCGACGATGCGGACGGCGACGGCTTCGGTCCCGCCGTTGTCAAAGAAGCCTCGAACCGCATGCGCTCCAAAAGCTGTCGCGCTGAAGCTTCCGAAAGCGGCGGTAAAATCGCCCAGGCCCCGAATATGTACCGGACTGTTAGGCACGCCGCGCTGGCTGCGGACAAGCATGCCGGCGATTGAGATCGGCGCGGCGACGATAGTGGGCGCGGCGCGACCATCCACTTCTACGACGTTGACTCCAATATTGAATGCCATGACGGTTTCTCCTTACGCTTCGCTCGCGGCGGCCCCACTCGGCTGCTGTCCTACGACGATGATGATCGTCTCCGCAGGCTTGGCCGGATAGAAGTAGACTTCAAGCCGGAAGTTTCCCAAATCAACTTCCGCAGGCGGATTGTTTTCGGCGTCGCATTTGACGGTGAAGACCTGAGCCGGCGGATCTGAGCCGAACGCCCCCTGTCGCCAGAGCCCCAGCAGGAAGGGAGTCACCACATTGAATCTGACCATCTTTCGCAACTGCTCGCTGTGCGGCTCTTGACGGACGAAGCGCAGTCCGTCGCGCAGCGACGATTTGACGAAGTTGAAAAGCAGCCGGACATTGACGAACCACCAGCGGGTGTCTGTGCTGAGCGTCCGCGAGGCGGCGATCGTGACGCCGCTGCCCGGCGTGAACCTGACGCCGTTGACCAGCGCGTTGCGAACTAGGTCCGTGTGCTGGCCTTCGGTGAAGTCGGCCGAGACGGCGAGCGCGCCGCGCACCTGGGCGGCCAGTCCGGCAGGCGCTTTAAAGATTCCTCGTTCCTGTTCCGTTCTGGCGTAAACGCCCATAACGTGACCATCGGGAGGGATGAAGCGTGAGGGGTCGGGACCGGCGGCGGCCGGATCGCTGACCCTGATCCAGGGAGCGTAGAGCGCCCCGAAGACCTTGTTAGCCTGGAACTGGCCCGAATAGGTCCTGATCGAGTTGAGGTAGTCACTTTCAAGTTGCGTGTAGTCGCGTAGCGCGCGCGGAGTGACTCCAGTGGAGGCGCCTCGGTCGGGGGCCGCGCCGACGAACATGCAGTCGCCACGCGCGGCGCAGTAATCGAGCGCCGCGCGCACGACAGCGTCACGGCCTGTCGTCAGCGTGTGCGCGTCGGGAATGGCGAGAAGCTGGACCTGAGTGGTGTCGAAGGCGAAAAGGCCTGTGCGAAGCGCCTGATCGCCCGCATAGTCGGCCTGTGCCGGAGCGCTTTCGACGCTGCCCGCAAGAGCTTGATTCGAGGCGACGGCCGGATTTTCCAGGCCGCTTGCGGCCCCGCCGCTGAGATCTGTAACGAGAATGTAGCGCGAGCCGGTGAATTGGTTATTGATGCGGCCAATGGCGTAATCGGGCGAATCTGTCTCCATGCTCAGGCTCGGCCACTCTTCGACTAGTAGAAAGTCCGACGTCGGCGTCGGCCGGTAGCGTACGAGCAGGCGAAATTCGGCAGTCGTCACTCTGGTTGTGGCGCGATTGAGGACGGGGCTGACGGCGCCAGTCCAGTTAATTCTGCGGTTTGGCGCGTCTACAGTCGTGACCCTTCGATATTCGGTGGTTGCTCCGTCCACAAAGCGAACGACGCTCCCGACCTGAAATCCGGCTATAGAGACGAGATCGGCGCTTGTGGCGTCCACACCAGTGTCGGTTCGCAGTTGCGTCGCGCCGCGTGGATCATCCTGCACATCAATCCGAATATTATTGCCCCAGTTACCGGGGTCAGGGCTACCGCGATAGCCGGCAGTGACCCTAAGCGCGGGCTGTGGGGCTGCGGCGCGATTGTTGAGCGCGGCGAAAGCGGGAGTTGTGCCTGCTCCGACGACTCGACATATGTAAGCCTCACGCCCGCCGTTGAGGAAGAAGCCCCTGACCGCGAGGGTGAGGTAACTGTCTGCGAGAGCATTTCCGAACCGGCTTTGAAGCTGTTCGTTGGTCGAGACGCGCACAGGGCGGTTGGGGACGCCGCGCTCCGCGCGGCCCAAAAAAGCGGCTACCGAAGTCGCCGCGCCCTGAATGGTCGGACTGGCGCGGCCATCGGTCTCAATGACGTTTACTCCTACGTTGAGCGCCATAAACTGATCTCCCTTGTTGCGCCCCGCCGGCGAGGCGAGAGAACCGGGACGGGCCGGTAGTTGTTTTCAAGACGACTGTGTAAGGCGGACTTTCCCTTGCGTTATATAGTTCTGCAACTGACGGCTTCCCGCGTCTACTTCTTTCAGCGGAAGCGATCCGCGCGGAGGCAGAGAAGCGATTCCTGAGACAAGATGCAACTCGATGAGGTCCGCCGTCAGGTTCTCAACCTGAATGCCTCTTGCGACTTCAGTGCAGACAAGGCAGGCCGGTTCGGCCCTATGCGGGTGGTCGAAACCGGAGTGTCCTATAAAGCCGAGTACGGCAGCCGCGTCGGCCTTGCCGGGCTCTTCAGGACTCGCTATCACTTCGATGCTTGAATCGGGACCGACGGTCGGAGAGGTGAGTATGACCTGGCCGTCTTTCGAGGCGCTGGCAACGCCTTTGTGCTTCGAGTTAATGATTCTGGCCACTTCGGCGGCGGTCGCCTTTTTGGGGGAGAATCCCTTGTCAAAAGCAATTTTTCGTTTCGAGCCGTCGACCTTGAGACTCATCTCAGCCCCGTGACTGAGAGCAAAAGGCTCGGCGTTAAGGCTGACGACGCGCGCGGCCGAAAGGCCATTGCCGCGCGCCTTGGCTCGCTCAGCCGTAATGCCGAACGCCGCGGCGGCGGTTGAGTGGGCAAGATCGAATTCGAGCGAAGCATGCCCGCCGCGCGATTTGGTCTCGATAATCAGACTGCCTTCCGCGCCGGCGCGCGCCGCAAGAGAAGCCGAATGGTTGAGCTTCTGAGCCACTTCTCCGGCCGTCGCTTCGGCGATATCGGCGAAATCGGCGGCTTTGAAGGATATTGTTTCCCAGGCGCCGCCGTCCGCGCTGAAGACAATCGTGTCCTCGGGTTTGAGATGATAAGTTCTCATAGCACAATCACTATTCCTTCCTGATCCGTAGGCGCGTCGCCAGGTCCGGTACGAACGTCCGCGCGTCTCACCCACGGAGTCTCTCTTCGCGGAGCGGTCTCCATTCGCGCGCCGATGCGCAGATAAACTGGCGCAGACAACCCCACACGGCGAACAAGAAGGGCAGGCGGCGCCAGCGTCCAGACGGGCGCAACTTCGCCGTTGATCCGCAGCCCCTTGTCTATGGAGAGTCTTTCTTCGAGGAGCGTCTGAATGATTACTTGTTGCGCTCTAGAGGGCGCGACGGCTGTTATCTGATAATCGATCAGGTATGCGCGCGGCGCCGGTCTGACACTGCAGTGAGTGAGAGCGCCGCGCTGCCGGAAACTATCTCGTTGTGTGGCGTAACCTGTGCGGTCGAGATCTTCGCGCGCGTCCACAAGCGTGAGAATGATTGCGGGGGTGGGCGCAGGCGTGACGCCGGGGGGAGACTCGACTATAGCGGGAACAATTACCGAAAGCTCCGCTCCGGGTGTGGTGAAATCTCCACGCACCGGGTCTGAAGCGGGGAGGGTCAGCGTCGTTGTGTTTGCGGCCGTATCATGATTTACAGCCGTCACGTCATGGGTTTCATCCGCCGCAGCGGCGCCCCGCAGCAGGATGCGGTTATCGGCGCCGAGGTCGCGATTGAGCGCGACGACGATCTGTTGGGCGCCGGGAACAGCCTGCTCAGAGAGCGCGAGATTTGTAAGGCCTGGCAGCGCCACCTGCCGGTCAAGCAGGTCGGTGAGAGACTGCTCCAGATCAATGAGCATCTCTTCGCGCACTGCGAGAAGTTCGTCAACGCGGCAGGTGAAAGCGCTATTGGTGAGACTGGTGAAGCGAAAACGGGTGATCGCTGTGCGGCGGTCATTTTCAATGCCTATGCGGCGATGCTCCCAACAGGAGGCGCGGCCGACTGGCACGAGCCAGCGATGTTGTTCGCCCGGCATATCGCCGGCGTCGGTGTAAGAAAATTCGAGAAAGAATGGCCTGGCCGCGCTGCCGTCGGCGGGGCTGCCGCCCTGAACCCAGAAGCGAATTTCGTCGAACCGGCTGAGGTCGAGCGGAGCCGCTGGCTCAAAATAGGCGAAGGTGTTCATAGAGGAGCGCGACGCCGTTAAACGATTGCTTGCCGCGCCTTCTCCCATGAAGTTCTCGGTATCGACAGTCACATCGAACAAAACGACGTCGGAAGAGGTCCACGGCGTGTCCAAGTTATGAATCAGAATTTGGCTCATTGTCGGTCTCGACTAGCCTACTGTGCTTGTCTTCATTTTATGCGGCTCAGCCATAGACAAAGGCGGGCGCGCAGCTTCGGCTCGACTCCAATTTCTTTCAACCGCTCGCTAATAAAAGAAGAGATCGATTCAATGTCTTCAACGTATCGGCGTCTTCCTGTCGGCACATGAGTGATGTGGCCTCTCCACTTCTCACCCCCTGTCCCCTGATCCGATTCTTCAAGCCATATCTTGACTATGAATGATTCAGTGGTGGACTCAACTGGGTCCATAGTGGACCTAACCTTTCACGCCTTTAAGAACAGATAGTTGCGCAGATGCTTAATGTCTTGTTAATAGCAATCCTCTATAAGCGCGAAGGCGTTATGCCAGGGTTTCGTCTGACGATCGTCTTTCTTGCGTCTGTCGAAGCGTCTATTGAAAAAAAAGCTGCCATCTCACCGACTCCGCGCCAATCGGAACCCTCGACACTGAAATAATTTCAACTCCCGGCCGAATCTGGCGGCGCTCAAGAATATCTCAAGTGATTTGCGTACTATCGGCCTCGTGATTTGGAAAGCCCTGGCAATGGCGCCTGTCTTCAGGAGTCTGGGCGGGGTCGAAGCTTGTGGGGGTGGAGACCTCATCCTTGTGACCGGTTATTACCGGCCCGGCCACAGGAGACTTCGAGGCTGGGTGGAGTTTCATTCTGGGGAGATTTCACCGCGACAGGCGCTATTGCCACAGCTTTCCAAATCGCGTCGCTGACGGCTTTGAGCTGCGGTGAGTTCGGCCGCAGGATCCCCGCCGAAGCCGTTAACTGAAGGGAAAGCCGGGCGTGAACCCTGCTTTCGTATCAGTGGCACTGAACACCCACGCGTCGAGAACGTCGACGTGCTGAACTATTGAACGCATAATGCAGTTGTCTTGCAAGCCTGGCCAGACGCACACGATCCCTTGCCAGGTGGAGCAAGACCTTAGGTGGCTTGAACGGACACCCGCGATGGCCAGTGGCATAACAGATCATTGCTGGACGGTTGATGAATTGCTCTCGTTCAAGGTTCCACCTCCAAAATGGACACCAACATGCCGCCAGGGCGTCCGACGAAAACCCTCATAGCTAAGATCGCGAGGTGGCGCCAATGACCACGGTTAATTGTGGGGCTACCACAAAACACAAAATGGAATCTTTTTCTGTGTTTTATGTCTTTTTGCGATTTTTGTGGTGATATTAGTCAATCCCCCCATCGTACTCTGATTGGCAATTCATAAACATATTCAAAGAGAGGACAACCATGAGCGAACAACACCCTAGCAAGCTTAGCCG
>Ga0126377_10000559_pt1 | contig 22851 bp, 17 predicted proteins | sample PanSoiMetPlot_22_FD_92647 | JGI IMG/M metagenome (GOLD analysis project Ga0126377, IMG submission 92647) | Tropical forest soil microbial communities from Panama - MetaG Plot_22 | ecosystem: Environmental > Terrestrial > Soil > Tropical forest > Bulk soil | place: Panama | collected 2016-02-17 | reverse complement strand
TTCAACCGGCGTCGTCGTGAACGGATTGAATGGCTGATAGAGCGTCGGATTGGTCACGTTGGTCCGCACCGCGGTGTCGACGGTCTGGTTCTGGATGTTGCCGCCGAGCGCGAACGCCGCGCTGCCGCCGCAGCCGCACAACTGGAACTGGTTGAACAGGTTGATCACCTGGGCCGCGATGAACATGTCGAGCTTGTTGCCGCCGCCCGTAGGGATGCCGTAGTCGTACATCGCCGCGAAGTCGGTCCGTTTCTGCCCTTCGAGACGGAACCCGTCGCGCGCGGTGAAGAAGTACTGCGTGTTGGCCCCATCGGGAGGATTCAGGTAGCCCGGGTTCGTGACGTACGGGCGCGGATCGACGCCGTTGACGAACGAGCCGTTCTGATTCGATGCGCTGTAAGGCACGCCACTCTCGAGCGCCTGCAGCACGCTGAGCGTCAGGCCGCTCACGCCAGGCGACACGTTGAGCCAGAGTCTCGCCCGGTGCCGCTGGTCGATCGAGAGGTCGCCTTCGGGATAGTTCCAGGTTCCGCGATACTCCGGGTAGTTGAGCACCGCCTCGCGTCCGTTTGCTCCGGCGGAGATCGGACCGTTGGGAACGGTCTCTCCTTCGAAGTTGCCCCACGCGCGCGAGATGGTGTAGTTGCCCCCGAAGTCGAATCGCGTGCCCGCGCGATACTGTGCCTGCAGGCTCAAGCCGGCGTACTGGCGGTTGAGAAGACCGTCGTTGTCGTTGGTGATGAGTGTCAAATCGTACGCGCGTCCACTCACGCTTGCCGGCGCGAACGACCGCGTGTCGATCGCCTGACCCGTCGTGATGTCCGTGCGCTGTGTGTAAAAGCCGCCGTAGTCGCGATACATGAAGTCGGCGCGGACGGCGGCGCGGCTCCCGAACTGACGATTGACGCCGGCGCCGTACTCCCACACATACGGCGAATCCAGCGATTCGCGGACCTGCGGCGAGACGCCGCGCACGGACGGCGATCCGGTGAGCGGCAGCGTCGCGCCGCCATTGGCATTGAACCAGTCGAACATCTGCTGGACCGCCTGCTCGTTCGACACGCGCGTCGCCGGATCGGTGTTGATGCTGGGCCCGGTGTACACGAAGTTGTACTGATCCGAGTTGCCCGCGGGAGACGTCTGATCGGCGATGCTGTTCAGCAGTCCGGCCACGTACTTCGCGACGCTTCCGGTGACCGACCACTTCTGATCCCCGACGGGATCCCACACCACGCCGAGGCGCGGGCTGAAGGCGCTCGTGTCGGCGACGAGCACGCCGTTGCTGTCGACGCCGTCGTTGCGATCCCAGCGTAGCCCGAGGTTGGCGGTGATCCGATCGGTCATGTGCCAGTTGTCGTTCGCGAACACCGAGTAGGTTCGAAACTTCGTGCCCAGGCTCTCGATGAAGATCGGATTCCACTGGAACTGCGTCGTCCCGCTGATGAACGTCGCAATGAGGTCGCTGCCGTTCAGAATCGCGGGCGCGTTGATCAAACGGTAGTTGCTGCCCGACTGGAAGTTGTTGGCGAGCCGCCGGTCGTTGAAGGAGTCGAACCCCACCGAGACGTTGTGCGAACCGGAGCCCTTGGTCGACAGGAAGTACGAGCCCTTCACGAAGACGTCCTGATTGTCGCGCTCCTCGTCGGTGCACACGCCGCAAAACGTGGGCGAATTGTAGCGACGGCCCGCCAGGTCCACGAGCAGCGTGCCCTTTTGAATGTCTGTGAATTGGCTCCCGCTTCCGACGAACGTTAGATCGCGATGCGAGTAGCGACCTTCGACGAACAGTTTCGGCGTGATGACGCCGGTGTAACTGAATGTGTAGAGATCCTCGGGAAGGCTGCGGTTGTACAGACTCTTCACGTCCATCGATGTCGTGGTGTTGAACGTGTCGTTGGTCTGGTCACGATTGATCTTGGTGAAGGCGCCCTGAACGCGATGATTCGGATCGAGCAGGTAGGTCAGCTTGCCTTCGTAGCGACGCGACTTGTCGGTGAAGACGTACGGAATGTTGGTGATGACCAGCTGACGGTTGATCGAGTTGGTCTGCAGCCGGCCCGCGGTGAAGAACCAGACGCGATCGCGCATGACCGGGCCGCCGATCGTGTACTCGTGCGACGGCACGACATCATCGAGCTTCGTGTCGTTGGCAAATGGATCGCCTTCACGTTTGGGAACGAGCGCCCGCCAATCGTCGTTCGTGAGCGTGTCGCGGTACGAGCCGCTGAAGCGGTTGCCGCCAGACTTGGTCACCATGTTGATGACGCCGCCGCCGAAGCGGCCGAACTCCGCCGAGACGCCGGCGGTCGCGACGGTCGTCTCCTGCAGCGCATCCTCGATCACGAGATCCTGCGCCTGGCCCCGCAGGTTCTCGTTCACCGACACACCGTTCACCATGTACAGGTTCTCGAACGACATCGAGCCGGCGACCGAGAAACTGCCACTCGGACCGGAGGGGTGAGCGCCGGGCGCCATGAGCATCACCGATCGGTAGTCACGCTGCGTCGGCAGCGTCGACATCAGCGTCTGATCGAAGTTGGTCGCGACCTGGCTGGTCTGCGTGAGCACATCGGCGGTGCGACCTTCGACGACGATCTTCTCGGTGAGACCCGGGCGCAGCTCAATCTGCAGCGGAAGTGTCTGCGTTGGCGCCAGACCGACCGATCGCTCCTGCGACTGGAAGCCCGCGATCGAGAAGACCACTCGATACATCCCCGCCGGGAGGAGCGTGAGGATGTAGTCGCCGTTCTCTGATGTGACCGTTTCGCGCGTGCCCTGCATGTTGGGCGAGGTCGCCGACACGGTAACGCCGGGCAACGGCAGGCCTTGAGAATCGGAGACGCGTCCCGAGATCGTCCCGCTGGTGCTCTGGGCCACGGCCTGACCCGCCCAGAGCATGAGGCACCCGACAATCAGCAGTGTATTGGCGCGCATCGGCTCGCTCCTTTGGCGCACATCCAAACACCGCGGAACGGCCGAGAACAATGCCCCCACAGGCTTCGCCCCTACAGGTGTCAACCGCGGAATTCAGGTGACCAGTCGCCGGAGAATAGATGTGTGACCGGGGCTGAGGGGACCGCCTGGGACGGATTCCACGCTTGTGTCGCCGTTCGTCCCAGCTATTTGGGTTCATGTGCCTCGATCAGGGGGCAGGACGCACAAAAACCTACACAGGTCGTCCCACAGCAGGTCGCAATTGCGCTTCTGTTGTGATAGAAACTTATGCTTGCATTACGAAGAGCTTCAGATCCAGGATTTTGGTTCTCGAAATAGCTCTTCATGGATTCTTTCGTCCCACTCGGTCGCGTTCACTCGTTTAAGTCGTTGGATGACAGCACGTTAGCTCTAGGGTTGATCTGGTACAGCTTTTCCGTAACGGATCAGCCAGTCCAGTAGAGCAACCCGTTTGTTAAGGAGAGATAACTGATGTACGCACGCATGAGTGCATTCCTTGTGGCGTTTGTGCTGGCCGCCACCAGCCTCACAGCCGCACAGGAAAATACGACGGGCACCCTCGCCGGTCGCGCTGTCGATCGACAAGGCCTCCCTGTCCCTGGTGTGACCGTGACGGCAACAGGCCCGCAGGGGATGAAGACGTCTGTGACTGATGCCGAGGGTCGCTTCAGTATTCCGTTTCTCACGCCCGGCCAGTATTCGCTGCGTGCCGAACTCCAGGGTTTCAAGCCCGTGGAGCAGCAGGACATCGTGGTGAGTCTCGGTCAGCGCGTCGAACTGGCCCTCACGTTGGAAGTCGGGGCGTTCACCGAAACTGTCAAAGTAACCGCCGCTTCGCCGGTGATCAACGTCGGGTCGACGACCGTCGGCGGCACGCTCGACTCGGAGTCACTGAAGCGACTGCCCGTAGGTCGCTCGCTGGCTGAGACGCTCTACGTCGTTCCCGGCGTCAGCGAAAGTGCTGGCATCAACACCGTCGGCAGCCGCGCGAATCCGTCGATCGGCGGCGCCAGCGGCCTCGAGAACAACTACGTCGTCGATGGCGTGAACATCACCGACGTCGGGTTCGGCGGTTTCGGTGCGTACAACTCCAACCATGGTTCGCTCGGAACGGGCGTCACCTTCGATTTCATCAAGGAGACGCAGGTCAAGACCGGGGGATTCGAAGCCGAGTACGGCGAAGCCACCGGTGGCGTCGTCAACGTCGTCACCAAGAGCGGCAGCAACACGTTCAGCGGCAGCGTATTCGGCTACGCGCGGCCGTCCTCGCTCGAGGCTCAATACAAGGTGCTTACGACGCCGAACGGCTCGGTCAACACGACGGGACGCGATGACTACGACTCCGGCATCTCCCTTGGTGGCCGGATCATTCCGAACAAGCTGTTCTTCTTCGGCACCTACAATCCGCAGTGGCAGAATCGCAGTTTCGCAGCACCCGCCGGCTTCCCGTACGCGAGTCTCGGGGACGTCGAACGCAAGCGCACGATTCAGGCGTACGCCGGCAAGATTACCGGCCAGGCCGGTTCCGCCCACAGGTTCGACTTCTCTGTGTTCGGCGATCCGTCCAAGGGCGACCCCGGCTTGCAGCGGTTCTCCACGCTTCGTCGCATCGCGTATCCTGGAGTACCGGGCACGACTGATATCCGCGGCGGCTTCAGCGAGCTGGATTACGGCGGTCACAGTCAGACGGCGCGCTACGACGGCATCCTGGGATCACGATGGCTGCTCGAGGGATCGTTCTCGAACTCGGCAAACAAATTCGACGAGACCCCGACCGTCGACGAGTGGCTCTTCACCGACTTCCGGTCCGTTCCAAACGGCACGAGCGGCGGCCTCGGTTACATCGAGCGGAACAAGGGCTCGAACAAACAGTTGTCGGCGAAGTCGACGAACATCCTGCGCGGTGCAGGTCAGCACGAAATCCGATACGGCATCGGCTACGACGACATCGACTTCATCCGCGACAGTGACTACAGCGGCCCCGGCGTGACGCTGGCCAACGGCCGTCAGACCGTCACCGGTGTGAACGCGCAGATTCGCACGGGTGGGGGCGTCACTTACTACCGTGCCACGCGCGGCAAGCTGCTCCCCTCAGCCGACACGACGCAGAAGTACACAAGCTTCTTCTTGCAGGACAGGTGGCAGGCTGGCCGTCTCACCGTACAGCCCGGCGTCCGATGGGAGAAGCAGTATCTCGAGGGCGGCGATCCGGCGACTGGCCCGGACCTCTGCTTCGAGGGAGATAGTCGCCCCGGTGCCGGAGACGGAACCGGACCGGCAATCGCATGCAACTTCACGTGGAAGCAGTGGGCACCGCGCATCGGCGCGACCTACGATCTCACCGGAACCGGCAAGACGAAAGTCTTCGGCTCATGGGGCCGGTTTTACGCGAAGATTCCGAACGACCTGGCCGCCCGCGCGATGTCGGCCGACAGTGGCATCACCCGGCAGAACTTCCGTGACCCGGGGTTGACCCAGCCGGTTGCCAACGGAGAGAGCTTCGCCGGTCAGACGGTGCATCTGCAACTGACGAGCGATGCCGCGGCCATCATCGACCCCAATGCGGGTTCGACTTACCGGGACGAGGTGCTGGCTGGGATCGAGTTCGAGGTCATCAGGAACACGAGCCTCGGCTTCCGGTACGTCCACAGGAAGATGCCTCAGATGCTCGAGGACATCGGCCAGTTGTCCATCCTCGGATATTTCGAGGCACCCGACACGCCGGTCGACTACTTCATCACCAACGTGAATGCGTCGACGCCGGTCGTCCAGTGCTGCGGCTACATCGTCGCGTTCGAGAACCCGGAGAATATCTACAACTCGTTCGAGGTCACCCTCAACAGGCGGTTCTCGAACAACTGGGGCGCGATCGCCTCGTATCGCTACAGCCAGCTCAAAGGCAACTTCGAGGGCTTCTTCCGCTCGGACAACGGCCAGTCGGATCCATCCATCAGCTCACTGTTCGACTTCCCGACGAACGATCCGAGCTACAGCGCAACCCGCGACGTGCATGGCGGTTCCGGTGACATCCGTTATCAGGGCACGACACTCGGCGCCGGGGTCCTGCCGAACGATCGTCCGCATCAGGTGAAGCTGTACGGAAACTACATGTGGAGCAACCTCAACGTCGGGCTGGGCCTCAATGCCGGTACCGGTCGCTCGCTGACGGGGCTGGCATCCAACCCGGTGTACAACAACGCAGGTGAGATTCCGTTGACCATTCGCGGCGACGGTCTCCAGACGCTGAGTGGCTTCCGGGAACGCGCGCCGATGGACTTCCAGGTCGACATGCACGCCGACTACGGGCTCCGATTCGGCGGCCGCCGCGTCACCCTGCTGGCAGACGTCTTCAACCTGTTCAACCGTCACGCGGCAACCGATTTCGACAACTGGTATGAGTTGTCGATCGGTGCTCTGAATCCGAACTTCGGGCTCGACACGAACGGTGGCGGTTCGTCGACGAACTCGTATCAGGCCCCAATCTCGCTGCGCCTCGGCGCACGTTTCGACTGGTAGCCTGACCCGACCGTCGTCAGCGGCCTGGCGACGCGGCTTCACAGGGGGAGACGAGCTCAACCGTCTCCCCCTCTTCGTTTGTTTGCACCGCTATGCGGCTCGTTACGAGAATTTCGTTCTCCGTGTACCCGGCATAGCGGTCCGCGGCGCGCTTGACGCGCCAAGAAATACTGGCGACCAGCCGACGTGCTGCCGGGATATCAACCGCAGAACCCGGCTGGCGCTGCCATCGTTTCCGCTCATAGTACGATCACCGCAATGCCTGCTCGCTTCTTACTCGTAATCGTTCTGATGATGGCCGCGACCGCGCAGGGGTCGAGCCAGTCACCACCGCAGCAGCCCACTTTTCCGGCGCGTGTCGAAACCGTCAGTGTAGACGTGGTCGTTTTCGACCGGGAGGGTAGGCCAGTAGAGGGACTGACACGTGATCAGTTCACCGTCAAAGAGGACGGCCGACCGCAGGTCATCTCGAACTTCGACGCCGTGGCTCTGCACGAATCCCCGCCTTCGTCTGCGCGTCAACAGCGCATCTCCTCGAACGCCGATCGCCCCGACGCCGCCGCACGCTGGTACTTCGTCGTCTTCGACGATGTGAACGTCTCGCAGTTCTCGACGCTGCGGGCGCGCGAGGCCATGATGCAACTGCTGGAGCGCGCGCTCCAGCCAGGCGACCACGTAATGATCACGTCGGCGTCGGGGGGGTCGTCGTGGACTGGAACGCTGCCGGAGGGCCTCGAAGATCTGAAAGCGTTCGTCCAGCGGCTCCAAGGCGAGCGGCGCATCGAGACGGGCCCGGGGCGCATCTGGGATTACGAAGCCATGGGGATTACCCTTGGTAACGACAGCCAGGCCGAAGGCCAGGTCGCGCGCCGCTATTTCGAGAACGGCGTGATTCCCGAGGCTCAGCTCTCCAACGATCCCACGATCCAGGAAAACTTCGGCAACAAGGCTCCTGGGGGGGCCGTGGCCCCTGGGTTTCAGGCGATTCGCGTGAAAGCGCGCCAGACGTACACCGAGGCGAAGTCGCGTTTGCAGGTCTCGCTCGGAACGCTCGAGCGTCTCTCCGAAGCGCTCGTCCGCGCGCGCGGGCGCAAAACGCTACTGCTCTTTTCCGAGGGGTTCATCATGGACCCCACCATCGGCGACTTCCGAACTCTCGTGCGAACCGCACGAACGGCCAGCGTGGCTGTTCATTTCATCGACGTCGGCAACCCGGGTGGCGCGCTCGGTTCACCGACTGCGGCGGGCGGCGCCGCCGAGGCAGCTCGCATCGTGGAAGATCGCGATAGCACCATCACGCTCGCGATGTCGGAACGCGACGCCGATGGTGCCCGATCGATCGCGGCTGACACCGGCGGATCAGTTGTCATGGGTACGAATCTCCTCGCCGGCATGCGGCGCATTGCGGCCGAAGGTCGTTCGTATTACCTGCTTGGATACAGTCCGGTGAATACGAAGCGCGACGGCAAGTTCCGGAAGATCGAAGTGACAGTCAACCGGCGTGACGTCGAAGTCAGAGCACGCGGTGGATACTACGCTGCGTCCGACAACGAACCGCCACCCTCGTCGCCCGACAAGCTCGATCCTGCCGTTCGCGCAGCGCTCGACGCCCCCTTCGGTACACCAGGAATCCCGCTGCGCGTGGAAAGCCATGTCCTGGCGCCGCAACCAGATGGAACCGTCTCCACGCTGCTCTTCGCTGAGGCGGATCTTGCTCCGCTGCGATTGCGACAATTTCTGGGCGCGTACTCGGGGAAGATCGATTCGTACGTCCTTGTCCACGACCGGAACCGCGGCGCCCTGCAGCGTGACGAGCGGCTGATCGAGCTGGACCTGCCGCCTGCGGCATTCGAGCAGACCCTTCAGACTGGATTGCCGATTCGCCGGGATTTCCTACTCAAGCCGGGCCGCTATCAAGCGACGCTGCTGCTGCGCGACCGGGCGAGCGGCCTGATCGGCAGCGTGCGCCACGAGTTCTCGGTGCCGGGCGTCGATCAGTTTCGAATATCGACGCCTCTGGTCACCGACGTCCTGGCGCCCCCGGCAAACGGGCAACCACCTCGGCCGGTTCCAACGACGCGTCGAGCCTTCGGAGCAGGCGGTCGAATCTATGCCGGGTTCGACGTATTCGGGGCGGCGAAGGACGCATCGGGCGCGCCTCGGGTGAGCGTCGGCTATAGCGTGCGCCGGCCCGACGGAACGCAGATCGCCGGTGGCGCGCCGCAGCCCGTGAAAGCCAATTCGCGTGGCGAGATATCGGTCGTCATCGGTGTCACACTTCCACCAGGTGTATCCGGTGACCACGAGCTCGCGCTCACGATCCGCGACGACGTGGCGATGCGGACGGTTGACGAACGCGAGGACATCGTAATAGTCAAGTAATCTGTCGAAGTTGCTTCGCGGCACGCGAAAGCGACTGGCGAGGGTGTATGCGACCGATGTTGCTCACTGCCGTCGTGTCATGGATTCTCCTGAACAGCCTGGCGGCAGCGCAGGGGCTATCGCCGGCGGCTTCGCAGGAATCCTTGCGACGATACAAGGCCGGCGTCGAGCTGATGCAGTCCGAGAAGTGGGACCTGGCCGCCAACGAGTTCAAAGAGGCGATCGCGATTGACCCGCTCATGGCGCTCGCCCACTACAACCTTGGTCAATGTCGAATGGCCGAACGCAAGTACGTCGAGGCTTCCCTCGCCTACAAGGGCAGCCGCGACGCGTTCGAGCAACTGGGTTCTCTCTCCCAGCGCGATCGCGAGTCCCGCGACCGGGCACGCCGAGACGAGATCAACGAGCTGCGCGACAACCTCGGGCGGCTGTCGCAGATGAAGCTCGGTGGAAGCGAGGATCAGTACCGGATGCGAATGGAAGATCGCATCCGTCGGCTCGAGTCGATGCAGTATCGCGATCTCGACGGCAACCTCAACGTCCCCGGCGAGGTGTTCCTCGCGCTGGGATCCTCGTACTTCCGCCAGAACAAGCTCGATGACGCGGAACGGGAATGGAAGACGGCGGTCATGACGAGCCCTAAGCTCGGCGAAGCCCACAACAACCTGGCCGTTGTCTACATGATGAACGGCAGGAGGGCAGAGGCCGAGAACGCCGTCAAGCTCGCTGAGAAGGCGGGCTTCAAGGTGAATCCTCAGCTCAAGGCCGACATCAAGAAAATACCCTGAGCGCTACGTGTCGATCTGCGCGCGCTGCAGCTTCCCGCTGAAGTCCACGTAGATCGACTTCCACTCCGAGAACACATCGAGCGCGGCGGTCCCCGCTTCGCGGTGACCGTTGCCTGTCGCCTTCGTTCCGCCGAACGGCAGATGTACTTCCGCGCCGATCGTCGGCGCGTTCACGTAGAAGATCCCGGTGTAGATGTCGCGCATCGCCGCGAACGCCTTGTTGATGTCCTGCGTGTAGATCGACGCGGATAACCCGTAGGCCACGCCGTTGCCGATCGAGATCGCTTCTTCGAGCGATCGGCAGCGCATCACCGAGACGACCGGACCGAAGATCTCCTCTTGTGCAATCCGCATCGTCGGATCAACGTCGCCGAAGATCGTCGGCTCGTGAAACCAGCCGCGCGCGTACGGTCCTGTGTCGAGCCGGTGGCCACCGGTGACGAGCGTCGCACCTTCCTTCTGCCCGATCGCGACGTACTTCATCACGGTCTCGAGCTGCGACTGGCTGACCGACGGGCCCATCTGCGTGCTGTCATCCAGCCCGTTGCCGACGCGTAATGATTTCGCACGCGCGACGAACTCGCGCATGAACGCGTCGTAGACACGCTCGTGCACGACGACGCGGCTGGCCGCCGTGCATCGCTGCCCGGTCGTCCCGAACCCGCCCCACAGACAGCCCTCGACCGCGAGATCGATCTTTGCGTCGTCCATGATCATGACGACGTTCTTGCCGCCCATTTCGAGATGGACCTTCTTGAAACCCGGTGCGGCGTTCTGGCTGACGGTGCGGCCGACCGTGGTCGATCCGGTGAAGGACACGACCTTCACCTCGTCATGGGTCGACATCCGCGTCCCGACGTCCGGTCCGCCGGTCACGAGATTGACGACGCCCGGAGGAATCCCGGCGTCCTCGAGAATCTTGACGAAGTTCACCGCGGAGAGCGGCGTCAGCGAAGCCGGTTTGAAGACAACGGTGTTCCCGCAGACGAGCGCCGGCGCGATCTTCCACGAGGGGATCGCCATGGGAAAGTTCCACGGCGTGATGACGGAGCACACGCCGAGCGGCTGCCGCAGTGACATCGCGAACTTGTCACGCAGCTCCGAGGGAACAGTCTGTCCGTACAGGCGCCGCCCTTCCCCTGCCATGAAGAGCGTCATGTCGACCGCTTCCTGGACGTCGCCGCGCGTCTCCTCGAGCACCTTGCCCATCTCGCGCGTCATGTCGCGGGCGAGTTCGTCCTTGCGCTGTGCGATGAGTTGCGCGGCGGCCAGGAGCACTTCTGCCCGCTTGGGTGCTGGTACGAGACGCCAGCGCTCGTAGGCACGCGCGGCCGCGGCCACGGCCGACTCGACGTCTTCGACCGTCGAGTCCTGGAACACGCCGATGAGGTCCTCGCAATCAGCCGGGTTGCGATTCTCGAACGTGTGGCCCGATCGCGTTTCGACCCAGGAACCGCCGATGTAATTCTGGTAGATGTGCACGTTTGATGATCTCAGTCCAAGAGTGCCGCAATCGGCACCCGAGCGACAAGACAGACCAAAAGGTGGGAAACCTCTAGAATTTCGAATTCAGACAACCCGTGTTGTCCAAACCTTCATCCCCGGAACAAGCGCGTGTGAGTCAAGGCTTTAGGGCGTGAGGCCGTTGCCCGTGGACGCAGGGCTCATGTCCGGATTGGAGCGACCGACAATATCCATGACTGGAATTGCACGCAGCTACCCAGCAGTCCCATGGCATGGATCCTGAATAGCCATCGGGCAGAAGGGCGGTTACCGAATGCCTCACACGAACCGAATCAGCGACACCCCGGTGCAGAAGGTCGTCGTGGTGAACGGCAACACCGAGGTGCTCGGCATGCTGGAATCCGTGCTCGACGCGGGCCGCTACGATATGGTGTTTGTGGAGCCCGGCGATCGCGCGTATTCGCAGATCCGAAAAGTGCTGCCGAATCTGGTCATCCTGTGCACGCGGATCGAAGAGCTCGATGGCTTTCAGCTTCTGACGATGCTGAAACTGGATCCCGATACCAGTGACATCCCCGTGCTGACCTACACGACCGAACACGAGGGTCAGGACTTCGATACGGCCACGTCCTCATCGTCGGTTCCCGACGATGACCCCGACAACGTGTTTCCGAATCGTCCGGCGTTGCGGATGAATTGAAGCGAATGGGGTCGGGAGTCATTTTCCGCAGCAAAATGACTCCCGACCCCATTCGTCCGTTCTGACTGCGCGGTCGAGTGGACCGCGGACCAAGGACCACAGGACGGACCAAGACCCAAGCACAAAGGACTAAGGACCAATAACTATCGAACGCGCAGGTGTTCGAGATAATCGCCCGATTCGATCCGCTCGGCTCTTCCGAGTGGCGCGTTGTAGAAGTACGCGGATGCATGGACGACGAGGCCATTTTCGAGTGTCACGGGTGTGACACGCCTCGTGTACAAACTTGCCTCGGGCTCCCCCGGCCGATACCCTTCGATTTCATCCAGCGCGCGCAGCACGACCATCGGCCGCGTCATCTGGTAGACCTCGCCCCAGACGCGTCCATCAGTGGCTGGGACAGCCGCAGGATAGATGCCGAGGTCGTAGAGAGCAGCCGCGATCGAACCACGGCCTTTGAAGACGAGATGCTGATCGATATTCAACCGGCCGGTCCGGTTGAACGGCGTCATGAGAGTACCGTAGAAGAAGACGAGGTCGGCCATCGTCTGAAGCAACGACTCTGTGGAGCGAGCAACCGGGAGAAGGCCGCCCTGCAGACCAGTACTTGGATTTACGTCGAGCGGCGCAGCGCTATTTACAGCAACTTACAGCGCGGGAGGCGCCGCTGGAGCCGGTGGCGGCGCAGGAACCGGCGGTGGCGACGGAAGTTCGGGCGACTGCGGAGCTCGAGGCCGCTGCGCTCGAATCGCGCCGATCGCATCGACCACACTTGGCGGCAGCGAGAACGAAAGCGAGACTGTTTTCCCCTGGCCGCTTAGTTGGAGCGAGTTGATGAAGTCGGTGATCCCGGGCTGGCTGCCCGCCTGCATTCGCGCAAGCGCCGTGAAGCCCTGAATGACCTGACGGAGATCCTGCGCGGCCATTTCATCGCGCGCTTCGGCGCGGATCTGCCCATCGACGCCGGCGCCGATTACACCTTTGGCCGAGAACCAGCTGATCGCTGGCAGCCTGCTCGCCACCTCGCGGGGAAGCCTGGCACCGGCGACCTCGTCGAATTTCGCGACTGCCCACACAGTACCGTCGTCGACGTCGTGGACCAATCGCATCAGTTCGTCATTGCCCGTCGCGTTCTGGCTTCCGGCCCTCGTATCGATGGCCTTGCGTACGGCCTCTGGTCCACCAATGGCGACGAGGCCCGGCTCGACAAACGCCAAGCCGAAATTCTCGTGGGTCAACAGCCGTTTGCCTTTGTAGTCCGCGACGGTAGCGCCTTCCTGCGTGGCAAAACCCTCGATTCGCACCTGGTCGAATCGCCCGCGCGCAAGCACGAGCGGAGGCGCTTTATCGCCGTCAGGAATGCCGACACCCGCGGCGATCACGTAATCGATATCTTTTTCGATGTCGATACCGGTCCGCTCCTGAAACGTGCGGGCACCGTCGCCACCCTGGTGAAATGCGTCGAGTTTGCGGCGAAGCTCGGAGTCCATGACGTCGCGCACATTCGCGTAGGCGACGAGTCGGGCATCAATCGGGATGTAGGCGAATTCGGCGGGTCCTTTCCCACCGATGAGACTCAGATTCTGCAGGCCGACATACGAAGCCACGAGCCCGGTGCCAAGGCCGACGACAAGAATACCGGCCGCGATCAGCAGGAAAAGGCGGGTGCGTTTGTTCAATCTACACCGTGCTCAGAAGAGTATACGCGGACAGCCCCGCGAGGGTTCCGTCAACCTCGACCCTTTACTGGTCGAGCACATATTCCCGCGACTCGATGATCCGGCCCGCAAGTCCCAGTGCTGCCACCACGATGAACAGGAGCGAAATGGTGCTGACCGTCGCCGAGGGCGGGTTCCCGCTGAAGTATTCGAGCACGGCGACCACGCTGTCGGACACGGCGGCGTGGGGCACCAGCCCCTGCAGGTAATACATCACCGTGAATCGCCTGAGATAGCCGGGCACGATGAGCGCGACCTGCTCCCACCCGAACGCGAAAATCAAGCTCGCGACGAGCGGTCGTTTCACGACGACGCCGACGAGCGCGAAGACGGCGCCATAGGCAGCGAGGCCGATCGCCAGCAGCCCGAGATCGATCAACAGCGCGGTGAAGCTCCCCGCGACTTGCGACAGTGGAACCAGCAGGAAATACACGAGCATGAGCGCGGGCAGGACGACGAGCGTGGTGCACGCCAGGTACGCGATGTACTTGCCGACGAGAATCGCGCTTCGACGAATCGGACGCGTGAAGAGGTACGTGATCGTCTTGTCCTCGACTTCGTCGGCGATGAGCGACGTGCCGTAGAACACGCCAAGAATCGGAACGATGAACCTGAGGACCGGCCCGAGGATCAGCGCGCCGACAATGCTGGCCCCGTCGACCACGGTGCCGTTGATCGTGAGCGGAGGGAGGCCAAGCGACTGCACGATGCGCATCACCAGCGCCACCAGCACCGGAGCACCGACGACGAGCGCCATGAAGATCGTACGGCGCGACCACAGCATCTCGCCGATCGAGAGGTCGAACACGCGCCAGGCGCCGTTCATGAACGGGGCGGTCGTACGGGCGGGCTGCTTGCTCGTTCGATCGGCAACTGCTTCCATCGGCGCCTCTACTGCTCCCTCTACTGTTTCACGAGGTACTTGAAGACGGCCTGCAGGTTGTCGTCGGGCGAGGTCACCTCGTCGATCGCTCCGACTTCTCCCGACGCGGCCATGTCGGTCACGCGTGCGTAGAACGCATCGGGCCGCGAGGTCTCGACGATCATGGCGCCGGGCTCGAACCGCAGGCTGATCACGCCGTCTTCTCCGATGAGCGTCTGCGCTAACCGCTGCGGCGATTCGGCGCGAATGAAGACGGTGTGGGGATGCTCGTCGATGAGCTCGCGAATCTGATGGACGTTCCCCTCGGCGACGATCCGTCCGTTGTTGATCAGCAGGATGTTCGACGTCATCGCCTCCACTTCATGGAGGATGTGACTCGAGACCAGGACGCTCTTGCCGGCGCGTCCCCATTCCCGAATCTGACGGATCGTGCGGCGGCGCATGATCGGGTCCATGCCGCTCAGGGGCTCGTCGAGGATCAGCAGTTCTGGATCGTGTGCGATCGCCTGCGCCATCTTCACCCGCTGGCGCATGCCCTTGCTGTACGCGCCGATCTTCTTGTCGGCGGCGTCGAGCAGATCGACCGCTCCGAGCGCGCGTCGCGCCGCGTCAGTCGCCGCTGCGGGCTCGGCGCCTCCGAGACGCACGAGCGCGGTGACCCAGTCGAGTCCGGTCATGCGGTCGTAGAACGCGTCCTGTTCGGGACAGAAGCCGATGCGGTGATAGAGCGCCGGGTTACCCCAGATCGGTTCTCCCAGCACACGGATACTGCCCTTGCTTGGTTTGAGCTGGCCGGTAATCAGCTTCATGAACGTCGATTTGCCAGCGCCATTGGGCCCGAGCAGCCCTGTGATGCCGGGAGGTACCGACACGGTCACGTCGTTGAGGCCCGACACCTGGCCGTACCACTTCGACAGATGCTCGGTCGCGATCGTCATCAGGCCACCACTTCGACGGCTCGCACTCGTCGCTCGAGAATGAACATCGAGAGCAGCACCAGGCCCAGGACGACGGCGAGAGCGACGGGGACGGGGACCGGCGGTACCGCGCGTCCGCGGAAGACCCAGATCGTAATGACGTCGAGCATGTCGCCCGGCGAGATGGCCGCCCAGGCGCGGCTGCCGGTGATCGCGCGCAGCGTCTGATGCATGCCGGCGGTGAAGAAGATGATGCCCGCATACATCACGGAGACGAACCGGCGGCTCTTGCTGAGCGAGGACAGCGCCAGGATCACGAATGCCGCGAGCAGCGTTCGCATGAGCGATGCGAGCGTGATGGCAGGGAGCAGGAAGAGGTTATCTCGCAGGAACGAAAAACTGCCGCTGAAGGCCACCTGCAGGACGAGCAGAATCATCGCAGGGAGCCACGTCACGCCGAGCAGCCAGATCATCGGCGGGACGAGCTTGCCGGTGATGTACTCGATGCGCGTCAACGGCTTCGAGAGGTACAGCTGCAGGGCATTGGCGCGACGATCGTCGGCAATGAGCCCCGCCTGCGCGATGGTGATGAGGAACACGAAGATGCTCTGGCCGGTGAGGAAATTCAGAAAGAGCTCTGGCGTCACCGAAAAGAAGGAGCCCGTGCCCTGCGGTGAGATCGTGCCCGCATAGATGCGGACCGCGTAGACCACGAATGGTGCGCACGATGCGAGCAGCAGAAAGAGAAACGGCCTGTATTTGACGATGGTCGTCAGGTGCATCCACGCGATCACCATCCAGGCGCGGCCGTGCGGCGCACGCAGGCCGGCATAGTGTCGATAGCCCTGATCGTGAATCGGCACTACTGCTCTCCTACTGCTTTCGCAAACACGTCTTCCAGCGTCGGGACGCTGGCTCGCAGGTGACGGACCTGGACACGCTGTTTCGCCGCGAGTTGAAACAGGAACGGCGCGCCACGTTCGTCGGGCACGAACACGCGCATCACATCCTCGTCGGTCGCATGACACTCGAGCCCCGCGGCATGGAGCGCCGCCACGAAACCGTCGGCATCGCCTTTGACTCTCAGCTCGAACACGCGACCGCCGGGGCCCTTCAACGCCTCGATCGGTCCTTGCGTCGCGATAGTGCCTTTGTCGAGCACCACGACGTGATCGCACGCGTATTCCACATCCGGCAGCAGATGCGACGACAGAATGAGGTTCATCTGCTTGTTGTGCGCGATGTCGCGTACGAGTTCGAGCATCTCGTCGCGGCCCTTCGGATCCATTCCGTTGGTCGGTTCATCGAGGAACAGCAGCTCCGGATCGTGCACGAGCGCCTGCGCCAGCTTGATCCGCTGCTTCATGCCGGTCGAGTACTGCTCGACGTTGCGGTAGCGCGCCTCGCCGAGGCCCACGTAATAGAGCACCTCGTGCGCGCGCTGCATCGCGTCGGCTCTCGGCAAGCCCGCAAGCTCGGCGCAGAACGCCACGAACGACACCGCATTCATCCCGGGGATGTGGCTGTCGCTCTCCGGCATGTAGCCGATGCGTCTGCGAATCTGCAGCGGAGCCTGCCGCACGTCGAGCCCCAGCACCCGCATCTGCCCACGCTCAGGTGGCAGCAGCCCGAGGACCGCCTTGATCATCGTGCTCTTGCCGGCGCCGTTGGGCCCAAGCAGTCCCACCGCCCCCTTGGGAAACGTGACGTTGACGTCGCGCAGGGCCTGGTTCCGGCCGTAACGGACGCTGACGCTCTGGAGCTCGAGAACCGGAGGCACTACAGTGGCCATACGTTACGAGGGAACGACTGGTTCATAACGGCAGGAGGCAACGGTCGGGGGACAGGTCGAGGACTGTCCCCGACCTGTCCCCGATCTGTCCCCGGGGGAAACGGTAGCGCTCGCTCACAACGATCCACGCAGCCCAAGCGCGTCAGCCTGTTCGCGCAACGACGTGATGACGTTACTGACGTGCACATCGAGCGGCAGGCCGAGCTCCTCGGCGCCCTGACGGAGATCGTCTCTCGACACCCCCCGCGCGAACGCCTTGTCCTTCATTCGCTTGATGACTGAGGACGCCTCGAGGTCGAGCACGCTCCTGCTCGGCCTGACCAGCGACGCCGCCGTCACGAAGCCGGCCATCTCATCGCAAGCGAACAGCGACTTCTCGAGCGCGCTCTCACGGGGCACGCCGGAGTACTCCGCGTGCGAGAGGATTGCGCGCATGACCCATTCGGGATATCCCCGCCGTCGCAGCTCGTCGCAGCCGCGAAACGGGTGATCGGCTGGCGTCGGAAATCGTTCGTAGTCGAAATCGTGAAGCAGGCCGACGATCCCCCAGTCGTCTTCGTCGCCGCCAAGTCGCCTCGCATATCCGCGGACCGCAGCCTCGACGGCAAGCGCATGCTTGCGCAGGCTCTCGCCGGCGGTCCATTCAGTCAGCAACGCCCAGGCGTCGTCTCGTGACAGCGTCGAAGCCATGCCTCAGGAACCGGATTCTACTTCGTGACCGACGGGAGGCGGTGTGTCGCGCGCCATCTCCAGCCCGCGCTCGATCACGGCTATCGCCTTCTCCGTCAGCTCGTACTCCGCCAGCTCGTTCGGCTCGGCGAGCACCGCCTCGGCGACGTCGGTGCCTGCGCGCAGTTCGCCGCCGATCGGCCAGCACAAATAGTCGATGAGCACGAAATGATAGAGGACCCGGCTCGACTCATCGTGCGTGATCCGATCGAGCACCTCGATCACCGGGCCGACTTCCACCTCGAACCCGGTTTCCTCGAGCATCTCGCGCGCGACACACGCTTCGAGCGTCTCTCCGATTTCGACGGCGCCGCCCGGAATGCTCCACTTCCCGGCCAGCGGCTCGAACCGTCGTTTGACGAGCACAACGCGCCCTTCGTGGACGATGATCGCTCCCACGCCCACGTACGGCCTCTCCGGATATTTGCGTGTCTCGCTCACCTGACCCTCTCGCTACTCCCCCATGACCTTGACGACGACGCGCTTGCGACGCTGCCCATCGAACTCGGCGTAGAAGACCTGTTCCCACGGCCCCAGGTCCAGTTTCCCAGCCGTGATCGGCAGCAGGATCTGATGCCCCATGAGCGTCCGCTTCAGATGCGCATCGGCATTATCCTCGCCCGTGCGGTGATGACGGTAGTCGAGTCCCGACGGCGCCAGCTTCTCCAGCCATTCCTGAAAATCGTGGATGAGACCGTCTTCCCAGTCGTTGACGTAGACCGCGGCGGTGATGTGCATCGCCGAGACGAGCACCATCCCTTCCTTCACACCGCTCTTCTTTACGATGGCGGCGACGTCATCTGTGATGCGGACAAACTCCTGGCGCTTCTTCGTCTCGAACCAGAGGTAGTCGGTCGCGGTGATCATGAAACTCCCAGCAGTTCGACGTTCGAGGTGCGAACGTTCAGTACATTCTCAACCCGGCCTCGGCGTTGAGATCCCATCCAGCCGTATATCCAGCACGATACCGCCGAAGGCCAGCCGCGGCGATCATCGCCGCGTTGTCAGTCGAGAGCGCGAGGCTGGGCACGTACAGAGGGTACTCGCGGGCCTCGGCACGGGCACGGGCATCCTCGCGGAGACGGCTGTTGGCCGAGACTCCGCCTGCAATCCCGACACTTTGCGCGCCGTACCAGCGTGCCGCTTCGAACAACCGATCGACGAGCGTCTCGACGACCACACGCTGGAAGCTGGCGCAGATGTTCTTGATTTCCTGATCCGGCAGCGGCTCCCCCTCCGACATCGTCAGCGACGCACGCCGCGCCATGACATGGCGCAAGACCGACGTCTTCAGGCCGGAGAAGCTGAAATCGCGACGGCCCGGCTCGTGAGGTGCGTTGCGATCCGCGTGCGTCAGCCGCGTCTTCGGAAAGGGCACGGCGCGATCGTCGCCGAGCGCCGCCAGCCGGTCGATGATCGGGCCACCGGGATATCCGAGCCCGAGCAGCTTGGCGACCTTGTCATACGCCTCACCGGCGGCATCGTCTCGTGTGCGACCCAACAGCTCGTACACGCCGGGCTCGGGAATGCGATACAGGCTCGTGTGGCCGCCGGACACGACGAGCACGATCGCCGGCAATTCCAGTTCACCGTGCTCGAGCACGAGCGACTCGATGTGTCCCGCGAGGTGATGCACCGGCACGAGCGGCACCGACCGCGACCAGGCGAGCGACTTGGCGAAAGAGATGCCGACGAGCAGCGATCCAACCAGACCTGGGCCCGCTGTTACCGCGACCGCGTCGTAGTCGGAGCCGCCTTCCCCGAGCGCACGCTCGACGACACCGCAGATGTCGCGAATGTGCTGCCGCGCCGAGAGCTCCGGCACGACGCCGCCCCACTCGCGATGGATGTCGACCTGCGAGGCGACGACGCTCGCGCGCAGTCGCCAGGGACGCTTCGGATCGCCGGTCTCCTCGACGAGGGCGGCCGCCGTTTCATCACAGGAGGTTTCGATGCCGAGGATGGTCATGTCCCTGCACGTCGGGTCTGAAGAGGAAGACCCGGCCTACACTGTCCCTGTCAGTTCGCCTCGAACGAGTTGTGCGAGCGACTCCTCATACGGCGCGCGAGCGATGCCGCGCTCGGTGATGATCGCGGTGACGTACTTCGACGGCGTCACGTCGAACGCTGGGTTGCGGATCCGCGCGCCTTCCGGCGTCAGCCGCGACGTCCCGACGTGTGTGACCTCGCGGTCGTTCCGCTCTTCGATGGGAATCCGGCTCCCGTCCGGTGTGCCGAGATCGATCGTCGAGAGCGGCGCCGCCACGTAGAAGGGAATGCCGTGTTCCTTGGCGAGCACCGCCACGCCGTAGGTGCCGATCTTGTTCGCGACGTCCCCGTTTGCGGCAATGCGATCGGCGCCGACCACGACGAGATCGACTTCCTTGAGACGCATCATCGAAGCTGCCATGTTGTCGGTGATCACGGTCGTCTCGATCCCGTCCTTGACGAGCTCCCACGCGGTCAATCGCGCGCCCTGGAGAAAGGGGCGGGTCTCATCAGCGAGCACGGCGATCCGCTTCCCCTGCTCTGCGGCCGCTCGAATCACGCCCAGCGCGGTGCCGTACCCCGCGGTCGCGAGCGCGCCCGCGTTGCAGTGCGTCAGGATGCGCGCCGACTCGGGCACCAGCGCCGCGCCATGCGCGCCCATCGTCCGGCAGCTCTGGATGTCCTCGTCGTGAATCGCGCGGGCTTCGTCCTCGAGGCGCACCTTGAGCTCGTCGACCGAGAAGCCTCGCTGCGCCGCCTCGGCGAACGTCTTCTTCATGCGATCGATCGCCCAGAACAGATTCACTGCGGTCGGTCGCGTCGCTGCCATCAGATCGCAGGCCCGTTGAAACTCGGTCACGAACTGCTTGGTACCGGTCGCCGTGCTGCGCCGCATCCCGAGCGCGATCCCCATCGCGGCGGCTACGCCGATCGCCGGCGCCCCTCGAATCACCATCGTCGTGATCGCCTTGGCGACTTCTTTGGCCGTCTTACAGGTCACGTAGACCTCGGCCGTCGGCAGCTTCCGCTGGTCGATCATCACGACCGCGTCGTCTTTCCACTCGATTGTCGGCAGCATGAAGAGACGATGATATCAACTAGGCCCCAGGGCCCAGGCCTCGGGCGTCAGGGCTGGGCAAGGTATCAGGCCTGAGGCCTTGGACAGCCCTGAGGCCTGAGGCCTAGGCCCCGAGGCCTATCGTTTTGCGCCGATTGCAAACAGACTCGACACACCGCGCACGTACATCACGCCTTCCGAGAGCGCCGGCGTAGCCATCAACAACTCGCCAATCGAATTGGTGGCGATGTGCTCGAAGCTCGGACCCGCCCGGACGACCAGCATGTCACCGTCCTCATTCGACAGGTAGATCTTCCCGTCCGCCGCGACCGGCGAGGCGCTGTAGCCGCTCCCGACGAGCGGCAGCCGCTGCCGGTAGATCTCGTTGCCGGTCTTCAGCTCATACGCATCGAGGACGCCGTTGTTGGCCAGCACATACAGGAGCCCGTTATACGCAAGCGGCGTGGGCATGTAGGATCCGCGCGCTGTGTGACTCCACACGACTGACGCGCTGCTCGACTGATCGGGCCCGAGTGTGAGGTCGCCCCGCGCTCCTGGACGCACAGCAAAAATCGGCCGTTCGGGTGCACGTCCGCTCGCCACCACGATGAGGCCGTCGGCAAAAATCGGGGTGGGCGCCGTGATCTTCGACGAGCCGCCGAGCCGCCACAACTCGCGCCCGGAGCGCGCGTCATATCCGCGGATGAAGTTCGATGCGTTGGTGACGAGCTCGGGCCCCGTGGAGGCGAGAGCGACGGTGGGACTTCCCCACGATGGAATCTCATCGCGCGATGTCTTCCACACGACCTCGCCGGTCTCGGCGTTCAGCGCCATCACGAACGAGTCGGCCTGTGTGTCGCACTGCAGGATGACGAGGCCATTCCAGATGATCGGCGAGCTTGCCGGTCCCCACTCGTAGGTGGGGATGTCGTACGCGCCCATGTCGACGCGTCCGACATCCACCGTCCACAACGGCTGGCCATTCACATCGAACGCGTATACGCCTTCCGAACCGAACCAGGCTACGACGATGCGGCCGTCGGTGACCGGCGTCGCACTGGCGTAAGTCGACTTGATGTGACGCTTGTTGCGGGGAGCCCCTTCGTGAGCCACCCTCGACCATCGAATCCGCCCCGTACGCTTGTCGACGGCGTACACCATCCACTTGTGAATGGAGCGATCGTCGGATGCATCGCCCTCACCGTAGAGACCTGGTTTGAATGTCGCACCTTTCAGGCTGCTGATCGCCGAGGTGACGAAGACGGTGTCGCCCCACACGATCGGGCTGGAATGCGCGAGGCCCGGTATCGCCGTTCGCCACAGGATGTTCTGACGCTTCGCTCCATCCCATCGATCCGGAATGTGCTGCCCGTCGGCCACACCGGAGGCGTATGGTCCGCGGAATGAGGGCCAGCTGCCGGCCGCGGACACAGGCCGCGGGAGCGTTCCTCGTCCAGGCGCGAGCGTGCGGACGATTCGGCGTTCACCGTCAGGAATCGCAACCGTCTGGCTGCGTGCGCGCGCGCCGAGGAGCGCCAGCAACGCAAGCAGCACAACCGGACCGGATTTCTTCATCGTCACAACAATCGATCATCGAACGGCAACGGCAGCAGATCCCTCAGTTGATGCCGTCCCGTCTCGCGGCGGAGATTGGCGAGGATGACCTCGAGATCGCCGCCGAACTCCCACAGGATCTGACGGCACGCGCCGCACGGTGGTGTCGGTGCATCGGTATCGGCCACCACAGCGACGCGGCGGAACTTCCGATGGCCCTCGGAGATCGCCTTGAACATCGCAACGCGCTCGGCACAGATCGTCAGTCCGTAGGTCGCGTTCTCGACGTTGCATCCAGTAATGATCGTCCCGTCGGCAGTCTCGAGCGCGGCCCCGACCTTGAAGCCCGAGTAGCGCGCGTGCGCGTTGCGACGTGCCAGTCGGGCTGCCTTTACGAGCGTGTTAGA
>Ga0126377_10000558_pt1 | contig 22861 bp, 22 predicted proteins | sample PanSoiMetPlot_22_FD_92647 | JGI IMG/M metagenome (GOLD analysis project Ga0126377, IMG submission 92647) | Tropical forest soil microbial communities from Panama - MetaG Plot_22 | ecosystem: Environmental > Terrestrial > Soil > Tropical forest > Bulk soil | place: Panama | collected 2016-02-17 | reverse complement strand
GGCTCTACGCCGAGGAGACCGGCGCGCGCGGCGAGGCGCTCGGCAACTTCCCGCAGGCCTTCACGCACCTCGCGCTGGTCAGCGCCGCCTTCAACCTGGATCGGGCGCTGTCCGGGTAGCGCGCGGCGCGCGCCGCGCGGCGCTTCAGCTGGTCACTTGGCCAGCATCACCTCGGTCGACTTGATCACCACGGTGACCGCGTCGCCCTTCTGGAGCGCCAGGCGGTCGGCGGAGCCGCGGGTGATGACCGACGTCAGCTCCTGATCCCCGATCGAGATGGTCACCTCCGCCATGAGGCCGTCCTTGCGGACGTCGGTGACGGTCCCCTTGAGCTGGTTGCGCGCGCTGAGCTGCATGGGGGAAGTAAAGAGCGTCCTGGCCGGATGTCAATGACTGCGCGCTGCCGGCACGTGTCATGTCATCGAGTACCTGTCGACAGCAAGTCGATATATAGTGCACGCCACATCGAGGGAGGTGCGGCATGAGATGGGGACTCGCGCTGGCTGTCCTGCTGGCTGCATGCAATTCGGACAAGCCGACCGGCGCCGGGCCGACGGAGGCAGCGAAGACGGAGGACGGGAAGACCGAAGCCGGAAAGACGGAGGCCACGCCGGCGGCGGGCCAGCCCGTCACGGTCTACGCCGCCTCGAGCATGAAGGAGCTCGTGACCGAGCTGGGCGATGCGTGGACCAGGAAGAGCGGTCAGGCGGTCCGGCTCCAGTTCGAGGCGTCGTCGACCCTGGCCCGGCAAATCGTGGAGGGCGCGCCGGCGGACGTGTTCATCACCGCCGCGCCCGAGTGGCTCGACAAGCTGAAGCTGGTCAAGCGCTTCGACTGGCTGTCGAACACGCTGGTGTGCGTGGTGCGGAAGGACGTCGCCGAGTTCGACCTGAAGACGGCCGAGAGCTTGGTCCTGGCCAACGAGCAGGTCCCGGCCGGCAAGTACGCCAAGGCGGCGCTCGAGCACCTCGGCATCAAGCCGCCCGAGCGGACGATCTACGGCTCGAACGTGCGCGACGTGCTGAGCAAGGTGTCGGCCGGTGGAGCGCAGGCCGGCATCGTGTACGCCACCGACGCCGCCATCGACCCGGAGGTCCGCATCGCCATGACCTTCCCGGAGGAGAGCCACCCGAAGATCCTCTACTCGGTCGGAGTGGTCACCGAGAACGGCCAGGGGTTCGCCACTGCGCTCGAGGAGCCGGCGTCGATGGAGGCCGCCACGCACCGGGGGTTCGCGCAGATCAAATGAACGCCGTCGAGCTCTCGCTGACGGTGGGAGTCGCGTCGACGCTGATCAGCCTGCCGTTCGCCGTGGCGATGGCCGTCTATCTGGAGCGGACCCGCTCGCGCGTCCGCCACGCGGTGCAGACGATCATCATGCTGCCGCTGGTCCTGCCGCCGGTGGTGGTGGGCTATCTCCTCCTCGAGGTGTTCTCGCCGATCGGCCCGCTGGGGCGGGCGCTGGCCCGGCTGGGCGTCCCGGTCGCGTTCCACTGGCTGGGCGCGGTGACGGCGGCCGCGGTGGTCGGCTTTCCCCTCTTCGTCCTCATGATCGCGCTTGCCCTCAAGGCGGTCGACCCGCGCTTCGAGCGGGTGTCGCGCTCGCTGGGTGTCTCGCCGTGGAAGACGTTCTGGCGGGTGACCCTGCCGCTCACCTGGCCCGGCATCCTGGCCGGCGCCGCGGTCGCGTTCGCCCGCGGCCTGGGCGAGTTCGGGGCGACCATCATCGTCGCCGGCCGCATCCCGGGCGAGACCCAGACCATCCCGCTGCAGATCTACGCCGAGCTCGACGCGCCGGGCGGCGAGCGCCGCATCGTGGGTCTGGTGCTGACCTCGTGCGCGGCTTGCCTGGTGCTGGTCGCCCTGTCGCGCGTGCTGGACACGTGGTACCGCCGCCGCCTGGAGCTCGACCGATGAGGCGCGGCCGATGAGGCGCCGATGAAGCTCGACGTCGAGGCGCGCGTGGTCCGCCCGGGCGGCTTCGACCTGGACGCGGCGATCTCCTGCGAGGCGCCGACCGTCGGCATCGTGGGGCCGAGCGGCAGCGGCAAGTCGACGCTGCTCGACGCGATCGCCGGGATCGAGCCCGGCGCCCGGGTCGTGCTCGACGGCGATGATGTGAGCCGGAAGCCGCTGCACCATCGGTGGGTCGGCTACGTGACGCAGGACGCCCTCCTCTTCCCGCACCTCAGCGTGCGCGCCAACCTTCTCTTCAGCCCGCGCGCCGGTCCGCTCGGCGAGGTCCCGGCCGCGCTCGGCATCGAGCGCCTGCTCGACCGCATGCCGCGCAACCTGTCGGGCGGCGAGCGCAGGCGCGTGGCCCTGGCCCGCGCCATCCTCAGCCGCCCGCGCCTGCTCCTGCTCGACGAGCCGTTCGCCGGGCTCGACGAGGCGCGCCGGCGCGAGGCGATGTCGCTGCTGGCCTCGCTGCGCGAGCGCTTTCGCCTGCCCGTGATCCTGGTGAGCCACGTGGCGGAGGAGATCATCGGCCTGGCCGAGTGGGCGGTGCGGCTGGAGGCGGGCCGGGTCGTGCGGGCCGGGCCGAGCGCCAGCGTGCTGCGCGCCGGCGAGACCCGGATCGACAACTATCTGACCGGCACGGTGGTGGGCGAGCGGCGCGTGCGAGTCGACGGCGTCGACCTGGCCGCCGGGATCCCGTCCAGCGCGTCGGGCGAGGTGCGCCTGGCCTGCTACGCCGCCGACATCATCCTGGCGCGCGAGCCCCCGCGGGCGATCTCGGCGCGCAACTGCTTCCAGGCGGTGGTGCGCTCGCTGACCGAGGCCGAGGAGATGATCATCGTCGAGGTCGAGCCGCCCCGCCTCCGCGCCGTCGTCACGCCCGAGGCGCTGCGCGAGCTGGCCATCACCCCCGGATCACCCGTGGTCGTCATCGCCAAGGCGACCGCCTTCGCCCATGTGGGGGCCGCATGATGAACGTGTACGAGGTGGTCGTGCTCTCCTGCGGCGCCCGCGACTCGCACGCGTGGCTGCGGGTCGGCCGCTCGCGCCTGGCGGTGCGCCGCTGGGCAGGCATGGAGAAGGGACAGCGCGCCCGCGCGTCGATACGCCCGGAGGACGTCGTCCTGTGCGCGGATCCGCCGGGCCGGGTCAGCGCGCGCAACGTGCTGCCCGGCTTCGTGCGGAGCGTGAAGGCGTCGACCGACGGCGTCTTCGTCACCACCGACGTCGGCTTCCCGCTGACCGCGCTGGTCACCCGCGGCGCCGCGCGCGACCTCGGGCTCCGGCGCGGCGTGCCGCTGTTCGCGGTGGTCAAGGCCAGCGCGATCGCCCCGCTCGTGGAGGTGCGGCCGCGCTTCGCCGTGTCGGTCGCCGGCGCGGGCGGGACCATCGATCCGCGCCAGCTCGCCTTCCTGCGCATGATCGAGAGCCGGGGCTCGATGCTGGGCGCGGCGCGCGAGGCCGGCATCTCGTACCGGACGGCGTGGCTGTGGGTTCGCAGCGCCAACCGCGTCTGGGGGCGGCGCCTGGTCGACCGCACGCACGGCGGCCGAGGCGGCGGCGGCGCGGCCCTGACACCCGAGGGGCACGCGGTGCTCCTCCGCGCCGCCGAGGTGGAGCGAGAGATCAATGCACGTCCCCAGCGCTGAGAGGTGGCAGATGGCTCATCGTATCGCGTGCGTCCTGACCTGCGCGTGGCTGTGCGGCTGCGCGTCGACGGCGCCGTCGTCCCCCGCCGCGCCGGCGTCGCCCGCCGCGCCGGCGAGCGCGGCGCCGGCAGAGAAGGCGGCGCCCGGTGTCCTCCTGGTCGAGGGCGAGACCACGCTCCACCTCGCACCGGCCGACGTCGCCGCGCTGCCGCACGAGCACGTGGCGGTGGACGGCAAGAAGGGGCGCGAGGAGTGGGACGGCGTGCCGCTGCACGCCATTCTCGCGAAGGCCGGCGTGCCGGTCGGGGTCCACCGCAAGGGCCACCAGCCGATCGAGGTCGTGATCGCCGAGGGGGCCGACGGCTATCGCGCCCTGTTCTCGCTCGCCGAGGTCGATCCGGCGCTCGGCGGCGCCGCGATCTACGTGGTCGACCGGCGCGGCGGACAGGCGCTCGCGGCCGGCGAGGGGCCATTTCGGATGGTGGTGGTGCACGACTCGATGCGCTCGCGCTGGGTCAGGCAGCTCGTGGCGCTGCGCGTCGCGGCGTTCCAGGGTGAACAGCCCGTCCAGCGGCAGGACAAGTAGCCAGCCGAGTCCCCACCCCGCGCGAGCCAAGCCGGCGAAAGCGTGAGCGCGCCCCTTGGCGCGATTCTTGTACGACAACACCGCACCTCGTGGACGAGCTGAGCCGATCGCTGGGCCAGACGGGCGGCGCGCTGGAGCGCGACGAGCACGCGTCGATGGTCCTGCGCCTGCGCCGCGCGTGCACGGTCGGCGTCGTCGCGTGGCCGGCGTTCGGCCTGGTCGACTGGTTCGTCGTCACCTTCGTGCATCCCGGTCGGCTGTGGCTGTACCTGGCGCTGCGCGCGGCGGGGCTGTTGCCGCTCCTCCTCAGCGTGGTGGTCATGTACGGGCGTCGCATGCCCGGCCCGCGCGTGGTGCGCTGGACCGACGCCGGCACCTGTCTGTGCCTGTCCGCCCTCATCACCGTCGGCTGCGGCGAGTTCGGCGGCATCGTGAGCCCGCTCGTGCTCGGCGTCCTGCTCGTCCTCATCGGGCGGGCGGCGATCGTGGCGGAGCGCTGGCAGCGGGCCATCCTGCCCATCGGCCTCATCGCGGTCGCGCACCCGACGACGCTCGCGGTCATGGCGCTGTTCGAGCCGTCGGTGGCGGCGCAGTTCGCCGATCCGACCGCGCTGGCCGGCTTCGCGCTCCACCTGATGTTCCTGAGCGGCGCGGTGGCGGTCACCCTGGTCGGCGGCCACATGATGTGGGCCCTGCGCCGGCAGGTGTTCCAGGCGCGGTCGCTCGGGCGCTACCGCCTGGTTCAGCGCATCGGCGTCGGCGGGATGGGGGAGGTCTGGGCCGCTCACCACAACGCGCTCAAGCGCGACGTCGCGGTCAAGATCCTGCGCCCGGAGACGCGCGGCGACTCCGCCGCCATCGCCCGCTTCGAGCGCGAGGTCCGCGCCACCGCCGAGCTGCGCCACCCCAACACGGTGCGCGTGTTCGACTGCGGCGTGACCGAGGACGGCCTGTGGTACTACGCGATGGAGCTGCTCGACGGGCGCGACCTGCACGCGATCGTGACCCGCGAGGGCCCGATGGAGCCGGTGCGCGCGGCCCGCCTCATCCGCCAGGCGGCCAAGGCGCTGGCCGAGGCGCACGCGCGCGGCATCGTCCACCGCGACATCAAGCCGGAGAACCTGTTCGTGACCTCGCTCGGCGGCGAGGGCGAGTACGTCAAGCTGCTCGACTTCGGGCTGGCCAAGCTGGCCGCGCGCGGCGAGCCGAACATGTCGCTGACCCAGCACGGCTGGGCGGTCGGCACGCCGAAGTGGGCCTCGCCCGAGGTGGCGGGCGGCGGCGAGGCGCTGCCGAGCTCGGACGTCTACGGCCTCGGCGCGGTGCTCTACTTCTGCGTGTGCGGCGCGCCGCCGTTCGACTACCCCGACGTCGGGGCGACCGTGCGCGCGCACCTGAGCGAGGCGCCGGTGCCGCCGTCGCAGCGCCGCTCCGGCATCCCGCACACCATCGAGGCGGTGGTGATGCGCTGCCTGGCCAAGGACCCGGAGCAGCGCTTCCGCAGCGCCGGCGAGCTGGCCGGCGCGCTCAAGGACGCGATGATGGCCGCCGGCGCGCCCGAGCTGGTCGGCGTGCCGGCCCGCCTCGAGGCCCCGCCGCCGGTCCGCGCCGCCGGCTCGCGCGGCTGGGACGGCCACTCCCCCGCCGCCCTGCCCGAGGTGGCCGACGATCTCCTCCCCACCGCGCCGGAGCAGCCGGCCGTGACCCTGACCTTCCCGCGCGCGCGCGAGCGGACGTAGGGGCTCGAACAGCCCCCGATCAGTCGACCGTGAACTCACGGCGAAAGCGACACTCCGACGCGGCGAGCTCCTCATGCCAGCCAGGCGATGCAGGCGCGACGTCGAGCTCGTAGATGACGAAGCGCAGGACACTTTCGATGGTCACCCAGCCGGTCGCCAGGTGGCAGCGCCTGAGATCGAGCGTCGCGGTTCCGCAGGGGATGTCGTGATCCAGGTGGACGTGGTTGAGGCAATGGCGCGCTTCGGGCAGCGCACGCGGCGACTCGTACTCCCATCGAATGATCGGCTCGCCTTCATCCGAATCGGACCCATGCACGTGGTACCAGTAGCGGATTGTCTTTAGCCGATATGGGCGGCGCTTCTCCTTGAGTGCGAGAAGCTCCTGCCGCATGAACAGGCGCAGCGGTCAGGGTTTGGCGCCGGTGATGGCCAAGATGGACGCGCGCGTCAGGCCGAGAAGGCCCGGTCGGACACGCCGTTCAAGAGGCTTCGGACGGTGTGCAGCTCGACGGCGGCTCTGGTGCCCTCGAGCTCACCCCGATCGAGCTTCGCGAACGCCTCGTCCCGCGATACACCAAGACGACACGCAACCTGATCGGCACGAGCGAGAAGCTCGCCCTGGGACAGCCGCTCCACGGGATCAACCTGCTCCAGGCGATCCCGCGCGAGTCGAACCACTCTTTGGACCAGTCGAGTCACCGTTCCAAAGAACGTAGCGCGCAGGTGTGATCGGGGAATGCCGAATTTGGTGGTAAGCGAAATTGCTGGGCTTTCGACCGGCACAGATCGGTCGAAGGGCCGTTCTGGGCGCGGGCCGGGTCACTCGTCGCGCAGCGCGCTCATGGGATCGATGCGCGTGGCCAGGCGCGCCGGCAGGTAGCTGGCGGCGAGCGCCACGACCAGGAGGAAGGCCGCGACGGCGGCGAAGGTGGCCGGGTCGGTCGGGGCGACGGCGAACAGCATGCTCTCGAGCCCGCGCGCGAGCGCGGCCGCGCCGGCCAGGCCGAGCGCGACGCCGGCGCCGGCCAGGAGCAGGCCTTGCGCCACGACCTGCCGGCGCAGCTGGCCCGGCGGCGCGCCGAGCACGAGGCGGATGGCGAGCTCGCGGCGGCGCTGGGCCACGCCGTAGGCCAGGACGCCGTACACCCCGACCGCGGCGAGGACCAGCGCCAGCCCGGCGAACAGGCCGAGCAGGAGCATCACGAAGCGCCGCTGCGACACCGAGCGATCCATGGTGCGGTCGAGCGGCTCGATGCCGAACGCGGCCAGCTGCGGGTCGACCGCGCGGATCGCGCCGCGCAGGGCCGGCGCGAGCGCAGCCGGATCGCCGCGCGTGCGGACCAGGACCACCTCGCCGCCGGCGGCCGACGGCGCCTGGGCGAGAGGCAGATAGACGGCGGGCGGCGCGGCCGCGGCGGGTCCGTGGATGCGCTCGTCGCCGACCACGCCGACGATGCGGCGGGCGGCTCCCCACAGGCGGATCTGCCGGCCCAGCGGCTCGCGCCCGGCGAAGAAGCGATCGGCCGCGGCCCGGTTGACGAGCAGGACCGGCTCGCCGGCGGTGACGTCGGAGGTGGCGATGAGGCGCCCGCGCACCAGCGGGAGCCGCACGGTGGCGAAGTAGCCCGGCGTCACGCGCCGCACCGAGATCTCCGGCCACGACCCCGCCTCCGCCTCGCGCCCGACCACGGTGAACGAGTTGGTGAAGCCCGGGTCGAGCGGGTGGTTGCCGGCCATCGCCGCCGCCTCGACGCCGGGCAGCGCTGCGGCGCGCTCCAGCAGCGCGCGCGTGAAAGCGTGGATCTCGGGCAGGTCGGGCCAGCGCGCGAAGTCGACCGGGTAGCGCGCGGCGGGCAGCTGGACCTCCGCCTTGAGCACGCCGTCGGGTCGGAAGCCGGGGTCGACGTCGCGCAGGTGCCAGAAGCTGCGGGTCAGGAGGCCGGCGCCGCTGACCAGCATGACGGCGAGCGCGACCTCGGCCACGACCAGGACCGCGCGCAGGCGGCGGCGCGCGCGCCCCGCCGTGGCGTGGATGCCGCCCTCCCCGCGCAGCGCGGACTGCACCTCGACCCGGCGGGCCTGCAGCGCCGGCATCAGGCCGAAGGCGACGCCGACGGTGATCGAGACGGCCAGAGTGAAGAGGAGGACGCGCGCGTCCACGCCGACCTGGGCCAGGCGCGGCACGTCGGCCGGCGCGATGGCGAGGAGGACGCGCAGCCCGGCGAACGCGAGGGCGAGGCCGGCCGCGCCGGCGAGCAGGGCGAGCAGGACGCTCTCGATGGCGAACTGCCGCGCGAGGCGTGCGCCGGTGGCGCCGAGCGCGGTGCGGACCGCGACCTCGCGCGCGCGGGTCGCGCCGCGGGCGAGGAGGAGGTTGGCCACGTTGACCGAGGCGACCAGCAGCACCAGCAGCACGGTGCCGAGGAGCAGCATGAGCGCCGGCCGGACCGGCGCGAACACGGCGTCCGGCAGCGACTCGACGAACACGCCGCGGCCGTCGTTCTCCTTGAAGCCGCGCTCGAGATCGGCGGCGATGCCGGCCAGCTCGTCCTGGGCGGCGGCGCGCGTCGAGCCGCCCGCCAGCCGCCCGATCATGAAGATGGGGTGCGTGTCGCGCGGAAGGCGCTCGTCGTCGCGCACCAGCGGCGTCCACACGTCGACCCGGCCGCCGGCCCCGCGATCGGCGAAGGATCGCGAGTAGGCGGCGCGCGACAGGATCTGCAGCACGCCGAAGTCGGCCGCGTCCGGCATGACGCCGACGATGACGTGGGCCTCCTCGTCGAGCCGGATGATGCGGCCGAGCACGTCGGGGCTGCGCTCGTACTGCGCGGCCCACAGGGACTCGCTGATCACCGCGACCCGGGCCGCGACCGGCCGCGTGTCGGCGGCGGTGAAGCCGCGGCCGAGGAGCGGCGCGACGCCGAGCGCGGGCCAGAGCTCGTCGGTGACCGACAGGGCCGCGACTCGCCGCGGATCGCCGGCGGCGCCGCCGCCCGCCGCCGCCGGAGCGGCGACGTTGACCTCGCCGGCCATGAAGGCCGCCAGGCGCGCGAGGCTGCGGGCTCGGCGCTGGAAGTCGGTGAAGTCGGGCAGCGAGGCCGGCTCGCGGCTGGTGCCGCTGTGGCGATCGGTCTCCCAGACGATCACCAGGTGGTCGACGTCGGCCACCGGCGCCGGCCGCAGCAGGACGCCGTCGACGACGCTGAAGATGGCCGTGTTGGCGCCGATGCCGAGCGCCAGGGTCAGGACCAGGGCCGCGGTGAGGCCGGGCGAGCGCCACAGCGCGCGCATGCCGCCGTGGATCTCGCGGACCAGGTCCTCCAGCCGCGCTCCCGGGCGCCCCGCGCGCACCTCGCGCTTGACCTGCTCGACCCCGCCGAGCTCGAGGCGGGCGGCGCGGGCCGCGGCCTCCGGGTCCATGCCGGCCGCCACCTTCTCGCGCGCCGCCAGATCGAGGAAGGCGCGCAGCTCCTCGTCGAGCTCGCCCTCCACCTGGCGCCGGCGGAACGTGTTGCGCAGAAAGCTGACCAGTCGCCCCTCCATCCCTCGCCTCCGTTCACGTGGCCTTGAGCGCCCACCCGATGGCCAGCGCGATGCGCTCCCACTGCTCGGCCTCCAGCCGCAGCTGGCGGCGCCCGCGCGCGGTCAGCCGGTAGTAGCGGGCGCGCCGCCGGTTCTCCGACTCGCCCCACTCCGAGGCCAGCCAGCCGCGCCCCTCCAGCCGGTGGAGCGCGGGGAACAGCGAGCCGGGCTTGACCTCGAAGGTGTCGCCGGTGATCTGCGCGATGCGGCGCGAGACGCCCAGCCCGTGCCGGGGGCCAGGGTCAAGGCTCTTGAGGATGAGGAGGTCGAGCGTACCGCGCAGAAGGTCGGCTCTCGGCGACATGACTCTCTCGCAAGTCTCCTATCGGGTTTCTACATGTGTGCACCCGGGACCTATAGAAAGTCAACAGGAGAACGGGAGCGGCCGAGCGGGCGCATCGGCCGGATGCGTTCGACGTTGTCGTGGACCTTGACGGCGCCGGCGCCGTGGACGTAGGCGGTGCACCGCGACGCGAAGCGCGGACACCACGTCGAGTCGACGACCACGGTGGCGCTCAAGTCCACGGCGCCGGCGCCGTCAACGACCTCGTCGACGATCAGGTCAACGTCCGCCGTCAACGCGATATCGGCATCGAAGTAGACGCCGACGGACGGTACGTCAACGACACAGACCCTCAACGAGAACAGCCCCAACCGTTCACATTTCGGTGGAACTGATCGGGACGTCAGGCGCCGGGCAGTTGCGGTAGATTCGGCCGCATGAGCCCGGAACAGCCGAAGTCACTCGAGTCGCGCAACCCCGCCACCGGCGAGGTCGTCGGTCACGTCTCCATCACGCCGGTGGCCGCCATCCCGGGCCTGGTGGCGCGCGCGCGCGCCGCCCAGCCGGACTGGGCCGCGCTCGCCGCCGCCGGCCGCGCCGAGCTCCTGCGCGGGGCGGGCGCGGCGATGGGCGAGCGCGCCGACGAGCTCGCGCGCCTCCTCACCCTCGAGATGGGAAAGCCGCTGGCCGAGGCCGCGGCCGAGGTCCGCTCCTGCGCCGAGGACACGGCCGACGTCCTGCGCGAGGTGGCGGAGGCCACCGCGCCCGAGATCATCGAGGACGAGCGGGTGCGATCGACCATCTACCGCGACCCGTACGGCGTGTGCGCCGCCATCACGCCGTGGAACTTCCCCTTCTCGATGCCGCACTGGCTCATCATGCCGGCCCTGGCGACCGGCAACACGGTGGTCTTCAAGCCGTCGGAGCAGACGCCGCTCATCGGACAGGCCTACGCCGACCTGGTGGCCGCCGCCCTGCCGCCCGACGTGCTCCAGGTCGTGCACGGCGACGAGACCCAGGGCGCCGCGCTGGTGGCGGCCGAGATCGATCTCATCGCCTTCACCGGCTCGCGCGCGGCCGGCAAGCACATCCTGGGGGCCGCCGCCGGCCGGCTCAAGCGCGTCATCCTCGAGCTCGGCGGGAAAGACCCGCTCATCGTGCTCGACGACGCCGATCTGGATCGCGCCGCCCGCTTCGCCGCGCGCAACAGCTTCCGCAACGCCGGCCAGGTCTGCGTCGCCACCGAGCGCATCTACGTGGCGGAGAAGATCGCCGAGCCGTTCGTCACCCGGCTGGTCGCCGAGACGTCGAAGTTCGCGACCGGCAGCGGCCTCGACCCGGCCACCCGGGTGGGCCCGATGATCAGCGCCGAGCAGCGCGACCACGTCCTCCGCCTGGTCGACCAGGCGGTGTCGATGGGCGCCAGGGTGGCGACCGGCGGCGCCGGCCACCACGGCAACTTCGTGACGCCGACGGTGCTGGTCGACGTGCGGCCCGACATGGCGATCGCGACCGAGGAGACCTTCGGCCCGGTCGCCTGCGTGACCGTGGTGAAGGACGACGAGGAGGCGGTCGCGCTGGCCAACGACACGCCCTTCGGGCTGGGCGCGGTCGTGTTCGGCACGGACACCGGCCGGACCGACCGCATCGCCCGCCGGCTGCAGGCGGGCATGATCGGCATCAACCAGTCGGTCGGCGGCGCCAAGGGCTCACCGTGGGTGGGCGCCCGCGAGAGCGGCTACGGCTACCACAGCTCGCGCGACGGCCACCGTCAGTTCACGCAGACCCGCGTCGTGTCGCAGTCGCGGTAGCCGGCGCGGCGGCAGAGGGACGGACCGCGCGGCGCGCCTTCATGGGCCGTCACGGGCGGGTGTTGCATCGCAGTTTGTGGATGTGTTGCTGACCGGTTTCGGCTCGCTTACAGTGGGTCGTTCGGTCGGGAAGAGCCATGCAGGACTCGCCCGTTTCGGAAGCTCCCGCCAGGCGACCGCGTCCGACGGTCGTGCCCGACGCGACCTGCTCGGTGCGCGTGCTCCGGCCGTTCGCCAAGTACCTGGCCGCCGCCGGTCACGACGCCGATGCGTGGCTCGAGCCGCACGGCCTGAGCCTGGAGCGGCTGCAGGACAGCGACCTGCGCCTCCCGCACGACCAGGCCATGGCGATGCTGGCGCAGGCTATGGTCGTGACCGGCGACAGCGCCATCGGCGTGCGCGCCGCCGGCTGCGAGGAGCCGGACGACTTCGACGTGGTCGGCTACGCGGCCGCGAACTGCGCCACGCTGGGCGAGGCGATGCGTCTGGCCGCGCGCTTCATCCCGCTGGTGCACGACGGCATCGCGATGGAGCTCGACGTCGCCCCGCCGCTGGCCGCGCTGCGCGTGCGCGTCATGCCGGGGCTCTCGTTCCTCCCGCCGACCATCGAGTTCCTGTTCGCGTCGCTGCTGGTCTACGGCTCGCGCTTCATCGGCCGGCGCACCCGGCCGCTCCGCGTCGAGCTCGCTCACCCGGCGCCGGCCGACCCGGTGCCGCTGGAGGAGGCGTTCCGCGAGGTCCGGTTCGACGCCGACGAGTACGTCATGTGGACCCAGGCCTGGGCCCTCGACCTGCCGCACAGCGCGCCCGACCGCTCGCTCCTGGGCATCCTCACCAGCCACGCCGACGGGCGGCTGCGGCAGCTGTCCCCGTCCCCGCGATCGTTCGCGGAGCAGGTGCGCGCCGCCATCGGCGAGGAGCTGGCTGCCGGCGGCTCGGGAGTCGAGCGGGTCGCCCGGCGGCTCACCATCTCGCCGCGCACCCTGCACCGGCGGCTGGCCGGAGCGGCCACGTCCTACGGTGAGCTGGTCGACGACGTGCGCCGCAGCCAGGCCATGCTGCACCTGGCAGGCAGCCAGTTCTCGATCGCGGAGATCTCGTCGCTGCTCGGCTTCGCCCACCCCAACGCGTTTCACAAGGCCTTCAAGCGCTGGACGCGAATGACACCCGCCCAGTACCGGGACGAGGCGCAGCGGCCGTCGCCGTCCGGCCCCCGCTGACCCGGCGCCCGCCCGGCGCCCGCCAGGCGCCCGCCCCCCGGGATTGACGCACCGGGCCGGGCCAGAGTGGATGAGGCCAGGAATCTGGCGCAATAGGATGGTCATTCGGCAATAGCGGAGTGCGGCCGAGCGGCGCCGCGCCCGCCAGAATGGGTGCGACCATGCGCTGGCTCCGCTCCCGATCCGCCCCGACGCTCCCCATCCTCCTCATCGCCATGCTCGCCGCCTGCGGCGACGACGACGCGAGCAGCGACGATTCCTCGAACGACGACGGCGGCGGCAGCGTGGCGGACGCGGGCGGCGGCTCTCCCGATGCCGCGGCCGGCGACGACGACGGCGGCCCCGTCGCGGATGGCTCCCCGGGCACACCCGACGCCGCCACTCCCGACGGCGGCACCACGGACGGCGGCGCCCCCGACGCCGGCACGCCCGACGCCAGCACGCCCGACGCCAGCACGCCCGACGCCGGCACGCCCGACGCCAGCACGCCCGACGCCGGCACGCCCGACGCCGGGGGCGACGCCGGCACACCGGGGGTCGATCTGACCGGGACCTGGGTCTCCAGCGTGACCACGCAGGGGACGATCACGGTCCCGCTGTTCGAGAACCAGCCGGCGACGATCGATCTCACCCTGCGCATCGCGGTCACCCGCTCGGGCGGCACCCTGCAGAACCACGTCGAGGTCTGCCGGCTCAACACCGTCACCGACGACCAGGGCCTGCTCATCGACTTCCCGACCCCGGTGCTGGCGCTCCTCACCGACGACCAGAGCATCCCGGACCCGGGTGTCGTGGTGGGCGGACCGGTCCCGATCCCCGCGTTCTCCATCGTGGTCGGCCAGGACGCGCAGGGAAACCCGACCGACGACGACAACAACGGCCAGCCGGGCGTGACCATCCCGGCCATCGTGCTCGGGACTCCGATCGCCGCGCACTCGAGCCTCCAGATCGCTCTCAGCTTCCCCGGCGTCACCCTGGTCGACGAGAACACCCAGATGGGGACGTCGTCGTTCACCACCAACGGCTCCGTGTTCGACACCGACCCGCTCGACCTGATGGGCTCGATCAGCGTGACGCCGGCGTCTCCGACGACGCCCTTCACCGCCACCAGGCTGCCCGGCGACGTGTCGTGCAGCGAGATCACCGCCCCGTAGCGGACACGCCAAAAGGAGGGGACTGTCATGCGAACTGGGTTTGCCAGTGGGATGCCCTTGTGCGCCCTGTTGCTGCTGAGCGCCTGCGCGGGAGGGCCGGTCGACGAGGGTGACACGGGCCGCGACCAGCGAGCCGCGTCGATCGACGCCGTCGATCTCAGCGGCACGTGGGCGTCGCACGTGACGACGACCGGCACCATCACCGTGCCGCTCGTCAACAACCAGCCGGCCACCATCGATCTCATCCTGCGCATCGTCATCGCCCAGGACGGGGCAGATCTCACCAATCACCTCGAGTTCTGCCAGCTGAACACGCAGACCAGCGGCGGGTCGCTGGTCGTGAACTTCCCGCCCGCGGTCCTCGCCCTCTTGACCGACGACCAGAGCGAGCCGGCGCCCGACGTCGACGTCGGCGACCCGGTGCCGGTGCCCGACTTCTCGATCGTCGTGGGCCAGGACGCCGACGGCAATCCCGTCGACGACGACGCCGACGGCAACGACGGGGTCACCATCCCGACCCGGCTGCTCGGCTCCAACATCATGTCGTTCTCCGGCCTCGACATCGCGCTCAGCTTCCCGAGCGTGACGCTCACCGACGCCGACACGCTGTCGGGAGACTCGGCGTTCGCGACCTCGGGCACCGTGTTCGACACCCAGCCGCTCGGCCTCTCGGGTCCGATCGCGGTCACACCGGACAACCCGACCACGCCGTTCACCGCCGCCCGGCTGGCCGGCGACGTGCCCTGCAGCGAGGTGCTGGGCCTGTTCCCGTAGGCACGTCCCCGTAGGCGTCCCGGCGCGGCGGCCGCGCGGCCTCACCGGCCGAAGCGCCGCCGCGTGGCCTCCGCCTCGGCCGCCAGCGCGGGGCCGATTTTCGGCGCGGGCGGCTCGTCCGGCCCCGGCGGCAGGAGCCACGCGTCGGGAAGCGGTGCCAGGGCGGCCTGCGCGCGGGTGCGGGCCTCCTCGGGGTCGAAGCGGTAGAGGCGCTCGCCGTCGCGCCAGGCCGGCGCGAGCAGCGGCGCGCCGTCGGGCGCCGGCGCGCCCTGCAGCTCGAGCACGTCGCTGTCGGGCGCGCCGCGGCGGTAGACCTGCTTGGCTCCCGGCCAGGTGTGCTTGCCCGGGCTGTACTTGGCGCGGCCCACGCCGGCGTAGTCGACCAGCTTGTAGGCCATGTCGAGCGCCGGCCGGTCGGACGACACGACCAGCGAGCTGCCCACGCCGAAGGCGTCGTAGGGCGCGCCGGCGCGGACCAGCTCGTCGATGCTGTCCTCGTCGAGGCCGCCCGACGCCACCAGCTGCACGCCGCGCAGGCCGGCCCGGTCGAGCATGTCGCGCGCCGCGGCTGCCAGCTCGCCGAGCGCGCCGCTGTCGATGCGGATGCCGCCCACCCGCTGGCCCCGCCCGGCCGGCTCCTCGGCCACCTGGATGGCGGCGGCCACGCCCTCGAGCGTGTCGTAGGTGTCGACCAGCAGCGTGGTGTCGGCGTGATCGGCCGCGAACTCGCGCAGCGCGTCGATCTCGCGGTCGAAGGCCTGCACGAAGGCGTGTGCCATGGTCCCGGAGATCGGGATGCCGAAGCGCCGGCCGGCCTCGACGTTCGAGGTCGCCGCCGCGCCGCCGACGAAGGCCGAGACCGCGGCGCGCACCCCGGTCTCGAGCCCGTGCGCGCGGCGGAAGCCGAAGTCGATCACCGGGCGTCCGCGGGCGGCGCGCACCAGGCGGGCCGCCTTGGTGGCGACCAGGGTGGCGCCGTGGATCGCGTTGGTGAGCGCCGTCTCGAGGAGCTGCGCCACCGGCAGCGGCGCGGTGAGCTCGAGCAGGGGCTCCTCGGCCAGCACCACGGTCCCGTCGGGCACCGCCACGAGCTCGCCGCTCGGCCGGAGGCTCGACAGCCAGTCGAGCGCCGCCGGCGAGATGCCCTGCGCGCGCAGATAGGCGATCTCCTCGCCGCCGAAGCGGAAGCCGTCGAGCACGTCCAGCGCGACGTCGAGCCCGGCGCTGACCAGGACCGGCCGCGCCCGCGACGCCCGCGCGTACAGCGAGAAGGTCGCCGGCCCGGTCATGCCGAGCCGCAGATACGACTCGAGCATGCGCAGCTCGTAGAGATCCGTGTACAGGCCGAGCGGTCGCGGCGGCGGCGTCATGCGAGCTCGACCCCCGCCTCGCGCAGCTCCGCCAGGGCGCGCGCTCCCTTCGCCGGCTCGACCGGACGGGTGGCGCCGGTCACCACCGCGGTCGCGTAGCCCAGCCGCCGGGCGTCGAGCGCGGTCTCCTTGACGCACACGTCCTGCGCCAGCCCGACCACGACCACGCGCCGGATGCCCCGCTCCCTCAGCATGCCGTCCAGCGCGGTGTGCTGCACCCGGCCGGTCTCGGGGTCGCGCATCGAGAAGCCGCTGTAGCCGTCCTCGCCGCCGGTGCCCTTCTGCACCACCGGTCCGTCGACCGCGAGGCCGTCGACCAGCTGCGCGCCCCAGCTGCCCTGCACGCAGTGGCGCGGCCACACGCCGCCGCCGTCGACGAAGTGCGGCGTGTCGTGCGGGTGCCAGTCCTGGGTGTAGACCACGGTGGCGCCGGCCGCGCGCGCTTCCCGCACCAGCCGGTTCACCTGCTCGGTCACCTGCTCACCGCCGTCGACGTAGAGACTCCCTCGCCGGTCGGCGAAGTCGTTCTGCATGTCCACGACCACGAGAGCGGTTCGATCATCGAACGGCCACGCCGCGCCCGGCACCGCCATGACAACCTCCTCTCGCCAGGAGCTTGCCACGAACGAGGGCGGATCGGGCGGCCGGCCGCGGGTCACACGTCGAGCCAGGCCACCGTGACGCCGTCTCCGCCCTCGGACTGCTCGCCCGGGCGGAACTGCGACACGGCGGGGTGGCCGCGCACGTGCTGGCGCACCGCGTTGCGCAGCGCGCCGGTGCCGTGGCCGTGGATGACGAAGATGACCTCGCGCGCCTCGCGCATGCTCTGGTCCAGGAAGCGATCGAGCTCGGCCAGGGCGTCGTCGACCCGATCGCCGCGCACGTCGAGCGTGGCGTCGGGCGTGCGGCGCAGCGCCTTGCCCTCGGTGGGCGCGACCACCGTGGTCAGCGCGGGGCCGGCCGCGCGGCCGGCCGGGCGCCCGCCTCGCCCCTCGCGCCGGAGCTGGCGCCGCGACGTGAGCCGCACCTCGGCCACGCTGACCGTGGTGCGCAGCGCCCCGACCTGCACCGCGACCCGGCCTCCCTCGGGCGCGGCGACCACCGCGCCGGTGGCGGCCAGCGGCAGGACGCGCACCTCGACGCCGGGCCTGAGCTCGGCCGGATCGGGCGGCACCTCGCCGGGCGCGGGCGGGTCGCGCGGCGGCGCGTTGGCCGCGATGCGCGCGGCCGCCGCGTCCACCTCGGCGCCGAGCGCGCTCACCTCGACCGGGCCGCCCGCCTCGCCTCGCCGGCGGCGCCGCACCGTCGCGCGCAGCTCGTCGAGCTCGCGCCGCGTCTCGCGCAGCGCGGCGACCGCCTCGTCGTGGATGCCCTGGCGCGCGCGCAGCTCGCGCTCGCGGGCCCGCTCCTCGGTCAGCTGGGCGACCGCCTGCAGCCGCTCGACCTCGGCCTGGGCGCCGGCCAGCGCCGCGCGCTCCTCGCCCAGGCGCTCGCGCTCCTCGGCCAGCGAGACCAGGAGCTCCTCGATGTCGGCGCGGCGCGCGCCCAGGAGCTCCTCGGCGCGGGCGATGACGTCTCCGTCGAGCCGGAGCCGGCGCGCCAGCGACAGCGCGCCCGACGTGCCCGGCACGCCCAGGTGGAGCTGGAAGGTGGGCAGCATGGCGTCGAGGTCGAAGCCGACCGACGCGTTGGCGAAGCGCGGGTCGCCGGCCGCCAGCGCCTTGAGCCGCTCGTAGTGGGTGGCCACCATGACCTGCGCGCCGCGCCCGACCAGCGCCTCGAGCACCGACTGCGCCATCGCCGCGCCCTGCTCCGGCTCGGTCCCGACGCACAGCTCGTCGAGCAGGATGAGCGTGCTCGGATCGGCGGCGGCCAGGATCCCGGTCAGGCGGACCAGGTGACCGCTGAAGGTGGACAGGTCCTTCTCGAGGCTCTGCGGGTCCCCGATGTCGCTCTCGACCCGCTCGATCCACGGGACCGTGCTGGCCGGCCCGGCCGCCACGTGCAGGCCGGCGCGCGCCATCAGCACCGCCAGCCCGGTGGTCTTGAGCGCCACGGTCTTTCCGCCCGCGTTGGGCCCCGACACGATGAGGCCGCTGCCGCGCGCCAGGCGCACGTCGTTGGGCACGCAGCGCCGCCCCCCCAGCTCCATGATGGGGTGGCGCGCGCGCAGGAGCTCGATGCCGCCGTCCGGATCGATGGCCGGGGCGCTGGCGTCGAGCGCGTCGGCCTGATCGGCGGCGGCCGCCAGCGCGTCCAGCTCGGCGGCCACCTCGAGGGCGCGCGCGATGGGCTCCGCGTCCTCGGCCACGAACCCGGACAGCTCGGTCAGGATGCGCCGCTCCTCGTCGGCCACCGCGTGCTGGGCCAGGATCAGCTGGTTGCCGATCTCGACCAGCGCCTCCGGCTCGACGAACACCGTCTGGCCGCTGTGCGAGGTGTCGTGGACGATGCCGCGCACGCGCCCGCGCGCCTCCACCTTGACCGGCAGCACCACGCGCTCGTCGCGCTGGGTGTAGAAGCGGTCCTGCAGCGCGTCGGCCCAGCGCTTGTCGTCGAGCAGATCGCGCGCGCGCCGGTCGAGCTCGCCGCGCACGTGGGCGGCGTGGCGCCGGCGCGAGGCCAGCTCGGCGCTGGCGTGGTCGTGAAGCTGGCCGGTCTCGTCGAAGGCCTCGAGGATGGGGTGGAAGACGTGGCCCAGCTCGGCCACGTCGCCGGCGCGCGCGCACAGGCGCGGGGCGCGCTCGCGCTCGCCCTGCAGATGTCGGCGCAGCCGGTCGCAGCCGCTCGCGGTCTGCCCCACCGCGACCAGCTCGACCGGCTCGAGCGTCGCCCCCTTGACCGCCCGCACCAGCGCCTCGCGAACGTCGACCACGCCGCCGAACGGCAGCGGCGCGCCGGCCGCGCGCAGCGCCCGCGCCTCCGCGATCTCGGCCATGCGCGCCCGCGCCGCCGCCGGGTCGGGCAGAAAGCCGAGCGCGCGCGCCCGCCGCTCGCCGGGCGAGGTGCGGCAGCGGCCGGCCAGATCGGCCATGAGCTGGTCCCAGCCCAGCTGCGCGAGCGTGTCGCCGCCCGACGGCGCGGACGCCGGGCGCGCGGCGTCGTCTCCCGGGAGCTCGGCCGGGCTCACTCGCGATCGTCCATCTCGAGCGGCCCGGTCCGGAGGGGCGGGACCTCCGGCGACACCCGGTTGCGCCCGGCGCGCTTGGCCTCGTACATGCGCTGATCGGCGCGCTGGATGAGCTCGTCGACGGTGATGGCCGGCTCGTCCCTGGTGGTCGCGACCCCGAGGCTCATCGTGACGGTGAACTCCTCGCCGTCGAACGTGAACGGCCGCCGCGCCACCAGCTCGCGCACGGCCTCGGCGAAGTGCAGCCCGCCCTCGAGCCCGGTCAGGGTGAGGATGGCGCCGAACTCCTCGCCGCCGTAGCGGGCGAACAGGTCCTCGCGCCGGATGCGCCCGCGGATGCGATCCGAGATCTGGCGCAGCACCGCGTCGCCGCCCAGGTGACCGCGCGCGTCGTTGATCTGCTTGAAGGCGTCGACGTCGAGCATGACCAGGGTCAGCGGATGGCGATGGCGGCTGGCGGAGGCGATCTCGCGCTCGAGGAAGTCCATGAAGTAGCGCCGGTTGTAGATGCCGGTCAGCGCGTCGAGCACCGACATCTGATAGATCTCCTCGTGGTACTTGCTCTCGACGTTGGTGCCCGACAGGAACTTGAACACCACGTCGCCGAAGCGCAGCTGATCGCCGTCCTCCAGGGCCAGCGCGCTGATGCGGCGCTCGTTGACGAAGGTGCCGTTGGTCGAGTCGAGATCGGTCACCACCCAGTGGCCGCGCGCGTCGCGCTTGAGCTCGGCGTGCTGGCGGGACGCAGACGCGCGATCGAGCAGGATGTCGGCGTCGTCCTCACGGCCGAGCACGTACTGGTCCCCGGCGAGCGCGATGCGCCGCCCGATCTCGCCGCCGGGAGCGTGGATGAGGATCATGCAGGCCTGTCCTTGCGAGCCGTCGCCCCGTCCGACGCCGGGAGGATCGTCCAGGACGACGGTGCGGCCGCGCCGCTTCTTGTCCTTTCCCGCCTGCGCCAATCCCGATGCTCCTCGCTCGACGACCCTGGCGGACCAGAACGACTATAACAGAGCCGCGGCGCGCAGCCAGGCCAGCACCGCCTCGTAGAGCGGCGACGCGAGGCCGCCGGCGCGCGCGGCCACCAGCTCCCCCATCTCGTCGATCGGGCCCATCCAGGACACGCGCCCGGCCCGCACCGCGCAGAGGTGAGTCGCCCACGACTCGAGGCGGTCGAGGATGTGGGTGGCGTAGACGATCGTGACGGCGCGGGCCTCGCTCTCGTCGCGCAGGAAGTCGAGCAGGTCCTGGCGGGCCAGCAGGTCGAGATCGGTCGTGACCTCGTCGAGCAGGAGCACCCGCCGCGGGCGGATGAGGCCGAGCAGGAGCTGCACGCGGCGCCGCTGCCCGTCCGACACGCGGTGCATGTGCCAGTCGAGATCGACCCCGAGGAGCGAGAGCAGGCGCTGGCGGCGCGCCGGGTCGGCGTTGCGCACCCCGTCGACCAGCTCGCCGACGCGGATGTCGACCTCGAACGGGAACGAGCCGCCCAGGAACTCGACCTCGCCGGCCAGGTCGGTGTCGTGGAACGCGGGCCGGCCGAGCACGCGCACGCTCTCGCGCGACACGAGGTGCTTGCCGCCCATGATGCGGAGGAGCGTGGTCTTGCCCGCGCCGTTGGCGCCGATGAGCAGGCAGCGCGACGCCGGCGGGATGTCCAGCTCCACGCCGTCGAGCACCAGCGGGAGATCGGCGCGGTAGCGGAAGCGGAGGTCGCGGACCGAGATGACCGGGGCGTCGGCGGGCAAGGGAAGCGAATGATGCACGAGAACCGCGGCACGGGCGAGGCCGCGCTCGCGAAGGCCGCCTCAGCTGCCGCTGCGGTCGCCGCGGCCGTCGCGGCCGCCGCCGCCGCGGCCGCCGCGGTCGCCGCCGCCGGCGCCGTCGGGGCCAGGTGGCGGAGGCGGAGGCTGCAGCTTCTCCCACGGCATGCGAACGCCGAGGTACTCGCCCCACTCGAAGCCCTGGTCGGCGAGGGTCTGCCGCTGCTCGGCGCTGAGGATGGCCGCGATCTGCGTCTGGGTCGATCCCAGGATGGCGCCCAGGCCGCCGCCCCAGGACAGCATGCCGGCCAGGTTGCGCTCGTACGGGGTCAGATCGCCGCTCGCGACCGCCTGGTCGGTGAGCGCGAGCGTCTCGCGGTTGACGTCCTCGAACAGCTTGTCGAGCTGCGCGCGCTGCTCCGCGGTCACGCCGGCCGCCTTCTCCGCCTCGGCGCGCTCCTGCTCGAGGCGCGCGCGCGGCGCCAGCAGCGCGGCCGAGATCATCGGCACCACGCGCGCCCGGTAGTCGTCGGCGCTCTCGCCCGGCTCGCGCCCGAGCATCGCGCGCAGCTCCTCCATGCGCCGGCGGCGCCGCTCCCCGCGGCTCTCGTGCTCCGGCTCCGGCAGGCTGGGCCGCTCGCGCGCCGACGCCTGGCCGAGGCCGCGCAGGAATCCGCCCACCCCGCCGCCCCGCGGCCCGGCCCTGGCGGTCGGCTCGCTCGCGCCGGCGACCCGGTCGGCGCGCGGCGCCTGCGATGCCACTCCGGCCCCACCCGCGCGCCGCGCCTCGGCCAGCTCGCGCTCGAGCGCGCGGTTCTCGCGATACAGCCACGCCGCTGCGGCCACGCCCAGCACCGCCGGCAGCGCGAACAGCCAGGGCCGCAGCTCCCTCACTGGATCTCGAGCAGCTCGACCTCGAACAGGAGGGTCGCGCCCGGCGGGATCGCGCCGCCGGCGCCGCGCGCGCCATAGCCGAGGTCGGGCGGGATGAGCAGGGTGCGCTTCCCGCCGGCGCGCATGCTGGCCACGCCCTCGTCCCAGCCCTTGATGACGCGGCCCATGCCGAGCGGAAAGCTGAACGGCTTGCCCCGGTCGACCGAGCTGTCGAACTTGGCGCCCTTGCCGCCGTCGGTCCACAGCCAGCCGGTGTAGTGCATGACGCACTGCTGGCCCTTCTGCGGCGACGCGCCGCCTCCGACCACCGTGTCCTCGTACTGGAGGCCGCTCGCCGTCTGGATCATCGACATGGCGCCCATGCTACCGCGCAGCGCAGCCCGGCGCCTCCTCCTGGCCGACCGCCCCGGCCGACGGCATACCCGGGCGGCGGGCGCGACGGCCGACGCAGGTCGAAAGGCACGAGCAACGTGTCGGCCATCGCACGCTCCCGGGGCAAGGATCGCGTCCGGCCCCGCGTTGCGGGCGGCGACGGGCCGGCGTTATTTTTCGCCCCGACGGGGTACCGATTCTCCAGCGCCGGGTTCCTAACGTGGAGTGCGGCCGCTGTCCCTGGCACCGGCCAGGGCGAAAGGACTCCCATGATCCGGTCGAAGTGGTGGTGCGGCCTGCCCGCCACGCTCACCACACTGCTCTTCTCGGCGGCCTGCGACGCGCAGGCGGAGCCCGGCTATGCCGGCGACGTGCTGGTCAGCCTGTCGGGCACCGCCTCGTCGGCCGAGCCGCTCCCGTCGGGGGACATCGAGGCCCAGCTCCGGTGGGTCAACTTTCTGGCCAGCGAGAAGCTGGTGGCGCCCGTGGGCCGCGTCAACGGACTGGCCAGCCAGGGCGAGTTCCCCGCCCGCTTCGAGATCGAGGTCTTCACCTTCCCATGGGACGGCTGGCTC
>Ga0126377_10000557_pt1 | contig 22883 bp, 20 predicted proteins | sample PanSoiMetPlot_22_FD_92647 | JGI IMG/M metagenome (GOLD analysis project Ga0126377, IMG submission 92647) | Tropical forest soil microbial communities from Panama - MetaG Plot_22 | ecosystem: Environmental > Terrestrial > Soil > Tropical forest > Bulk soil | place: Panama | collected 2016-02-17 | reverse complement strand
TGTCGCGGCAGGCATCAACGATGAGGAGGCGTACGCGACCGGCACCTTGCAGATTTGCGATCACCGACTGCAGACTGACAAGCCTGATTGCCTCGTCATAGTCCCGGATGGCCTGGCCGTAGTCGCCCTTGTTTTCGTATGCAAACCCGCGGTTATTGTACGCCGCATCATCTTTCGGACTAAGCCTGATTGCCTCGTTATAGTCCCGGATCGCCCGGTCGAAGTCGCCCTTGTTCTTGTATGCGATCCCGCGGTTATTGTACGCCGCGTCATCATTTCGGATTAAGCCTGATTGCCTCGTTATAGTCCCGGATCGCTCGGTCGTACTCGCCCTTGTCATCGAATGCGCTCCCGCGGTTATAGTACGCTGCGGAATATTTCGGATCGAGCCTGATTGCTTCGTCATAGTCTTGGATGGCCCGGTCGTAGTCGCCCTTGCTTCGGTATGCGTTCCCGCGGTTATTGTAGGCCCAAGCCACGTTTGCCCCCTTCGAGCGTTCGGAGGCGATTGCACGGGTGCAGGCGCTGATCTTTTCGTCGCCCCGTCCCTTGGTGCAAACATCTGAGTCATCAGCCCATGCAAGAGAGATGGTTGTGCCCAGAATCATCAAACCAGCAATGACGCGCTGAGCCACATGAAGTAGCGTCGTGCCTTCTTTCATGCCGGTCGTCATGATGAATGGCTCCCCGTATCCTTGCCATAAGCCGCGTTAGGTGAAATGATACTCTATATTGCCACGACCGCCAGACGGTCGGGAGACCGAAGCCTCCCATCCGAGTGGACGGTCGAATGGCGTCGTTGCTGCTGGTTGAGCGCGACAGTTGAGTTATTGAGCAAGCTTGGAAGCTCGTTGAGAGCATGCCATGTGGGCCTCATTTCGGGAATGAAGCTTTGTATCGCCTCGTGAATCAGCTTCTCCGTGCACTCGCGGCTGCCCTCTCCAACCCGATGGGAGGGGTGCTACAGAGTGGCTGGTCCGGCACGTTCTGCGCTAGCTCTGGACATGTCATATTGATTTCCAGCCGTTTCCAGCGGGGATGTAACGAAGCTGGATGAATTCGCTGTCGCGCAACAATCAGGAGTCTACAATGCGCATTCGCACCGTTCTAATGCTCGGTCTCTTCCCGCTATTTCTGAGCTCTGCCGGCGCGCAAGACGTGATCCCGCGCGATCTCTCGGTTGAGCAATCGAGCGCATGGTCGTCTGGTGTGCCGCGCCCAGGATCCCTCAGGGTCAGCGTCAATGCCGATCGCGCGGACGCCACTTACGCGATCGGTGAGACCGCGCGCCTGTTCATCCGCTCGAATGAAGATGCCTATGTCAATGTTTTCAGTATTGGCCCGACCGGCCAGGTTCATCAGCTTTTTCCAAACGCCTATCAGCGGGACAGCCGCGTTCAGGCCAACCAGAATGTCGAAATTGCCCCAAGCGTCTCGGGAGCAAGGATCGCGGTGTCAGGTCCCGCCGGCACCGAGGTCATCAAGGTGGTCGCATCAAACAGGCCGCTGACGGTCATCGCCGAAAGCCAACTTAAGGGTCGCGAATTCTTTCGCAGCGTGGAGGGCGGAGCTCAGACCCTTGCGCGGAATCTCGAGGTCGTGGGGAGCAGCCAGACTTCCAGCGAAACAAAGATCGCAATCCAGAACTACACTCTGAAAACGGTCGCGATTCGTTCAGATAATGCCGCCCCAGGCGCCATTGTGGTCATCCCGGGTCAGCCGGCTCCCGCCTCCGCTCCAACTTTCCTCCCAGTGGTTGCTCCAACAGCCGGCGGCGCTTTTTCGGTCCCCCAGCAGCAGCCATTCCCGTTGCTGGTTGCGGTCGACAAGCCGGCCTACAAGATCAGTGAACGAGTTACGCTTGCGGTCACCTCGTTGCAGGCCTGCAACCTGACGGTTCTGAATGTGACGACGTCTGGCGTGGTTCGCGTCCTGTTTCCAAATCAAATGGCGCAGAACAATGCAATAGCGGCCAACCAGACCGTCTTGATCGCCGGTGGGATGTCGAACGTCACGTTGCAAGTTGCCGGGCCAGCCGGCATCGAGCAGATCGTTGCAGTGTGCTCGACCGACCAGCGACCAATTCTCACTCAGAAGATCGATCTTGCCCAATTGTTCCCACCGGCCGGCGAGCGTTCGGACGTGGCACGCGACCTTACGATTGCAGCGGGCCGACCGGCAGGCACGACGTCGATTGCTACGACGAGTTTTGCGGTTCAGCAGTAGGAGGCTGCATACAAATGCGACCGGAGCTGATCGCAGATTTCGCGATCAGCTCGTATCAGGGGAAGCACAGCACATGAAGATTTCACGAGTGGCTTCGGCAATCCTGCTTTATGCGGGAGCTTTGAGTGCAGCAGTCCCGGCTCATGCGGCAGATTGCGCACTGATTGCGAGCTTCGATCAGGCCATTGCAGCCCGAAACATTGATGCCGCCAAGGCAATCGAGGCCAAGATTGTTACTGACGGCACATGTGGCCCATATGGTTTGACCGCGCGCTTGCGGCGCGCTTCGCTCCAAGTCGCAATGGCAATGGCGCTTGCGGGGCGCCCCAGCGAGGGCGCGCAACGCGAACGGCTGCTGATCGATGCCGATGAACTCGATGTACTGTGGACCGCTGCGATTTCGCTGGGCGATTTGCGGATTGCGCAACGCCGGTTCGCTGATGCAGCGCTGCTCTTCGATCGCGCCATCGAAATTATCAAGAACCCTTCCAAAACGCCGACCGGGCCCGGCGATCAAGTGATACTGGCGGTCATAGAGAAGGCCGCACAAGCCAAGATTCTGGCTGCAAACGAAGAAGGCGGCCGGGCACGGTATGTCGGCACGGTGAAGGATTTCCGCGATGGCACAATCGGCGGGCTGTTTTCGAACGACGTCCGCGGGGTGAAGCCAAAGCGAGTGCCCTTACCGATTAACTTCGAAACCGCGACCGATAGGCCAACTTCGATTGGATTGCAGGCCCAAGCCGAACTGCTCGAGGCAATCAAGGAGCAGCGCCCTCAAGAGATACTGATCGTGGGACACACTGACGAGCGCGGCGACAAAGCTTTCAACGATCGACTGTCCCTAGCGCGCGCTCAAGCAATCGCGAAATTTCTCTCCTCCAATGGCGTGACCGCACAAATCAAGACGCTCGGACGAGGATTCGGCGAACCCATCAAAGACAATACGACCGGCCTCACCCGTGAAGACATCTGGGCGCTTAACCGCCGGGTGGAGTGGCGCAGGCCATAGGGGCGATCATGTCCAAACACGTCTCGTTTCAACTCATTGCTTCCGTGGCTCTAGCATTTGTCGTCAATACAGCCAGCGCGATTGCTCGACCATTATTGGCCCCCGCCGGTGGTCAGACTCGTGCGCTCGTTGTCGGGATCGATAACTACCCGCATCTGCGGCCGCTCAAGGGCGCGGTCGCGGATGCCAACGATCTCGTTGACACGCTCAAGCGCGCCGGCGTTAGCGACCTCATCCGCTTGGTCGACCGGGAGGCAACCCGCAAGTCAGTCGTCAGCGCCATCGAGCAATTGGTCGCGCGCGCCAAGAATGGCGACCTCGTCCTTATCGCCATCGCCGGACACGGAACGCGAGTCCCCGAGCGTGTGAAGGGCTCAAAACCGGATGGGCGGGATGAAGCCTATTTGCTTTACGATTTCAATCCTCACCTAAAAACTCCCGACATGATCATCGGCCCCGAAATGAAGCGTTGGCTATCGCAGCTCGAGGCTAGGGGCATCGACGTCTTGTTCGTCGTCGATTCGTGTTTTGGCGGGGGCATGACCCGCAGCTGGGACCCTCGTTCCGGCGACATGACCTATCGTGACGCCGCTCTTGATGCCGCTATGGCCGCAGCCACTGCCGCAAATCTTGCAGGCGTCACGGCGCTGCCTGCCGACTCATTTCGCGATGAGAGCACGTTCAAAAGGGTGACCTTCCTGGCTGCAGTCGACAAGAACACACCTTCCCCGGAGGTCCATATTCCAGGCCACCCGACGAGACGCGGAGCCCTGAGCTACGCTGTCGCGCGCGCAATCGACGGAATCTCGGACGGCAGCCGCAATGGCATGGTGACGCGCAACGCTCTATTTTCTTATGCGCGCCAGACTGTATTGCAATTTTCCAATAATCGTCAGCTCATCGTCACCGAGCCAATATCCGCTCCAGGTTCACTCGATGCTGTCGTCTGGAGAACTGACGCAGGTACCGCAGCGTCGATAACTCAGACGGGCTCCGAAATTGAAGCCAACCCAAAACCAGTTCGGCTGGCAATCGTCAACGGCAATTCAAGTGACCTTGACGGAAGCAAGCCCTTGTTCACGCCTTTTACGATCGTAAGCGACATTTCAAATGCGGACCTCACTTGGGACGCACGCGCCTTAGAGACAATAGTAGCCGGCGATGTCGTTGCGCAGAAGATTGGACCGAACGAAATTTCCGCTGTGGTCGATCGCGTTTGGGCCATCAGCGAACTCGCAAAGGTTGGCGCAACGTCGCCACAACCCATCGAGATACTGCCGGACAATAAGCGGCACTATCGCGGTAAGAACGTCATTGTCAGAGCTGCACGTGTCCGCAATAAGCATGCGGTCATATTCAATATCGCTGGAAACGGCGAAGTACAGTTCTTGTTTCCGATGACGGGCGATCGTCTACCGTTCGAGCAAGTTGATTGGTCTTTACCGACCTATGTCAAGGAGCCTTACGGAGCAGATACCGTCATCGCGGTTACATCGGATCAGCGGCTTGATGAGCTCGCAGCCGCAATTGCACGACTTAACGGGCGGCTGGCCGCTGGCTTGATTCCGCAGCAAATTGCAAAGTTGCTTCAACGCGATCCTTCCGCGCGCGTCGGCTTTGCAAGCCTCTTCACCGCACTTGCGCCGTGACCGAACCAGGAGCAGGCTCGTGATTCGTCAAATGCAAATCCTAATTGCTCTGTACTCTATGGCACTGACTACGCCTGCTTTGGCACAAAGCGGCAAGAATAGCTCGCTAGACCGGTCGGCTCCATTCGAAGAGAATTATCGGATCGTTGGTGGAGAGCAGGTCGTCGATCCCAAGGCCTGGCCCTGGCAGGTTGCGTTATTTCAAAAGACTGCGTCGGGTAGCTATCGTTTCTTTTGCGGCGGATCGCTCATTGCACAGCGGTGGGTTTTGACAGCTGCTCACTGCCTTGTCGGCAATGCCCGACTTCCGGAGAACCTTGCGGTCGTAGAGCGGACGCTTCGACTCGATTTTGATATGACCGGCAATCCGCGACACGGCGGGCGCCGCATTGCGGTTCGCAGGGCCATTGCACATGAAAATTACAATCCAGACACGAGCGAGAACGACATCGCGCTGCTGGAGCTCGCATCAGCTGCATTTTCCACGCCTGCCCCGTACGCGCGGCGCGACGCTTCTTCTCATCTCGAGACCCCCGGGAACGCTTCAATTGTGACGGGTTGGGGGCAGCTTCGAGAAACAAAAAAGGATCCTCAGGGCCATACCATTGACAGCCTAACTGGTGACCCGGTGACGCCGGCCAACATCCACTTGTTCCTAAGCGACAGCCTTCGGCAGGTGGAATTGCCCCTCGTCGCCTGGGAGAACTGCAGTGAAGCCTATCGCGGCAAGTCTAACCGCATCATTGACCAACGGACGATCTGTGCTGCGGTTGCGGAAGGAGGCAAAGATTCGTGCCAGGGTGATAGCGGTGGACCTTTGATAACTATGGATGAGCGGCGCTTTTTTATCCAAGTAGGCGTCGTGAGCTGGGGCGGTGGATGTGCACGGAAGGGAGCGCCCGGCGTCTATACTCGCATATCTGCCTACGAGTCGTGGCTGCGCGAGAACACTGGAATTCAGCAGGACGCACCATCGGCCGAACTCCAACAAGTTGTCGACAACCTGCTGCAGCTTGACAATTCCGCCGGCTTGTCGGTGGCCTATGTGCAGGGCGCGCGACTCAAGATTGGTCAAAAGGTACATGTGCGGGCGACAGCTCGCAGGGCCGGCTATTTGCTGTTGATTGAGGTCTCTTCCGACGGGTCCGTGACGCAAATCTACCCGAGTCAACTGTCATTGCGCTCCCGCACGGGGGCGCTCGCAAGCTCAAACCGTTTGGACCCCGGACACCCCATCCTCGTTCCGGATCCAGCCCATTCCTATTCGGGATTCGAACTCGAAGTTGAGGGACCGACGGGAAATGGTCGACTGCTCGCGGTGCTTGCCGAAGAGCCGATGAAGTGGCTCAAAATTCCAAACCAGCCGCGCACCTTTGAGAACCGCGCCGATGCACTCGGTTATCTGGCGACCCTGAGCCGGATACTCAACCGAGGACTTGCAATTGAGGGCCGGCCTCAATCTGCGGTCTCTAGCACCGTCACGCCTTTCACAATTATTCAGTAACCACGGTGGATATGCAATGAACACCCTGAACAGACGTAACGTTCTCAGTGGCGCAGTATCCGCAGCGATAGCTGCGATTTCCAGAATTGGCACGTCTTACGCAGGCGTCGACGTTCCAGGACTCGATCGCCTTAGACAGGCACAAAGCAAACTCGCACTGCGCCTCGTGGTAGCGACTGCGATGTCGAGAAATTCCCAGAACATCATTGTTTCGCCCGCAAGCCTTGCGGGCGCCCTGTCGGTGATCGAACGTGGCGGCTCTCCCAAACTTCAATCCGAGCTTCACAGACTCTTAGGATTTAGCAAATCGCCCACGGCTTGGATCGACTTCGACACGTTACGTCGAGTCACCAACACTTCGCGCCAAAGCGATGGCCCACTTACTACCGCCAATGCCTTGTTCGTCGACAGCGACACAGCGCCGTACGAGCAAGCCATTCAAGCGTTGGCAGCGTCAGGTCTTAAAGTCGATGTCGCCGATTTTAGCAAACCGGAAACATTGGTTGCGATCAATGCATGGGTCAGCGAGCAGACTAAAGGCAAGATATCGAATATGCTCGATGCCCTGTCGAGGGATACCGCGCTGATTGCAATAAACGCGCTTCATTTCAAGGATCGTTGGCTTACAAGATTTGAGCGAAATGAGACCAAAACGGAGCCTTTCTACCTGTTGGGTGGAGAAACCATCACGACGCCAACTATGCACACAGGTGATGTGCGGCTTCGCTTCCGACAAGATGAGCGCTTTGTCGCCGTTGAGCTGCCCTATGCGACGCGAGGATTCTCGCTTGTGATTGTTACGACAAAACAAGCGCCGGCCGCATCGAAGGCGTTCGCCACCTTGGGCGATTGGCTCAGCGGAACGGATTTCGTCGAGTCAGCTGGTGAAGTGGCCCTGCCCAGATTTGGCGCAGAAACAGCGATGGACCTCATGCCAGCCTTGGCAACATTGGGGTTTAAGCCACCTCAGTTCTTGCCCGGCTTTGCCAAAGGCCCTTTACGCCTTGCGAAAGCACAACAGCGTGTTGTGCTCACAGTAGATGAAGAGGGTACCGAGGCGGCCGCAGCAACCGCCGTGACAACAACGCGGTCATTCGAGGGAGGTTACGTCAAGATGATTGTGGATAAGCCTTTTCTCTTTGGACTGCGCGACGCGGCAACTGGTTTGATGATCATGGCCGGCTACATTGGACGACCGGAAGCAAGTGGGCCCCAAGCTCAGGCGCATTAGTGCTGTAGCTTCTATTCACAGTCTGATGGTAGGCACCAATCAGTTGGGAGGTCGCTGCGATCGACAACGGGTAGATTACAAGTCAGTTTCACACGCGTCGGATTAAGCACGACCATTGTGCGCATCCTGCAAAGTACAGCGAAGCGCTCGCTATCCAACACTTGCATGAAAGTACAAGCATCATCGTTGGCTAGATTTCAGCGAAGGGCGACAACATGAAACACTGCTCCGCAATTGGCTCGGTTGGCAAGACATCACACGACCTTGATCAAAATCGAGCACTCCGTTCGAAGCTACGCGTGCTGGCTGCGCTAGGGAGCGCAATGCTCATCGCGATCATGGCAGCGCCGGCACGAGCACAAGCTCCGTCGCACCCGCCCATATTTGAATTGCCCACCACGGGATCGCAACCCAATACGTTGCAACCGTTTGCGCCGCCATCAGCCAAGATCGAAGGTGGTTTTTACGATCCCGAGGCAGGCCCTGCCGAGGATCGCGTCGTTGGAGGTAGGCCTGCGTCGCGCGAGGCATGGCCGAGCATCGTGCTTGTTCGTATCAGCTTACCCGACGGAAGAGGCTCAACCTGCGGCGGCTCTGTTATTGCTGCTGAGTGGGTCCTGACTGCTGCGCATTGCGCAGTCGGCAGGCGAGCCGAAAACATCGTCGTGATCGAGGGGACAGTCGATCTCAAAACCGGCGGGCGCCGTATCCCCGTTTCTCAGATCATCGTGCATGAAGGCTATCGAGACACCCCAGTTCCTCACAACGATGTGGCACTATTACGCCTGTCATCCCGCGCCGGGTCTCCGGCTCAGACTCTGGTTAGCCAGCGGTCGGCCATCAGCTTGCTTCCGCCTGGCCGCGTGTCCTCCGTGGCCGGGTTCGGTCTCTCCAGGCCGCAGCCAATCCAGGGGCCTCAATCCGGGTCAGCATCTGATCGCCTTCTGGAAGTCGACCTTCCGGTGGTTGAGCGCAGCGAATGCCATCGCATTCTGTCCAGACACTACCGCTTTCAGTTATCCGATTTTGTTGATGCCGCAACAGTATGTGCTGGCGACGCGCGTGGCGGCAAGGACTCTTGCAATGGCGATAGTGGTGGACCACTGGTTGTCAGTGCTCAAGGTCAGCGGGCGGTCCAGGTTGGTGTTGTGAGCTGGGGACCTGGTTGCGCTCAGCGAGATACCGTCGGCGTCTACGCCGCGGTGGCTCATTTCGAGGATTGGATAAGGCAACGCGTGCCCGGCGCCGTGTTTTATCCCGTGCCTACAGCACAGCCTGGCACCGCAACACCCGCACCATTCGGTAATTCATTGATTGCGTCAATCGAGTCAGCCGCCGCTGCCATAGGTGGACGCGTCGATATTCGCGTCGATCTAGTTGAGGGCAATCGTCCGCGTGTGGGCAGCACTGTTCGTTTCAGAGTGAATTCCCCAATCGGTGGTCAGTTGCTGGTGTACAATGTCGACTTGGCCTCTAACTCTGCCTACCAGGTGTTCCCCAATCGCCATTCGGGCGGAATAGCCTTGACTGGTACCAAGCTGCAGATCGTTGCAGGAGAGATCGTCACCGTTCCGAAGGCTTCCGACTCATTCGATATCCGCGTGAAGGAGCCTGCGGGCAAAAACCGCCTCTATGCCTTTGTGCTTCCGCCGAGCATAAGAATTGAGGATCTTGCTGCAAAGGGAATGGACATGAGCAACATCCCGGATTCTCAAAGCCTGTTCAACGAGCTTGCAGACCGGGCGCTTCGTGGCGTTGAGATCAGCGCCAGACCCGGCTCTGACCGTGGCGCTGCGGTCTATGAATATGAGATCGTCCGGTGAGAAGCCGGCGATTTCCAATTGAAGGAACAGAAACATGCGTGAATTTGCTCGCCTCCAACATCTTCGCGCGGCTCTCATTATCGCACTTGCCGGCTCCGCGGGATCTGCGCTGGCAGAGGATGTAGGCGATCTACGGTCCCAGCTCGAGCGTGATCTCACCGTGGCACAGCGGCCGATCTATCAGATCACGCAGCCAGAAAGAACCGGCCGACTCCCGCTGGATGCTTGGGTCGATCGCGCCGATCTTACGTATGTGGTCGGGCAACCGCTCCGCGTGATGGTACGGCCCCATCAAGACGCCTATTTGACCGTTGTTGATGTCGGCAGCAGCGGCCGCGTCACGGTTCTGTATCCGAACTTCCTCCAGCAGAACAGTCGGGTCCGCGCCGGTTCAACTGTGTCAATTCCGTCGGCGCGAACGCGTTGGCAGATCAAGGTCGGCAGGCCTATCGGTATCGACCTTATTCAAGTGATCGCATCACGCCGGCCACTCACGCTGCCGGAATTGACGCAATTGTCTAGAGGAAGTGGGTCCAATCCGGTGGTTTCGCTCGGGCGTTCAGCCGAGGACGTCGCTCGCGACCTGGTATTGCAGCTCAACCGTCCAGACGGCGCAAACCAGCAGCGTATCGGCTTGCGGAACCTTTTGATCCGCATAGTGGAGCCCGCAGGTGACGCACCGGCTAGCCCCCTCATTGTCATTCCGCCTACGGCAGTGCAGCCAGTTCCGGGAGCACCAACCGGAGTCTTAGTGCCAAGCCCGAATGCGCCGTTTGGCCTGATGATCCGCCCGGATCGGGCTGCATATCACATCGGCGAGCAGGTCCGAATTGTCGTCTCAAGCCAAAAGGACTGCCGCCTCACGCTGATCAATGTCGGGGCAAGTGGCAAGGCCGTGCAGCTGTTCCCGAACTCGCTGCAACGAGATAATTTGATCCGTGGGGGCCATGAAATATTGATTCCCTCTCCTCAGGCGCGTTTTCAAGTGCTGGCGCGCGCTCCGGCTGGCGCCGAATCGCTGCTCGCCATTTGCCGATCGGACGGGGTCGCGTCGCAACTTCCGATTGATCCAGGTCAAGGAGACTTCGTCACCATTGGAAATGCGCAAGATATCGGGCGCGATCTGCTCGTGAGTGGCACCTCTGGCGCAGGGTCATCAAGTGTTGAATATGCTACAGCATCGTTTGTCGTGGTCGAATAACCAATTGTGCGCGGCGCAGGCCTTAGAATCGCAAATTGGCATTCCAGTATAGTCCCGCATCTGCCACAGTCTCTTATGTTTCTACATATGTGATTTCCAGCGATTGGACGTCGACTTTGGTACGACGCAACAAATCTGAAGTTGCCCTCCCACCCATTGGGAGGGTCAGACAATTCCAAATCATTCAAACGTTGGGCAACGTGTTCTCCATCGACGATGCAATGTCGTCATCAACCTGACGGAGATTTCCATGTTTCGCTCAAATACAGGTCGGTTCTTTTCGGCGGCTGCCGTGATCGCTCTCCTATTCGCAAGCACCAATGCATCGAATGCTCAAACGACGACGAGCGACAGGCTCATGATCGTCAACGGCAACAATGGCCAGGTCATCTATGACGACGGTCGCGATGATCTCTTCTGCGTCACCCGCCGAGTGATTGTCGGCTACACCTACGATGGTCGGCCGGTCTATCGCCGCACTATGCGCTGCCGTTGACCGGGACGATTGAGTGCCGTTGGAGCGCGCCAATGCCCGCAGGACCAAGTCAAGTCACTGATCTTCCACACTTCCCGGCGGTGACGGGTTGGACCTGCGGGCTACGACAGTTGGCCCAATGCCGGCGAGGCAGACCAAGGGGAAAGGTTCGGCGAGGTGATTGCAGGCGCAAACCTTTGCTGTATAGTTCTGTGGTGCTTAGGTAGGGGTGGGAGTACGCTATGTTTGCGGCACGCTTTTGTTCCCGCACCATATTGGCGCTCCTTGTGCTCGGCGTCTCTGCAAAAACCGCGACTTCAGCCTGTGCCGACTTGTGGATTAACAGCTTCTCTAGCCAGCGCGGACTCGAAGTACGACAGACCAAATTTCGTCCTGACGAAAAATTCGTTGTTTGTTTCCGCTTGTCGGAAGAGGCCTTTGTGAGTCTTTGGGACGCTCCGCCGCGCGGAGATATGTCGCGTCTCTTTCCGAACGCGCTTTCACATCGAAACAATTCGACCTTGCGTGCCGTGAAGTTGAGCGCCAAGGAGCATTGCTTTGGGACGCGTGAGAACTTTCCGCTCTATTTTCCCGAATCGCAGGGTACAGGTACAGGCAAGTTGACACTGATTGGGACGGCATCGGTCAATGACCAGCCGACGCTCGACGATTACAAGATTCCCGGCGAAAGCATGACGCGCTCCGCAATGGATCAATTCGAGCGGACGTTTCGGATGCGTCTCGATTGTAAGGCCAAATTCGAAGAGCAAATTGAATACAGCATCTCGAGGTAACGAAGCCGAACTGAATACCCTAGATTGGAGGACATCATGACGCATGTGTGGCCACGTGCGCCTAGGATTGCAACGCGGTCTGCAGCGGATTTTTTCAAAGCTGCTTTGTCGTTTGTAGTGGCAACAATGGTGCTTTTTGCTGACTTGCGGGCCGCTTGGGCTGAGGAATTCGAATGTGTGGACCCACAAAGGAGGATAAGCACGTATCGGATCGCCGGTGGCCACCCAGCGGATGCACTCCAATGGCCATTCATCGTCGCTCTGGAGTCCAATCCAGGCCAAAAATTCTTTTGTGGAGGAAGTCTTGTACACCCGAGCTGGGTCGTTACGGCCGCTCACTGTGTTGTGTCGAACAATCAGCCGCTTCCTGTAGATGGGGTCGTGGTCCGGCGCATCTCTTCTAGCGGCGAGGCAAATGGCGCAAGACACCGAATTGACAAGCTATTTCCGCACCCCTCATACAACAAGCCGCCCCGTACCGGCGACATAGCCCTTATCAAGCTCGCAGCGCCAGCGAGCATTGAAACGAGCAAGCTTGCAGCGATTGCAACACAAGCAACTGAATCGACCTGGGGGCAGCCGGGAACATGCGCCACTGTCGCAGGGTGGGGTTATGTCAGCACAAACCCACTGATCTTGGCAAAGAAATTGCAAGAGCTAAACGTTCTTGTTTGGAGCCATGCGGATTGCCGGACAGTATGGTCGAACATTCAGGGCCCTAACGGTCAACAGTGGATGGGGATAGAGGCCAGCCCGCATTTGTGCGCCGGCTATAAGACTTTGATCAAAGATAGTTGCCGCGGTGACAGCGGAGGACCGTTAATCGTTTCGCATGGGCCGACTGGGTATCTGCTGGTCGGTGTCGTCAGCTTCGGGGACGTCAATTGCGGGACGGCCCATATTCCCGGTGTCTATACCCGCGTGTCGACTTATCGTGACTGGATCAATGCAACGATCAGGACGAACATGTAAGATCAAAGCAAGATAGCGCCCACGGCAACAACAAAATATCTGGGCGACGGAGGCAGCGATGGCGATCACTCTTGGAAGGCGTGAGTTTCTCGCGTCCGCATGGGCGTGTGGGTGTAGCTTTTGCGCGCCCGGAAGTTCACGCGCTCAAACCCAACTTCGGGCGCGCATTTACTGCAGCAATGCGCCTGCGAACCCGGCAAATCTCGTGGAAATGCGGGAATATGCCAAGAAAAAGCTTATCGAGCTCAAGGATAGCCCACGTCTAGAACTCATCCGATATATACAGGATGAAGACAAGAGGCTTACGGAATTCTTCGGGACAAACTCTCCAATCTATCTCGATTCCGAAAACAAGGATGATGCGTATGTGAATATCGACCAAAGTTTCATTGCGCTGGGTGAGGGCTTTCTCGAAGACCATGCCAATAAGAAAATGGTTCGCGTTGCCGGTCTCTTGGCGCACGAACAAAGTCACCTGTTTCAGGTTCGATGGACCATCGATGCGCTGCTGAAAGAGGTGCGCAATTTCCCGGTCAAGTTTGTAGAGCTTCATGCTGACTATTTGGCTGGGGCCTATGTGGGATGGCGAAAGAAAGCCAATCCGGCGACACCAATCCAAGCTTTGGAAGAGCTGTTCTTCGAGCTCGGAGACAGAAACGTTCGCAATCGGGATCATCATGGAACGCCCGAAGAGCGCAAGCTTGCATTTTTTCAAGGGTATGACGACTTCCCGCGATTGCGTGGCGCAAGTGGGCCCGGGCCCGCTATGGTGGCATCACACAGGGGGTTGATGTATGTTAAAGCCATTCTACTTTAAACTAGCCCTTCGGCTAATCGCGATAGCGGCTATCGCCGTTATGTTGTTTGTCGCGCCGTCCGCGATGGCCCAATCCGTCGATTATCGCGCGAGCGTCGGCTGCCGCGATGCCAAAGTCGATGTTCTCGACGATCTCACGCTTGCACAATATGAGCAGTATGTGCGGGACCGTCGCTGCAAGTGCTTAAATATATGCGAAGCTTCGGTTCTTCCGAATCCAGCACCTCAGCCCGTAACTCAGCCGGCACCGCAACCAACATCCCAGCCCGCATCAGCTCCGCGAAAATTCAAGATCTATGAAGGGCGTGATCTGAACGGCGATGACTACAGCAGAGCCAATAACGTGTCGCAACAAGCCTGCGTTAAGGCGTGTAGTGATGACAGACGTTGCGTTGCATTTACATGGGACAAGTGGAATCGCGTTTGCTTCCTGAAGGAAAGAGTGCCAAGCGCTTTGCGCATCGATCCGCAGTCGATTTCGCTGGTTCTCGCGAGTGCCGGTCAGCCCAAAGTGTCGTCGGCCCGAGCCGCAATGGAGCGTTTCTATAAAGCTGAATTCAAAGACAAGGGCTATAGCGAGTTTCAAAGTCCGTCCTTCGATCGCTGCGAGGCGGCGTGTGAACGTGAGGAAAAGTGCGAGGCGTTTTCATACGTCAAGGGACCGAAGCTGTGTAAATTGATCAGCAAGCCCGACGAATATTTCAGGCTTCCTAGCAATACGGTCGACAGCGGAGTGAAGCGACAGGCGGCCCCGTAACAGACGCAACATGCGTCGTTGAGCGCTGTGTTGGGCGGGTTAGCCGTCAGGGCTAGTGGTGCTAATGGGCTTTCAGATCGATTTCAACTGGCTTGGACCTTTGACTTGGCAGTTGGGCGACCTGGACGCGTTCGGAAAAGCGATGCCCAATGGCTGAGACAAGGTTGGCATCAACCGTGAGGGGAAAGCTCGCGGGCGATTTGACGGATACTTCAACCAGATAAGGCGGGGAATCCGCCTTGGTCTTAGCGTTGCGTGTAAACACCTTTCGACCGACCGCATCGGTCACGGTGACATGGAGATCGCTGCCGCGCGGCACGATGATGCGTTCGGCGTAGCTCAACTCGAGTACGAACGAGGCGGTCTTATCCGGTGATGTGCTCGGCTCAGTTCGGTGTCGCTTTGGACTGGAAATAGGCGTCGCACCAACGACGACGGGGTCGGGATTTGCGGAAACCTCGGGAGAAAGATTATCTGCCGCCGCACAGGCAACCAAGGGCGCGCCCAAGACAAGGGCCCAGTAAATTGCGAGGTTGGCCTTCATCGCGGACCCCATTATCATCCCGGACCCCAGTATTTCGATGCAATCGATGATAATTCCAAGAATGGTTTACAAACCGTTATCGCTTCGCCCCTTAAGCCCAAATAGGTCGTGGAAATGCGGCTTTTTGTGGTCTTCCGGCTGAGCGCGCGCCTTGGCAAGCCTGCCCGCTTTGCCAGAATACTGGCCGGGCCAAACCGGCATCGAAGCCCGGGCTTGGCTTTCCGTTCCCATCAAATTGCCAGCTAACGTGCTTGTGCGAATGCGCATTCTTGCTAAGCTTGTCGCGTGATTTTGAATGCTTCGTAGACGCTGGATTGCCGCTATGGTGTTAGCCAGATTTCTTAGTTTGATATTGTTGTCGTTATGGCTGGGCATTGGTTCGGCTTTAGCCGAGAAGCGCGTCGCCTTGGTGGTCGGCAATGACCGCTACCAGAACCTGCCGTCGGACCGGCAATTGCAGCGCGCAGTGAGCGATGCGCGTGCGGTGGGCGATACGCTGCGAACCATCGGCTTTGACGTGATCCCGGGGGAAAATCTCGGGCGGCAGGCGATGGTCGACAAGCTCGATGAAATGACCCGCCGGTTGTCTCCGGGGGACATTGCCTTCTTCTTCTTTGCGGGGCACGGAGTTGCGATCGGGGGCGGCAACTACCTGCTGCCAAGCGATGTGCCCAACGTCGAGTCGGGTCAGGAAACGCGACTCGGGCGCGCGGCGATCGGCGAGAACGACATCGTCTCCGATTTGCAGCAGCGCGGCGTGCGGGTCGCGGTCGTGGTGCTCGATGCCTGCCGCGACAATCCATTTCGTCGGCCGGGCGTGCGCTCGGTTGGCGGTGAGCGTGGGCTTGGCCGCGTCGAGCCTGCCCGTGGGGCCTTTACGCTCTATTCGGCGGGGCTCGGGCAGATGGCCCTTGATCGCCTTGGCAATGCTGACAGGAACCCGAATTCGGTCTTCACCCGCACACTGTTGCCGAAACTCGCAAGACCTGGCTTGGACCTGACCGCTTTGGCCATTGAGGTACGCGAGGAAGTGGCGCGTCTTGCCGGCTCGATCGGTCACGATCAGCGCCCCGCTTATTACGACGAGACCATCGGCGGTCGCATTTTTCTTGCTGGATTGCCTGGGCCAGCAACGGGACAGTCGCCAGGCGGAGCGGCAGGTTTGCCGACCGACGCGGCTGAACGGGCCTGGAACGAAATCAGGACCAGCACGAATGTCGCCGTGTTCGAAGAATTTGTTCGGCATTTTGGCGAAAGCTTTTATGCGGCGCTCGCCAAAAATCGTATTGAGGAGCTCAAGCGGAGCCAAACTGCAGTCCTAGGCTCGCCGGGCACGGTACCGTCAGCGACCAGCGGACCATGCGGCGGCGCCGGCACGGTGTCGCTGACGTCGCGGCCGGCAAGAGCGCTATCGCCAAACGAGGAATGTTCGCTCAAGCCGAAGGACGGTTTCAAGGAATGCGACAAATGTCCGGAAATGATCGTTGTGCCTTCTGGGCGCTTCACTATGGGGTCGCCATCGAGCGAGACGGGTCGTGGCTATGACGAAGGTCCACAGCACCAAGTGACATTCAGCCGCAATTTTGTGGTCGGTCAGTTTGCGGTCACCTTTGAGGAGTGGGACGCATGCGTGGCTGACGGCGGCTGCAATGGCTATCGGCCATCAGATGAAGGTTGGGGCCGCAGCCGCCGTCCAGTGATCAATGTATCGTGGGGTGATGGACAGACTTATGTGAAATGGCTCTCCAGCAAGACGGGGAAGACCTATCGTCTGTTAAGTGAGGCCGAGCGCGAATATGTGACGCGGGCCGGCACGGAGACCCCATTCTGGTGGGGAGCCTCCAGCAACCCAAATCAGGCCAATTACGACGGTAATTACACCTACAACAACGGTCCGAAAGGCCTGTATCGGAAACAGACCGTTCCGGTGGATACGTTCGCACCCAACTCGTGGGGCCTCTACCAGGTTCACGGCAATCTGTCCGAATGGACGGAGGATTGCTGGAACGCAAATTACAACGGTGCGCCAACGGACGGCCGAGCTTCCACTTCTGGCGATTGTAATCACCGTGTCCTTCGCGGCGGTTCCTGGAACACCCATCCGTGGAATCTCCGCGCGGCCTTCCGCGGTAGAAGCACCTCCAGTGTCCGGAACAACGTTATTGGCTTCCGGGTGGCCAGGACGCTTACCCCTTGAATCTTTACTGCGTTGCCGTGCCCGACTTTGTCAGAGACCTAGCCATGCGCCTTTTCACGATCTTGATTGGAACGTCATTGTCGCTTGGGCTGGCAGCAGAGCCAGCTCATGCCCAAAAGCGGATGGCGCTGGTGATCGGTAATGCACATTATCGCCACATGACCATACTCACGAACCCCGAGCGCGATGCGCGGGCGGTCGTTATCAACGATCGATGCCTCGCCGTAGATGGCCGCTACTACTTCCTGCCGCAGAACTTCCGCTACAAGTCACAGCCGTGTTCTCACCGCTTCCTGTGACGATAAGCTTGCCATCCTCCGAGACGACGATGGAGTGGACACTGAACTTCTGGCCGCTGTTGAGCACGATCTCAACCGGGCGCTCTCGGCCGGCACCGGGCTCTTGCGCGGCGGAGCTTGACGCACCCACGAGGACGCTCGCAAGGACGGCAATTGCAAGCAGAGCACAGACCCACATGATCTATCCTTCCCCTTGACTCTGATAGCGCGTTTCCTGGGTGCATCGCAGCAGGTAATTGGGTCGACCGAAGTGCGCGATCTGTGCAGGCTTTGCGTTGCCGAAGTGCGCATCCCGTGCTCCGACGTCGCGCCTGTCAATTCCAGAAGCATGTGCGTTGAACATGGCTCGGTCCCAGATTTCCACCCGTGCAGGTGATCTTTCGACCGTTCCGAGCAGTCGCTGTTACTGTCTGTCCGGTCCGGATGGTTCCTCGCGGCCAGATATGCACGGATTCTTTCAAGGGGTCGCCCAACGCTCCAGTTCGCGGTGATCCACTTGCCTTACTGCGATCCCCCTTCTCAGCGTTGCCGGCCTTCTCCCCTTCCTTGGGTTTCTCGCACTCCCCGTCCCGGCCAAGCGCCAGGCCGCTCGGACAGGTCTTCGCGATACATTGGCCATCCTTTTCCATCTGGCGCGAATTGCATTCGAGCGGGCAGACGCGGCCGGTCTTGCCCCGAATCGCATTGAGGAAGTCGATGTGAGGTTCGGCTGGGCTAGAAGGCAGCTTTGCATACTTCGCGAAATTCCGGATGGATGTCTTAGTGGCCGGCGACCACTCTTCGTCAAGAGGCCCGCCGTAGCAGCCCACCCGCTTGAGCTCCTTCTTGATTTCCCTGACCAATGGTCTGCCCACGAGGGGAGAAGGCAATGTTGCAGAAACATTCTGCTCTGCTGGAGGAGAAAGCATCGCGGTCTGCCGTTCGCGTTCCAACCGGTCCGCTTCGGCTTGTTCGCGCGCTTTCTGCTCGCGCTGCTCCTGCTCCAACCGCTCACGCGCAATTCGATCCTGTTCAGCTCTCTCACGCGTCCTTTGCGCCTGCTGCTCCCGAACGATCTGTTCGCGCTCAACGCGCTCCCGTTCTGTCTTTTCTCTTTCGGCCTTTTCACGCTCTGCCCGCTCACGCAGCTGTCGCTCGAGCGTATCGAGGCGCTGGCGCGCGTCTGGTACAAGCAGGCTGGTGGGGTATTCTTCCAGGAACTTCTTAAGCTGCCCTACATCGTCTGATGCGCGAATCTTGGCCCATGCGAGCAGGTCGGCCGGCGGGCTTGGCTGCAGTGCGATCTCGGCCCCGCCCAGCGATCCGTACACAAACGGTTCCTGCTTGCCGGCCGTTTGCTGCACGACGTCGTCGCGCACGCGGCCCAGGGCCAGACGGATATCAAGTCCTGGCGTTGCAACGTGCTTGAGCAGCGCGTTGGTATAGGGACTATTTGGGCCCGTTCCATCGCTTGCGACCGAGCCGGCCTTTGCCGCAAAGGCGATCATCGAATTCGGCGTTAGAATGTCGACACGTGCTAGCCCACGCCCGATCGATCGGGTTGCGATTGTCCGCTTGATGCGCGGCATGAACGGATTGTCACGGCAAGCATCGAGGATGATCAGGCGAAGTCGTTTGGCAGGCTCAATCAACTGAACCACACGCTCAAGGGAAACTGTCTCGTCCTCGACATCAATGTCGCGTTCCAGCACTGCGTCGATTGGGATCAGGTGGTTTACGCCGTTGATCTCAATGCCATGGCCGGCAAAGAACACCACTGCAATGTCGGCGTCGCGGACTTGATCTGAAAAATCTCGCAAGGTCCGGCGCATCGCAGCAACGCCGAGATCGCGCTTTATCTCGACGACATCAAAGCCGGCCCTTCTGAATAGGGCAGCCATCGCATTGGCGTCATTTACAGGATTAGGGAGCCGCGCCACCTTGCTGTAAGAGCCATTGCCGATGACCAGCGCGACGCGCTTTTCGGCCAACGCTGCGCTCGCGGTGAACGCCACCGCAGCCAACAGTGTCCACGCTAGGAACATGACACGTCGCATTAGTCCGGACACCTCGATGCAGCTGTAGAAGGTTAGCAAACAGCGGTATCGGAACAAGGGGGCGGGCACCAAATGGATGGGAAGGGCCGAGCCAAAGAAGTCGGAGCGCAATGTTGGGTTGTGTAGCCCAAAGTGTTAGTCGGTTCGTTCAGCACCTCCCGGTCAAAGTCATTAGGTCGAGGGAGCGCCTCTCATTGTTTTGCCAACGCAAATGATTTCAAAATATCAGACCCCCTGTAGGTCCATCCTTTGATTGCTGAGCCACCTTGAAGACGCTCGCTTGGAGATACACGGTCGACGCTTATCCAGACCCCGAGGTCTTCGAAAAATAGAGTTTTTGATTGCGATTTACTATTTGCGGCAGTCATCTTTTTGTAGACAGTCCTGTAGTCACAGTCGGCAAGGTAGGCCGTCCCGGTCAACCTTGGATGAAAGCTTTTCGCATCGTACTTCTTTGAAATCTCGCAAGAACTATACTGCGTATATTCGTCGCTCGATCCAGTCGACGTGGTTTGAAACGTCTCATTATACGAAAATCGGTTGCCAATGCTCATTGGAAAGATCGATCCAGTAATACTATCAAGGCGCACCAATTTGCTCGCTGAGGTATAGTTCTTTGTACCGCCGACAGAGCTACGACTGACTCCTTTGTAACCGAGGCTAATGAGCCCGTTGGCGGCAAGAACAAGGGTGCTGCGTGAGGTGGTTGTGCAAGCACCCGGTGGGCATGATGTATGAGTTGTCGATGCCTGCATATCCGTATCGGATCTCAATATGTTTTGTTGAATCCATCGATAGGTCATGTCGGTCTTTGAGGTTGACACGGTTGAGGAGCCGTTCACGACGCCACTGCTGGTCAGCGTATTGGCGACATTGTAGGTGCTCACCGAAATAGGCGGCGCGTTCGCAAACGTAGGATGTGTTTGAATGAGTCGGAGGACGTCAGAGCTGATTGAGACTTCGGCTGGCAAGGGCTCATTAGGGGGGGCGATTATAGGCACAGACGGCGTTGGTCGAGCCGGTTCGGGATAGACGCCAATTGCGAGCTGATTCTTTTTCAATTCATCGAGTCGCGCACGAGCCATCGACCCGTAAGGCGTTTGACCAAACTGTCGTATGAAATCTTCCAGCACCGCGATGCTGCCAGTGTTCTGAATCACTGTCCATGCCTGCGCGGCCGGTTCAAATGCGGGAGGCACTACGGAAACCGAGTTTTGCGGCGTTCCGGCGCCCGGGCGTAGCACAATCTCCGCGCCGCCGAGCGAACCATACACGAAGGGCTCTTGTCTACCTCCGGTGCTCGCGACGACTTCATCGCGCACCCGCCCGAGGGCCAAGCGTACGTCAAGTCCCGGGGTTGCAAGATGCTTGAGCAGGGCTGTCGTATAGGGACTGTTTGGGCCACCCCCATCCGCTGCTGTAGAGCCCGCCCTCGCTGCGAAGGCGATCATCGTATCGGGCGTGAGCACATCGACGCGCGCCAGCCCGCGCCCGACCGTGCGGCTCGCCATGGTACGCTGCATCCGCGGTGTGAATGGGTTTTCGCGGCATGCATCAAGAATGATCAGGCGCAGTCGTTTAGCCGGTTCGATGAGCTGGTTCACGCGCTCAAGCGAGATTGCCTCGTCTTCGACGTCAATGTCGCGGTCCAGCACGGCATCGACTGGGATCAGGTAGTTTGATCCATTTATCTCAATACCGTGGCCAGCAAAGAACACTAACGCGATATCAGCAGCGCGAGCTTGCTCCGAGAAGTCTCGCAGTGCCCGCCGCATCGCCGTCAGATCGAGATCGCGCCTAGTCTCGACCACATCAAAGCCGGCGGTCCTGAGCAGACCAGCCATAGCATTGGCGTCGTTCACAGGATTAGCAAGCCGCGTCACCTTACTGTATGCGCTATTACCTATGACCAGCGCCACACGCTTTTCGGCCGATGCTGCGGTCGCAGTGAACGTCAGCGCAGCCAACAGCGTCCATGCTAAGAACACGACACGTCGCATAGGCCCATTCCGAAATATTGTCGGGTACCCCGATGCAGCCTGTAGAAAGCTACCAAACAGGCGCGCTGGAACATAGGGGGCAGGCACCAAATGGATGGGAGGGGAAACGCGCAATCCCGTGACGTACTCGGGCTTTTAGCGAGGACGTGGCCCGCAACGTGAAGACGAGACGGCCACCGGGCTAGGCTCTAAACCTTACCTGCCGCTGAACGCTGCTCCCCGCGCGGTCCATCCCCTGATACGCGCTGAGATGTCCCTGTTATCCGTCGTAGGGAATTGGAGTGCCAAGTGTTTGAATTATCGGCGTAAGAGCACGTGAGGCGACCGTGATCGCTGATGTTCGACAGAATTCCCTGTATTTTTCCCTGATATCAGGGAATTCCACCTCCGAGACCGGTTCGCACCACACTGCGTCGTCAGCCACCTATCATTGCCCTTCCTGAGAGAGGGGTGACAGTTCATTCCGGGCACATGGGTTACACAATCGGGCCTTTTGCAGGGAGAGCAAAGTGCCTGGAAGGAGTGTAACTCGATGGATGAGCGGCTGAAATTCGATCCGCGCCATCGAGAGCGCTCTCGCAGCAGGCGATAAGAAGGTCAAAATCGAGATGCCGAAGTTGCTCCCCAATAAGGTGACTGGGGAATTACGGGAGCACGACGTGGTGCTTACAGTTACGGCGGGCTCTAACGCCACCTCAAAGACGCGCTCGGTGTTGCTTGACGCGCAATGGGTCCTCCCCCGTTGCGGCGTTTTCCGACAAGACCCACACCCCCCGATTTCAAAAATGCTGTTAAACCTCTCGCGGAACGGTATGACCCCGACGCGTCGCGTGAGCCCATCGCGGAAGGTCGGCCATCGCGGAACCGATGTCGCTCGTGGCATACTGCACACATGACCAGTCACCTCCCTCCACCTCTCACCGCACACTACTCCACCGCGGCTGCCGTCAGCGTCGCGACGTTCGTGGCGGAGACCTGGCCGCTGCCCGAGCCAATTGAGGCTGCGCTGCTCAACCGCGGCTTCAATGACATGTTTGATGTGCGAGCTAGGGACAGACAACGATATGTGCTGCGGTTGTCAGGTTGGCGTGCCCGGGGACCCGCCGACGTTGCCGCGGAGACGGGGTTTCTCGTCTATCTGGACGCACTTTCGGTGCCGGTGGCAACGCCCGTAGCAGCGCGTGACGGCCGGTATTTCTCCCACGCGATGTTACCAGAGGGGCGGCGGCCAGCCGTGCTCTTCCACTATGTCGAAGGGCGTCCCCCGCGTCACGACGAGGTCGCCGATGCTCGGGTGCAGGGCGTCACGCTTGCCCGCATCCACGAGGCGGCGATGGGGTTTGGAG
>Ga0126377_10000555_pt1 | contig 22910 bp, 17 predicted proteins | sample PanSoiMetPlot_22_FD_92647 | JGI IMG/M metagenome (GOLD analysis project Ga0126377, IMG submission 92647) | Tropical forest soil microbial communities from Panama - MetaG Plot_22 | ecosystem: Environmental > Terrestrial > Soil > Tropical forest > Bulk soil | place: Panama | collected 2016-02-17 | reverse complement strand
TTGAACTCGGCAAGAAACTCGCGGACAAACTGATTCCGGTCGTGAACGACCCGGCACCGGCAATCGCAGGGAGACACGAGTTGAGCGGACTGCTGGAATATGTGGCTCGCTGGCGATGAAGTCTGCGAGTTTCGTCGTCTAACCATCCATCGACCATGGTTTGTCTCTGTTCGGCGTCAGTAGCGGACTTGCGCTCTGTGCAAGTTCGGATAGTCTGCCGCGCTTCGTTCGTGGAGCCGAGAGGATGAGGGGAAGCATCGACAGGGTTTTTGCGGTAGGGCTCAGGACTCCAACCGCGCTCTTCGCGCTCTTGCTTGCCGTTTCGACTCACGCCCGCGCTGAGGCTTGGCTCGACGCGGGAGACAGCGCCCTGAGGAGCGATATCCAGTACCTCGTCGATTCAGGTGCGATTGATATTGTGTTGACCGCGTGGCCGATTCCGTCGGCCGATGTCGCCTGGGCAATTCAGAACATCAAGCATGAATCAGACCTGTCCACAGGTCAGCTTGCGGCGCTCAGTCGTGTAAAGAGCCATCTGGCTGTGTTTAGCAGTGATGCATTCCGCGTCAGCGGGCATGCGTCCGCAGCGGCAAACCCGATCGTACTTCGCACCTTTGAAGATACGCCGCGAGAAGAAGGAGAGATCGGAGGCACGATCAGCGATGCCGGGACGCGCTTTGCCGGGCGGCTTGCTGTGCAATGGGTGCACGACCCGGCTGACGATTTGTCGTGGCGACTCGACGGCACGTATGGCTCAGTGCGCTGGGGCAACTGGCTGCTGACGGCAGGCGCACTCGATCGATGGTGGGGACCCGGATGGGACGGCAGCCTGATCCTCTCCAACAACGCGCGGCCGGTGCCGGCGATTGCGCTCGATCGCGAATCCTCGAAGGCTTTCGAGTCGCCGTGGCTGAGTTGGATCGGACCGTGGCGACTGACGACGTTCATGGGGATGATGGAGCAACACCGCGAAGATCGCGATCACCCGCTTCTTTTCGGTATGCGCATCACGTTCCGACCATTCGGGAACATCCATTTTGGCTCGGTTCATCCGTTAAGAGGTTTCGAGTTCGCGCTCGAGCGCACTGCGCAGTGGTGCGCGGAGGGACTGCCGTGCGATTGGGAAGCGTTCTGGAACGTGTTCGCGGGCCACGACAACGAAGGCGAAACGGTCAACCCGGCGGACGAACCCGGCAACCAGCTGGCGGGCTGGTCACTACGCTGGGCATCACCTTGGCAAAGCCTGCCAATTGCGTGGTATCGCCAGAAGACCGGTGAAACGATCGACCTGCACTCGCCGCTACCGCGCCGGACCCTGGATCTGTACGGCCTGGAAACCTGGGGCAGTACCAAGAAGGGTCTCACGTGGAGGGTGCATGGGGAGTTTGCCGATACAGCTTGCTCTCCTCGGGAGGGCCAAACAGAGCCCGAGTGGGATTGTGCTTACAACAATCATCTCTTTTTCGTCGAGGGTTACAGATATCGCGGCAGGCCGCTGGCGGATTCACTGGACGGAGACGCTCAGAGCTACACGCTCGGTCTGCAACTTGACACACGCGAAAGCTGGACCGGTTCCCTGCTGCTTCGCTACGCCCAACTGAATCGGGGCGGGACGGTCCCCGACAGCCGAAACACTGTGGCGCCGGAACCTACGAACCTGCGTGATGTGGAAGTGACCCTCGCCTTTCCGATGAGCACTGGGAAATTGAAAGTCGGCCTCGGATTCGACCAGCGCACGGTCAAGCGGACGGATCAGAGCGACAACACCGTGCGCGGATACGCCGAGTACGTCCATCAGTTCTGAAGGCCTTTTGCAGTTGCGCGCGCGCGGCCACGCCCGTACACTTTCGCTCCTATTTTTCAGCCACTTAGAAAGCATACTGACACTGGCACCTTGCCTACCTCTCACCTCTGATAGGTGAGGCCGGCTAGAGAACTCCTAAACAGTGCCTTGGATCCGCTGCTTCATCGGACGCCTCCTATGTGCATCAATTCTGCTGCCCGCGCCCTCGTTTGGCGATCCATGGATCGCCCCGGGAGATCCGGTCTTGCGGCATGACCTTGAGCTCCTGTCCGACGCCGGAGTGTTGAGGGGTCCGGTTACACAGTGGCCGATGTCTTGGCCAGACGTCGCAAGGGACGTAGCCGCGTTCGAACTCTCATCGGAACTCACTCGAGGGGAGCTGGCGGCCCTCGCGCGCGTGCGTCACGCAGCACAACTCGCGACGCGCACGGGAGATCTGCGTTTGGACGTGCGGATCTCGGGCGCGAGTCAGCCCGACCAACTGCGGGGCTTCGAGTCGACGCCGCGCGAGGAGGGAGAGGCGGAAGCGGGCGTCGCCTGGACTGGTGACCACATTGCATTTCGTCTGCAGGCAAGTGCAGTCCTGGATGCGGACGATGGCAAGACCTGGCGACCGGACGGCTCATACGTCGGCGCAACATTCTGGAACATGATGCTCTCAGCCGGATTCGTGGACCGCTGGTGGGGTCCAGGCTGGGACGGGAGTTTGATTCTTTCGACCAGCGCGCGTCCGATCCCGGCCATCACGCTGGAGCGCAACTACTCCGATCCATTCACTGTACCGGTGCTGAAGTGGCTGGGGCCTTGGCGCGCTACTGTCCTGTTCGGCGCGCTCGAAGACCATCGCGACGACTTCGATGACACTCGCTACTTCGGCGCGCGCCTGACGTTCAAGCCTTGGCGATACCTCGAGGTTGGCCTGTCCCGCACAGCACTCTGGTGTGGAGAGAGCAGGCCCTGCGGTCTGGACACATTCTGGGATCTGTTCACCGGTAACGACAATGATCAGCCACTCGCCGAGCAGCCCGGCGATCAACTTGCAGGATACGATCTCAGATTGACATCGCCCTGGCGGCAGGTGCCCGTTGCGCTCTACGGCCAGATGATTGGCGAAGACGAGGCAGGGTTCCTTCCCAGCAAGTTCTTGGGATTGTTCGGCATCGAGCACTGGGGTTCCGTGGGCGCCGGGAGTTACCGCATTCACCTGGAGTACTCAGACACGACGTGCGATTTTTCACGTCAATCGCCGGAATTCGACTGCGCGTATGAGAGCGGCATCTACACCGTCGGCTATAGATTTCGAAACCGCAGCATCGGCCAGACGACCGACTCGGACAGTCGCATGACCACCCTTGGCGCGTTGTATGTTGCGCCATCGGGCGCGTCCTGGGAGCTCATCGCGCACGATGCCAAGCTCAATCGCGATGCTACGACGGTAGCTGAGCCTCAGCAGACGCTTGCACCGCTCGCGACCGACATCGAAAGCGTCGATCTTTTCTATGGCTGCGAACTCCTTGGAGGCAGGTTCACGGCGTCAGCTGGCTTTGAGAGTCGCAGCGTCGCTGTCGAATCGTCCGAGGATCGGCAATGGCGCGCATCGGCTCAGTGGAGCGGGAGTTTCTGATGCGCAAGGTGTTAGGAAGGACGTGCGCCAAGACGCTGGCCAGCGCACTCGTGTCGATAGTGGCGCTGGTTGCCGCTGCTTCGATCTACGCGCAGAACACTCCCACTGAGACTGCCCCGGAGCTCACCGACGAACAGATGCAGGTGCTGCAGGACCTGCCACCTGAGGAGCGCGACGCACTGATTGAGCAATACCTCAAGTCTCGCGGCCAGAACGGCGAGGCAGCCGTGCCTGCTCAACGCGGCACCAGTACTTCTGCGTCGCCAACAGGTACCACGGGTCGGCAGACGCGCCCCCTTTCTCCGGAGGAACAGCAAGAGTTCAACAAGCTGAGCACCGAGCAGCAGTTGCAGAGGCTCAAGGCACTGCAGGAGCTCAAGGAGCCTCCCTTCAAGGCGGGTGACTCGCTGATCATCGATTTGAAGCTGCGCCAGCGTCCGGATCGTCCGGCGCGCCTCAGTGAGCAACTGGAGGGCCTGCGTGATCGGATCCTGGAGCGCAACCCCTATCGCCTCGACCCGGCGGGGCAATTGGCGCTTCCTGGATTCGAACCGATCACCATGCTGGGACTCACTGAGAAGCTGGCGGCAATGCGTCTCGGGGCCGACAAGGACTTCGTCGAATTCACCGTGAAGATCACGCGCCTCGACATCAAGCCGACCGGTGACGAAGCACTCAAGCCGTTCGGTTATGATCTCTTTACCGACGTTGCTTCTACCTTCGCACCCGCCACCGATATCCCCGTTCCCTCTGACTACATCGTCGGAGCGGGTGATCAGCTGCGCATTCAGATCTTCGGCAACACCAACCGTATACAGACCTTCACCGTCGGCCGCGACGGACAGATCAACTTCCCGCAGATCGGCCCGATCCTCGTCGGTGGTCAGCGGTTTTCCACAGTAAAGCAGAGCATCGAAGAGCGTATTGCACGACAGATGATCGGTGTACGAGCAGATGTGCAGATGGGTGAAACGCGTGCGATCCGGATCTTTCTCCTCGGAGAAGTCGAGAAACCGGGTTCGTACACCGTAAGCGGACTCTCCACGGTAACGAACGCGCTGTTTGCTGGTGGTGGAATTCGCCGCGTGGGTTCGCTGCGCAACATACAGCTCAAGCGCAATGGCCAACTCGTCAAGCGGCTCGATCTGTATGACCTGCTGCTGCGCGGTGACACCAGTAGCGACGTCAGGCTATTGCCGGGTGATGTCGTCTTCATTCCGCCGATCGGGCCGACCGTTTCGGTGAGTGGCGAGGTTCTGCGGCCGGCGATCTACGAACTTCGAGATCAGTCTTCAGTGACGGATCTGATCAGTCTCTCAGGCGGAATGACTCCCGAGGCCGATCAGCACCAGGCGCGCCTCGAACGGCGCAACGAGCGTGGCGATCGGGTGGTGACGAATATCGATCTCACCTCGAAGGACGCGCGGGCCATTGCCGTACAGAATGGCGATCTCCTGCGCGTGCTCCGCATCCGCGACGTGTTAGAAGGTGGCGTCACTGTTTCCGGATTCGTATACCAGTCGCAGCCGTTTGAATATCACGCCGGACTGAGGCTGAGCGATGTGCTGCGTTTTGAGGATCTCAAGCCGGGCGCGGACACGCACTACGTTCTCATCCGCCGCGAACTGCCACCGGATCGGAAGGTGAGTGTGCTGTCGGCAGACCTGGCCGCGGCGTTGGGGGCGCGTGGATCAGAGAAAGACGTGTTGTTGGCCCCCCGCGATCAAATTACCGTGTTCGACCTGCAATCGGGGCGCGATCGAGTGGTCAGCAGCGTGCTCGATGACCTCAAGGCTCAGGCCAACTATGCGCAGCCACTTCAGGCCGTTATCGTGGGTGGGCGAGTGCGTGCACCTGGTCAATACCCGCTTGAGCCCGGGATGCGGATCAGCGACCTTCTGCGCGCGGGGGGAAGTCTTGAGGATGCGGCATATGGCGGCTCAGCCGAGCTTTCTCGTTATGAAGTCGTCAATGGCGAGCAACGTCAGACGGAGCTCATCGAAATCGACCTCGCCGCAGTACTCAAGGGCGACGCAGCGGCGAACATCACGCTCAAGCCATACGATGCGCTCAACATCAAGGAGCTTCCGCTCTGGCGGGAACTCGAAACGGTAAGCATTGAGGGCGAAGTGCGGTTTCCAGGTGTGTACCCCATTCAACGTGGCGAGACCCTGCGATCGGTGCTGCAGCGAGCCGGTGGGTTGAGCGACCTGGCTTTTTCCAAAGGCGCGGTGTTTACCAGAGAAGAGCTGCGTCGCCGAGAGCAAGAACAACTGGACCGGTTGACTGAGCGTCTCAAGAGAGAATTGGCAATTCTAGCCTTGCAGGGCGCGCAAAGCGGAGTTCAAGGAACGCAGGCGCTGGTGGTAGGACAAGGCCTCCTCGATCAGCTGAAGGGGTCACAGGCGGTGGGGAGACTCGTTATCGACCTCGACAAGATCATCGCGGGAAATATCGGAGGATCCGATGACATCATGCTCAAGAATGGCGACCGGTTGCTCGTACCGAAGCAGATGCAGGAAGTTGCGGTGATAGGAGAGGTGCAGAACGCGACCTCTCACAGATATACCGCGGATCTGACGCGGGATGATTACATCGGTTTGAGTGGCGGCTATACGAAGCAAGCGGATGAGAGCAGGGTGTACGTTGTTCACGCTAACGGCAGCGTTGTCTCGAACTCCGGTAATCGCTGGTTCAGCAAGTCGGCTGCCGAAGGGATCGAGCCTGGTGATACGGTGGTTGTGCCACTGGATGCCGGCAAGATGAGGCCGCTGCCGCTGTGGACGGCCGTGACCACGATCATCTACAACCTAGCGGTCGCCGTCGCAGCCGTGAATTCGTTCTAAATGTTGCAATCAGGCCCTAACTCTGCCGCAGAGTCGCCAGCCGGAGGCATCCTCGAGATCGGCGTGCTGGTGCTTCGGTACCGGATCATGTCTTTGCTAATCGTACTAACGTGTGCAGCCATTGCATTGATAGCGACAGCTTTCGTGCACCCCCGTTATCGCAGCGAAGCTGTTTTAAAGGCCATCGATCAGAACATTGGAGAGTCTGGCCTCGCAGCGATGGTTGGGCGCCTAGGGTCGGTCGCTCAACTAGCGGGTCTGGGCGCCGAGGCAGGCAATTCTGCCGATGATGCTGTGGCCACGTTGGAGTCATGGAGCCTAGCTCAGGCATTTATTGAACAGCAAGGCTTGCTGGGTGAACTGAGCAAGGATTCTGGTTACTCCTGGCTAGGCGGCGGACATAAGAACCTCTCGATGCAACGCGCCGTCCGTCATTTCCGCAATCGAATTCTCAGTGTGCACAAGGATCGGACGTCAAACCTTGTTACGGTGTCCATCGTTTGGACGGACCCGGTGCAGGCTGCTGCGTGGGTAAATCAATACGTCTCAATGGCAGACGGCCTTATGCGGCGTCGCGCGCTTGTTGAATCCGAGCGCAGTCTTGCGTTCCTCCGGAAAGAGTTCGAAGGAACCGCCGAAGTTGCGCTTCGGGATGCCGTGGCGAGTCTGGTGGAGACTGAGATGAAGCGCCGCATGTTTGCACAGGCGCGGAGCGAATTCTCCCTGCAGGTCCTCGACGCAGGGCATGCGCCCGATCCGCGGGACAACATTTACCCGCGTCGAGCTTGGATCCTGCTGGCGGCGCTGATCTGTGGGTGTGTACTGGCAGGCACGGTGGCCGTGTTCCGCGCACGCACTGCTTCCACGGCCCATTGAAATACGCGATCGATGAGAGAGGAGGAGTTGCCTAGCAGCGGAGTCTCTTCGGCCAAATGCGAAGAGGTCGAGATTCAGCGGTTCTCCCGCGAGATGACCGGGTACATGGCGTGGAATCTCGTGGGTCTGATCTTGCCACTGCCGATCGGCCTGGTAGCGCTGCCGTTCATTGCAACTCACCTCGGCGAGTACCGCTTCGGTTTGTTGTCTGCCGTATGGGCCATCACCGGTTACTTCTCGCTCTTTGACCTGGGAGTAGGGCGCGCGCTCACTCGTGAATTATCGGCCGCTTTGCGGCACAGTGAGGCGCGAACCGTCACCGAACTGGTTCACACCGCGACGACGCTTTCGTTGACACTGGGCCTCGTGGGCGCCGCAGTTCTCTGTTTGGCGTCGCCCCTGATTTCCCAGGTACTCGATGTTGGCGGGGGCTCCAGGATCGAGACCCTCTGGACTGTCGTCGCCGCATCGACCCTCCTGCCCGGCCTCCTGCTTGCCGCGGTGGCGCAGGGAATTATGGAATCGCTGCGTCTCTTCCGGGGCCTTGCCTGGTTTAGAATCACGCTGACAACCGCGACCTACGTGGTCCCCGTCGCGATACTTCCACTCAGTTCGAACGTAGCAACAATCGTGGTTGCCTTGGCCATTGCGAGAGTCCTCGTACTTGCCACGGGCTGGGTCTTTCTGACACGGAGGGACGTTCCAGCGTTTGGCTTTGCCGGTAGCACCAGGAAAAGCGCGCGAGATCTGCTCGCCCAAGGCGCATGGATGACAGTTTCCGGTGTGGTCAGTCCGATCCTGACGTTTCTCGATCGCTGGTTTGTAGCGGTGCTGGTCTCGGTATCAGCGCTTGGGTACTACACGGTGCCAATGGAGTTGGGCCAGCGCCTCCTTGTTATCGCTGCGGGTATCGCCGGCGTGCTATTCCCATTGTTTGCCCGCGAGGGTGGAAACTCGACACGAACGCTCACGGGATATCGGCAATCTCTGGGTGCAATCATCGTGCTGGTCGTCCCGATCACGTTCATCGTGGGTTGCGGCGCGGAGGAATTGCTCCGAGTCTGGGTGGGCGATGCCTTTGCACGAGAGGGCGCCACCACATTGAGGATTGTCGCCGTCGGAATCCTGACGAACTCCGCGGCGCGAGTGCCGTTCACACTGCTCCAGTCGGCGGGAAAATCCAGACTGACAGCGGCCATCCACCTGGCGGAGTTGCCGGTCTATTTAATCATCGTGTGGCAACTCACCAAGTCCTACGGTCTTGCAGGCGCCGCGGCTGCATGGACAATTCGAGTGACAATTGACTTGATCTGCATGCTGATAGCTGCCGGTCGAATCACGTCCGAGCTCGCGTCGGCCTGTGCGCGGGTCGGCGGCGTAGTGACTCTGGTGATCGGTTGCTACATGTCATCCATGGCACTCGGCCCTGGACCGACAAGAGTCTTGGCTGCCGTAGGCAGCATGGCAGTGATCACTTTGGCTACCTGGTTCGCGATCCTGCGAAGGGAGGATCGAACCCTGTTGTTGGGATGGCGACGCCGGCAGCAGGCTGACATGGGAGCGGACACGTACTCCAACAAAATAGTGGACAGACGCTGATGTCAAAGGAGAGTGACGGCACACCGCTCGTTGCCACAATAGTTTTGAACTGGAATGGAGCGCTGGACACGATCAGATGTCTCGCGAGTCTGCGCGACTCAACGTATACGAATCTCGTGCTGATCGTCGTCGATAACGGTTCAACAGATGACTCGCTTGCAAGGTTGCGCTCATGGCGAGAGGAGACCGAGCGTCGCGGTTCGGCAAGTGAGCGGACCCCTCTTGTCGACTATCAATGGTCACCTGTGCAGGGCCTGCGGCCGGAAGCAGAGGCTGCCGTAACCAGGCCTTTCTGCATCATAGAAAGCCCTGACAACCTGGGTTTCGCGGCCGGGTGCAATGTCGGCATTCGCCTTGCGCTCTCGATGAATGCTGACTTTGTCTGGCTTCTGAACAATGATTGTGAGGTCGATGGTCATTGCTTGGAGCATCAGGTCGCACTCTTGAGCCGCGAATCGCGGCTGGACTGCTTGGTTCCGGTCATAGTCATGCACGAGCCCCATCGCATAGTATGGAACTGCGGCGGGCGTCTACTACCATTCGGGGCACGCCGCTACCTCTATGCAGGTGCGCCCTTGCAGACGATCCCTTCCTCCGGTTGGCGCAAAGTGACCTTTGTCACTGGCTGCTCGCTGCTGCTTAGGCGGTCAACACTGCTTGCGGCGGGGTTGCTGTGCGAGGATTTCTTCTTCGGTGAAGAGGATATGGAATATTCGATTCGCCTGAAACGTCTGCGAATGCGAGCTGGATGCTGCTTCGACTCCCAGATAGTGCATCGCGTAAGCAGCACATTCACGGGCAAGGCGCTTGCGTCACGTCACCTCGGTCGTATGTACGCCCACTACTTGAATAGATTGGTACATTTTCGACGGTACTATCCCTATCCTCTCTGGAGGTTATGGCGAGCCGCATACTTGATGTTCGTCGTAAGACCGGTACTCGGAAAGCAGCATGCAACCTCGCGACAGGCGACTCGCAATTTGATCGCCAGTCTGAGATCAGAGTCTGCGCGACTCACTAAGGTTTCACGAGAGACGTTCTTCAAAGTCGTGCGCGAAGATTTTGGTGACCCATCCAGCCTTCGGTAGGGTGCGCGGAGCTACGCAGCATGTCACGAATCGAGCTGGTCTAGATTGGCATGGAATCTGTACAGCAAGTTGCCGTCTTCATTATCGCGCTCGGGTTCCTATTCGTTGCGTGGCAGACTGCCGTTTGGGACTCGCATCGTTGGCAATGCGTGGTCACGCCGTTCGCAGTAGCGATGGTGCCGTTTGGCGTCGTCGCCGTGATCACGATTCTTGTCGCCCCGTTGTTCGGGTTCGTGCAAGTGAGTCCAGCTATCTTTCTTGTATGGTCCGCGGGCGGTGGCGTGCTCCTTCTGTCAAGCCTCGTTGCGCGAAAGCTGATCCCCGCTTCAAGCCCGCACTTCGGGCCGCAAGGGCGCCTAGATCTCGATAGCGTTATCGTGCTGGCGCGAGTGACCGCCGCGTTCGCCGGAGTGGTTTCCATCGTCAAGATGATCTGGCTCCTCGGCAATCTTGGCGCGCTGGCGGCGCTGGCGGACGAGCAGACTCAGCAGGAATTCGGCGGGGGAGTCGCTGGCCACATCCAGGCGTTCGCGTATCCCGCGGTTGCCATTCTGGTCGCGCGTGGAGCGCGGATGCGTGTCCTAGACGTCTTATGCGTAGCGCTCGGTGCGCTCGGCGGAATTGTTTATCAAGTCAAGTACACGCTCCTCATGCCAATCACAGCAGGTGCAATACTTGGAATCCTGAGCGGCAATATCCGGCTTTCGGTCAGAATTGTGTGTTATTGGATCGCGGGCGGGATAGCCTTATTCATGGTTGTGTACCTCCTTGGCTTTGCACTATTGCGTTCAGACGCGATCGTGAGCGAGGACACGTATTTGTTCCTGGGGCGTCATGTCGTTGCGTATCTGACAGCTGGAATCCTGTCGCTTTCAGAAGCACTACGCGCAGGTTCTCAACAATTCCTTGGAGCCACCGGAACGATGACTCTGCCCTTTCAGAACTTGTTTGCAGTGCTTGTCGGAGAGCATGTCGTCGGACTGGACGATGCCGTTCGATTCACTTTTCAAATCTCTCAGGACGGCACGCGCGAGAATGTGTTCACGCTCTTTGGCGTGCTCTACCTCTATCTCGGCGCATGCGGGATGATGGCGTACACATTCATTTTGGGGCTCGTTGCCTATGCCATCCTTTCCATTTCGAGGCGATCCCGTTCGCCTTGGATAGCGTGTGCTGCAGCATTATTGTTGGCATTTCTTTCATTTGGCTGGTTTCATTTCTTTTTTTGGTTACTGACGCCCATCGAAGTCGTCGTGGTGACCTTTACACTTGCCGCGCTGTGGGAGGTGGGGAACGCGCTACGTATGTGGTTTGCAAGCTTGCCGCAGCCGCGTTTGCATCAATGACCCTCGCCCGAAGCCAAAGCGAAGCGTATTGGCTGATCGTTTGTTGGGTCACGTCGCAATCGGAGCGCGGATCCCGGCCGCACCGGCTGGGTTGCGTGTCACCCCAACGAGGCTGCGAGGCCCATTTGGCTCACTGACCCCACGGTGAACCGTGCCGGCCTCTCCGGAGACTGTTTTGTGTCACTTACTCCCCTGTCGCGTGACTTGCGCGTCGCCGGTCTACTCTGCTCGAACTCGGTCGGCTGAAAAGGCGTCAGCGACTCGATCCACCCGACGCTCCGCGAGGGAATATGGCTCAACGGGGAGTCCTAGCGCTTGCGATGAGGGGCCTGCTCCTCGGCCGTAAACATGCCAACCTCAGGTTCGTTGCGCCTTCTTTGGTTATCCGATTCCAGCAACCCGCATACTGTCCGTTGGGTGCGCGCTCTCGCGGCCCGCGGTCACGAAGTTCTCGTCTACAGCCTGACCGAACCACGCGATGATGCTCTTGGCAGCTTGCCGGGAGTCTCAGTTGAGTCCGCCGGGATTGACCCGCTTCTCGCACAGGGATCGGCTCCCGGAGCTTGGCACAAGATCGCATACCTCAAGGCGGTCCCGCGTATCGTGCAGCTGCATCGTGCATTTCGAGCCGATGTTTGCCACGCACACTACGCGAGCAGTTACGGCGTGCTTGGCATACTTGCAAGACTGCGGCCATTCGCCGTGTCGATCTGGGGCTCGGATGTGTATGTGACGCCGAATCGGAGCCACATCCACCGGTGGCTCGTATCCCAAGTGCTGCATCGTGCGGACCTGGTGCTGTCAACGAGTTGGACGATGCGACAACAGGGATTGAGTCTCGCCAATGTCAGCATTGCGGTCGTCCCCTTCGGCATTGATATGGCTCGGTTTGCCCCGAGGGAACGAGCTCGTGGCGAACCTCGCGATCTTATCGTGGGGACGGTGAAGGCTCTGGAACCGAAATACGGGATCGACTACCTGATTCGTGCTTTCAGCATCCTCGTCAAGAATTCCGGACTCGAGCGACTCAGGCTCGTGATTGCCGGCGACGGCTCACATCGTGCCGAACTAGAACGGCTGGCGCAGCATCTCGGTGTCGAAGGTGTCATCCAGTTTCTGGGCAGTGTAAGAAATGAGGTCGTCGACGAGGTCTATCGCGCATTCGATGTGGCTGTATTTCCGTCCATTGAAGACAGCGAGAGCTTCGGCGTTTCGGCCGTGGAGGCACAGGCATGTGGCATTCCGGTGATTGCCAGCCGTGTTGGAGGTCTGCCTGAGGTGGTGGCTGATCGTCAGACCGGACTCATCGTTCCGCCCTGTAACGAACACGAACTGGCGAGCGCAATCGCCGAGCTTCTGGTCGATGCGGCGCGGCGGTCGCGGATGGGTGCCGCGGGGCGGCAGCATGTTGCCCTTCAATATGACTTGGAGCATTGCGTTGACGAGTTGCAGCGACAGTATGCAACCTTGCTTGCCTGAGAGTCGGGTGGGCGCCGCGTCGGTCCTTGCATTGTGTGCTGAGACACGGCACGGTGCGTTGCGCTGATGCCTCGGCTCATATCCAGGGTTCCATGGCGACTAAAGAGCGTCGCCTTTCGCGTGCTGTCCGGAATGCCAATTGGCGTTCATCGGTGGCTTTCGAAACATGTCACCGGGCGTGCAACTCGTGACATGTCGAATCCGATCTACCTCCGTGCGCTCGATGCGCACGTAGCGGCGTTTGCCGGTGCCCGGGATTCAGGTTCCGTCCTGTTCGAGTTTGGAGCGGGGAGCGATCTGTTCAGCAGCTTCTACCTTCACAGCAGGGGCTTCCCGCGTCAGATCGTCGTGGACCTGGAGCGCAACGTGTACCCGGATGCCCTGAACTCGTTGGTTGCCGCCGCCGACTTTGTCGGGGACAAGAGCGAATTCACCGCGGACTTTGCCAGTGAGTTGCTCAGCAGAGGAATTGTCTACATGGCCCCGTATGACGTCAGGGAGTGCCAGCTCGCGGATCACTCCATCAGCTACATCTGCACCACGAATACCCTGGAACACATTCCAGAGGCGGACCTGCGCAGGATCCTCGCGCAATGCAGGCGCATCCTTCGGCCAGATGGTGTCATGAGCATGTGGATTGACTACTCCGATCACTACAGCCATTCGGATCCTGCGATCAGCGCCTACAATTTCCTGCAGTTTTCTGCGGAGCGATGGGCACCACACAATTCGCACCTGCAATTTCAGAACCGCCTGCGCCACGGTGATTACAGGTGCCTGTTCGTGGAAGCTGGCTTTGAAGTCACTGCTGAGATGCGGTTTCATGCCGACGATTGGCAGCAAGCCTTGGATCGAATCGAGATAGACGAGGAGTTCCGCAACGTCTCGCGTGAGGAACTCGGGGCTACCGGCGGGCACTTCATACTTCGCCCGATTCATCGGGTCAGCTAGCTCGATGCGGCGCTAGAGTCAGTCAACGCAGATGCAGTCAGATCCGATCGGATGAACATTTGGTTGATTACGGTTGGCGAGCCACTCCCGACGCTATCGCCGGGCTCGCGCCTGTGGCGCACTGGCATGTTGGCGCAAGCGTTGTCCGCAAGAGGCAGCAACGTCACTTGGTGGACATCTCGGTTCGATCATTTTGGCAAGACCAACTTCGCAGGCGCAGACGGGCTTGAAGTCCTCGACAACGTACGTCTCCGATTCCTCGAGGGCATGCCCTACACCAGAAATGTCTCGATCAGCCGCCTGATCAATCACTGGCAGATCGCCAGGCACTTCAGGCGCCTTTGGCGCAGCGAAGTTCGACCGGACCTTGTTCTGTGCTCCTTCCCAACCATTGAGCTCAGCGCCGAGGCCGTGAAAATCTCAAGCGAGCTCGGAGTTCCGGTCGTTCTCGACGTCCGTGACCTGTGGCCGGACATCCTCGTTGAGCGGGCGCCGCAGGGTACTCGCTGGCTCGCGAGTCGGCTGCTGTCGGCTTACTCGCGAATGGCGCGCCGAGCCCTGCGCGCGGCGCCGGCGCTGATAGCCGTGTCCGCTGGATACCTGGATTGGGCGCTCACGTGCGCCGGCCGGGCCCGGACGCCGTTCGACTTGGTAGTGCCGCTCGCATACAGCTTGCCGGAACGAGAGACTCCCACCCGAGAAGAGGCAAGGCGCGGACTCGCTTCTTTGGGTGTGAACCCCGAGGGGACACTCTGCATTTTTTCGGGGACGTTCGGTCAAACCTACGATCTCAAGCCTGTCATCGACGCGGCGGCTGCCCTCAGCGAAACCCAAGCACGCTTCAGTTTCCTGATCTGTGGCGACGGCGAACGCGCGTCGGAATGGCGCAGGCAGGCGACTGGCCGGCCGAACGTGGTCTTTACGGGGTGGCTGGACCAGGCGCGACTGCGCGCAGCATTGCTCGCGAGTGATATTGGGTTGGCCGCGTACGCATGGGGCGCTCCCCAGGGTATTCCCAACAAGGTGATTGAATACCTGGCGTCAGGACTGCCCGTCGTTTCATCCCTGGAAGGCGAGTGTGCCGAGCTCCTGAAGGAAACCAACAGCGGAATCACCTACGATCCGCGCAACGCGCAATCCCTCTCGAACTCGCTCCTGGCCCTTGCGGATAGTGGCCGGCGTGCGGATCTGTCGATCAACGCCCGAGCCACGTTTGCACAGCGGTTTCGAGCAGAGACGGTCTACACCGAGCTTGCCTCCCGGTTGGAGCGTTGGGCGCGAGGTCCCGACTCCCTTGCGGCCAGGACCACCTGCTGAGAATGGGTTGAAGGACCGGTCTGGTATACTGCGCGGCCTTTTTTTTGACGGGGTTTTGCGGTGGCGGCGACGGATTTTGTTGATGTCACGGAAGTGGCCGGTGAGCCCATCTCGTCCGAACAACTCGCGAGACTGTGGCATCGATATCTTTGGGCACTCGAGTACTGCCGCGGGCGTGAGATTGTCGAGGCAGCGTGCGGGACAGGGCCCGGGTTGGGCCTGCTCGCCGAGGCTGGGCGTTCGGTAGTCGCCGGCGACGTGAGCGCAGCGATGGTGCAAATCGCGCAGGAGCAGTACGCGGGCAGAATCCCGGTCGAGCGATTCGATGCGGAGGCGCTGCCCTTCGCGTCGAATTCCAAGGACGTCGTGATTCTCTTCGAGGCACTCTATTATTTACCGCACCCGGACCGCTTCGTTGCAGAGTGCAAGCGCGTGCTGCGTCCTGGCGGCATGGTACTCATCGCCACAGCGAATGCTGACCTTCCCGACTTCAATCCGAGTCCCCACAGCAACCAGTACTTCGGAGCGGCTCAGCTGGATGCATGGCTGAGAGCCGCTGGATTCTCGGTCAACCTTTTCGGCTACATGCCGATCGATTCGCTTTCCCTGCGTCAAAGAGTACTGCGGCCTGTCAAGCGGACCGCGGTATCCTTGGGATTGATGCCCCGTACAATGCGCGGCAAGCGGCTCCTCAAACGACTCGTTTTCGGATCGCCCGTCACGATGCCGAGTGAGCTCACGGGCACGCGACCCTCGTACGCGCCTCCACTCCGCCTGCGAGCAGGCGAACGCGACACGCGCCACAAGGTCATCTATGCGGTAGCCCGGCTGCCGGCGGATGGCTGACATCACTACCGATAACTTTCGAGGCAACGAGAAAATGCTTGCTCCGCGCAAAGTCCCGTTCTTCAACTATCCCGCGTTGTTTGCCGCCCAGGAACACGAGTTGCTGGCCCTGTTTCGCGACGTCTTGAGCCGAGGCGCCTACATCCTGCAGCGCGACTTGGCGGAGTTCGAGGCCGCGCTACGCAGCTATCTCAACGTCAAGCACGCGTTCGGTGTCGCGGATGGCACCAACGCTCTAAAGCTGGCATTGCTCGCCCACGGCATCGGTCCGGGCGATGAAGTGGTTCTTCCAGCACACACTTACATTGCGAGTGCCGCAGCGATCCACTTCACGGGCGCCAAGCCGGTGCTCACTGAGTCTGGTCCGGATCACATGATCGACGTCGCCGCGGCGAAGCGAGCGATTACCGCACGTACCAAGGCCATCATGCCGGTCCAGCTGAACGGCCGTACTGCGGACATGGATGCAGTGATGGGCCTGGCGGAATCGCACGGGCTGGTGGTCATCGAGGACGCCGCACAGGCGCTCGGTTCCAAGTTCAAAGGCCGCCATGCCGGAACGTTCGGCGCGGCCGGCACGTTCAGCTTTTATCCAGCGAAAGTGCTCGGTTGCTTTGGCGATGGCGGAGCTGTGGTCACCAACGATGACCGCGCCGCGGAACGACTGATGCTCTTGCGCGATCACGGGCGCAACGCCGAGGGGGAAGTGGTTGCCTGGGGAACCAATTCCAGGCTCGACAACGTACAGGCGGCAGTACTCAACTTCAAGCTCAAGAGTTTTGCACATGACCTGGAACGCAGACGCGCGCTCGCGAGACGCTACGACGCCGGTCTGCGCGACCTGCCGGTGATAACGCTGCCGCCGGCGCCGGACAGCGACCCGAGACATCACGACGTCTTCCAGAACTACGAGATCGAAAGCGATCGCCGTGATCAGCTGAAAGCCTACCTAGAAGAGAAAGGTGTACACACGATCGTGCAGTTCGGCGGCAAGGCCGTGCATCAATTCGCCGGCCTTGGATTCAATGGAGTGTCGCTGCCAGTTACTGAGCGCATATACCAGCGCCTGCTCCTGTTGCCGATGAACACCACACTGAGCGACGAGGACGTGGATTACATCATCTCCTGTGTGCGTGCGTTCCATGGACTCTGAGACACTCGGGCTCAACTCAAGACAGTCGGAGCTCGGTGTGCTCGCGGATCCGCGCCGCAAGATCGAGCCATTGAACCTTGCCGGACGTGACGCAGTTTCCTTGATGGGCTATCTGCGCAGCATGGCCGTCATCCGCTTCGCGGAGGAGAAAATAGCGACGTTCGTGGAGCGCGGTCTGGCGCACGCCCCGTGCCATCTCGGGATCGGCCAGGAAGCGATCGCGGTCGGCGTCTCGGGGCAACTGACGCCGCGCGATCGCGTGTTTGGCGGTCACCGTTCGCATTCACACTTTCTGGCGCTGGGCGGGGACCTCTACGCGCTGCTGGCCGAAGTGTTGGGCAAGTACGATGGCGCCTCGCGCGGCATGGGCGGCTCGATGCATCTGTTCGGGCGCTCGGTCGGCTTCCACGGCAGTGTGCCCCTCGTCGGAGCGACCATTTCCATCGCTGTCGGTGCGGGACTCGCGGCCCGGCTTGATGGCGCCGACGACATCAGCGTCGCGTATTTTGGCGACGGTGCAACCGAGGAAGGCGTCTTTCATGAATCGCTGAATCTTGCTGCCACATTCAACCTGCCAGTGCTGTTCGTCTGCGAGAACAACCTGTTCTCGAGCCATCTCGACATCAACTTGCGCCAGCCCAGTGATCGAGTAGCGCGCTTCGCGGAGGCGCACAAGGTCCGCGCCGTTACCCTGGACGGGAACGATGTCCTGGCTGTCATTGACGCAGCTGCGGAGTTGGTGAAGCACGCGCGCGCGGGGCGCGGACCGGCAATGATCGAAGCGGTTACTTACCGCCACCGGGGTCACGTGGGGCCCAAAGAAGACATTGATGTCGGCGTAAGACGTCGGCTTGAGGATCTGCAAGCCTGGAAACAACTCGATCCGGTCGCCCGCCTACGCCACGCGTTGCTCGAGGCAGGCATGGCTTCACAAGGAGAGCTCGAAGCTCTGGAAGAAGATGCTCACACTCAGGTTCATCTCGCGGCGCAGCGGGCGGAAGCCGCCCCCTATCCTCCGGCGTCTGCGCTGCTCGACTGCGTCTATTCGGAGAACTCAATTTGAATGCGGGCGCAGCGGTGAACTACGGCGAGGCGATCAGGCAAGGCTTGGAGTACCTGCTGGAACGCTACGACAACGTCTTCGCGATCGGTCAGGGGCTCTGGAGCCCGTGGTACGTCGGGAACTCGATGACCGATCTCGACAAGCGATTCGGGCGCAGGCGAGTTATCGATACGCCGGTCTCCGAGCTTGCCTGCACAGGTGCGGCCGTGGGCGCTTCGCTCTGCGGCTATCGACCGATCGTCGTGCACCCGCGCATGGACTTCATGGTGCTGGCCGTTGATCAGATCGTGAATCAGGCGGCCAAGTGGTCGCACATGTTCGGTGGCCAGGCGTCGCCCGCAGTGACGATTCGCGCGATTATCAATCGCGGCGGAGAGCAGGGTGCGCAGCATTCCCAGGCGCTGCATTCCTGGTTCGCGCATGTTCCGGGGCTGCGCGTTGTCATGCCGGCCACCGTGGCCGACGCGCGCGACCTCCTGATCGACAGCGTGCTGTGTGGCCAGCCGGTTCTCTACATTGACGACCGTTGGCTCTATGAGCGTGAAGCGATCCTGCCACCGGTCGTGGAGCGGCCCCTGTCTTCGCAAGGTCCACAATCACGTCGCGCCGGCAATGACGTGACACTGGTTGGCGCCGGCTTTTCCGCATTTCTCTGCGAGCAAGCGGCGGCCGCGTTGGAGCGGGAGGGCGTATCCGCCGAGGTGATCGACCTGAGGATTCTCAATCCTCTGAACGTTGAAAAGGTCGTGGCCTCTGTCGGCAAGACACGCAGGCTGTGTGTGGTCGATGGAAGCTGGCGCACAGCCGGTCTGGCCGGTGAGGTCGTTGCATCGGTCTGTGAGTCCATCGACCCGGCGTCGCTGTCGGCGCGCCCCGTGCGGCTGACGCTTCCGGATGCGCCAGCGCCTACCAGCCGACCTCTTGAAGCTGCCTACTATCCACGAGTTGACGATGTGACGCGCGCCGTCACAACGATGATCGCGGCGGGTGACGGGAGACGCCGATGAAGCGAGTCGCCGACATCATCCTGTCGACGCTGGGCTTGATATTGGCAGCGCCTGTCGTTGTCCCCGTGATGTGCATGGTCTATTTGCAGGATGGACATTCACCTTTCTACATTGCGCCGCGCGTGGGCAAGGATGGCAGGCTGTTTCGCATGGTCAAGTTGCGATCCATGCGAATCAACGCCGACAAGAGCGGAGTTGATTCCACGGGTGCCGCGGATCCGCGTATCACGGCCGTAGGGAACTTCATTCGCCGCTACAAGCTGGATGAGATTTCACAGCTGTGGAATGTGCTGAAAGGCGACATGAGCCTCGTCGGTCCACGCCCCAACGTGGAACGTGAGACCAGGATGTACACACGGCAAGAACAGAAACTCCTGACGGTCAAGCCGGGGATCACCGATTTCGCGTCGATCGTGTTCGCGGACGAAGGGGAGATACTGCGCGGCAAGGCCGATCCCGACGTTGCCTACAATCAACTGATCAGGCCCTGGAAGAGTCGTCTGGGGATTTTTTATGTTGAACGGCGTTCAGTGCTTCTGGATCTCAAGTTGATTGGCTGGACCGGGCTCGCGATCACGTCGCGAGCACGTGCACTGCACGCGGTGTCGCAGGAGTTGAAGAGCATGGGAGCCGATGCAGCGTTGGTGCGCATCTCGCGGCGCGACCAGGAACTCCAGCCCATGCCTCCGCCGGGCGCCGACGTCATAGTAACAGCGCGCTATTGATCTCGTTAAAGCGTATCGGCTGTTCTTGGGGATCGAGGAGACAACAGATCACGCGCACTTCGCAAGCCAGTTTCCCGGATAGCGTGGGGGAGCGGATTCGGCTTCGCGGATTGGGCGGATTGAGGACCGTGAAATACCAATTGATTGCCGCACTCGACGAGTGACCGTAGTCACCGAGGTACTCAGTGCATCTGCAAACAGTGTTGGGCGGAACAATTCCCAACGACCATAGCCGACAGCCGAATATTAGAGAGTACCTCGACGCATTCGTGGGTCGCGGCTCAGAGCTACGCCTCGTAGTGGATCTAGGCTGCGGCGCGGGCGACCTCGTTAGACATATCGACACGACGTATGCAGGAGTGAGGTGCATCGGCGTTGACATTCCAGACTCGCCGGAAGTGCGCGAACGCAAGCTGGAGGCCGGAGGGACATTCCTAACGTTCGACGGCGAGAACATCCCGCTTGCGGAGGGCAGCGCCGACGTCATCGTCTCCCGTCAGGTACTGGAGCACGTGTGCAGACCGTTTCCGCTGTTCGCCAGCGTGGCGCGGGTGTTGAAGCCCGGGGGTGTGTTCATTGGCTCTACATCGCAGCTTGAGCCGTATCATTCGTTCAGCACTTTCAACTACACGCCTTTCGGCCTGAAGATGCTTGGAGACGCGTGCGGCCTGGTCGCCGTGGAATTTCGTCCGGGCGCGGACGTCTTGGTGCTCGTGATGCGGCGACTATTCGCGCACCGCGCATTTTTTGACCGCTGGCTCGATCGAGAGTCCCCGCTGAACAAGGTCATCGGTCTTGCGGGTCGGCTTCGTGGCTGGAATGCCGCCCAAATCAACACCGTCAAGCTCATGCTAGCTGGACAGTTCTTCTTTGTCTTCCGCAAACCCTGAATAACCAGCGATGCTAGTTACATCTGCCCCATCGCTCTTGTTGTCCGGCGCGAACAATCCGCCCGCGGCCGGGCCCTTCTGCACGATCGGGGAGAATTCGGGGTGTTGCCCTAGATCTCGGCGCATCTGGCTTAAGGGCGTCGCCATCGTTTCGCGACCCGCAGCGCTTCATCGGGTCCGCAGGTTGCTCGTGAAACTGGGCACGCAAGAGGGCGTGTCGCGTGTTGCTTTACGGCGTGACACACTCATTCCCGGCCACCCGTCCGTAACGGATGTCAAGGCGGCTAGAACGTCAAGCACGAGCTTTCCTGAGTTACCACGATGAAGTCTCAGCTGGTAAGTGCCGATGCATTGAATCAGCGCTTGCGATTGTTCCAAATCTACAAGCGGACGCCATACCTCTCTCTAAAGCACAACTCCTACTTCCAAATTTACGAGCACATCTTTGGGCGTTTCGTCGGTCAAGAACTCACCTTCGTCGAAGTCGGTATCTTGAATGGTGGCTCGCTGTTCATGTGGCGAGACTACTTCGGTCCACAGGCACGGATCATAGGCGTCGATCTGAATCCTTCTGCTCGTCGATGGGAGAAGGAAGGTTTTGAGATATTTATTGGCGACCAGTCTGATCCAAAATTCTGGAGTGAGTTCTTCCGGCGCGTAGGGCAAGTCGACATCCTGCTAGACGATGGCGGGCACACCAACGAGCAGCAGATCGTGACGTTTGAGTGTGCCCAAGCACACATTCGCGATGGTGGCGTTCTAATGGTCGAGGATGTGCACACGAGCTACATGCGTGAGTTTGGCAATCCGTCGGGCCATTCTTTCATGAGTTTTGCAAAGCGCGTGGTAGATGCCGTTAATTCGAGAAATCCATTGGGGCCTCGGATGCAGAGCGAATATGGCAAACGAGTCTTCGCCGTCGAATTTTTCGAGTCGATTGTGGCTTTCCACATCGACGAACCACGGGCGTTCTTGAGTCGACCAACAACCAACGAAGGGTTGTCCGTACAAGCCGAGGACTTCCGCTATGGCGACCCGAGCCTGACGGGATCGGGTAGGTTGCGTCGGGTCCTTCTCAGCGTGATTCCAATCAAGCGTCTTGAATGGCTGAGGGGGCCGGCCCGCTATCTCCGTGACACCTATATGTTCTGGAAGGCGCGGATTCGAGATAGGCGGCTTGCGCGATATTTCAGACAGTGAAAGCAAACGGCGGCGGCTTTCTGCGGTCATAGACTTGCCTGACCATCCATCCCGAGGCTAGGAGCGAGTTATGGCGAGCACCGCTCACCAAGTGCTTGGATGTAGGTCGCAGCTAACCTCCGCGCAGATCTCAGCCGAGTCAACACGCCGATCGAAGCCGCGTTTACGTGGTGTATACGTCACTTTTCTGTACTGTCACTGATTAGCGACGTTCTTGAGCCATCACCTTGGTACAAGCTACACACTACGAAAGGGATGCTATTATCCAAGCTCACCGGCGGAACTTAGCCGCCCGGTTGCCGAACGAAAAGAAGCAACGTACCGGACCGTCGCACGACAATTACGGAATTCTGGCCCTGCGCCGGTGATGCGCGGGAGCCGCCACAATCAGGACAGTGCACGTGATGAAGGATCAAAGGACGAGAATCGCCCGTTGGGTACAGCTTGTAACGGAGCTTCCCCGCAGCACCAAGCGCGTGGTGATGGTCGCGGCCGATGTCGTGATGATTCCGTTGGCTCTCTACACGGCCATCACACTTAGACTCGGTACATTCGATCACGACATCGGCGATCGCGGATGGTTGTACTTGGTCGTGGTCGTGACCAGTCTTCCGGTGTTTGCACGACTCGGCCTGTACCGCGCGGTCATTCGTTACATCGGCGGCAAGGCCGTGCTCGCGGTGATCGCCGGCGTAACATTGTCCGTAGCGCTAGTCGGCTTGCTCAATTTCGCCTTCCCCCAGCGAATGATTCCGATCAGCGCGCTGGTTATCTACTGGGCCCTTGCTCTTCTCTACGTGGCGGGCAGCCGTTTCGTAGTGCGCCTCGCCCTGCAAAGCGCCAACGGCGTAGGCGAGCGGGTAGCTATCTACGGCGCCGGAGAAGCCGGTGTGCGCCTTTCAGTGGCACTCCAGAGCGGCAAGGAATTCAAACCCGTCGCGTTCGTGGATGACCATCACGCGCTCCACGGCATCGTGATCAATGGCATTGAGGTCTTTTCACCCAGCGAACTGCCGACGATCATTCCCGAGTTCAGCGTTACGCGCATTCTTCTGGCCGTGCCATCCGAAACGCGGCGGCGCCGGCGCGAAATCCT
>Ga0126377_10000554_pt1 | contig 22916 bp, 16 predicted proteins | sample PanSoiMetPlot_22_FD_92647 | JGI IMG/M metagenome (GOLD analysis project Ga0126377, IMG submission 92647) | Tropical forest soil microbial communities from Panama - MetaG Plot_22 | ecosystem: Environmental > Terrestrial > Soil > Tropical forest > Bulk soil | place: Panama | collected 2016-02-17 | reverse complement strand
GTCGCTGGTGGACACGCCCGCCGGGTTCGGCTGCGCGCGTCTCCCCGCCACCCTGATCGACGCGAGCTCGGACCCGCGCCGTCTGATCGATCGCCGGCTGGTCGGCGCGTCGGTCGGCGACGTCATCGCCCTCCACCTCGGGCGCGGCGGCCGCACCATCGACGTCCAGCGCGCCTCCTCACGCGACGCGCTCCGCGACTGGCTCGAGCGCTGGCGCGGGGCCGCGGAGGGTCCGCTGGTGCCGGCCCCGGACGACGCGCCCCCGGTCGCCACCGTCGAGCTCGAGCTCGAAGGCGGCGCTCGCGAGCGAGTCACCGTCTCCCGCGCTGCGGGCGGTCGGCTCGCGGCCCGCCGCGACGGCGAGCCGGTCGCGCTGCTGCTTCACCCCTGGGCCGACCCTCACCTCGATCCGGCGGCCTACCACTTCCGCTCGCTCGATCTCCTGTCCTACGAGCCCAGCTCCCTGCGCGCCGCCACCGCGCGCCGCGCCGGCCGCGTGGTCGAGGCCATCGAGCGTGGAGACACCATGGAGGAGTGGCGATCTCCGTCGACCGGCGCGGCGGTGCCGCTCCCGGCGGTCGAGGCGCTGCGCCAGGCCGTCGGCTTCCTGCGCGCCGAGCGCTTCGCGGCGCCCGAGGCGCGAGAGGTGCACGGCCTCTCGCCGCCGCGCCGCACTGTCGAGCTGGTGTTCGATCCGCCGCCCGGGGCAGCCGATCCGCTGCGCCACATCCTTCAGATAGGCGCGCCCACGAGCGGCGGCTGCTTCGCCCGCCTCGACAGCGACCCCGTCGTCTTCGAGGTCTCCGCCGCGCGCTGCGCCGCCGTCCTGGGCCCCTGGAACGCGCGCTGAGTCCCGCATCGTCCGGGCGTCCGGGTTCCGGCCGGACAGCGTCCGGTGAGCCGGACGCCGCACGCGCGTCTTCGGGCACTTCCACCCGGCACGCTCCCTGCTTGATGGGTCCGCATCCAATGCAACAGGTCACGGAGGAGATTTGGGCTCGAAGCCGCGCCCCGAGTACGTCACCCGGCTGGTCCTCGAGAAGCAGCGCGCCATCTACTGGCTCTGCGCCCTCCTCGAGCGCGACGGCCCCGCCACCCGCGCCGCCGCCCGGCAGGCGCTCGCCGACCTCGACTACGACGAACCGCGCATCAAAGCGCTCCTGCTCCTGGGCGAGCCGGGGCAGCCCCGCGCCCGCGAGCGAAACGGCCCCTGGGCACCGGCGACCGCGAGCGGCAAGGGACGAGGGCGAGCTCCGTCCGGACGGAGGCATGGCCGCCAAGGACTCGAGGTCGCGCCCCACGCCAGTCGATGACCGCCACGACGGCCGCAAAGGACTCGAGGTCGCGCCCGCGATCGACGGAGGTCAGCCGTTGGCGCGGTAGATGATCGCCAGGACGGCCGCGCCCCAGGCGGCCAGGATGAGGAGGAAGGGCACGTCGCGAAGGATCGCATCGGTCGGGCTGTCGTCGCCCGAGCGCCAGAGGGCGAGCTGAGCGAAGCGGATGATGCCGACGAGGCAGAAGGGAAGGGTGAAGACCAGGGAACGGGTGCCGAAGAACGCGACCGTGTGTCTGTCCTGGGTGTAGAGCGCGTAGGCCGCGCTGGTCGCGAGCGCCAGCAAGGTCATGGCCCAGCGAAGATGGCGCACCCGGTAGCCCGCAAGGCTGGCCCGCATGTGGTGCGCTTCGACCTCGGCCGCCTCGGCCTGCATGAGCTCGTGGGCGCGCTTGCCGAAGCCGAGCAGGCTGGCGAGCAGGCCGGTGCAGGCCAGGAGCCAGGGCGAGACGGGCACGTGAATGGCCAGGCCGCCGGCCCAGACGCGGAGCAGGAAGCCGCCGGCGATGAGGAGCACGTCGAGGAAGGCGATGCGCTTGAGGCCGAGCGAGTAGCCAAGGTTCAGCGTCAGATAGCCTGCCGCCACCGCGGCCAGGGGCCACGACAGAAGCGCGCAGGCGAGAAGGGCGGCGCATGCGAGCAGGGCGGCGGCGGCGAGGGCGGTGCGCTCACCGAGCGCGCCGGACGCGATCGGGCGCAGGCGCTTGCGCACGTGGCGGCGGTCGGCCTCGGCGTCGCGCACGTCGTTGAAGGCATAGACGGCACCGGAGAGCAGGCAGAAGGCGGCCACGGCCAGGAGCGCGCGCCCGGCCAGCGCGGGATCGGTCAGGTTCTTGGAGAAGACCAGCGGCGCGGCGACGAACAGGTTCTTGACCCACTGGCGCGGCCGCGTGGTGGCGACCACCGCGCGGGCGATGGACAGGGGACTGCGCCGGGACATTCCGGCCCGCTCACTTCGGCTTTCCGCCGCTCTTCCCGCGGGCGGACCCGCTGGTTCCGGCGCCCGGCTCGGGGCCTGCTTCATCGTCTGCTTCGTCTTTGGCAGAGCCGGCCTTGTCGGCGCCCGCGCCGCCCTTTTCGCCCTTCCCAGGGCCGGCTTTGTCGGCGCCCCCGCCGCCCTTGTCGTCCAGATCCCACTTCTCGTCGTCCTCTTGCTCGTCGTCGTCCGACGACAGCCTCACGAAATCGGCGATCACCTTCTTCTCGCACTCGCTGCCCACCTTGCCGCCGGCCTCGTTGCGGCACTTGGTGACGTCGATGAACAGCCCTGTGCAGTCTTCCTTGTCCGTCGGATCGGTGAGCGCGGCGCACTCCGACACCTTCATCGCCTTGCCCCCCGGAAGGGTCAACTCCTTGACCGCCCCTACTTCCTGATACGCGACGTGAACCCTCCGCGCCAGCTCCACCGCGGTACCGCGGCGCTCCTTTTCCGGGACCACCGTGAGCGATGGCACGTAGGTGACCACCATGAGTGCGGCGATCATGATGAGGAGCGGTGGCAGCGCTGCGATCGTCACCTCGAGGATGGGCTTCTTGAAGGTGAAGCTGGTGATGAACAGGTTCAGCCCCACCGGGGGGTGCAGGTAGCCGACCTCGAGGTTGAGCAGGAAGATGACGCCCAGGTGGAACGGGTCGATGCCCATGCGGATGGCGGCCGGTGCGATGAGCGGCACCACCACCACGATGGCGGAGAAGATGTCCATCACCATGCCGACCACCAGCAGCATGACGTTGAGGGCGAGCAGGAAGGTCCACTTCTCGCTGAAGTGGGCCTCGATGAACTCGACGATGCGCTGGGGGATCTCGGCGATGATGAGGTAGTTGGTGAACACCTGGGCGCACAGGACGATGGCGAAGATCGCGCCCGACAGCGCCATCGACGCCCTCACCACCTTCCACAGCTTGGCCAGCGGCAGGTCGCGATAGACCAACACCTCGAGGACGAGCACGTAGAGGACGCACAGCGAGGCGAGCTGTGGGATGAGCATGCCGACCAGCAGCCCACCGATGATGAGCCCCGGAATGACGAGCTCGAGCGACGCGACCAGCAGGCTCCTGCCCAGCTCGGCGATCGAGAACCGCTGGCGCGGCACGCGGCGCACGATCGCCACGCCCACCACGTACAGGCTGAGCATGGTGACGAGCACCAGGCCGGGGACGATGCCGGCGAACACGAACCGGTCGGTGGCGAAGTCGATGAGCTGCATCTCGCCGGCCTGGGCCGCCGCCCGCGACTGCGCCACCACGCCGTAGATCGTCCCGTAGACGAACAGCGGCACCGCCGGCGGGAAGAGCAGGCCGACCGAGCCGGTGCCGGCCAGGAGCCCGAGCGAGAACCGCTCCGGGTAGTGCTGCTTGAGCAGGGACGGCATGAGCAGCCCGCCCAGCGCCACGATGGTCACGCCCGACGCGCCGGTGAAGGTGGTGAACACCGCGCAGGCCATGATGGTGCAGATGCCGAGGCCGCCCGGCAGCCAGCCGAGGGCGGCCTGCGCCACCCGCACCGTGCGATCGGCCGTCCGCGACTCGGCCATGATGAAGCCGGCCAGGATGAAGAGCGGGATGGTCGACAGGATCGGCGCGGTGATCGCGCTGGTCCCCAGGCTGAAGAGATTCTGGACCCCGCCGCCGAAGTCCTCGGAGAAGCCGCGCGCCGAGTCGAGGCCGCCGAATCCGGCCAGCAGCAGGAACACGGCGAAGATCGGGACCCCGAGGGCGAGCAGGACCAGCGCGACGATGACGCCGATGCCGAGCACGGGTTAGTGGCCTCCGTGCGGCGGATCGGGCGGGACCCGGCCGGCCGCGAGGTGCGCGATCTCGACCGCGGCATGCAGGGCGAAGTGCACCGCCACCAGGGCGAAGCCGGAGATGAGCGCGAGGTAGCCGGTGGCCACCGAGATGACCTCGTAGTCCTCGATCACGTTGTACGAGTTGGCGCGGTACACGAGCGCGTACTTGATGACCAGCCCGCACAGGATCGCGACCAGGATCGCGGTCGCGACGCGCAGGCCGGAGCGCAGGCGGGCCGGGAACATCCGCGTCACCAGGTCCATGTGGAACATGCCCTGGCGCTGCGCGGCCAGGGCCATCCCGGCCATGGCCACGAAGAAGACGGCGTAGCGGGCGACCTCGTCCGACCAGGTCGCCTTCGGATCGACCATGTCGTAGACCGCGCTGCCGATCAGCGCGGCGACGAGGAGCGCGAGGATCCCGACCTCGATCCGCCCGATGCCCTCGTTGATGCGGCGGAGCAGGGCGGCGGCCCGCGGTTCACCCGCGGGCGCCTCCTCGTCCTCGCCCATGTCGACGGGTGATTCGCTGGCCACGGGCCGCCATCGTATGAGATTGGCGGCCGGGCTGGCAACCGCGCCCCTGCCTCACTTGCCGGCTTGCTTGGCCCGGAACTCGGCGCGGTACTTGAGGACCAGGTCGAGGTCCGCCTTGCTGTACAGCTTCCCGGCCAGCTCCTGCCACAGCTCCTGCGAGCTCTTGTCGAACTGGCTGACCATCGTGGCCGGGGTCTCGATCACGGTGACACCCGCGCGGGTGATGGCCTTGAAGGCGCGCTCGTTGTCCTTGCGAACCACCTTGCGCAGCTTCTCCGCCTGGATCTTGAAGACCTTGTCCGAGGCCTGCTTGTCCGCCGGGCTCATCTTGTCCCAGACCGACTTGCGGATGAGGGTGGAGCCGATGCCGTAGGCCATCGGCATCGAGGTGGAGTACTTGACCTTCGTGTACCACTGCAGCGCCACCGCCGCGAGCGGCGAGGCGTAGCAGGCGTTGATGCGGCCGGTGTTGAGCGCGGGCAGGACGTCCGGCACGCCCATCGGCACGCCGTTGACGCCGAGCTTGCGGAACATGCCCTTGACGATCTTGTCCTCGCCCCACAGCCACACCTTGGCCTTGGTGAGGTCCTCGATCGATTTGATCGGCGCGCCCGAGTAGAAGTAGAGGAAGCCGACGTCGCCCGGCTCGCCCAGCATGTAGCCCTTCTTCTCGAAGCGCTGCTGGAACGTCGGCCACATCTTCTCGCGGACGTAGTCCATCTCCTCGACGCTCTTGAACAGCATGGGCAGCTCGAGCACGCGGATGCTCTCGTCCACCATTCCCATGCCGATCGTGGTGAAGGCGCCGCCGTCGAGCTGGCCGCCCTGCATCTTGGCCACCACGTCCTTCTCGTCGCCTTGCACGCCGCCGGCGTAGTACTTGATGGTCACGCGGCCGGCGGTCGCCTTGTTCACCTCCTCGGCGCCGCGGCCGAGGATCTTCATCCAGGCCGAGCCCTCGGGCGCCAGCGTGGCGACGCGCCACTCGTCCGCCGCTGCGTTCCCGGCGGCGCCGATCACCGCCACGGCCGCGGCCGCCGCCGCCAGTCCCAACCTGCGATACAGTGCGCTTTTCGCCATCAGAACCACTCCTTCTCGTTCTTGAGGTAACGGCGCGCCTTGCGGTGCGCGATCTCGTTGGCAAGCCGCTGATCGGGCCAGACGGCCGGATCGGTCTCGAGAACCTCGACCAGGGTCTTGTGGAAGAGCGCCCTGTCCTGCACCGCCACCGCGTACCGGCGCGCGAACAGCACCTGGACCAGGAGGAATTTGTTCCCGGTCAGCTCCATCGCGCGGTGGAAGTGCTTGGCGCCCGCGTCGGGGTCGCCGCCCATCGCCTTGCTCATCGCCACCGACATCTGGCCCAGTCCGACGTGGGGCAGGGCGCGCGTCGCCGGATCGCGGTCGTTCCTGGCGTCGTCCAGCGCCACCACGCGCTCGAGCAGCGCGCGCGCCTTGGGCAGGTGCGAGACCAGCGCGATGTCGTCCTTGTTGTTGTTGATGGCCCCGCCCAGACCGATCGCGGTCCACAGCATGCCGTCGCGCTGATCGGCGCCAGCCCCCTCCACCTTCCTGCGGAAGGACTCGACGTCGCCGGCGATGGCCTTGGACCAGTCGCCGCCGAGCAGCTCGAGGCCGTAGCCCATGCAGCGCAGGTACATCTTGGTCGCGCGCTGGGCGTCGACCTCCGCCTCCTCGAACCGCTTGTCCAGCTCGGCCGCCTCGCCGGCATCCTCGACGAAGCCGTTGGCGTACTGGCAGTAGCCCTCGGCCAGGATCCTGGTCAGGGCGCGGTTCGCAGGGTTGACGACATGGAAGCCCTCGACCGTCTTGAGGCTGGCCGGGATGGCCAGCGCCGCCATCTCGTAGTCCGACTCCTGGCGGATGGCCGGCTGCGCGCGGACCAGCACCTTGGTGGTGGTGTTGACCGTGAACTTGCCCATGTCGCACGCGGCGGCTGGGAGCAGGATGGCGATGAGGACAGGCAAGCAGACGGTCGACCGGGCCGTTCGGAGCATGATGCCCCCTTCGTAGACTCTCGGGTTCGTGGGGAATTCAACGGATGCGCGCGGGCGCGCGGCGGCCCGACACTAGAGGAGCCGCTCCATCCTGTCAATCCGCGCCTTTCCCGCGCACGTGGGGCTATCCTACGCCGTGGTGCGCCGCGCCTGGTTGCTCCTCCTGCCACTCTGCGGTTCGTGCGATCTGTCGATGCACGGCGACGAGAACCGCGCCGGCCGGCTGCGCGCGCCGATCGCCCTCACCTCGCGCCGCGATCCCCGCACGCTCGTCGTCGGTCGCCCGACCGACGCGCAGTCGCTCGATCCGGCGCGGGTCAGCGACAACGAGTCGGCCGAGGTGTGCGAGCAGATCTACGAGCCGCTCCTGACCTATGACCCGCACACCAGGCGCATCGAGCCCGGCCTGGCCCAGACCTGGCAGATGTCGAGCGACGGGCGCGTGTGGACCTTCCATCTGCGGCCGGGGGTCCGCTTCCACGATGACACGCCGCTCGACGCCGACGCGGTCGTGTTCTCGCTCGAGCGCGTGCGCGACGCGCACCACCCGTTCCACATCGCCGACCGCTCCGGGCTGTCGTTCGTCTACATGGAGAACGTGTTCCGCGACATGCGCCGGGTCGAGAAGATCGATCCGCTCACCGTGCGCATCACCATCGACCGGCTGTATGCCCCGTTCGAGGCCAACCTGGCCATGTTCCCGGTCGCCATCGTTTCGCCCAACCAGGTCAAGAAGTGGGGCGTCGACTACTACAAGCACCCGAGCGGCACCGGACCCTTCCGCTTCGTCAAGTGGGAGGCCGGCCGCATCGTGCTCGAGCGCAACCCCGACTACTGGGGCAAGCCGCCGGAGATCGACCGGCTGGTGTTCCGCGCCGTGGCCGACGCGCGCCAGCGCCTCATCGAGCTCGAGTCGGCCGCGCTCGACGTCGCCTACTCGATTCCGCCCGACCAGCTCCAGTTCGTCGAGCTCCTGCCCGACCTGGTCGTGCTCCAGGAGCCGTCGCTGGCGGTGGCCTACCTGGCGATGAACACCACGCACCCGCCGTTCGACGACGTCAGGGTCAGGCGCGCCGTCAACCACGCGGTCAACCGCGATCCGATCGTGAAGCTGGCCTATCAGGGCCTCGCCGCGGCGGCCAGCGGGCCCTTGCCCCCCGAGCAGTGGGGCTACCACGAGGCGACGACCACCTACGTGTACGACCCGGATCGGGCGCGCGCCCTGCTGGCCGAGGCGGCCGCGGACCGGCGCTTCGATCCATCGCGCGTGCTCCGGCTCTACGCTCCGTCCACCCCGCGCCCCTACCTGCCGGAGCCGGACCTCATCGCGCGCGTCCTGCAGGCGAACCTGGCCGCCGTCGGCATCAAGACCGAGCTGGTCATCCAGGACAAGGAGAAGCACAACGAGGCGACCGAGCGCGGCGACCACGATCTGTGCCTGTTCGGCTGGGTCAGCGACAACGGCGATCCCGACAACTTCCTCTACACCCTGCTCGACGAGGACAACGCCAGGCCCGGCATGGCCCAGAACCTCGCCTTCTACCGCGACGACGACCTCCACCAGATCCTGTTGAGCGCGCAGCGCATCACCGAGCGCGGCCGGCGCGTGGAGCTCTACCGGCGCGCGCAGGAGCGCATCGCGCTCCAGGCGCCCTGGGTCCCGCTCGCCCACCCGCGCACCGCGGTGGCGGCGCGGGTCAGCGTCGACGGCATCGACATCAATCCGACCAGCGGCATCGACTTCAAGGGGGTCAGGCGCCGTGCCCCCTGACGAGCTCAGCCAGAGCCAGGAGCGGGCGGCGGTCCCGGTGCCGCCCATCGCCCGCGCGCGCGGGGGCCGCCTGCGCCTGCCGCCCATGCGCCTGCGCCACAAGCTCTCCATCTCGCTCGTCATCACGGCGCTGCTTCCCCTCCTGGTCGCGTCGTGGGTGGCGGTCAGCGTGGTCCTGCGGTCGCTCAACCAGGGCCTGGACGCGCAGACGGCGGGCCAGCTGCGCGTCGGCTACAAGATCCTGCTCAACGAGGTGAAGGCCCTCGACGAGGACGCGAAGCGGCTGGCGGGGGACGCCGAGCTGCTCGAGGCGGTGACCAGGGGGCCCCGGGACATCGAGCGGGCGCTCGATCGCCTGAGCAAGCACCTGCCGTCGTCGCTGATGCAGGTGGCCGACGCGAGCGGACGCCTGCGCGGCGAGCGGGTGGCGGGCGAGGCGCACGACCGCTTCCGCGGGCTGGCGGTGGACGAGGCCAGCCCCATCGTCCAGGCCGGCCGCAAGTACGAGCTCCGCACCACCATCATGCGGGTCGGCGATCAGCTGGTGGTCCGCGCCGCGGCGCCGCTGGTCGACGAGTCGCTGCAGCTGCGCGGCGTGATTGTGCTGTCGGTGCCGTTCGACTCGGCCTTCACCGAGGAGATCAAGGCCACGCTCCGCACCGACGTGCTCATCTTCGCCGGCGTCGCGGCCGGCACGCTGGCCACCTCGACGTTCTCCTCTCCGCTGGGAGAGGCGGTCAGCGGGCTCTCCTTCCCCGGCGATCTGGCCCGCGACATCCGCAGAGGCCGCTCCGTCTACGAGAACCGCACCATCTGGGACAACGAGTACGCGCTCGGCTACACGCCGATCATCAACCTGGCGGGCGAGATCGTCGGTGTGTTCGGCGTCGCGGTCGACCGCGCGCCGCTCGGCGTCGCGCGCGACATGGCCACGCGCTCGCTCGCCCTGGGCGCGGCCGGCGCCTTCGTGTTCGCGCTCGGCCTGGCCGGCCTCCTGTCTCGCCGCATGACCCGTCCGATCGCGCACCTCCACCAGGGCGCGCTGGCGGTGGCCCGCGGCGACCTCGACCACCAGATCGACGTGACCGTGCGCGACGAGATCGGCGACCTCGCGGCCGCGTTCTCGCACATGACGGCCGCGCTCAAGGACAACCAGCGCCGGCTGGCCGCGCGCATGCGCGAGATCGTCGCGCTGCACGACGCCGGCCGCGCGGTCTCGTCGGTGCTCGACCTCGACCAGGTGCTGCGCAAGATCGCCGACTCGGTGGCGCGCGTGCTGCACGTGCGGGTGTGCGCGCTGTGGCTGGTCGACGGCGGCGCGCCCGCCGGCGCTGCGGGCGGGGTCGGCCTGCCGCTCAGGCTGGGCGCGGCGCGCGCCAAGCGCAGCGACGGCCGGATCATCTCGCGCGGCGAGGAGGTGGCCGAGCTGGTCCAGCCGCTCATCTCGGTCGCGCGGGCCGCCGGCGAGGCGCGCGCGCCGCTGCGCATCCACCGCGTCGTCGAGGACGACGAGTGGCGCGAGGCCGCGCAGGCCGCCGGCGTGAGCGGCTCGCTGGTCGCCACGCCGCTCGAGCGCAAGGGCAACGTCCTGGGCGTCATCATCATCGGCCGGGCGCGCGACGCGCGCGCCTTCTCCGAGGCGGACGCCAACCTGCTCGCCACCTTCGCCGACCAGGCCGCCACCGCGATCGAGAACGCGAGCCTGTACAGCCAGGTGCGCTCGTGGAGCGAGGAGCTGGAGCAGAAGGTCGACCTGCGCACGGCCGAGCTCACGCACATGAACAAGGAGCTGGGCCGCACCATCCAGGAGCTGCGCGACACCCAGGCCCAGCTGGTCCTGTCGGAGCGCCTGGCCGGGCTGGGCCACCTGGTCGCGGCCGTGGCCCACGAGATCAACTCGCCGTCGGCGGCCATCCGCGGCACGGTCGACGCGCTGGCCGATCAGGTGCGCCGCCTGACCCAGCTCGCCCACGAGCTGGCCGGCCTCGGCCTGACCGCGGTCGACCGCGGCGAGCTCCTGCGCCTGGCCGCCGAGATCGGGGCGCAGTCGCCCAGCCGTCGCCTGCCGCCGCCGTCGGCGGTGCGGCGCGCCGCCCGCGAGCTGCGCGCCGAGCTGGTGGCCGATCGCATGCCGGCCGATGACGCGGCCGAGAGCGCGCGCCAGATCGCCGAGCTCGATCTCACGGCCGACGAGACGGTGCGACTGCGCCGCCTCATGGGATCGGACGGCGGCCCGCGGGCGAGCACGCGCGCGCGCGTGCTGGTCGGCTACGTCGCGGAGTACGTGCACCTACACCGCAGCCTGTTCGCCATCGAGCACGCCATTCGCCGCATCCAGCGCATCGTGGGCGGGCTCAAGAGCTACTCGCATCTCGATCAGGACGCGAGCGCGCAGCAGGCCGACCTGCACGAGGGGATCGAGGAGACCCTCGAGCTGCTCGACCACCTCCTCGCGCGTGGTATAAGAATTCACCGCCGCTACGGGGCCATCCCCCGGGTGCCGGTCTTCGTCGACGAGCTCAACCAGGTTTGGACCAACCTGATCCACAACGCGGTGCAGGCCCTGGACGGACAGGGTGAGATCGCGATCGAGACCCAGGCCATGGACGGCGGGGTCGCGGTGCGGGTGATCGACAACGGGCCCGGCATCCCGGACGAGGTCATGCCCCGCATGTTCGATCCGCTCTACACCACGAAGCCGCGCGGCGAGGGATCCGGCCTCGGCCTCAGCATCGTGCGCCGCATCCTCGAGCGCCACGGGGGCAACATCCGCGTCGAGTCGAACCCGGGCCGCACCTGCTTCGAGGTGTGGCTGCCGCTCGCGCACGTGCGGGCGCCGCGCTCGGGGGCCCACGGACCAGAGGCGCCCGAGGCGTCCTGATGGCGCGCGAGACGATCCTCTGCGTCGACGACGAGGCGGGCGTGCTCACCGCGCTGCAGCAGCAGCTCACCGCCCGCTTCGGCCACGAGTGCGAGATCGCCCTGGCCCAGTCGGCCGACGACGCGCTCGAGCTGCTCGACGAGCTCAAGCGCGAGGGCGAGGACATCGCCGTCATCATCGCCGACCAGATCATGCCCGGCATGAAGGGGGTCGAGCTGCTCGAGGTGGTGCACCGGCGCTCGCCCGAGACCTACAAGATCCTCCTGACCGGGCAGGCCGGCCTCGACGCCGTGGTGCACGCGATCAACCGCGCCGAGCTCAACCACTACATCCCCAAGCCGTGGGACGAGGCCCACCTGCGCCTGGCGGTGGAGAACCTGCTCCGCACCTACCGGCTCCAGTCGGAGAACCGGCGCCTGGTCAACGACCTGTCGGCCAAGAACCAGGCGCTGCTCGAGATGAACCGCGAGCTGGAGGCCAAGATCGCCGAGCGCACCGCGGAGCTGGCCGAGGCCAACGCGCGCCTGGCCCAGCTGGCGGTCACCGACGGGCTGACCAGCCTCTACAACCACCGCCACTTCCACGAGCGGCTGGCGCTCGAGGTCGAGCGCTCGGTGCGCAACGGGCTGCCGCTGTCGCTGCTCATGATCGACGTCGATCACTTCAAGTCCTACAACGACCGCAACGGCCATCCGGCCGGCGACGAGCTCCTGCGCCGCCTGGCCCGCCTGATGGGCGACGGGCGGCGGGCCAACGACTTCGTGGCGCGCTACGGCGGCGAGGAGTTCGCCATCGTGCTGGTCGACACGCCGAAGCTGACGGCGGCGCAGCTGGCCGAGCGGCTGCGCGAGCGGGTGGCCGGCCACCTGTCCCTGCAGACGGCGGCCGCGGCGCAGGGCGAGCTCCTGACCATCTCGGTCGGCGTGGCGTCGTTCCCCGACGACGCCGGCGACGCCGAGGGGCTGGTGCGCTCGGCCGACGCGGCGCTCTACGAGGCCAAGCACGCCGGGCGCAACTGCGTGGTGCTGTCCACGCCGACCAAGTACTCGAGCCCGCTCTCGGGCGCGTGAGGGCCGCATGACGACGCATGCGATCGCGGTGATCGGGTCGGGCAGCTACGGGACGTGCCTGGCCATCCTGCTGGGGCGCAAGGGCCACGACGTGCGCCTGTGGTGCCGCTCCGACGAGCTGCGCGGCGAGCTGGCCGGGCGGCGCGAGAACACGGTCTATCTGCCGGGCCACCAGCTGCCGGAGTCGGTGCGGGTGACCGGCCGCCTCGACGAGGCGGTGGCGGGGGCGCGCATCGTGCTCGGCGTGACGCCGTCGCACGCGGTGCGCGACGTGCTGGGCCAGGCGGCGCCGCACATGGAGGCGGACGTCGTCGTGGTCAACGCGGCCAAGGGCCTCGAGGAGCAGAGCCACCTGCGCATGGACCAGGTCTACGGCGAGATCCTGCCGCCCGAGGTGGCGGCCCGCGCCACCTTCCTCAGCGGGCCCACCTTCGCCAAGGAGGTCGCCGCCGGACTGCCGTCGGTGATCGTCATCGCCGGGCGCGATCGGGCCGCGGCGCGGCTGGCCCAGGAGGCGTTCTCGAGCGATCGCTTCCGCGTCTACTCGTCGGACGACGTGGTCGGCGTGCAGCTGGGCGGCGCGCTCAAGAACGTCATCGCCATCTGCGCCGGCATCTGCGACGGGCTCGGCCTGGGCCACAACGCGCGCGCCGCGCTCATCACGCGCGGGCTGGCCGAGATCGCGCGCATCGGGGCCAGCCAGGGCGCCAACCCGCTCACCTTCGCCGGGCTCTCGGGCCTGGGCGACCTGGTCCTGACCTGCACCGGCGATCTCTCGCGCAACCGCAAGGTCGGCCTCGAGCTGGCCGCGGGAAAGAAGATCGGCGACATCATCGCCGAGATGCGCATGGTGGCCGAGGGCGTGAAGACGGCGCGCGCCGCGCACGAGCTGGCCGGGTCGCTCGGCGTCCGCTCCCCGCTCAGCGACACCGCGCACGGCATCCTCTACCAGGACCGCCCGGTGGCGACGGCGATCGGCGAGCTGATGACCCGCTCGCTGCGCGACGAGCGGGACTGACGCCGGCCGTTCATGCGTCGCTGGCGGCTCCGGGCCGCCTCACACCCGGTCGTGAGCCGCGGCGCCGCCGCGCTTGCCGCGCGACTCGCGATACACGCGCAGCACCGCGTCGCACAGCTCGGCCGCCGGGGTCGGCTTGGCCACGTGCATGTGGAAGCCGGCGCTGAGCGCGCGGCGGCGATCGCGCTTGGTGGCCAGCGCGGTCAGCGCCACCGCCGGGACGCGGCCGCCCTCGTCCGGGCCCAGGGCGCGCACGCGGCGCATCAGGCTGTAGCCGTCCTCGCCCGGCATGGCCACGTCGCACAGCATGACGTGGGGCCGGAAGTCGGACAGCGCGTCCACCACCTCGGCGGCCGAGCCGACCGCCAGCACCTCGGCCGAGCGGAAGCGGAGGATGTCGCTCAGCACGTCGCGCGAGCCGGGATCGTCCTCGACCACCAGCACGCGGATGCCCTTGAGCTCGCTGCGCGGGCGCGGTGCCGCGGCCGCCGCCGCCGCGGCCGCCGCCGCCGCCTCCCCCGCGGCCGGCGCTGGCCCGCCCGCCGGCGCGCGGCTGCTCTCGAGGCCGGGGAGCTCGACGGTGAAGGTGGCGCCGCGGCCGAGCCCGAGGCTGTCGGCGGTGACGGTGCCGCCGTGCAGGCGCACCAGGTCGCGCACGATGGCCAGGCCGAGGCCGAGCCCGCCGTAGGTGGCAGAGCCGGGCTCCTCGCCCTGCACGAAGCGGTCGAACACGTGGGGCAGGAGCTCGGGCGCGATCCCCTGGCCGTTGTCGCTGACGCGGATGCTCACGCCGTCGGCGGTGGCCTCCAGCTTGACCGCGATCTGGCCGCCCGACGGCGTGAACTTGACCGCGTTGGACAGGAGGTTGGCCACCACCTGCTGCAGGCGGGTCGGGTCGGCCATCACCACGCCGACCGAGCGGGCGAGGGCGACGCGCAGGCGCATCTCCTTGGCCGCCGCGGCGGCGCGGACGCCGTGCACGGCGGCCCTGACCACCGCCATCGCGTCGACCGGCTGGCGCTTGAGCATCATCTTGCCGGCCAGGATCGCGGACACGTCGAGCAGGTCGCTGATGATCTGCTCCTGCGCCCTGGCCGCCTGGCTCACCGCCTCGCCCACCCGGCGCATCCGTGCCGGCCCCGACACCGCGCCGGACAGCAGCAGGTCGGCCTGGAGCGTGATGGTGTGCAGCGGGACGCGCAGCTCGTGCGACAGCGTGGCGAGGAAGACGTCCTTGGTGCGATTGGCCGCCTCGGCCACGGCGCGCGCCGACTCGGCCGCGTCGCGGCGTTCGTCGCGGGGTGTGTCGATGAGCGTGAGCAGGATGAGCGGCTCGTCGCCGCTCCAGCGCACCGCGGTTCCGGCCACGGCCACGACGCGCGGATGCCCGAGCGGGACCTCGACGCGGACCTCGAGGTCGACCTCGCGATCGTCGGCCAGGAGATCGTCGAGCGCGGCGCGCAGCTCCGGCCGGTCCCAGGCGCGGCCGTCGATCTGGAACCAGCTCGCACCCACGACCTCGGCCTGGCCGCCGAACACGGTGTGGAAGGCGCGGTTGACCGAGCGCACGCGGATGCGTTCGTCGAGCACCAGGAGCGGCACCCGGATCGCGTCGAGCATGGCGGCCGCCCGGCCGGCGGCGGCGCGCCCCTCGGCCATCGCGCGGCGGTGCGCGTCCACATCGAGGAACGACAGCACCACCCCGTCGAGCTCGTCGTCGACCGTCCAGTACGGCCGGATCTGCATGCGGTACCAGCGCCCGCCCTGGCCCTGGATGTCGCGCTCGCGCGCGCCCAGGTCGTCGAGCACCTCCGACACCACCGGCGCGAGGTCGCCGGTCTCGGCCTCGAGACCGAGCTCGTCGATGCGGCGGCCGACGTCACTGGCCGACAGGTGGAGCAGCGCGCGCGCCGCCGGCGTCATCTGGCGGATGCGTCCGTCGCCGCCGAGCAGCACGATCGGGATCTCGATGCTGGCCACCACGTTGAGCAGCTCGCGGTTGGCCTGCTCCAGCTCGCGGTTGCGCGACGCGAGCAGCGCGCGCCCTGAGCTGCCGGCCGGCGCGGCGGCCGGCGCGTCGCGGGCTCGCCGGCCGTCGCCGCGGCCGCCGGCGGGCGCGAACAGGACCAGGAAACCGGGCCGGCGGGCGGCGCGCGCGGACGATGGACGCGCGCGCGCCGCCGCGCGATCCGCGATCGGGACCACCTCGAGATCCACCCGCGCGCTGCCGCCGGCGCCCGGCACCTCGATCGCCTCGCGGCGGATCGGCCGCATCTCGCGCTTCGCCCGCTGCAGCGCATCGCGCAGGGCCGGCAGGAGCCCCTGGTGCGCGACGCGGAGCAGGTTGAGGCGCGCGGGGCTGCCCGAGAGGGCCAGGAAAGGGCTCGCACGCGCGTCCGCGTCGACGATGTCGAACCGGCCGTCCACCAGCGCCCACGGCGGAGCGAGGCGCTGGATCACCTCGTTCTCCGCCAGCAACGCGCTCTCCGCCGGCGTGCGCGCGGCCTCCTCCGGTTCGGCGCCGTTCGCGGGCCGCTCGGCCCGGGCCCTGGTCTTCAGCTCGGCGGCCGAGCCGGGCGCCGGCGCGGCGCGCCGCGACGGTGCGCTCGTTCGCCGGCCGGACCCGGCGGCAGGGCGAGGCCCCGCCCGCGAGCCGACAGATCGATCCGGCGTGCGACGCTTCGCCATCGCCACCCCCCCATGCCCCCAACGACGCTGCTCCCGATCGTAGCCCTCCTCACAATCGAAAGCGCGAGCGTCTTCGACAGATTGCATGGAACCGCCAGGAGGTCAACCATGGAAAAGCCTCTGCGCGGCGGCGGTGCCCCAGGCGTGTGACGCGCGATGCGTGACGCGTGAGGAGTGGGTGCGAACGACGTCCGTGCGCGCTCGCTCGTTACCGAAAGGCCACGCGGACGCCGGCCCTTTCGCGATCTCGCGCTGCAGCCGCCGCGCGACGCATGATCTGGCCAGGCCCGATTTTGGCTGCTGGGCCGGGGTCGATCGGGGTACCTTGGTCCGGTGGAGAGGGAGGCGCGGGGCAATCCGGCGCGCGGGCGGCGGCAGCGCGGGCGCATCTTGATCGTCGACGACCAGGCCGATGCCAGCTCCGCGCTGGCCCGGCTGCTGCGCGACCGCGGCTACCTGGTCGAGACCGCGCGCGACGGCTTCAAGGCGCTGCCCAAGCTCAAGGAGTTCGGGCCCGACCTCCTGCTCACCGACCTCAGGATGCCGGGCATGGACGGCCTGTCGCTCATGCGGCGCGCGCGCGAGCTCGATCCCGACAGCGCGGCCATCGTGATGACCGCCTACGGCGCGCTCGACACCGCGATGGAGGCGATGCGCCACGGCGCCCTCGACTACGTCACCAAGCCGATCCACGTCGACGACCTCATCCGCGTGATCGAGCCGGTGCTGGAGCGCCGGCGCGCACAGCGCGCCTCCGGCGGCACCGCCGAGCTCCTCCTGGCGGAGCCGGACCGGCTCGACAACCTGGTCGGCTCGAGCCCGCCGATGCGCGGTGTGTTCGAGACCGTCCTGCAGGTCGCGCCGTCGCGCGCCTCGGTGCTCATCACCGGCGAGAGCGGCACCGGCAAGGAGCTCATCGCGGCCGCCATCCACCGCCACTCGACCCGGGCCGGCGGCCCGTTCGTCAGGCTTCACTGCGCGGCGCTGGCCGAGACGCTGCTCGAGAGCGAGCTGTTCGGCCACGAGCGCGGCGCCTTCACCGGCGCGGCGGTCAGGCGCGAGGGCCGCTTCCAGCAGGCCGACGGCGGCACGCTGTTCCTCGACGAGATCGGCGAGATCGCGCCGTCGACCCAGATCAAGCTGCTGCGCTTCCTCCAGGAGCGCGAGTTCGAGCGCGTGGGCGGCAATCAGACCATCAAGGTCGACCTCCGCATCGTGGCCGCGACCAACCGCGACCTGCGCGCCGCCGTGCACGAGGGGTGCTTCCGCGAGGATCTCTACTACCGGATCAACGTCGTCTCGATCGAGGTGCCGCCGCTGCGCGAGCGAGACGGCGACACCTCGCTGCTCGCCACTCACTTCCTCCACAAGTACGCCGCGCAGAACCAGAAGCGCCTGCACGGCTTCACCACCGAGGCGATGGACCGCATCCTGCGCTACCCGTGGCCGGGCAACGTGCGCGAGCTGGAGAACGCGGTCGAGCGCGCCGTGGTCGTGTGCCGGGGCGGTGATGTGCGGGGCGAGGACCTGCCGCCGACCATCCGGCCGCTCACCAGGAGCGCCGCCGATTCGAGCCCGCCGGTGCCCGGCTCGACCCTGGCGGTGATCGAGCGCCACGCGATCCTGGCCACGCTGGAGTACACGGGCGGCTGCACGTCGCGCGCGGCGGCCATCCTCGGCATCTCGCCGCGGACGATCCAGTACCGGTTGCGCGAGTACTCGGGCGAGACCGTGCGGCGCGCCGCCGGATCGCAGGTCTCGCATCTCCCGCCCGAGGAACCGGGCGATGCCGACGAGCTCGACTGAGCGCGGCGCGCAGCCGCCGCCCCGAGTGCGAAGCGCTTGCCATCGAGTTGCGCCGCCGGCGAACCGCTTGCGCGCTTGGCGGTCCATCGCCTCGTCGCGGGCCGTGGAACGGAACTTGCTGCGCTGGACGATGGCATGGACAGGGGAGCGGGAGAGCTCATGCGACAGAGCAGACATCGGGTCGTCGAAGCCGAAGGGGCGGCGGGCACGATCGCAGCGCCGCCACCGCCGCGGCCCGGGCCGAGCGATCAGCCGGCCGCGCCGCAGCTCTACGTGATCCGCGCCGACCTGCTGGCCGGGACGGTGACCGTCCTCTGGCCGGCCGCGGCCAGGCGGTCGCCGCGCAGGGCCCGCCGCAGCAGGCGCGGCGGCCGGGGCGAGCCGTCGTCGTGATGAACCGGCGCTTCCCGCTCGAGCCGACCGAGTCCGGCGCCATGCCCGAGCCGGGCCCGCTCTCCCTGCCCAGCCCGGCGCAGGCCATCGACCCGGCCCGCCAGCGGCTGACCTTCTTCGCCGAGGAGAGCTGGATCAGCGAGGTCAGCTTCTACTGCCCAGTGCGCGACCGCGCGCTCTCGCTCGAGGAGTGCATGGCCTGCCGCCACTGCCACGGGGCCGGCGGTGCCGACGCCGACGCGATGGCGGGCTGCGCCGATCCGGCGGCCCGCCGCTGGAGCGGTGAGGAGCTCCTGCGCGCGCCGCGCCCGCGCTCGCTGGCCGATCGAACGCCGCTGTGGCAGGTCATGCGGCCGTGCGTCATCTGCGTGCGCTCCGACCTCGGCATCGACGCGCTGATGTCCCTGCTGGTCGCCTTCGAGCTGCGCGCGGTCCCGGTGGTCGACGACGACGGCCGTCCGGTCGGCGTGGTGTCGCGGAGCGACCTGGTCGAGCACTGGTACAGGGCCGACGCCGCCGCCTCGCCGGCGCCGGCACCCGGCGGCGGCGCGGGCGAGCCCACCGGCGGCAGCCTCGACGGGCTGCCGGCCGCGCAGACCGTCGCCGACGTGATGATCTGCATCCCCTTCACGCTGTGCGAAGACACGTCGCTGTCGCACGCGGCCGCGCTCATGGCCTACGAGGGTGTGCAGCGCATCCCGGTGGTGTCGTTCGGGGGCAAGGTGGTGGGCATCGTCACCGCGATGGACGTGGTCCGCTGGCTCGCGCAGCACGACGGCTACGTGGTCCCCGACGCGCGCAGGCGCGGCGCGTAGCGGAGAGCGGGCCGAAGGCCGAATCGGCGGTCGCCGTGGCTGACGACGAGCTCGCCGCGCCAATGCGAAGTCGCGCGCTCGGAGCCCGACTCCGTCTTCGCGCGGCGCGGACCGGACCCGGGCATCCGACCGGCGCGCCGAAAGCAGCGACGGGACATGCCCGCCGCGCGCGGCGCTCTACCGCCGTCGCCCGGGCGGTGCTCGGCGGGGCGGTTTTTCCGGTAGAGTTGGCGCGTGATGGCGCTCGGCTACGTGCTCGACGACGTCTTCGTCCGCCACCGGCCGCCCGGTCCGCACCCGGAGAGGCCGGAGCGCCTGGTCGCCGCGCGCGATCGCCTGCGCGCCGCCGGGCTCGAGGCCCGCGGCCAGCTGGTGCCGGTGCGGCCGGCGCGCGAGGATGAGCTGGGCCTGGTCCACACGCCCGGCTTCATCGCCGACATGTCGCGCCACGTGCCTGGCAAGGCCGGCTGGCTCGACGCGGACACCTACTTCGGGCCGGAGAGCTGGGACGCGGCGCTGGCCGCGGCCGGCTCGGCGGTCGATCTCACCGGCGCGGTGCTCGACGGGCAGTTCCGCCGCGGGCTCGCCCTCATCCGCCCGCCCGGTCACCACGCCGAGGCCGACCGCGCGATGGGCTTCTGCCTGTTCAACAACGCGGCGGTGGCGGCCGCCTCGGCGCGCGCGCACGGCGCCGCGCGCGTGGCGGTGGTCGACTGGGACGTGCACCACGGCAACGGCACCCAGAACATCTTCTACGCCGATCCGTCGGTGATGTACCTGTCGGTGCACCAGTACCCGTTCTATCCCGGCACGGGCGCGGCGGACGAGATCGGCGAGGGGGAGGGGCGCGGCACCACCATCAACGTCGGGCTGGCGGCCGGCTGCGGCGACGCCGACCTCCTGGCCACGTTCGATCGCGTGTTCGTCCCGGCGCTCCTGGAGTTCGAGCCCGACCTGGTCCTCATCTCGGCCGGCTTCGACGCGCACCGCGCCGATCCGCTGGCCGGGCTGCGCGTCACCGAGGCCGGCTACCGGGCCATGAGCGAGCGGCTGTGCCGGGTCGCCGACCGGGTCGCGGGGGGCAGGGTGGTGGCGCTGCTCGAGGGCGGCTACGACCTGGGCGCGCTCGGCCGCTCCCTGGTCGAGGTGCTCGAGGTGCTCGATCCGCAGGGCGAGGAGCGCGTGGCGTCGCGGTCGGAGCCGGCCGCGGGCGAGTCCGGCGGGCCGGGCGAGCCGCGCGAGCCGAGCGACGAGGGCGCGCGCGCCATCGCCCGCACCCTGGCGGCCCATCGCGACCGGCCGTGGGCCGCGCAAAGGCCGGAGGTTCGATCGGCCGGGCCGCCTCCATGAAGGCCCAGTCGCCGCGCGCGGCGCGTCCCCTGGCCCAGCGATACTGGCTGACCCGCCTCCTGGCCGTCGGCGGGATGGCCGAGATCCACCTGGCTCGCCAGGGCGCGCTCGGCGACACCGGCCCGGGCGGCGACTTCCACAAGGAGCTGGTCATCAAGCGGCTCCGGCCCGAGCTGGCCGGCGATCCGCGCGTGGTCGGCATGTTCCTCGACGAGGCGCGCATCGGCGCGCTCCTCCACCACCCGCACGTGGTCCAGGTCTTCGACGCCGGCGACGACGACGGCGCCCCGTACATCGCCATGGAGTACATCCGCGGCGAGGAGCTGAACGAGCTGTGCCGGCGCGGTCTGGCGGCCGGCCGCTTCCTGCCGCTCGAGCACGCGGTCGAGATCTGCCGCCAGGCCGCCTGCGCGCTCGGCCACGTGCACGCCCTGCGCGACGGCGACGACCGCAGCCTCGACATCGTCCACTGCGACGTGTCGCCCAGCAACCTCCTGGTCACCGGCGACGGCTACCTCAAGCTGATCGATTTCGGCATCGCGCGGGCGCGCGGACAGCGCCGGCGCGACGAGCAGGCGCTGCCCGGCAAGCTGAGCTACATGTCGCCCGAGCAGGCGCGCCGCGCCGCGCTCGACCACCGCTCCGACATCTTCTCTCTCGGCGTCGTGCTGTACGAGATCACCGTCGGCCAGCGGCTGTTCCGCGGACCGGCGCGCGAGGTCAGGCGGCGGCTCGAGCGCGGCGAGGTGGAGCCGCCCACCTTCGTCCGCCGCGACTTCCCCGGCATGCTCGAGTCGATCATCATGCGCGCGCTCGAGGCGGCGCCCGGCGACCGCTACGCCAGCGCGTACGACATGGCCGACGAGCTCGAGGACTTCCTGCGCGAGAGCGGCAGCCGCTCCGGTCCGCTGCGCCTGGCCCGCTACCTGGACGATCTGGCGGTGTCGGTCGGCGGCGAGCGCCGCGCCGATCTGGTGTCGGAGCGCGAGCGGCGAGGCGACGAGGAGGCGCTCGACTTCGACCGCGGCGTCTTCGACGGCTATCGCGCCGGCGGCGGCGAGCCCCGCGCGCCGCTCGCCGAGTGGGACGAGTTCGAGGAGGACGAGCATGCGGTGGCCGCGGCGCTCGGCGTCGACACCGCGGTCGTGCGGGTCGCCGCCGCGGGGACGGCGGCCGATCACTCGGCCGCGCCGCGCCGCGATCCGGCCGCCGATCCCGGGGAGGAGCCGGGCGACGAGACGCAACCGGAAAGCGTCGCGGGCCGACTGGCAAGTTCGGGCACTCCGCTTCTGGCGGGCCGTCTGCCGCCGGCAGCGGAGGTCCCGGCCACCGTCCCCGATGCCCTGTCTCCCACGCGCCCGGTCATCGGCAGCCCCGGCCTCGACCCGCGCATCTGGGTGGTCCTGGCCCTCGTCTTCGCCCTCGTCATGGGCGCGGTCGCCGCCCTCCTGCTACGCTCCCTCGTGGGGTGACGTCCTGGGGCCGAACTGCGCTCTCGCTGCTTGTGCTCGCGGCGGCCTGTCGCGACCAGAGCGCGCCGGAGCGCGGTGCGGATGAGCGCATAGGCCAGCGCGTCTTCCAGGCGCCGGCGGGGGTCGTGCGGGCGGTTCCCCCGCATCTCATCCAGTCCAACGGCATCGGGCCCTATCTCCTCGGCACCGATTTCAAGACGATCCTCAGCACCCTGCCGCACGGCCCGCGGGTCGAGGTGATCCAGATCGAGCACGTGGTCGCCTACCGTCGCCTCGTGCGCGTGGCGCAGGACGCGATCCTGGTCGGCATCGGCCAGGCCGGCAAGGCCGCCTTCATCGCCGCGCTCGATCCGGACATCGCCAAGACCGCGGACGGGTGGAGCGTCGGCTCCGAGATCGACAGCCTGCGCGAGGCGCTGGGACCGGAGCGGCCGGTGGTGGGCGCGCGCGATCCGAGCCTGGTCGAGCTCAACCGCCTGCCCGACGCGCGCGTCATCGTCGCCGGACATCGAGTGGCCGCGATCGTGGTCGGCCCGGACGACTCGGCCGAGGAGGGCCGCGCCGGCGATCTCGGGCCGGCCGATGCGCTGTCGGGCGGCGGGACCGGGCGGCCCGCCGGCAACTCCGCTCGGCCGCGCGCGTCGGCGCCGGCCGCCGACACGGGCGGCTGCACGGTGGCGAGCGCGATCGATGCGCTGGCCGGCGAGCCGGTGGTCGAGACCGCGCGGGTCGAGGACGCGAAGGACGCGGCCGTGCACTACGGCTGCTTCACCGGGACCGACCCCGAGGCGGTGGTGGCCGACGAGGACCAGCTCATCCTGGTGGTGGGCGGGCCCGGTCATCTGCGCCGCGCCGCGACCGCCTCGGTCCCCGGCCTGCGCTACGCCAACGTGGCCGACGTCGACGGAGACGGCCGCCACGACCTGGTCGCGGTATCGGAGGACCGCAGCAGCGAGGCGATCGCCATCCGCG
>Ga0126377_10000553_pt1 | contig 22924 bp, 16 predicted proteins | sample PanSoiMetPlot_22_FD_92647 | JGI IMG/M metagenome (GOLD analysis project Ga0126377, IMG submission 92647) | Tropical forest soil microbial communities from Panama - MetaG Plot_22 | ecosystem: Environmental > Terrestrial > Soil > Tropical forest > Bulk soil | place: Panama | collected 2016-02-17 | reverse complement strand
GACTGCTCCTGCATCCAGTTGAGCAGATACGCGAGGGTTCGCGCCGTCTCTCCGCCGTCTGTTCTGGCCGATGATTCAAGGCCGCCTACCGCTTTCTCGAACTCGCTGATGCCGAGAATGCCTTTGAGCGTCGTGGCTATCGAGAGCGCGCGTTTGATGGTCATCGCCGACGAGCCGATCACGCCGCCGCCTTCCCCCATCACGCTGCCGAAATCGAGGTCGAGAAGCGATTTCCCCAGCACCGACGAGGCGATCTTCTTGGTTAGGTCTTTGCCGCATCCGGGCAATCCGACCATCAACAAGCCCTTCATCGGCTCGACGCCATACGCCCGTGCCGCTGGTGTAAAGGTCGCAGCGGCTTCGATGAGAATCCGCCGCAAGTTGTGATAACCGCCGAGATGATCTGTCGGTTCGGGATGCGTATAGGTGAGCGCCCCCGTGCCTTTGATGACCGACTTCTTTTCATCAAGGATAACAGGCAGCGCGTCCGCCCTCAGCCCTGAACCTCTGATGATCGCCTTGGCGAGGACGTTCTCGATGTCCGATTCGGTCAGCCCGAGCAGCGCCTGGACGAGTTGTTCTCGAAGTCGCTCGTCAACCTCGACGCGGACCTCGCCGTCTTTGAGGCGCTGCATCTGCGCGTCGAGCATCGCCGTCACCTCGCGTCCATCTGGCAGCGGAAGTTCGACGACCTTGATCTCCTTCTCCAGCGCGGGCAGGTCGGGAAAGTTCCTCTCGACGAAGATGACGTTGAGATGACGCCCCTTGATCTCCCAGGCTAGTTCGCGCAGCTGGCGAACCAGGTACGGGTCTTCCTGGCCGTAGGGCGCGAGATAAGGACTGTAATCGCAGAGCACGAACAGCCCCTTCTTCTGCTGCGCGATGTAATCGAGCGCGCTCGGCGCGTCCTGCGTATCAGGGATCAGAATCTCCTTCTGGCCTTTGAGTTCGGCGCCGAGAACCTGCCGCAGACCGGTCGTGCGGCTCCAGATGAAAAGCCCTTTCTCCTTTTCACGATGACACCTGAGTTGGGCCACCGCCTGCATAATGCGGTGAAAGCGCCCTTCCTCGGGCGTGTTGACCGCGATCAACGGATAGCGGGCGCGAATCAACACATCGAGTTCAAAGACGATCCTTTCCAAAGATTCCTGTGACATTGTTCTCCCTCAATCCACTTACAGTTCAAGCGCGGCCAGGCGATTCGGCCGGCCGAGTTCCAGCGCGTCGCGGTAGCAGAGCTGAATGATGTTATCGAGCGCTTCTCTGACCGCCGCATTGCTTGTCCGCCGCTTGTTCTTTCCTGCCGGTTTGGCGGCGAGTCTTTCGAGGTCGACTAGCAGTTGATCGAGTTCGGCGTCGGACTGGAAGTTCATCAGGCGGAACCATCGTGTCAGATTGCGCGCCTTCTTCGCCGTCGCGCCGGGCAGGAAATCATGTTTTTGCAATGCCTCCCGCATCGCCACCGCCGATTCGTAAATCTGCGCCCGCAGTTGAGCCGCGCCTTCCTGCAAAGGGCTGAGCATCTCCTGAAGCTTCTCGCGCGCGGCGTCGAGCTTCATCTGGCGAATTCGTTCCTTGACCTCGGTCTCGCGCCTGCGATCTTCCTCTTCCGCAGCGAGTCGGAGCCTCGTGCTCTCCTGGTTGGTCCACATCTGTTGCTGGATTGCGCGCTCAGTAGCGTTGACACGCAATTGTTCGATCCAGCGTTCAGATTCGACCTGTTCAATGTGACGGCGTTCTTCGGCGGCCAGGCGTTGCTCGCGAAGCATCTCACTGCCGAGTAGGATGACGCCCACCTGGAAACGCAGCGTCAACTTGCTGCGGAGTTCTTCTTCGGTCGGGAAAGCGTTCAAAACGCTACTGATCACGCGATTCTCGAAGTCTTTGGGCACGATCGCGCCGGTGGCTACGAGTCGCTGCGCGGAGTCGGCGGCCACCCGTCTGAATGTGGCGTGCGCCTCATCCTTAATCTCGTCGTATTGGTCGAGAACCTTCCGCCTGGCTTCGTTCAGGTTGTCACAGGCCTTGTTGAACGCCGACTCGAATTCGGTAAAGGCGCGCCAGGGAACCCAGCGGTACGCTGGAGTCTCGAAGAGCGTTTCGGTCAGGCGGAAGTGATAGCTGTATTTGTGCAACGCCGTGTGCGCCTGCGAGACTGGTGTGAGCAGCGGCCTGCGGAAACGATTGGGCAGCAATCCGCAACGAGGCGGAGTAAATGCGACATCGGTGTTTTTGGGAAGCTCGATACCCAACGCTTGCCAGTCGAGTCTTCGATCAAGAATACCGAAGCCGGTCGCATCCACATTAATGAAGACACCTTCCTCTTCCAGCGCGGAAAGATCGAAGGGCAGGCGCTCAACTTCTTCGGCGCGGCGATCCGTCCGCGCGGCGGCGACGGTGGCGCGATGATTGCCGTTCGAAAAGACAACCGCTTCCTGTGGAAAATGTGCCTGAGTGAACAGGAATACATTGGTGCTCATATGACTCTCCTTAACAGTTGTCACCTCCACCTAATGGCAAAGCGCGCTAGGTTGAGCTTGTCCCTCGGATTATACAGCCGGGCTGCAACGGAGATTTCCCGCACGGCGACTTGTGCGTCACAGGCAATATTGGTTGCGCCGACTCGATCAGCATGATCGAAGTGACCACACTGGTGGCACAAAAAGATTCCGCGAACAAGACGATTGCATTTGTCGAGATGCGCGTACTCCTAGCATGTCCGGCTCGTGTTTCGAGAAATCGACTGCAACAACCGGAACACCAGCCAGTTTAGCTTTGTATTCAATGAATCCTCTTAGTTTAGGTACAGCCGTCTTCACTCGGTCAAAGATCTTTCTTTTTATCGAGAGCGACATATATTTCCTTCCTTGAAACGAAAAATGCCAAATCGTTCCCGTCACCAAGTCATCGGATGCCCGTCAACATTGGCGCAGGGTTGCTGTCCGCTCAGTTTTTAAGAGATAGGGAAAGAGGCGTTGATGAGTTTCTGAGAGAGATTTTGAGGTGGATTTAGCGAATGCCGCTCAACTTAGAGCCAATGGAAACCGGATAAAATTGTATGTCCGCTGGCCATCAATTTGGCCGCTGGGTTGATATTTTCACGAGAATACCACATTGCAGTCCAACTAATTGATTAGCCGTTCGTGAAGTTGTCACGGCATTCATCGCGTTACAGCAGGCTGTGGCGCGATTGTGCATACCGGTGCCGATCCAGCATACAGTGATTTTGGCTTGATCGAGTCTGCGAGCTTTCGAGGAAATCAGGAGAATTTGGGACTGTAAATGTCACAAATCCATTCTTTTGTGGCAAATCTAGTAGAAGATAGCCAAAATAATTGTCGTTACCACTCTGGTTGCGGAACATCGATCTGCTTGCACGAAGTTGACAGCCATAATTCATGGGCGTATCATACTTCTGTCATTGTTCACTATGACTTCTCCTGTTCATTGTTTACGATAGTACAGCCTGCAAACATTACTACGTTAATTGACTGATCGCTGGCTCTGAAGAGCTCCAAATAGCGCCGCTTCATCGTACCAGAAGGCCTGTGCGCCACATTGCAGATCTCGCAAAACTTTCTGCCACTACGAGTCCGTCAAGTAAGATTGATGTCCTTTTTGCTGATATGCTTCAAGCCCTTCATGCCCCGCTGTCGTTGTTTTATTTGATGCGGCCACTGACTATCAGCGCTAGAGGGACGACTAGGCGGCGCGATCTCGGATTGGAGAGTGCGCCTCGCGGAGAAGGCGACCATCTTCCATTCGTATTTATTCAATCTGCTCAGGGGCTAGCTTGCTCGGTTGCCACATGGGTAATCATTGCAAAGCAGACCACCAGAATTTCGATAAAAACAAAAAGGAGATGACATGAAGACAATGATGCAATGGCTAAATGCTATTGTCCTTCCTATACTTGCTACAGTAGTTATAACATATGCAGTGTGGCAAGTAGTTGAGATTAACGCAATAAGCGCACCGGAAGCGGTTGCGGGCGGTTCTTGCTGCAACCTCCCTGAAGATTGTCCATCATGGATGGAATGTGTTAGTCCGTGTTGTCAACCTGATTGTATGTATAGGTATCAATGCGTAGGTTAACGCGTAGACTAACTACGCTCGTGGCTAGGATATTCAGCCACTCATCATGCACGTAACTTGAGAGATGCTGGAGCTTAGCATGCAGGAAAGGATTAAATCCAGCAATTCTCGGTCTATACGGATCTAGAAGGTTTTGCGACAAAGATATGGCTGCAACCCATTTCAATCCATTCAAACCGGAATTGCTGGATTTAATCTTGATAGCGGCCTAAGAAAGGTCGAGCGGATGTTTATGTTATCTGGTGGCAGGAATATTAAGACCGGTAAGATGTTGCAACAATCGGCTTAACTTGCGATCGGTTTAAAGACATCATATCTATAACTAGACCTCGTTCTAGCTACCACCTTTAATTAGTAAACGAGTTAAGGAAGTGCTCCTATGTCAGTAATGAAGCATCTTTTTTTCGACATACAGTACAAGGCGCAAAGGGCCAAAATATCCCAATTTATTTTACCGTTCTTCTTATTATGCTCATTGGTGCTTAACATTTTGCTTGCTTGGAAGTTAGAGAGGGTTAGAGGAGTGTATCTAAAAGCTATGGGAGATCGAAGCCTTATAGCAGGTACACTTGTCCCCACCATAGTAGGTAAAGATGTCCAAGGACGTCCAGCGTCAATCATCTACAATGAGAGCCCTGTCCCTACTGTTTTATATTTTTTTTCCCCAGACTGTGGTTGGTGTACTCGGAATCTTCCAAATTTAAAGGCCCTTGCTGAAAATAGCCATGGCAAGTACCGTTTAATTGGTATATCATTATCGGTCGAGAAGCTACAAGACTACATACTTGAAAATAATCTAGATTTACCTATTCTTTGTGAGATCCCTTCATCACTTAAAGCGACGTATAAGTTAGGTGGAACACCAGAGACCATAGTTGTATCACCAGATGGACAGGTGCTTAAAACTTGGAGTGGTGCTTATAATGGGCTTCTTCGTGGGAGAATAGAAGATTATTTTGGGATTCACCTACCTGGAATAGCAGATTTGAAGCTGCCAGAAGTTAAAAATGTAGAACAGTAAGGCATATCACTACTGTATTTGTCATAAATTCGCCGAACTTTTGTGCTGCACTAAACTGTCGACCAACGTACAAAGCGCCCACCTCATTAACAACTACCTTTAATTTGCTAGGATAAGAAGCCACGAAATAAAATAAATAGGAGGATCGTTATGCACTCTCATTTATCGGTTAGTATTATCTCCAAATTGTTCTTTGTCTTAGCATTCTTCGTATCAACATACCTTTGCTCTACAGGCCAACAACCCAATGAAACCAACACGCAGAAACAAAGCGATCTGCGCATCGAAACCGACCTCATCCAAATAGATGCGGTAGTCAAAGACCGAAAAGGCAGCCATGTACTCGGCCTCAAGCGAGAGGACTTTGAGGTGCTTGAAGACGGAAAGCCTCAGCAGGTAACTCACTTTGCAATTGGTACGGCCGAGCGGTCTGCCTCCTATTTGAACACTTTGGTCGATCGGAAATTTACAAAGACTCCTCCGACAGAGGCTCCTGATAAAGACCAAACCAGCCGTTATATTATACTCGCAATTGATGACGCGCATCTGGCGGCTGAAAATCTCGTAGCAGTGAAACAAGCCTTAACCCGATTCATTAATGAACAAATGGCATCCGGAGACCAAGTCGCAATCTTTACGACCAGCGGGACACTAAATGTATTTCAGCATTTCACTGGGGACCGGGGCGCACTCAGGCGCGCTGTCGAGCGGCTTAAGGTGGAGGACAGATCTCTAGCCCGCTCATCCGAGATTCCACACATCAGTGATTACCAGGCGGAATTGATTGAGCAAGGAGACGGGGACGCCCTTCAGATTGCGGTCGAGGAGTTGCTCCAAAGGAAAGGAAAAAACTTGGCGGGCGCCAGGCCGAATCGAGGTCGGGGTTCAGCCGCAGATGGCGCCATCGGGCCGTTTGAAGGGCAGGCGCGGGCAAGAGCGCGGGTTATTGTAGCCGAAAACGCCCAGGCCACAGTTGCTACCCTCTCAATGATTCAAAAGGTAATCCAGGCTTTACGACCACTTGCCGGACACAAAATGATGGCGCTTCTCTCTGACGGTTTTTTTATGGAGGGTGCGCGCAACTTTACCCCCTTTGAGTTGAGCCAAATTACAGACGCGGCCACTCGGTCGGGGGTCGTTATCTATTCGATTGATACGCGCGGTCTAGTGGCAAAACCACCGGGTGGCAGCTCTGCCGACGCTCCCACCCCAATCGCAATGACTCGTACGCCAGGCAGACAGGAGCGGATGGCGCAAAAGGAGATTGACGCGAGGCGGGAAGGACTCTTTACCTTGGCCGCCGACACAGGAGGGATTGCTATATTCAACCACAACGACTTGAACCTCGGACTGCGCCGCATGCTGGCGGACAACGAATCATATTACGTCTTGGCCTATGAGCCGGCGAATTTGATGCGAGAAAGGGGCTTTCACAAGATTGAAGTTCGGGTTATCGGACACCCGGAGTTGGAAGTGAGGACGCGAAAAGGTTATTTTGCCCCCGCCGCAAAGGACAGTGGACTGACAGTCGAAAAAAGTAAAGATGGGTTTCCGGAGAAGAACTCGCAAGAGTTCAAAGTGGCGAATGAGTCCCGATTTCGCGCGGCGCTCAGTTCCCCCTTCCCTCTGCGCGGCATCCCTCTAGATTGCAGCGCCGACTTCATCAACACGCAAGACGCCGGGCCAGTAGTTATCATCACCACCCACATCACCCTGGCAAGCATAAACTTTGAACAGAGAAATGAGTTCCATCACTCAACTCTAGAGTTGGTTGGCGTACTACTGGATGAGCAGGGCAAAGTAGTCCGTAATTTCGATGACCGCCTTGAACTCAACCTCGACCCGGAGCAATTTACCCGGGCCGTCAATGAAGGATTGAGTTATAGGAAAATAGAAGCGCTCAAACCTGGTTTCTATAACGTGAGATTGGCGGTTGGCGATGGCGCATTAACTCAAATGGGAAGCGGCTCACAGTGGGTAGAAATCCCTGATACTAAGCGGAAGAAGCTCACCCTCAGTGGTATCTTTCTCGGCCGGGAAGGAGAAAGTGTCTACGAATCACTCACAACGCCAACCCAAATATCAGGCGGTAATGTTAGCCAACAACCTAGTCCTATTCAGGCTCGGCGTCGCTTCAGGCGTGGGACGAAATTCGATTTTCTCTTATTCATTTACAATGCCATAACCAATATGCAGGATGCCACTAACACCACAGTGCAGGTTCAAGTGCTAACAGGAAACCAACTAGTCTATAGCTCACCAAGTCGCTTGATTGCTAAGAATACTGCGCAGGGACAACAAGAGATTCCTTACGCTGCTCGGCTTTCACTGGATTCATATAAACCAGGAGAATATGAGTTGCACATTAAGGTGGGTAATCAGTCTGCGAAGATAGTGGCTACCCAGAGCATTACCTTCATTGTAGAGTAGACTCTAGTTATCCTGAGGTTCTGATGCTGTAAATGAATGGCGCGTCAATACTTCCTGTGCCTTCATAATACCATCCCGTTCACCACGAATCGTAGGACAAAGGAGATGCCACATGATAACCATGCGTGGCATTTCGCGGTATCGATGCGTGAGGCCTCCTAGCGTTTGTTCAAGGATAGAAGGTGGCATTTCCATCGTATGTTGCATGGAGAATTTTGAGAGGCGCAATTAATCAATTGCAACCCAATGATGCTTTCACCTCTCTAAGCTGCCGCTGAAAGTCAGATCGACAGAGAAAAGCCCTTGCCTGCGCCGAGACAGCGCTGAAGATTTTCGATGAGCTTGCAGCACCGGAGATTGATTCCCTTAAGGAGTTTATTACCGGCCTGCGAAAAACTGAGCCTCTCGCAGGAGAAAGTATCAGAGATTTGGCGCGCAAGTATGAGCAGATTCGCGCCGAGATGCCCTCTGGAAATGAAAGAACTTGGGAAATGGAGCAAATAATTGCGGAAATGAAATCGCTTGCTCCTTTGATCCACTTCATGCTTTCCAGCCTGACGGAAAGTGACTCCCCTGGGTTGAGACTCGCTGCCGTGGCCATTCTCTACGAAAGGCCTGATCTGCAATATATAAACTGGCTCGCAGAGAGGCTGGGGGTGGAGAAGCCTTTTATCGGATATCACGCAGCCGATGCGTTACTTTCCGCTGTCCAGAATCTGGATACCGGTTTTTACGATACTATTCGGGATGCGATCGATAAAGCCATTAGTGGTTTGGGTGCTAGGCGTGACAAGACCGACCGGCTCTGGAAGTTGCAGGAAGCTCAGAGAACGCTTCAACAGAACTGGGTTAGTAGAAATTTTAATCCCCCTGATAAAATCAGATCTATCGGACGGCAATTGGCGACAGGCGACTATCTAGAATTAATGAGCCAGCTTGGAAAAGGAGAGGTACTGATCGGACTGTTTTCGAACTGGATTGACGCATTAGTGGCGACGCATATCCAGTGTAGGGCGCGTATGAATGAGGTTGAACGGCTGAATTCCCCTGTTGAATATTATGCGGCCCCTTGGAATGCCGCAAACGAGGGAATGGATAACCCGATACTGCCGTTGCCAGGAGAGCAAGAAAAGAAGAAACCAGAGCGACAGCCCTTTGCCCTTTCCACTTTCGAGTTCGAGACGGTCACTCTCGACGCCTGGGGTAAAATCAAAGAACGCCGCAAGCTACAAGCTCGCCAGTTCCTCGAAGAACTCGCTCCCGGCGTCACGCTCTCAATGGGTGAAATTCCTGGCGGCCAATTCATGATGGGATCGCCAGAAGATGAGGCGGAACGGCGTAATAATGAAGGGCCACTACACAGGGTCGCGATCTCACCCTTCTTTATGGGCAAGTTCGCAATTACCCAGGCGCAATGGCGCGTCGTGGCGAGGTGGACCAAAATCGAACGCGAGTTAAAACCGGAGCCTTCCTATTTCCCTGAAAACAAACGCCGCAGACCGGCAGATGACGAGCGCCCCGTGGAGCAGGTGAGTTGGGAAGATGCGCAGGAATTTTGTGCGCGGCTCTCACGGAAAACAGGACGGTCATATCGTTTGCCAACCGAAGCGGAATGGGAATATGCATGCCGGGCGGGAACCACGACGCCGTTTGCCTTTGGGGAAACGATCACTCACGAGATCGTCAATTACCAGAGCGAACATCCATACGCGAAGGTGAAGAAAGCAAAGCCTCGCAATGAAACCGTTCCCGTTGGTAGCCTCAGTGCGGCAAACGCTTTTGGGCTATTTGAGATGCACGGCAACATCTGGGAATGGTGTGAGGACGTGATGCATAACAATTATCAAGGGGCGCCGACGGATGGCTCAGCCTGGTTGAGTAGAGGGGGCTCAATTTTACGGGTCTTGCGTGGCGGTTCGTGGGTCAACGATGGTGGCTCTTGCCGTTCCGCCTTCCGCAGCTCCCTCGGCTACCCGGACGCCCGCGTCTTCATCTATCTCGGTTTTCGTGTTGTAGTGGCTGCGCGGACACCTTAGCCTCTGCCCTCTTGCTCTTTTGCGCTTTGCGCTGTTTGTACTTTACCCTCTGCGAGCGAAGCGACAGCAGAGCGAGCGTAAAATTTTTGCAGGGATAGGCCGCGGAAAATCTCTCCGCGAGCTTCACCACTATGCGCCGCGGGGAGTTATGGCAAAATGAATCGCTTGAGCGCCTCACGCAGTGAAGAGGTGCCCATCCTGACCAATACATCATTCCAGTCCTTACCGCAGCCTGGTCTCAGCCGAATCGCCTGGCAACCTTGTCCGGTAAAGACCTCGTACAACCGCTTGGCGGCGTCATCGCCGGCTTCGTCCGAATCCGTTGCGATTAGGACTTGTTTGGAGGAGAGTGACTGAGGTGCCCATTCAGCCCAGTTTGAGCCAATCATCGCCACGGCTGGCAATCCGCACAGCGCAAGTGAAATCGCGTCAATCGGCCCTTCGACGATTGCTACGACGCCTGCCCTTAATGCCTCAGGAGTCGAAAAGACTCCCAGGCTTTTTCTACCCGCAGCCCTTGTCTTCATCTTGATGTGGCCGTCAATGTAGCGGCCACTGACTGCAACCAGGCCGCCAATTTCATCCTTTACTGGAAAGAGAACTGCGGGACGCCTATACCAATCGGCTGCAAAACGCACGCCGCAAGATTCGGCGAAACGAGCGGGGATTCCTCTTCGTTCGATGTAATGCGCTCCGGGCGTGCCGCATAGCCTGCTCGAAACAAACCATGATTTCTTCCAATTGAAACCGTTTGTCAGCGTCGGCGCTTTTGCAAATGAGATGATCGTTTTACTCTCGACCGCACTCGATGCGCCGGGCTGAGAATTACCCCAATAGTCTTTGAGTAGTCCCCGTTCGTCGCAACGATGACAAATCCAGGCTCCGGTCAGCGTGTTCACGCACAATGAGCGGTGCGCCGCATCCTTCGGTTTGGTGTTTCCACAAAATGGGCAGAGGAACCGCCGCTGTGTTCTATGGCAGGGCGAGTGCGGATCATTCGATTCAATTTCGTTCAGCGTCAGTACATGGCTCAACATCATTTCCTCGCCGTGTGCAATCCGCGCTGGTTTTGGATTCATCAATCGCAATAGCCGGGGCAACGATCTCAATCCACCAAAAAGTTTTGTCCTCTTCTCTTAATCGGAATTTCGCTCAGTTGCAGATCGCCTAAATTCGCCGAAGTAGGAATGGCGGGGAGCTTCGAGATGACTGCCTCCTCCAGAGACTTCCCGCGCCAGAGCCGGCGCCATTCGGGGGTAATCACGAGAAAGAATGTCGAGGCGTAATGGCGCTGTGGGCCGAGAGGAACCGCCCAGACGGCGCACTGACCATCTTTTACCATGGTGTAGAAGTAGTAGTAATTTTTCGTGCGAGCTTGCCTGCCCTCATTACCGTAATCCGGCTTCGGGCGAATGCGCCAGATGAGGTCGTTGATTTCGTTGAATGTCTTGGGAAATCGTTTGGTTCTTGTATGAAAAAGGAGCAGGTCGCGGGTAAGCTTTTCAATCTGCGGCTGTGGCATATTCGCCTGCCAACCGCGGAAGAGTGTATACGTGCGCCAGCCGTAACCGCCGAGGGCGAGGATCGCGGTTGACGCCAGAAACGCGAACGTAGATTTCAGCTTGTTGAATTTCAATCGTGATTTGGCCATCGCTTTCTTGACATCGCGCGCGAGCCGAGATCAAAGAGCAGTGCCTGTTCATCATCAAACGAGTTCGGGTCGTACCCCGGCTCGAATTCCAGTTTTTGCGACTGAGGCGTCGTGAAGGCCATATTGACCTCTTTCCATTGGGCCCGAGTGTTTTTCCCAGATTCCGGGGTCTGGGATCTTTCCAGCTCGATCTTTTCGGGATGAATCGCCAGCGTTTGAATCATCAGTGATTCCGGCGATTCGCTGGTTGAAGGCGTAATGAGTGATTTTGTGGAGTCTGCGCGTTGAAATCGTATCTCGCGCTCTGGCAGAGGCGGGGACTCGAGCTTTGCGAACTTCGGATAGGTCAGGCGCACCGGCGGGGCGTTGCTGATGACGGCGACTGCCTGTTTGTATTTGACCATCTGTCTGATCTCCGACGCATCCATCAGCGGCCGTCCGACTTCAGTTGATCGTTCGGAATCGTAGCGGTCGCCATCGCGCACGTCGTTGAGGCTCGATTGTAGAACCGTCGTGGTCCCCAGCCTGCGCGAGGCGTATTCCGCCGTGCGTTGATCCACGCCCGGAAGAAAAACCATTGCGCCGACCGAGCCGAGAACCGCGTCGCCGCCGTCGGTTCCGTACTGGTGATACAACTGCGCGATGTTTTGATAGCCGAGCGCGTAGGTCATCCGGCGTCCGCGCCCCACGCCGAGCGCGGCCGGAAGATCGGGGATGTGGATGTTTCCGATTTCGTCGAGGTTGAAGAGCACGGGGGCGGAATTCTCGGTCAGTTCTCCGTTCCGCAAGCAATCGTTGGCAAGGCCGAAGAAAGTTGACAGAACGCGTTTGTACCGTTCGGCGTCGCCTTCGGGCACGATCATAAAGATCGCCGTTGCCGGTCGCCGGAGTTCGCTGAAGTCCACGAACCGCACGCAGCGCGCGGCCATCGGGCCAGTGATCGGCGAAAAGATAGCCATCATATTCGGCGTGCAGAAATCTGCGCACGCCACGCCAAGCCCGATCAATACGCCCGCCTGAAGCTTCGGCTCGACCTTGCTGAACATTCCCCAATAGAGCGGGACGTTCTGGTCGGGCGATTTCATCATCAGGTCGTTCAATTGCGACAGAGTCAATGAAGAGATCAGCTCCTGAATCATGTGCGGAGCGGGGCGCGCGTGCAGTTGATTGAGTTCGAGCAGGATCGCCGTTAGCGCCGCTTTCTCAGCTTCTTTCCAGAACGGATCGGCCGCCGAGCGCCTGCTCTGCTCCGAATCCAGAATCATCGAGGCGACTTTGTGAGCGAACTCAGCGTTGTTTTTGCATGCCGGTAGGAAGTTCCAACGATCCGACCGCTCCGGCTTCTGCAAATCAATTCGATAGACGTTGCGGAACAGGTAGGCCGTCTGGTCGTAGAGTTCGCCTTTAGGATCGAGCACGATCACCGACCCATGAGCGGCCCAGGCGCGCTGCCACGTGACGAAGAATGTTGATGACTTGCCGGAACGCGGCGGCCCGAACATCGCCAGATGGCAGGTCGAATGCTCAGGGCCGAGCACGGCGTTATGTCTCCAGCCAAGGCCGCCGAGCAGTAACGTGAACGGCGGAAGGGCTTCATCCTTCCGCAGCGCCAGCTTCAAATCCTTCAACGTTTGCGTGTCGGCCCAGCGCGCCGAGCCGTAGGTCACGCGCTGTTGATAGTTGTAATAAGGCAGCCAGAGCTGCGCGGCCTCGACCCAGGAAGTAAGAATCGCGGCTATCCCCAGGCAGTGCGCGACGATCTCGAACTCGATGCTGATCGCGAACCACTGTGACGCTTTTACGAAAAGAAAAGCCGAGAGGAACCCGCAGAAGACCAGCAGCACGGCCTCGCCGCACACTCCGAGCAGGCAAATCGCGGCTTGATAAGCGGGCAGGTGCTGCTCCGCCGCCGGACGCGGAATTTGGTATTCGGCGTCAAGCCGCTGGCAGATTTGCATCAGCGATTTCGGCTGATCGCATAACCAACGACGAGATTGGGTGAAACTATTTACCTGCATATTGCTGCGCCCAGATATTCAAGGCGTCAATCTCTTGTGGCGTGAATTGGCATTCACGCAGAGGCTCGACGCTCCAATCCAGAGCGGCGACGTCCGCGAGCGGCGCAAAAGGCTCGGGCAATCTGACGCCTTCGATTTTTCTCGCCACAAACAGCAACGCGCCGGAGTCGTCATCAGCGCCCGCAGTGAGGCGCGCAATCAACGCGGGGCCGTCGAGCCGTTCATTTCCGATTGAAACGACCTCGACGCCTAAGGGCAGCGGGCGGTAGCGCACATAGATAGACGCGCGGTCGGATGAGAGCGTGCCTTGAGTCGGTGCCCGATTGACGCCGGGCGGAAAGAGATTGCGCTGCGCCATCAGGTTTATCAGGGACTCGACATCAGTCAGTCTCCGATTGTTCATCTGCTCGTTGACCGCGAGTATAGCCAGCCCCATCAGTAGACCGGTCGCTTCTCGCGTTCGCGACGCCAGCCGCGCGACTTCGCCGCCTGGAAGGAACGCGTCTGGCGCCGGAGCCTGCGATATCGATCTTTCGAGAGACGGCACCGGACCTGCGATCTCCACCCGCGCTGTCACTCTGTAGCGGCGCGCGCTCAGCCAGCCGATGAGCAGCGTTCCGGCAATTACGACGATCGCCGTCGTTACTGCGACCAGCGCGGGTGAAGGTCGCCAACGGCTTATTCCCGTTTTCATATCGCCGCCTCCTCGAATTCATCAATCCACGAATCAATCTCGTCGTCAGGTGTCTCCATCACCCGTTCAACTCGCGCTAGCGACTTGCGCAGGTTCTCCAGGTCGAGCCGCCGTTTGGCGAGGAAGCAAAGACGCGAATCGATCTCGTAGGCGTTCAGGTCGCGAACCTTTTCATTCACGAGCGCGCGCAGGAAGGCGATGGATTCGCGCAGTCCGGGCTTGTCGACGATTCCGGGCAGGCCGCGAATCGCGTTGATCAGCCTGACCATTTTCCGCAGCAAATTGTCTGAGGCTTCCGGGCAACGCGCTTTTAGAATCCGCGCCTCCTCGCGCGGGTTTGGCGCCGGAAGCCAACTATAGAGGCAACGCGACCGCATCGGTGATGAAAGGTCATGCCGTTGGTCGTTCGAGAGCAGGATCACGATGGGCCATCGCGATTGATCCCGGACGCCGATCTCGCCGTATCGCGGGACGTGAGCGTAGCCCCGCGCGAACAGTTGAAGCAGCGTGTCCTCGATCTTCTCGCTGACTTTGTCGAACTCGTCACAAATCAGGATCGGAACAGCCTCGCCTTGGGCAGCGTATTCGTAGGCTGCGAGCGCCTCGCCCAGTTTCAGGAACTCGCGTGACCATCGGCCCGCGCGGGCTTCTTCAAAACTGCGGCCCGTGGTTATCGCCTGCCGGACCCATTGCGTCTGCGCTTCTCGATCCCAGTCATACAGAACGTCGGCGAGCGTTAATCCTTCCATCCCCTGCAGATAAAAGACCGGAAGGTTGCAGGCTTGCGCCAAACTCTCTGCGAGCGCGGTTTTGCCTCCGCCGCGCGGCCCCTCGATCAGCCATGGCAGACAGTTTCTCAGGACATGCGCCAAATCGCTCAACATAGCGCCTTGAATCACGTAGCCCACGTCGCGCAGCAAAAGGGCCAACTCAGATTCCCCGTATTCGTCCATGACCTTTCGCGGATTGATAGCCGGCAGCCTTGGATTATTCGGTTGCATCTTGTGACCTCACTTCCCTGCCCCTTCGATTTCTTTGAGCGCCATCTGCGCGATTTGCCGCAGATCAGGATTCATCCGCGGCAACGCCGCGCGGATGCGCGCCGGGTCGGCGGAAGTGATCAATCCCGCCAGTTCCTGATCGGCGAACTCATTCTTGCGCCGGTTGCCTTCGGCAAGATGGGAATCGGCTTCATAGGATTCGGGCGGCGTCGTCACAATCACGAAGCCGACCGAGCCTGCGGGAACTTCGACGAACGAGCGGTTACCGTTCGACCTAGCTTCATCCGTCTGACGTATCGATCCGTAAGGATCGGCGCCGATGATCACGGAAGAGGCGCCGGAGTTAAGAATACCTGTGGCGATTTGCACTCCCGCTTGCGCGGCGCGACCCAGGGCCTTGAGCCAGGCGGGCGAGACGCGCCGTCGCTTGCCGCGCAACCCCGCGCCGCCGTCATCGCCGAGCGTTTCTCCTCCCATCTTCACGAGCCGCTCGGTCTCTGGATCAATGTAGCCTTTGATCTGAACGTAAGCGCGGTCGACTTCGCCGCCGATGACATTGCCGACGAAGATCGTTCCTCGCCGCATCTGCCAACGATCCCCTTTCAAATCGCGCGTCAATTCAAAGCGGGCAACCGAGCCTGCGCGCAAGGTGTAAAGCGCGCCCATCAAACGAACAGGGAGCATTGCGCCAAAGGAAGGCAGCCCCTGCCGCTGATTTGGCGACTTCGGCCTTGCATCTCGGTTACTCGAATTACCAATCGTTTTGCTGGATTCGTCGCCATCCTGTTCATCGACCAGTTTCGCTCTTCTTTCAACTGCCAGCTCCTGGCGATTCGCGGGAGCGAAACGGACTGATTGTGACGTGGCTCGTATGGTCGAGACGCCTGAATGACACGGCTGTTCCGACCTGCCAGAAACGGTTTCGGACGCGGGTTTGGTGGCGCCGACTTCGGACGGCGGCGAGATCGTCGCCGCGATGCCGGGTTGAAACGGCGCGGGAACTTTTTCGCCTCCTGCAGTCTCAGACGCGGGATTTATTCGATCAGATGATTGGTCGATAGTCGTTCCTGATGGCGACGCCGTCGGAGGAGGCGCGGTTAGTGAGTCGCTTAGGGAATCGTACGCAGCCTTTCTGATGTCGCTCCCGCTCGCCCCCTTGTCCTCTAATCGTTTGTTCGCCTTCAGGTCAATCCTTTCGCCGCGCAGCAGGAAATAGCCGCCTATAGCTGTGACTCCGATCAGCAGGAGTATCGCGAGAACTGATAACAACGCCCTCTTCCCGCGACTCTTTCCCGGCTTCTCTGCGGGAAGAGCGCCTGGCCCGTCAATGTCAGAAAGTCTTAGTTGTTGATTGTCCCCGCCATCAACTTTTTTCATTCGCCCAGTGATCATTTCAACCCTCCTATTTCGCGCTCGCCGCCAGTTCCGTCGTGACTGGATCGTCCGCCGCGTTCGTTTGCGCCACTGCTACGCCGATCCGCTGTTTTGCGCCCAGGACCAGTGCCTCATAGGTGAGCAGGTAGCGCAGAGTCTCGCCAGGCGCGATCAGTCCCTCCGATGACGAGCATTCGACCTTCACTTGTTTCAGAGTTTCGGTTTGCAGCACGCGACCCTTGTCGTCGAACGTGTGGACATAGAGTTCTGGGTAGCCGGGCGCGATCGTGACCGGCTTTGAGAGCGTATTGCGCACGGCTACGATCACCTGGCGGCGTTTAGCGTCAACGGCCTCGGTTCGCGCGGCGATCTTCAAACCATGCGCCCCCTTGCTCCATTTGTCCTTGGCACTCGGGAACGACATGTCTTGAAGCAGCGATCTCGATTTCGAGTCGTCCTTTTTCGCTGCCGTATCGGTTTTGATCTCGTCGTTCTTGTTTATTAGCGAACTTGTGGTGACTGGCGGAGAGGTTTCAATAATAGGCGCCATTCGTATTGACGCTGAGGATTGCCTTGGATCGAGTTTCTCCGCACGCCGGTCAATATTGACAGCCAGCCCGGCGGCGCGCCGCGCGTTGATGACCGCCTCGCGGTCGTAGGTGACGACGCAGCGGTGGGCGTTGCTCTCGATGTCACGCGCCGGATAGAGCAAGAACGTCACGACCATCCCCGAACTCATCTGCACGATGATAGAGGTCGCCGGCGATTTAGCGCCCTCGTCCGCGGGGAGAAACCCGGCGCCGGGTCGAATCACGAAGAAGCGGTCGGTCTCCTTGGTCGGAGAATCTTCAATCGTCACCATATCGGTATTACCGGGATTGATTGCGAAGAACTTGTCCGAGACCGGAAACTCGACGAGCGTTACGCCGTTCGGCGCAAGCCCCAGCCGGATGATCGGGTTTTCGTTCCCGCGCACGGCGACGCTCACTTCGCCCGACCTGTACTCCGGCACCGGATTGTTGACGACTGCCACCGGAGGCAAAGCCTGGGACTTCTTTTGTGAATGTGGTTTCTGCCTGGCTCGTACCGGTTGCGCGGAAACTGGTGTGATTGCCAGCGCGAGCGCGAGCAGGATCGCGGCTCCGCATCTTATATATATGTTGAGACTCTTCATTGGTTTAGCTCCTTGTAATCGATCGCCGCGATCAGGAAGCCGGAGCGGCGGTTGGCGTCGCTTCGGCCTGCGGGATCGGCTGCGAGTTTGACGGTCAATTGCAATTGCTTCGCCTCTTGCATCGAGGCGTTGTTAGCGAGTTTGCTGATTTGCTGCTTGCCGATGACTCGCAGCGTGTAGGGATCGATCTTGTCTATCGTGACGTCTTGGGGCGTCCAGACCGCCTGCCACGATTCGGCGCGCTGCCGTTCGAGAATGTGTTGTTCTTTCAAATATGAAGCGAACTTCGCCGCTGATTGCGGGACCATCATCTCCAGCGCCGATTTCACATCGGTGGCGCGTGTCGCCGGATTGACGGCGTAGAGCAGCTTCACGAATTCGCCGACGAGATATTTCTTGTCCTCATCGCCCGGATGATCGGGCGTCATCTTTACAGCCTCCGTTTCGCCGAACTGGCGATCGTTGATCATAAGCACGCGGCCATTCGAACGATCCACGACAATGCGGTCGGGCCGCCGCCAATATTGCCAGGCGTTGCCTGCGGCGCTTAAGACAAACAGGCATAAAACGACCATCAACGCCGTCAGCAGTTGAAAAATGGTTCGCACGTCGGCGGGGTCGCGGTAGACGATCGTGCGCGGACCGGCGAGGTCTCGCGACTCTTGCTCGACAACCTCCCTTGCAGGTTTCGCTGAAGCGACTTCAGTCATCAGTTCCATCCTTCTTTATTGATGAACAAGTGATGCGGCTCGCATATTGATGAGGAGCCTTTTGCTTACGCCTGGCCTTATTCAATTCCTGCGCCAGACGATTTTTGGCTCGGGAATCGGTTTCTAGGCTGTAATCACAGGGCTTATAAAGAAGGAGGTCAGTTTGTTATGCGACGAAGTATGGTGAAATGTAGGGTCACGATGACACGAATGTGTTGAAATGCAGGTTTTCGGTTTTAACGATCCTCTTTCACACTGACGAAATAGATCGAGCGTCTTAAAGATTGCCGCTCTTCCGATCGAATGTCGGCGCGAATGCTTTTGCGGATGACTCCGGTACTTCTCGCTTCAACTTTATTCTGCATTGAATCGTCATTTGACGCCGGCGTGCGCGTGGCGGCGAGTATTCCAATTTGTCGCAATTGCTCAAGCAATCGCAGTCCCCTTGAAACGTACCCCCTGGTTTCGGGATAAGGTGGTATACCTCCCGTGTTAACTCCCTTCGGATTTATAACTTGGTCGCCAACCTTGATCGGACGTCCCGTCAGATAAGCCTCGACCGCCGTCTCGCCCGCGTTGTACGCAGCCAGTATCAGGTCGGCCCGATTGAATCGTTTGCCAAAATAGCGAACGTAGCTGGCCGCCGCATCAATTGATGCAATCGGGTCGCGTGGATCGGTAAGCCCGAACCTCCGAGCCGTGTCCGGCATAAATTGCATCATTCCGCGCGCTCCTTTGCTACTCACCAAGACCGGATTGAATCGAGTCTCGAGATATGCGATCACCCAAAGAATGCGCGCGTCTACGCCGTGCTTTGACGCCGCGCCAACAATACTCGGCTCATATCTTCGCGCACGCCTGATGGCAGCCTCTTCCACATCAATCCTTTGCCCGCAGACCTCTATGCCGCCCGCGCACAACAACAATGACGCTAGCGCCGCGCGAATCGCTCTCCTCACTCTCGCTCGATTCATACATTTCATAGCAACGAACGAATCGCAAAGCTGGCGCCGATGGTTTCTCCGGTTGCTGTGGCTCGATTATTGCGATGGGAGAGACGCGACTGAGAGGAACCGTTCGGAGATTTTCCCGAAAGTCATAACTGCAAATTGAGAGGAGCGATCTATGAAGACATGTATCAAAAGCTATGGCGGTAATTCCAGATGCGTTCGGATCGGGCTTCGTATCATCCGTATTGGCCAGGCGGCGCAGATGATCGAGTCCCTCGTCTTGCTCGTTTTTCTGCTCGTTTCCGCCGCCATTGATGCGACGGCTCAAACGCCTAGCGGAAACATCTTCGGCAGCGATCAGCAGGTCGGCAACGCGATTCGTGAAGCGATCAAATGGGGACGCAATCTACTCTTCCTGATGGGCATCGTCTTTGTCGGATGGGGCGTGGTCAATTTCGGAACCGATAAACCGGCGGCCAAACAGATCATCGCTGCGATAGGGTGTTTCGCCTTCGGCGGGATCGTCGCGCTCGTCTACTCGATCTCGCAGGGCAATGCGGTCAACCTCGACACCGGATTCGGAAACTGAGGCGGCTATGAGACAGAGACCCGTCAGATCGCAAATCTACCTGCCGGTCCTCCGCTTCGGAATCACCGATGAGGATTGGGGAGTCGTTATCGTCGCCGGAATTCTTGGATATGCGATCCCGTTTTTGTTCGAAATGAAGATCGGCGCCGTCCCGCTCGAAATAATCGGCTGGGTGGTGGCTTTGGGGCTTTGCATCTTCATCCTGAACGTCATCCGCCGTCACAGCCGCCCGGCGTGGTTGAGGCACATCGTCCATGCAAAGCTGCGCGGCGCTGTGAGTAGAAGAAGATTGCCTGGCGAAACGGCTCCGGCCTGGCTGAAACCGAATGAGGAGAATGAATGATGGACGCGAATACGATTGTTTTATCCGCGAGTTGCGCCGCCGCGTTCGGCGCGGGAGCCGGGCTAACTGTAAAACTCGCGCCCGCCTTCCTGGCCGCGCGCCGCGATTGGTCGAGTTTGCGATACGTCCCGGACGCGTTTCCAAACGAAGAGAAATCACTCGAACGCCCGCCGGGACGTATTCGCAATAGTTCCATCGTAGGTCTTTACGGCGACGCACTGCGCCACGCTGACGGATCGTTTACGCGCGCCTATCACGTCGAGCCTTGCCCGACGGTCTTCGGCGACGATCTGACGATAGAAAATCGCTGCGACGCGCTCGCGCGAATGCTCGCCGCGCGCAAGCCGGTTGGCACTATCATTCAATTTCGACTGTCGGCGGGTGTCGATCCGGGCCGCGCGATCTTCAACCACGAGGCCTCACGCGACAGTTCAGGCGTTCACGGAGAGGCCGCGCTGTTGCATGACGGCGGCATACAAAAGTATTGGACGATGGCGGCGCTCGGCCTCTTCCGGCAGACGGCGCTCACTTGCTGGGTTCGTGTCCCCACTCCGAATCGCCGCGTCGAGGATCAATTTCTCCCGACTCTCAAACGCGAGATCAGAAGTCATGGGCTGTCGCGCCTTCCGTTCGCGTTCGCTCAGAGTTGGCGCGCTGCATCCGCTGAGCAGATCGTACGCCGGATCGCCGGCGAAGAGGAGCAGGCTTTTGAAGAGGCCGAAAAGACGTTCAGGCAGGTCGAACGCGAATGCCCGCTCAAACTCACGCAGTTCACGCGCGACGAACTCTGGGCGGCTGTCTATCTGGGCCACCGGCAGAATGCGACTTCGATTCCCGTACTACCTGACGACGGCGCCGATCTGCGTGAATATCTTTGCGGTGAGACGATCGAGGCGACAGGCCCTTACGTGATGCACGGCGCTTATTCCGCCGCGTTGATCTCGATGTTCACTCCGCCGCAACCTTTCATCACCGCCGACGCGCTCCGGCTGCTGTGCGTCAACGGCTCGCTCAACTTCCGTCACACGATCATCAGTGAGTTTATCTATCCCGATCAGCGTCAAGGAATCAAACGTCTCGATCGTCGCATCGGCCAGGTTGGACGTTCAGCGCAAAGCCTGAGCGGTAAATACAAGCTGGCCCCAGAAGCGCGCGTCGCGCTGGAAGATCTCGCGCACCTGCGCCAGGACCTCGCAGGAGGCCGTGCGGCGCTGGCGCAGATGCGTTTCGCCGTAGTCGTTTACGGCAATCCGGCGCGAACGCGCGCAGAACTTGCGGCTTCGCTCAAAGAGCTTGATCGAAATTGCGAACAAGTCATCTCGGAGATTCGCAAAATCCCCGGCACTGACGCCGATCGCGAAGAACCCGCCGCCTTGCGTGTGTTCTACGATAAAGCGCTGGTCGGCGAAGCGGACGCGCGAAAGACCGGGCGCGAGATTACGGAGACGGCCACGTCGCTCGCGCCGCTGATTCCGACAGAATCCGAATGGGCGGGCGCGCCGCGGCCACACACTTTGTTCTCTCTGCCAACGGGAAGGCTGATCGGCTTTGACCTTTTTGATAGGCAGTTGATCCCATCGCCGCTAGTCCTGGCGCTGGCCGCCCCTCGCGGAGGAAAGAGCGTGTTGCTCGCGCGGTTGATCAGCGATGTGTTGGCCTGTAAGTCCCACGCCCGCGCGCGGGCCGTCGATTTCGGCGAATCGTTCGGGCCTCTTGTGGACGCGCTCGAAGGGCGGCATCTGCGGTTCGAAGTCGGCGCGGACAAGACGATCAACGTATGGGACTACGAAGGGCTGGAGCGCGGCGAATTGCCCGATGAGGTTCAGGTCGGCTTTGTAGTCGGTGATCTGATGCAGTTGGCGCGCGTTCCCGCCGGCGACGCGCTGGCCGAAGACATCCTGACAACGCTAGTCAACGAGGTCTACCGCAACGAGGTCCCGCGCAATCGTTCGGGAATGCCGAAACATGAACCGCTACTGTCACACCTGGTCGATCACCTCGGCGTCTGGCCGTTCAAAGGCGCGGCGGCCAATCGCGCAGAAGAGCTGAAGCTGGCGCTAGGCCAATACTGCGGCCACAGTTTCCTAGACGCGCCGACACACCCCGATTTCGCTGGCGACTCGCCGTTAGACGTCTACGAACTCGACAGCCTGGAGAAGTTCCCCGAACGTGTGCGCGAATCGCTTGCATATCGAACCGCTGCGAGAGTGCTGCGCGCCATCGGCCAGCGCAACAAGGACGGCACGCGTTCGCCTACGCTGCTGGTCTTTGACGAGGTCTGGAAGATCAAAGAGAAATACCCGCGCATTCTCGACGTCATCAAGCGCGGCGCGCGCACCGGCGGCAAAGAGAACGTCGTCACCATCCTGGCTACGCAGGCTTACGAAGATTTATCCGGCCTGCCGGACATCGCCAAGACTGCCGGCGTCAAATTCATCGGCAAGCAAATAGGCGATTACTCAAAGCTTGTTGAAGACTGCGGCCTTTCTCCGCAGGCAGCGGCTGCGATCAGTGTCATACACAATGTGCCCGGATCGCATGCCCAGTTTCTGCTCGCGCTCGGTTCGGGCGAAGACAAGATCGTGCAGACAGTGCAGTGCGACCTGTCTCCCGCGGAACTTTGGACATTCACCACCAACCCCGACGAACGCAACGCCCGCGCTCGCGTGCAGACGATAAGACGCGACTGGTCACTGGCGCTGACGATTGCCTGGCTCGCGGAAAACTATCCGCAAGGATTAACAGGAGCGGGCCTCGTCAAAATTGACGAGAGCTTGTTGGACGACCAACTGCCCCATCTTCAGCGGAGGTTAGAGATATGAACGGCAACCGGACCAG